>OIZI01000178.1_pt1 | contig 33838 bp, 31 predicted proteins | sample 1588441 | NCBI WGS metagenome assembly OIZI01 (sample SAMN03283284) | human gut metagenome | biome: human-associated habitat; material: feces | host: Homo sapiens | place: Peru | collected 2012 | reverse complement strand
CCACAAGATGATGGCCTATCCCTTCGACGGCTACTGGAAGGACGTGGGCACCATCGCCTCTCTGTGGGAGGCCAACATGGATTTGCTTGGCAAGAATCCCGTATTCAACCTCCGGGGCGAGCGGTTTAAGATTTACGCCCGGAACAGTGCCATGCCCTCCTCCTTTATCGCCGCCTCCGCGAAGACCGTCAACTGCTTCATCGCCGAGGGCTGTGAGGTCGAGGGCGAGGTCCGCCACAGTGTGATTTCCGTGGGCTGCAAGATCGGTGCCGGTGCCGTGGTAGAAGACAGCGTGGTCATGCCCGGTGTTGTGGTAGAGCCTGGTGCCATCGTGCGCCACGCCATTCTGGGCGAAAACAGCCGTGTCTGCAAGAACGCCGTAGTCGGCGGTGCCTATGCCCCCGGTGAGGAAATGCTGATCAGCGTGACCTCTAAGGGTGCCGTGGTGGAAGAGAACGCCGTGCTTCGGCCCGGCGACATGATGTAAGGAGGCGTGACGCTATGAACGCAATGGGTATTATCTTCACCAATGACGCCAATATCGGAGAGCTGACCGCCAAGCGGTCCATTGCCTCCATTCCCTTTGGCGGCCGCTACCGCCAGGTGGACTTCGGCCTGACCAACCTGAGCTGGGCAGGGGTACACCACGTGGCCGTCATCTCCCGGTTCAACTACCAGTCCCTGATGGACCACATCGGTGACGGCGAGGAGTGGGGCCTGGAACTGGGCGAGGGCGGCCTGCAGTACATCACCCCCTACTCCACCTCCGAGACCCACAGCTACCGGGGCAAGCTGGAATCCCTGAACAACGCCATGGCCTTCCTGGAATACAGCAAGGAAGACGAGTATGTGTTCCTGGTGGATTCCGCCGTCATCTCCAACATTGATTTGAAGCGGGTGCTGGCTGCCCATATCCAGAGCGGCAAGGACATTACCATGGTGGTCAAGTCCGGCGTGGCCAACAGCAAGAAAGTGCTGGATCTGGCTGTGACCCTGGACGAGAACAAGGAGATCAACGACATTGTGGTAGACTATGCCGCAAGCCCTGAGTACCTGGCCTCTATGGACATTTTTGTCACCACCAAGAAGTGGCTCATCACCATGGTTCGGGAGCGCATTGCCCACAACTTCTTCCACATGGATAGGGACCTGATTCTGGGCGGCTGGAACTCCGGCAAGGTCAGCGTCAACGCCTACGAGTTTGAGGGCGTGGCCCTGTACAACGACAGCGTGGAGGAGTACTTCCAGAACTCCATGGCCCTTTTGAAGCCCGATGTCCACAAGTCCATCTTCGACCGGAGGCACCCCATCTACACCAAGGTCCGGGACCGTGTTCCCTCCTACTATGGCGAGGGCAGCAAGATTGACAACTGCATGGTAGCCGACGGCTGCATGCTGGAGGGCTGCGCCAAGGATTCCATTCTGTTCCGTCAGGTGACCCTGGCCCCCGGTGCCCATGTAGAGGACTGCGTGATTATGAACGACACCGTCATCGGAGAGGGTGCGGAGCTCAAAAACGTCATTCTGGATAAGAACGTCACCGTCCGTCCCGGTGCCAAGCTCATCGGCACCCGGAACAATCCCATTGTCATCAAGCGGGGGGATACCGTATGAAAATTGCCATCTGCGCTTCGGAAGCGTCTCCCTACGCCAAGTCCGGCGGTCTGGGCGACGTGATGGAGGCGCTGCCCCGGGCCCTGGCAAAGCTGCCCGGCAACGAGGTAACGCTTTTCCTGCCTTACTACAATAAAATCAAAACCAATACCGCTTACGAGGTAGAAAAGGTGGCCCAGTTCCGGGTGCAGATGGGCTGGCGGCAGCAGTTCGCCGGCCTTATGAAGCTGACCGGTGCCCCCGGCGGTGTCACCGTCTACTTCATCGACAACGACTACTACTTCGGCACCCGGACCGGTGCTATCTATGGCGACATGGACGATGGGGAGCGCTTCGCCTACTTCTCCAAGGCCTGCCTGGATGCCATGGTTGCCCTGGAATACGTGCCCAACGTGATTCAGTGCAACGACTGGCAGACCGGCATGATTCCCGTCTACCTGAAGGCCTGCTACCATGACAGCGTCCTCAAAAAGGTCCGCTGCATGTACACCATCCACAACATCGAATACCAGGGCTGGGCCAACAGCAACTTCTTTGACGACACCCTGGGCCTTCCCTGGGAGTACCGGGGCTGCATGGATATGAACGGCTCCGTCAATATGATGAAGGGTGCCATTGAGACCTCGGACCTGGTGACCACCGTCTCCGAGACCTATTCCCGAGAGCTCATGTACCCCTACTATGCCCACGGTCTGGACGGGATTCTGGCCCGGAATGCCTGGAAACTCACGGGCATCACCAACGGCATCGATACGGATGTGTTTAACCCCGAAACGGACCCGAATCTTATTGACCACTACTCCGCTTCCAATATCCAGCCCGGAAAGGCCCGGTGCAAGCTGGCCCTGCAGAAGGAGCTGGGACTGCCGGAGGACCCCGATGTGCCCATGATGGTCATGGTCACCCGGTTTGCCGGGCACAAGGGCCTGGACCTGCTGTGCTACATCGCCCGGCGGCTGATGTGGGAGGAGAACGCCCAGCTGGTTGTGGTGGGCACCGGCGAAAGCCAGTACGAAAACTTCTTCCGGGATTTGCAGCGCCAGTTCCCGGACCAGGTCTCCGCCCAGATTACCTTCAACGTGGGGCTGGCCGCCCGGGTCTACGCCGCCGGAGACATCTACCTGATGCCCTCCAAGAGCGAGCCCTGCGGCCTGAGCCAGATGAACGCCATGCGCTACGGCACCGTGCCCGTGGTCCACGCCACCGGCGGTCTGAAGGACACCGTGCCCCCCTGTGACGAATTTGGCCGGGAGGGCCTGGGCTTCACCTTCCAGAGCTACAACGCCGACGACTTCTACGCCGCCCTGCGCCGCTGCCTGAGCCTGTACACCGCCAACCGTCCCGCCTTCCGGGAACTTCAGAAGCGGGACATGGAGCAGGACTTCAGCTGGAATGTCCCCGCCCAGAAATACATGGAACAGTTCCAAAATATGCTGGCCTGGTAAAAGCCATTTTCCGGCGGAAACCATCAGAATGTGGTTTCCGCCGCCTTTTTGAGAAAAGACACCTTACAAGGAGACAATATTTCCATGAGAATCCTTTATGACAGCAAGCTGCCCCAGCATAAGCGCCCTTTTGGGTGCGTCACACCGGGGGAGGAGTGCCAGATGCATGTGATGATTCCCGCATCGGTGCTGACCCACGGTGCGGAAATCGTCCTGTGTGACGAGGCGGGGCAGGAAATCCGGTCCGTGCCCATGGCCTATGAAAAAAGCACCGGCCCCTATGAATCCTGGGGCGGTGCCTTTTCCCTGGAGCGGAACGGCCTGTACTTTTACTATTTCCGGATTACGGACCCCAACGGCACCTTCCGACTTTTCAAGGAGGGGGACGATGCCAGTATGGAGATTGGGGAAAAGTGGCAGCTGAGCTGCATTCCCCAGGATTTCTACACCCCGGAATGGGCCAAAGGCGCCCTTATCTACCAGGTCTTCCCGGACCGGTTTCACCGCAGCGGCTGGTGCGACTGCACGGGGAAGCTCCAGCCCTACTCTGTCCATGACAATTGGAACGAGGAGGTGGACTGGCGGCCGGACGAAAACGGCATCATCCAGAACAACGACTTCTTCGGCGGCAATTTCCGGGGCATCATCGAAAAGATGGACTATATCGCCTCCCTGGGCACCACCATTCTCTACCTGAATCCCATCAGCAAGAGCTTCTCCTCCCACCGCTACGACACCGGCGACTACAAGACCCCGGACCCCATGCTGGGCACCGAGGAGGACTTTGCTGAGCTCTGCCGGGCGGCCCACGCCCGGGATATCCGGGTGATTCTGGACGGGGTGTACTCCCACACCGGCTCTGACAGCCTGTACTTCGACCGGAAGTGGAGCTTCGGCGGCAACGGGGCCTACTGCCGCCAGGATTCCCCCTACTACAGCTGGTACACCTTCTACGAATGGCCCAACCGCTACAATTCCTGGTGGGGCTTCGATACCCTGCCCACCGTCAACAAAATGGGCGACCGGTTCCTGGACTATATCATTCGGGACGAGGACAGCGTGGTGGCCCACTGGCTGCGGCTGGGGGCCGACGGCTTCCGGCTGGACGTGGCCGACGAGCTGCCGGACGAATTCATTGCCCTTCTGCGGGCGCGCATCCGCTCCCTGAAGCCCGATGCCCTGCTCTTAGGCGAGGTGTGGGAGGATGCCTCCAACAAGGTGGCCTATGACCGCCGCCGCCGGTACTTTACGGATGGGGAGCTGGACAGCGTGATGAACTACCCCTTCCGCACCGCCATTCTGGACTTTATGCGGGGCCGGGACAGCGGCCGGAAGCTACGGGACACGGTGATGACCGTTGTGGAAAACTACCCGTCTCAGGTGGTGGACTGCAATATGAATCTCTTGGGCACCCACGATACCCCCCGGATTCTCACCGCCCTGGTTGACGACTTCGACGGCTCCCGGGAGGAAAAGGCCGCCCGGCGCCTGAGTAAAAACCAGATGGAGGTGGCCCGGGACCGGCTGCATATGGCGGCCTTCCTGCAATACACCCTGCCGGGAAGCCCCAGCCTGTACTACGGCGACGAGGCCCTGATGGAGGGCTACAAGGACCCCTTCAATCGCCGGACCTATCCCTGGGGCCGGGAGGATGAAGCGCTGCTTGCCTTCTTCCGCTCTCTGGGGCAGCTCCGGAAGGAGCACCCCGAGCTCCGCCGGGGCAGCATTCAATTCCTGGAGGCAGGGGACAAGCACCTGGCCTACGAGCGGACGCTGAACGGGAAAAAATGCACTATTTATGTAAATCGTTCCGGGGACTCCTGGAAAGTAAGCCCCGGCAAGATCTGTCTGGGCATGTACCTGGAAATGACCACCAAGGACACCTTGGTTCTGGGGCCCCACGGCTTCTGCGTTGTGGAGGAATAAAAATGGAATACTTTCTTTCCGGCTACTGCCGCTGTCAGGACCAGAGCCGCCGGGTCCTGCTGGAAATCGACGGCAAGGACGACTACGAGGTAGACTGCAATTTTGGAGCCTGCCCCTATGAGGCGGAGTGCCAGCTGGCAGCCGCCATCCGGGAAAAGCTGGAGGCACAGCCATGATTTTCTACTATGGAAACCCCATTCTCATCGCCGCGGCGGTGATTCCCGCCATTGTCCTGCTGATTCAGGTAAACAAGGCGGATAAGCTGGACCGGGAGCCGCCCATGCTTTTAATATCGCTGGTGGTCCGGGGCATTATCTCCACCTCCCTTGCCATGTTCACCGAGCGCATCGGCACCGCCATTTTAGACAGCCTCTGGCCGGAGAATTCCGTGATTTACCGGGTGCTCATGTACTTTGTTGTAGTAGGTCTTTCCGAGGAGGGCTTTAAATACCTGGTTTTAAAGGGCCGCACCTGGCTCAGCCCCGCCTTTAACTGCCAGTTTGACGGGGTGGTCTATGCCGTCAGCGTCTCCCTGGGCTTTGCCCTGTGGGAGAACATCGGCTATGTTGCCATGTACGGTCTTGGCACCGCCATGGTCCGTGCCGTCACCGCCGTTCCCGGCCACGCCTGCTTCGGCGTGTTCATGGGTGCCTTTTACGGCATGGCCAAGCGCTATGATAACTACGGCTACCCGGAGGAGAGCAAGCGCTGCCGCCGTCTGGCGGTGGTGGTCCCCATGGTGCTCCACGGCATCTACGACTACATCGCCTCCTCCGAATCCGGCTCTTCGGAATGGATTTTCCTCCTGTTTGTGGCAGCCCTGTTTCTCCTCACCTCCCGCATGGTCAAGCGCCTGTCCCGGACGGACCGGTATATTGATTAAACAAAGGCCGGAGCTTCCAGAAAACGGAAGCTCCGGCCTTTGAAGATTGGTTCTTTACTTCTCCGCGAACAGCGGGGTGGATAGATACCGGTCGCCGGTATCGGGCAGGAGGACCACGATGGTCTTGCCCTTGTTCTCCGGGCGCTTGGCCAGCTGCACGGCGGCCCAGACGGCAGCGCCGGAGGAGATGCCCACGAGAACGCCCTCCTGACGGCCCACCTGACGGCCGGTGGCGAAGGCATCCTCATTGGTGACAGGGATGATCTCGTCGTAAATCTTGGTGTTCAGCACCTGGGGCACAAAGCCAGCGCCGATGCCCTGAATCTTGTGGGGGCCGGCCTTGCCGGTGGACAGCACCGCGGAGGTTGCGGGCTCTACCGCCACCACCTTTACCTCGGGCTTCTTGCTTTTAAGGTACTCGCCCACGCCGGTGATGGTGCCGCCGGTGCCGACACCGGCCACAAAGATATCCACAGCTCCGTCGGTGTCCTCGTAGATTTCGGGACCGGTGGTCTCAAAATGGGCCTTGGGGTTGGCGGGGTTGGTAAACTGTCCGGGAATGAAGCTGCCGGGAATGGTGGCAGCCAGCTCGTTGGCCTTTTCGATGGCACCCTTCATGCCCTTGGCACCCTCGGAGAGCACCAGCTCGGCACCGTAGGCCTTAATCAGCTGGCGGCGCTCCACGCTCATGGTATCGGGCATGACAATGATCAGCTTATAGCCCCGGGCCGCCGCCACGGAGGCCAGGCCGATGCCCGTATTGCCGGAGGTGGGCTCAATGAGGGTTGCGCCGGGCTTCAGCGCGCCGGACTTCTCCGCGTCGTCAATAATGCCCTTGGCAATCCGGTCCTTGACGGAACCGGCGGGGTTAAAATACTCCAATTTGGCGAGAATCTTTGCCTCCAGCTTCTCGGCTTTTTCAATATGGGTCAGCTCCAGCAGCGGGGTACGGCCAATCAGCTGGTCAGCAGAGGTGTAAATTTTAGACATCATCAAAACTCCCTTTCAAAGTAATCGAATAAATTTTCAATGGCTTCCCCTTGGGGAAGCTGGCAGGGCGCAGCCCTGACTGATGAGGGGCAGTACAGGCCAACGGGATCAGAAATCCCAGGCGAAATCGCACCACCGAGCTGATTCTAACGCTTCTTCAACATCGAAACGCGGCATCGTTCATTTTGCCCGCCCTCCCGGGTTGGAAAGTGTTCTTTCCTTTGATGGGGGTATCATAGCACCGAACACCTATTTTGTCAATAGGAATTAGGTGTTTTTATTTTTCCCCTGCAGCAGGTCAATCAGCCACGAGGAAATGGTCACCGTCACCAGGGAGTAGGCAATTCTTCGGAAGGGAATGTAGCTTAGCGACAGCAGCAGCACCGTCAGGTCCGTAAACAGATAGGCCGCGGAAACCCGGCACCGGAGGAGCCGGGAGATGGACAGGGCCAGGGCATCGTCCCCGCCGGAGGAGCCCCCCTGCCGGACCACCAGGCCCACGCCTATCCCCACAAACAGGGCCCCCAGCACCGCCGCCAGCAGAGGATGGCCGGAAAGGTCCGGGAGCATCGGAGGCCAGCATTCCCACAGCCGGAAGAAGCCGGACACGCACAGGGTGGAGGCCACGGACCACTTGATAAAGTCCGCGCCCAGCACCTTCAGCGCCAGCAGATAGCAGCTGATATCCAGCACCGGAGTAATCACAGAGGCGGGCCAGCCCAGCCAATGGTGCAGCAGCAGCACCGTCCCCAGGACACCGCCCTCGGTGATGCCGCTCTGCTGATGGATATTGTACAGCCCAAAGGAGGCGATGGCCGCCCCCAGAAGGATGAGCCCCGCCCGGGCAAGGGTGAAGCCGGGCAGGGCGGAGTTCAAAATTTTCTCAAATTTTTGCTTCAAAAAATAACCTCATTTCACGAATTTTCCCGAAGGGCCATGGAAAAGCGCTTTTCGGTAAGCACCTGCCCATCGGGGCCGGAGACCTTCACGCTGACAACGGACGCTTCCTTGCCCGCGTAAAGCCGGGTCTTCTCCCCCATCTGGCGAAGCTGCTGGAGGGTCAGCAGGTCCAGGGCGGCCCCGGGGCCAACCCACAGCTCCACCGCAAAATCATCGATGGTCCCCAGGCTCAATAGCTGGGGAAGGGTCTCCAATTCCCCGAAGCGGCCACCCAGGTACGCAAGATACCGGGTATAGTCCCCGCCCCAGTCCGCCGCCGTCAGGTCCTCCTGCCGGTGGTCCGGAAGGGAAAGCCAGTCCCGCAGAAAGTCCCCCAGGCAGCGGGTGGTCTTTTTCGCCCCGGAGGGGTTCAGGTGGCCGCCCGCGTCATACCAGTCGGTTTCATCGTTCAAAAGGTCCATATGCTGCATATCCACGATTTCCGCCCCCAGGGACTCTCCCAGGGCCAGGGCCGCGTTGCAGCTTTCCTGCCACTCGGGGCTTATTTCACAGGGCAGATAGGTCAGCACCGGCACAATGTCGTTTTCCAGGCAAAAGACTACAAATTTTTCCACGTATTCCAGCGCCACGGTCTTCTCCTCCATGCACTGGGTCCGGGGGATTTTCTCCCCCGCCTCCGTGGGCACCACGTCAATCCGGGCCTGGGCCCCCTTCTCCGGGGACAGGTCCGTCTCCCCCGTCAGGCCGCGGCGCACCATGGCCCCGTCCAGGTCCTTCCACCGGTTGTGGTATACATCCAGGGGAAACAGCAGCTCCGCCCGCTGGGAATCCGCTTCGTACAAATCCCGGATGGCCTCTATTTTCCGCTTTGACAGGGGGAAGGGGTCCAGCAGCTCGTGGGCCAGGGAGATATCCATGGACTTGGTGTTTGACTGGGCAAACAGCACATCCAGCACCGCCACCCTGGGCTTGCGGTATTCCACCGCCAGGCGCATGGTCCAGTAGCTGGTAGCCAGGCTGCTGCCATGGCCGGAGAGATTGTAGGCGGTGATGCCGTAATCCTTCCACAGCTGCATGGGATAAATCCCGTTGACCATATGACTGGAGCCGAACAGAAGCACATCGTACTGCCGGTCCTCCCGCAAAAAGGCCCCATTTTTCTCCGGTCCGTCCTGCATGGCCAGGGCCCGGGCCAGGAAGGCCACGTAGGCGGCCACCATGGCCAGCAGCAGAACAACGCTGAGCGCCCGCTTGATTCCTGTTTTCATTGGCCCCCTCCTTCGATTTTCAGCGTCCGGCTGTAGCTTCGGGTCATCACACGGAGCCCCGCCTCATCCCGGACCGTCAGGCGCAGAACCTCCGTTCCGGTGCTCTCCCGCAGCGGGGCAAGGGTTCTCCGGTCCCCCAGCTCTGCCAGCTGCTCCAGAAGCACTCTGGGCACCGTATAGCCCGGGGCCGACTCCAGCTCCACCCGGAAATTGGGCAGGGTGGCCAGCGTCAGGATTTTCTCCGGGGTGTCGGCCTTTTCCATGTTTTCCCACTGGAATGCGTAATAGGCCTCCAGGTCCCTCTGCCAGTCCCCATACCCTGGCTCCTCCCGCCGGTCCGGCAGGGAGAGACTGTCTTGCAGGAACTGCCCCACCGCGTCGGTAAGCTTTCTGGCCCCCGCCGGGTTTACATGGTCCGGGCCGTCTGCCCAGTCCGTCAGATTGTTTAAGCTGTTTTCGTATTCCAGATTCAGGGTCAACGCCCCCTGGGCCTTCGCCATGTCCATGGCCCGGTTGCAGCACTTCTGGCTCCAGACGGAGGTTTCACAGGGCAGGTAAGTGATAATGGGCACGATGTCGTTTTCCTGGCACAGGGCGATGAACTTTTGAATATAGTCCATTTCCAGGGTGAAGTCCTCCGCCTGCTCCTCCGGCCCGGTCAGCACGTAGCTCTCTTCCGCGCCGTTTACATAAATCCGGCTCTCCGCTCCCTTTTCCGGCAGAGGCTCCACAGGTTCGCCAAGCGCTTTGCGGACCATGGCGCTGTCCAGCTCCTTCCAGCGGTTGTGGTACACATCCAGGGGAAACAGCAGCTCTGCCCGGTCCTTGTCCCCGCTATATAGGTCCCAGATGGCCTGGGTCTTTGTCAGGGACGCGGGAAAGGGGTCCAGAATGTTGTGGGCCAGGGAGGAGGACAGCTCGGAGCTCTCCTCCCAGCAGAACAGCACATCCAGCACCGCCGCCTGGGGCTTGTGGTATTTAAGGGCCATTTTCAGAAGCCAGTAGGCCATGGACGGCCTGCAGCCGTGGCCCGCCAGATTATAGGCGGGAATGCCGTAGGCCTGCCACAGGTACATGGGGTAGATGCCGTTGACCATATGGCTGGAGCCAAAAAACAGCACATCGTACTCCGTGTCCTGGGTGAAAAAGCTTTCCACCCGGGCCCCGTCCTCCAGCCGAAGCAGCCGCCCCAAAAAGGCCGCGCCCCCTAGCACCATGGCAAGAAGCAGCAGGACGCTGACAACCCGCCGGAAGGGCTTAGAACTGAAAATAGATAAAGCTGGACGCATCGAAGCCGTTCCCCCATACACCGAAAGTCAAAATCAGCAGCATTGCCGCGGCCAGTCCCAGCTCCCGGAACAGCCAATTCTGCCTGTGATACCAGGCCCAGAAATCAAAGCCGCGGTAGCGCAGAATATCCCCCAGGGTCAGCACCGCCACGGATACCAGCAGCACCTGGAAGTCCGGCCGGTCCAGGCCCATGGTATAGAACGCCGTGCCCACCAAATCCGTGGGCCGCAGCTGGGTGAAAATCCAGCGCAGCATGGACATCGCCTGGGAAACCCCGTCGGCCCGGAAAAACAGCCAGGCAAAATCCACCAGCAGAAACGTAATCAGCATCCGGAATACCCGGTAGGAGGTGTTCTCCCGGTTCACATGCAGGCCGTCCAGAAGCTTTTCCCGGGCGGGCTTGGTCAGGCCGCCCACAATCTGGTAAAGACCATGGATGGCCCCCCACAGCACAAAGGACCACATGGCCCCGTGCCACAGACCGCTGACCAGAAAAACGATGAATACATTGCGGTATTTTTTCCATTTGGCGCACCGGCTGCCCCCCAGGGGAATATAGACATAGTCCCGGAACCAGGTGCTCAGGGAGATGTGCCACCGCCGCCAGAATTCCTGGACCGACTGGGCAAAATAGGGGGTATTGAAGTTTTCCGGCAGCTCAATGCCCAGCATTCGGGCCCCGCCGATGGCCATGTAGGAATAGCCCGCGAAATCGCAGTAGATTTGCAGGGCGTAAACAACAGTTGCAAACACCAGGCAAATGCCCGCGTAGTCCGTGTAGCTTCCGTAGACCGTGTTCACCAGAATCGCCGCCCGGTCCGCAATCATCAGCTTCAGGAAAAAGCCCCAGGTCATGGTGAGAAAGCCCCGGCGCAGCTGGTCATAGCTGGGCTTTTGGGGATTTTCGTACTGGGGCAGCAGCTGGTCCCCCCGGCCGATGGGGCCGGACAGAATCTGGGGGAAGAAGGAGACAAACAGGGCAAAATTCAGGAAATTCCGCTCCGCCGGATATTTTCCCCGGTAGACATCGATGAGATATCCCGCCGCCTGGAAGGTGAAAAAGGAGATGCCCGCGGGCAGCATCAGGGACACCCCGGGAAGCTTCTCCCCCACCCCCAGCAGCCGCAGAAGAGCATTGCCGCTGTACAGGAGGAAGCCCAGGTATTTGTAAACCAACAGCGCCCCCAGGGTCGCCGCCAGTCCCAGCAGGAAAATAAGGGCTTTGTGCCGCTTTTCCAAAAGCAGCCCGGTGGCATACACCACCGCCGTCACCGCCAGAAGCAGCACACAGTAGCGCTTGCCCCAGCTGGCATAGAACACATAGCTGGCGCACAGCAGCAGTGCATTGCGCCATTTGGCCGGCAGCACATTCACAAGAATCAGCACCACCGGGAAGAACAGCAGGAACGCATAAGAATTAAAAACCATAGCTTCTCCTTTTCATCCGCTTTGGAACCTCTGATTCAATCGGCAAGAGCTGGTGACGAGGGATTTTGTCTCAGACGAAAGTTCTGAAAGTGGAGGAATACTGTATGTATTTCCCACTTTTAGAACTGCACGGATGGGGCAAAAGACCCGTCATCCAGCCGAAGGCGATTGATTCAGAGGTTCCATTCTTTTATTTGCGCAAAAAAGACGCCTCTGATGGCAGTATACCATACAAAGGCGTCTCGGGCAACTTATTTTTCTTCCGGAAGCTCCACCAGGAAGGTGATACGTCCCGCCTGGCTTTCGGCCCAGATTTTGCCGCCGTGGGCAGAGGCGATGTTCTCCGCGATGGACAGTCCTAAGCCAAAGCTGCCGCTTCTGCTGCGGGCGGGGTCCGCCCGGTAAAAGCGCTTGAAAAGATTCGAAAGCTCCTCCCGGCTTAAATTCTCCGCCGTGTTGGAGACGGACAGGCGGCACCGGTGCTTGTGGACCCGGGTTAGCTCCACCCGGACCTCCCCGCCCAGGGCGTATTTCCGGGCGTTGTCCAGAAGAATATCCAATAGCTGGCCCAGATACTGGCGGCTGCCGGTGACGGCAATCCCCGGCTGAATGTCCGTGGTCAGGGTGAGCCCAGCCTCGAAAAACACAGCCTCAAAGGGCAGCGTCCCGTCGGAAACCAGGGAAGAAAAATCCACCCGTTCCAGCGTCAGCTTGTTCTGGCCGCTGTCGGTTCTGGCAAGCTCCAGAAGCCGCTCCACCAGAAGCCGCATCTGCCGGGACATGGTCAAAATGCTGTCGGCGCAGCGTTTTGCGCTGTCCGCGTCCTCCGGCATCTGCAATAGCTCCGCGTTGGTCATAATCACGGTCAAAGGCGTTTTCAGCTCGTGGGAGGCATCCGCCACAAACTGCTTCTGCTGCTGCCAGGCCTGTTCCACAGGCCGGACCATCCACCGGGCAAGCGCCACCGCAATGCCCAGAAACACCACCAGCCCCAGCACCCCCAGGGCTGCGCAGGTTTTGGCAAGGCTTCCCAGGGTAGCCTTTTCCATGGTCATATCCGCGAACACCAGGGTTTCGGACACCGGGGTCCGCACCCGCAAAAAGCGCAGATTGCACTCCGACACCACCCCCGTATTCTCCCCGCTGCGCTGCACCGCGTCCAGGAGGGTGGTTAGAAATGCCCCGTCGGACAGGTCAAAGTTGCCGTCCACCACCGTGGTGATCTCCCCGGCGGCGCTGACCTTCATCATAAAGTAAGGAAGCCTTACCTGGCTGCTGTGGATATTGATTCTGCCCACCTGGAAAGGATTGGCCGCCACATTTTCCATCATGCTCAGGCTCTCCTCCTCCAGATTTCGCTGGGTAAAGCAGTACAAAAGCCCAAACACCACGCAGAAGGTCACGAAGACAATGGCCATGATGACGCACACAAACCGCAGCCGCAGTTTTTTCAGCACCCTTCCTTCACCTCCAGCTGATAGCCCAGGCGGCGGAAGGACTGAATCGTCACATTGGAGCCGATGGAGGAAAGCTTCTTCCGCAGAAAGCCGATGTAGACCTCCACATTGTTCTCCACCGCGTTGCTGTCATAGCCCCAGACCCGGGCCAAAATGGCCTCCTTGGACACAATGGTCCCCTTGGCCTGCAAAAGATAGCGCATCACGTCGAACTCCTTGGCAGACAGCCGCACGGACCGGCTGCCGCAGATTAAATTGCTGGTGCCCAGGTCCAGGGCCGTATTGCCCAGGGTCAGCTCGTCCACCTGGTTTCCCTGACGGCGCAGAAGGGCGTTGATACAGGCTAGTAATTCCCGGCTGTCAAAGGGCTTGGTGAGATAGTAGTCCGCCCCGGCGTTGAGCCCCTCAATCCGGTCCTCCAGCCCGGACCGGGCCGTGAGCATCAGAATGGGCGTACCGCATCGCTTGGCTCGGACGGAACGGGCCACCTGGTAGCCGTTCATCTTGGGCATCATCACATCCAGAATCAGCAGGTCATAAACCCCCGTCTCCGCGTATTCCGCCCCGGCTTCCCCATCGTAGACGCACTCCACCGTAAAGCCCTTTTTCTCCAGCAGCGTTTTCAAAGAATCCGCCAGAAGCTTTTCATCTTCCACAATCAGTATCTTCAAAGGAACTCCGCCTCCTTGTGTTTTCCATTATAATACACCGGGAAGCTGAAATAAAGCTGAAATTCCGAGGAAATTGCAAAAACTCCCCCTCCCATAGTCGGGAGAGGGAGTGCGGTTTTCTTATCCCTTTACCGCCACGGCCTCAATTTCGACTTTCGCGTTTTTGGGCAGCGCGGCTACCTGGAAGGCGGCGCGGGCGGGATAGGGGGCGGTGAAGAATTCGCCATAGACCTGGTTCATGGCACCGAACTCACCGATGTCCGCAAGCAGGACGGTGGTTTTTACCACGTCAGCCATGGTCATACCGTTTTCCTCCAGGATGGCCTTGATATTCAGCAGGGACTGTCTGGTCTGGCTGACAATGTCCTCACCGGCAAAGGCTCCGGTTGCGGGGTCGATGGGCAGCTGGCCGGAGACAAAGGCCATGTTTCCGGCGGCGATTCCCTGGGAATAGGGGCCGATGGCACCGGGGGCGTTGGGGGTAGCAATCGCTTGATTCATATAGATTCTGTCCTTTCCAAAATAGATTGATGGTTGGTTAATGTTCTCTGGCCGCGCTGTCGCTCTTGACACTCAGGAAAAACAGCAGGCACAGTACAACAATCAGGCACAGGCCGAAGGGTCTGGTGATGAGTCCCAGCAGGTTGTCGGAATACTGCATCATCGCCCGCCGCAGGGAGGTATCCGCCGTCGGCCCCACCAGCAGGCCCAGCACAAAGGGGGCAATGGGATAGTGGAAGCGCTTCATAAAATACCCCAGCAGGCCGAAAATTGCCAGCTGCACCAGGGCGAAGGGGGTACCCGTGGCGTTATAGGCACCCACCGCGCAGAGCACCGCCACCAAGGGCATCAGGAGGCCCTGGGGGATGGTCAGAATGCGGATGGTCAGTTTGGAGCACAGGAACGAGACAATGCCCATGACAATCGCCGCCATCAGAAGCAGCAGGCACAGTCCGCAGAGGATGCCCGGGGACTCCAGCAGCAGTGTGGGACCGGGACGCAGATTCATAATATACATGGCCGAGAGGAAGATGGCCGCCGTAGAGCTCCCCGGGATGCCCAGGGCCAGGGCCGGAATCAGGGCACCGGCGGAGCAGGCATTGTTGGCAACCTCCGCCGCGATGATGCCCTCCTCCGAGCCGCTGCCAAACTTCTCCTTCTGCTTGGAGGCCCGCTTGGCCATGTCATAGGAGAACCAGCAGGCGGCGGATTCTCCGATTCCCGGAATAAAGCCAATCCAGAGTCCGGCAAAGGCCGAGCGGACCATGTTGCCGATATTCTGCTTTAATACCCTCCAATGGAACTTCGGGAAGCCGGTCTTCTCCACGGTGCGGGCCTCCTCCGGTGTCCGCAGGGTATAGAGGACCTCTCCCAGGCCGAACAGGCCCAGCATGGCAATGACACTGTTGAAGCCCGCCAGCAGCTCCACCCGGCCAAAGGTAAACCGCTGGACCGACTGGACCCCGTCCGCGCCCACCATGGACATCAGGCACCCGGCCAGCGCCGCAATCCAGCCCCGGCGGCGGCTGCTGCCGGAAATGGAGCCGCAGATCAGCAGGCCGAACACGCAGAACAGGAAGGTTTCCCAGTCTCCGAATTTCAGGGCGATATTGGTGACAAAGGGCTGAATCAGGAAAATCAGCACCGTTCCGGCCAGGGTGCCCACCACGGAGGCGAAAATGGAATATCCCACCGCTTCCCGGCCCCGTCCCTGCTTGGTCAGCGCGTAGCCATCCAGGCAGGTTGCGGCGGCCGCCGGGGTCCCCGGAATGTTGATAAGGCTGGCGGTAATTCCGCCGGAGCCGCAGGCGGCTACGAAAATACCCACCAGCAGCGCCATACCCTGCACGTAGTCCAGCCGGAAAATGATGCCAAGGCACAGGGCCATGCCCATGGTGGGGCCCAGCCCCGGGACCACGCCGACCACAAAGCCTAAGAAAACACCGGCGGCCAGAAACAGCCACACCGTCGGGTCCCCCAGGAAGGTGGCCGCCGCCTGGGGAAGATAGAGCCATTCAGAAAGCATTTCTTTCCCTCCCCTTTTAAAGCAGCTGCAGGCCCAGTGCCAGCGGAATCAGCACCAGCGCAATCAAACAGTACACCCCAGCAAGCACCAAAAGCTCCAGCGGCCTGCGCCCATGGTTTGCCACAAACAGCAAAGCCGTCAGATACACCGCCGTGGGCACCGCAAAGCCGAACCGGGAAACCAGCAGCAAATACGCAAGGGTCATCAGCACCACACTTACGGACCGCGGGGTCACCCCCAGCTTTCCGGAGACCTCCTTCCCCTTCCAAAGGGCGACGGTCAGGCGGATGCCCAGCAGCACAATTAGAAGGGACAGCACCAGGGGCACAAATTTGGCCTCCGTCAGAAACCAAAGGGTCCCGGATACTTCCACGGGATTTTTCCGAATCTGGGCGGACAGCACGGTAAACAGGACTCCCGCCGCCGTTATCGCCAGCCCTTCTGCGGACTGGACCAGTTTTTTCTTATCCATGGGCATTTCCTTACTCCGGCCAGGCAGGCGCGTTCTGCGCCCGGGCATTGGCCGGGAACATGAAATTCTCAATTCTGGGAATCTCGTAGGAGGCAGGGTCTACCGTAGAAATTCCCGCGTCATACAGTCCCCAGGCGTAGATGGATTCCAGCCGGGCGCACATTTCGTCGCTCTCCGTACCCATGGCTTCCGCCATCTCCAGCCCCTTGGCCTGGCAGAACTGGGCCCATTCCTCGCTGGCAACCGCCGCCTGGAAGGCATCCATAATCTTTTTCACAGCCTCCACGGGGGTGTCTCTCGGCACCCGGAAGCCCCAGTAGAGAAGATTTTCCAGGGATTCCAGCTGCGGATAGTCCTCCAACAGGCTGGGAATGGTCACGTCCTCTCCTCCGCGGGAAATGGTTCTGGGCTCCCCGTCGCAGATGCCGAGAATCCGGATATCCCCGCTTTGGGCCAGGTCGATAATATCCGACAGGCCGCACCAGGACCAGGTGACCTCTCCGGCCATAACTTTGATGGCCGCGGCCCGTCCGCCGTCATAGGGTACGGTGCTGCCCTGCAGACCCAGAATCTCCAGCATCAGAGAGCCCGTCAGCTGATTGATGCTGCCAACGCCCGCATTGCCCCACTTCATGGAGGGGTCCGCCGCCATGGCATCGAAGAGCTGCCGCGCCGTCTCATAGGGGGATTTTTCCGAGACGAACAGGACATAGGGAGAGGTGGCCGCATAGAAACCGTAGAAATCCTCCCAGCCCAGGTCCGCATAACCCAGGGTCCGCCAACCGGAAACCGTATGGGCCACATCCCCCAGCCAGGTATAGCCATCGCGGGCCGCGGATGCCACCTGCTGCCCGGCAATGGAGCCGGAGCCGCCGGTCACATTTACAAGATTGAAGGAGGCCCCCAGCTGCTCGCCCATCAGGGCCGCCAGCTGTCTAGCCACCGTATCCGCCGTACCGCCCGCGGTGTAACAAATTTCAATTTCAATCTTCCGGGAGGGCCACTGTCCCGTGCTGCCTCCGGTGCTGCCGCAGCCGGTTAAAAGCAGTGCGCACAGAATCAGGCAGGCCAGGATTCTTTTTTTCATTTGCGTTCTCCTTTCGTCAGGAACAAGCTCTTTCATAAGAGCGGAAACATCATAGCAAATTCCCATCCAAAAAACAAGGGACGGATTGGAAAGCAGCCCGGGCCGGATTCTCTCGGAAGGGAACCCGGCCTGGTTGTTGTTGGTTTTACAGGGCGTTGACCGCCTTTTCCAAGCGCTCCAGTGCCTCTTCCACGGTGGATCTGGGGCAGGCAATGTTCATCCGCATGAACCCGGTGCCGCCGGTGCCAAAGGTCGCGCCGTCGTTCATGCCCAGCTTTGCCTTGTCAAACATAAAGGCCTTCAGCTCCTCCTGGGTCATGTTCAGGTCCCGGCAGTCCAGCCACATCAGGTAGGTTGCCTCGGGCTCGGCCAGCTTGATGCGGGGAATGCGCTCCCGCATGTAGTCCATCATCATGTCCCGGCTCTTCTGCAGGTACTGCATCATCTCATCCGCGTAGTAATCGCACTGGGTATAGGCGGTTACAAAGGTCAGCATACCGAAAATCGTTCTGCCATAGTTCTTGTTATTTACAATGGTGATTTCGATATTGTCCCGGATTCTCTCGTTGGGGATGATGGCCGCGCCGGTGCGGAAGCCCGCAATGTTAAAGGTCTTGCTGGGGTTGATCAGCACGATGCAGTTGTCCGCGAATTCCTTGCTGATGGAGCCGAAGGGAATGTGCTTGTAGCCCTCATAGGTCAAATCGCAGTGGATTTCATCGGAGATTACCAGCACATTGTATTTCAGGCACAGCTCTCCAATCCGCTTCAGCTCCTCCAGGGTGAAGCACCGCATGGCGGGGTTGTGGGGGTTGGACATGAAGAACAGCTTGGTACGGGGGTCCTTCAGCTTCTCCTCCAGGTCCTCGAAGTTAATCTGGTATTTGCCGTTCTCGTCCTGCACCAGGCGGTTCTCCACCAGCTGGCGGCCGTTGTTGCGGACGATGGCGGAGAAGGGCGGATAAACGGGGGGCTGAATCACGACCTTGTCGCCGGGATAGGAGTAGGCCCGGATGGCGTACATCAGGAAGGGCAGCACGCCGTTGGCATACTTGACCCAGTGGGGGTCCACATCCCAGCCGAAGCGCACCCGCTCCCAGCGGGCCGCGGCCTCTTCAAAGGCGAAGGACTCAATGGGGTAGCCGAAGCAGGGGTGCTTTGCCCGCTGCTGGATTGCCTCGGAAATCTCCACAGGCACGGCAAAGTCCGTATCCGCAATCCACATGGGGATGACATCCTCCGGATAGCAGGCGGCCTCATACTTCTTGCACTCCGAGGCGCGGCGGTTGATAATCTCATCAAAATTATGTCTCATTTTTTTGTGTCTCCTAATAAACCCGTGGAAATTTTCAGATACCGAATACAACGAAGGTTGCGATGAAGCAGACCAGCACGCCGAAGAGCATCGGCACGGCGTTCCGCTTACACAGAACTATGGGCTCTTCCTCTACCATGCCGGACACGGCAATCATCGCGCCGCAGAAGGGGGAGAAGCAGCGGGACAGGCCGCCGGTCAGGTGCATGGGCACCAGCAGCAGGCCGTTGTGCACGCCCAGAGTGGCAGCCATATCCGCGCCCATGGAACCGAAAGCGTACCAGGGGGCGTTGGAGGAGCCGGTGAGCAAGGCCGTGCCAATCTGGATGGCGGCCATGGCAATGGCGACAATAAACACGGCACCGTGGATATTGGAAAGCATTCCGCACAGCACATCGATGCCCTTCAGCTTCTTGATGGCCTCGGCAAATACGGAGGCAACGGAAATCAGAACGATAATGTTATTGAAATAGTTGCCCATCCATACCCACAGCTTTTTCAGGTTGTCCTGCAGCCGGTTCATGTCCTTCTTGACAATCAGGTCCACGATGAAGAACAGGAAGAAGCAGATGATGTGGGCGGTGATGACATCCATCTTCACGCCGTCGATGAAGCTGAACACCACAACCAGAGTCAGGGGAATCAGGGGGAAGATGCCGTAGAAGGCGGGCACGCCCAGGTCGGAAATCTTGACATCGGCCTTTGCCTCCTCGGGAATCACCAGGCCGCCGAACTCCTTCTTGTCCATATGCTGGAACCAGAAGCCCATGAAGATGCCGACGCAGACGATGATGATGGGTCCGATGACGATTTCATAGTTGGTGAACCACTCCATGGGGGTGCAGTTCAGAATGTCGGATGCGGCAAAGATACCGGTGGAGTCGTTGGGGCCCAGGTCCATACCGCCGATGGCCACGCAGGCCGCCGCGGCGCTGACCTTGCTGACACCCATGCGGGTCAGGATAGGGAACATGGTGGCCATAAACAGCAGACCCAGAGCAATCTGGCTGGTGATGAAAATTTTCAGCACCGCGCCGATCATATAGACCATTGCCAGAACGATGTAGGGGTTCTTGATGGGCTTTAGCAGCTTGCTGGCACCCAGGGCCAGAACGTCCGCCGCCTTGGTGTGGTTCATCAGCATGACGTAGCCGCCAATCATCATCAGGCGGATACCGGTTCCGGAAATGGTGCTGACAAACTTGGCTCGGATCACATCAAAGATATCCAATACCGCATTGCCGGTGGTGGAGTCACCCAGCACAGATCGGCCGGTGACGATGGTTGCGACTGCCAGACCGATGACACCCAGGAACAGGAAGGTCAGACGGGTATCGACCTTCTTCAGAATCATGGTGACAGCGGCGACAACCAGGAGTGCTGTGAGAATAACGTACAAAAAGTCCATGGTTTCTCCTCCGTTTTTATATTTGGCATACGACATTCGTCATACGTCTTATGATTCGAAGTTTAGCAGAAGCCATTCCAATTTGCAAGACGGAAGCTTAGACAAAATTTCTTCACATTTTTTGTCGAAAGCGCACAAATCCATATGACGTATGACGTTCTATATATTTTATTGACTTTTCGGGAAAAACCATTTATACTGTAATTTATCCATTTTATTGCCATATTTCCCAGGGGTATCGGTTCAATACCACATTTTATTCAAACCCCTTTCTAAAAAACAGGAAACGGAGCGATTGCCCATGCCTTCCAATAAAAATCTCTCTACCATCGTAGCCAACAAAATTGAAAATCAGATTATCTGCGGCAACTGGAAAGTAGGAAGCCAGATTCCCCCGGAGCAGGAGCTGATGCAGACCTTTGATGTCAGCCGCATCACCGTCCGGGAGGCCATCAAAACCCTGGTCTCCAAGGATGTGCTGGAGATTCACCGGGGCTGCGGCACCTTCGTCAGCGCCATGCCCGGACTTTCCGACGACCCTCTGGGTCTGCGGTTCCTTGTGGACGAAGACCTGAACACCTACCTGTTCGAGGCCAGACAGATTCTGGAGCCCTCGGTCTGCCGGCTGGCCGCCCTGCGGGGCGACGAGGAGGAAATCGCGCTTTTGAAACAGCTTTCCGACGACATTGACAATCTGGATGCCCAGCTCCAGGGCAAGGAGACCACCCCGGAGGTCATCCAGGCCATCACCGCAAAGGACATTGCCTTCCACACCTTCCTGTGCCGCATGAGCAAGAACCCGGTGTTTGAGCGGATGCTGCCGGTGATTATCAAGTCCGTCCGCATCTCCTATGGCCTGCTGGTGCCCCGGCTTGCCAAGGGGCCCCGGGTCTCCACCCACGGGAACATCTGCCAGGCCGTGGCCGCCCACGACGGGGACACCGCCTACCGGCTGATGCAGGAGCACCTGAGCAACAGCCGCCAGGGCTTTGACCGCAAGCTTCAAAAGGAGCGGGCAAAAAAGGCGAAATAACAAAAGCCCTCCGGCGTGAACCGGAGGGCTTTTGATTGATTGGGCATTACTCAATGAGCCCGCTTTCCTTCAGCAGCAGCTCGATATCGGTGCCTCTGGTCTTCTTGACCAGGATTTTCAGCATTTCCTTTTCCGCGAAGGACAGGGGGGCCTGGGAGATGGGCTTCTTGTCGATGGCGTAATAGCAGGCCCGCAGCAGCTCCCGGACATCGTACTTGCTGCCCCAGACCTCGGGGACGGCCCGGTCCACATTCAGCAGGGTGTAGACGGATTCCATACCGGTACGCATGGAGTACTCGGTGGTGAAGATGGTGTCTCTGGGGGTCTCGGCGAACTGGCCGATGAAGGCGAAGTTCACAGCGCCGTCAGGCACCACCTTGGGCCGGTCGGATTCCTTCCGGGGCTGGAAGAAGGCGTTGATATAGGGCATATAGCAGGTGGTGGTGTTGCAGGCGCTGGCCGCCAGCTCGGGGATTTCATCCTCGGGCACGCCGATGTGGTACAGCCACTCCTGGCAGATCTCCTCGCCGGTACACTCCCGCATGGACTTCTTGACGAACTGGCCGGGCTTGTTGGTGGTCAGGCCGTAAACCCAGACGAGGACGGTGTCCTTATCCTGGGCCTTGAACTGGGGCTGACGGTTGATGGTCCAGCTGAGGTACCAGTTGTCGGTGCTGTCCTTGACGGTGACGATGCCGCCGGTGGTAACCTTGCCGGCACGGGGGTCACGCTGGCAGATGTCCATGATATGGCGGATGATCTTCTCATCCTTGGTCTGCACCGTGGCGCTCATCCAGTTGGTGGCCTCTACGTCGGAGCAGAAGTTATCGGGGTTGCCGTACTCGCCGTGCTGCGCCTGGGCGGCAATGTTCTTCCACAGGTCCCAGCTCTCGCCGCAGCCATTGACAATGCCCGTAAGGTCGGGGGCGTGGGTCTGGTCGCCGTAGCAGGAGGTATCGGTGCAGCAGCCGTTGGTGATGAAGACCAGGTCGTCCTCCACCAGGTCGATGGACTGCTCAGCGCCATCCTTTACATAGACAATCTTCCGGGCAATCTGCTTGTCGCCCACATGGTCAATGACCACGTTCTTCACGTCCATGCCGAACTCGACCTTCACGCCGTGGCTCTCCAGGTACTTCACCAGGGGCAGAATCATGCTCTCGTACTGGTTGTACTTGGTGAACCGCAGGGCGGAGAAATCGGGCAGACCGTCGATGTGGTGGACATAGCGGCACAGATACCGCTTCATCTCCAGGGCACTGGACCAGCGCTGGAAGGCGAACATGGTTTGCCAGTACAGCCAGAAATTGGTATCCCAGAAGGAATCGGGCAGGACCTCGGAGATCTTCTTGCCCTCCAGCTGGCTTTCCGGGGTGATGAAGAGCTTGGAAAGCGCCATGGCGGACTCCCGGTCCAGCTTGAACTGCTTGTCGGTGTGGGCATCCTGGCCGCACTTGACGGTGGCCCGGCACAGGGAGTAGTTGGGGTCGTGCTTGTTCAGCCAGTAGTACTCATCCAGCACGGACACGCCCTCGGTCTCGATGGACGGCACATCCCGGAACACATCCCACATGACCTCGAAATGGTTGTCCATTTCCCGGCCGCCACGCATATAGAAGCCCTTGGACACATCCTTCCGGCCGTCGCAGCTGCCGCCGGCCAGATCCAGCTTCTCCAGCAGATGAATCCGCTCGCCCTTCATCTGGCCGTCCCGGACCAGATAGAAAGCGGCAGTCAGACCGGCCAGGCCGGTGCCGATGATATAGGCGGACTTGTTGTCCACACCCTGGGGCTTTTCGGGATGGGCGAATGCTTCATAGGTTCCTGCGGAATAATACATAACGTTTCCCTCCATAATTGATTCGGGCACCTTTTCTTCAGCGCCTTTGTTTTTCTGATGGCATCAGTATACCCCAATTTTTTGGTTTTGCCCATGAACAGAAATTTGCCCCTGATAAGGTTTTCGGCAAGGAAACGGAAATGCGTAAATTTTGAGCATTCCGGCATTTTTGATAAGTTTTTCCTTTTTGCGGCGGGAGGATTGTAGTATAGAATGAAAAATATTTTTTACCCGCCCGGTACGCAAAATTTTATTGACATCACGGGAAAATGCGATATATTTATACTGTCATTTTACGACAAAAAAGAAAAGAAACGGGGGAGGATAATGTCCAAGGAACTCATCAGGCTCCGGGATCTTACCATGGAGTTCGACGGGGAGCGTATTCTCGACGGCATCAATCTTTACATCAACGACCACGAATTTCTCACTTTGCTGGGCCCCTCCGGCTGCGGCAAAACCACCACGCTGCGAATCATCGGCGGCTTTTTAACGCCGACCTCCGGCACCGTGACATTCGACGGAAAAACCATCAACGATGTGCCGCCCTATAAGCGGCAGATCAATACGGTTTTCCAGCGCTACGCGCTGTTTCCCCATTTGGATGTGTATGACAATGTCGCGTTCGGTCTGAAGGTCAATAAGGTTCCCAAGGCGGAAATCGACCAGCGGGTGCGCCAGATGCTGGAAATCGTCAGTCTGAAAGGATATGAAAACCGACGAATTGACGCGCTCTCCGGCGGTCAGCAGCAGCGGGTTGCCATTGCCCGCGCACTGGTCAACCGCCCCAAGGTACTGCTTCTGGACGAGCCGTTGGGTGCATTGGACCTGCGTCTGCGGAAGGACATGCAGAATGAACTGAAGCGGATTCAGCAGGCCATGGGCATTACCTTTATTTATGTAACCCACGACCAGGAGGAGGCGCTGTCCATGTCCGACACCATCGTCGTCATGGACAAGGGCCGCATCCAGCAGATTGGGAAACCCGAGGATATTTATAATGAGCCCAAAAACGCCTTTGTCGCTGACTTCATCGGCGAGAGCAACATCCTAGACGGTGTGATGCTGGAGGATTTCCGGGTGCGGTTTTTTGGGCGCACCTTTGTCTGCGTAGACAAGGGCTTTGAAAAGGACGAGCCCGTAGACGTGGTGATTCGCCCGGAGGACATCGATATTGTCCCCGTGGAGGAGGGCCATCTGGTGGGCACCGTTACCAGCGTCACCTTCAAGGGTCTGAACTACGACATCATCGTGGAGTTCAAGGGCTTCAAGTGGCTGATTCAGACCACGGATTTCCACGCGGTGGGCTCCACCATCGGCATTCGGTTGAACCCGGAGGATATTCACATCATGCACAAGAGTGAATACTCCGGCATGTTTGGCGACTACAGCTCCTACTCCGCCGAGTATGACGAGCTGACGGAGGATGCCGGGAATGAAGAAGACTAAATCTGTCCTTTTGAGCACCCCCTACCTTATCTGGATGGTGGTGTTTACCCTGATTCCCCTGGGCGTGGTGGCTTACTATGCCCTGACGGACCCGGCCAGCGGCGCGTTTACCCTGGGCAATGTGAAAAATCTGGGGATGTATCTGCCGGTGCTGTGGAAATCCATCGCCTATTCCCTGGTGTCCGCCATGATTTGCCTGCTCCTTGGCTATCCCGTCGCCTACTATATCGCCCATCGGGGCCCCACCACGCAGAAATTTCTGTATATGCTGGTGATGCTGCCCATGTGCATGAGCTTTCTGCTCCGGACCCTGGCCTGGGTTGGCCTATTGCAGGATACGGGCATCATTAACACCCTGCTTAGTAAGCTGGGCCTTCCCCGGCTGACCCTCATCCGCACCCCCGCCGCGGTGGTGCTGGGCATGGTGTATAACTATCTGCCGTATATGATTCTGCCGCTGTACGCCACCATTCTGAAAATCGACAGGCGTCTGATTGAGGCGGCGGAGGACCTGGGCTGCACCCCGGCGCAGACCTTCCGCAAGGTAGTTCTGCCCCTGAGCATGCCCGGCATTCTCTCCGGCATGACCATGGTGTTTGTCCCGGCGGTGTCCACCTTCTATATCTCCCAAAAGCTGGGCGGCACGGATACGGTGCTCATCGGTGATGTCATAGAGCGCCAATTCAAGCAGGGCAACAACCCCAACCTGGGCGCGGCCCTGAGCCTTGTTCTGATGGTTCTGGTGTTTGTCTGCACCGGCATTATGAACCGCTTCGGCGGTGAGGAAGTGGAAGGCGGTGTGGTGGTATGAAAAAAGCCAATAAGATCATGACCATTCTGATCTTCATTTTTCTCTATATCCCCATGGCCGTGCTGATTGTGGCCTCCTTCAATACGGGCAAGGACATTACGGAATTCCAGGGCTTCACCCTGCGGCAGTACGAGCGGCTTTTCCAGGACAGGAGCCTTTTGCGGCTGCTGGGCAATTCCCTGCTGGTGTCTGTTCTCGCCAGCTTCATTGCCACGGTCTTCGGCACCGTTTCCGCCGTGGGCATCCACAACCTGAACCCCAAGATGCGCAAGATGGCCATGACTCTGACGGATATCCCTATGACCAACCCCGATATCGTCACCGGTGTGTCCCTGAGCCTGCTGTTTGTCTTTGTGGGCTCCAAACTGCTTGGCCAGCGGAACAGCCTGACCTTCTGGACGCTGCTGATTGCCCACATTACCTTTAACCTGCCCTATGTCATCCTGAACGTCATGCCCAAGCTCAAGCAGATGGACGTTTCCCTGACGGACGCGGCCATGGACCTGGGCTGCACCCCCTGGCAGGCCTTCTACCGGGTGACGCTTCACGAGATTATGCCCGGCGTGGTCTCCGGTGCCATCATGGCCTTTACCATGAGCCTGGATGATTTCGTCATCAGCTATTTTGTCACGGGTCTGGATTTTGTAACGCTGCCTGTGGAAATCTATACCTACACCAAAAAGCCCATCCAGCCCAAAATCTACGCCATGTTCACCCTGCTGTTCCTGCTGATCTTCGTTCTGATGACCGCCATGAACCTGATGCAGCTGGCCGCCGACCGGAAAAAGGTGGCAGGTCACGGAAAGCACCCCCACTAAAAGAGAATTAAAGGAGAAAAAATCATGAGAAAGTTTATTTCCGCCTTGCTTGCCCTGTGCCTTGTCGCCAGCCTGTTCGTCGGCTGTGGCAAGAAGGAAGATACCACCACCATCTACGTCTACAACTGGGGCCAGTACATCGCCGAGGGCGACGACGGCTCCATCGACGTGATTGCGGAATTTGAAAAGCAGTACCCCAACATCAAGGTCCAGTACTCCACCTTCGACTCCAACGAGACCATGTATGCCAAGCTGAAAAACGGCGGCATCACCGTGGATGTGGTCATCCCCTCCGACTATATGATTGGCCGGATGCGCCAGGAAGGGATGCTCCAGGAGCTGAACTACGACAACATCCCCAACGCCAAGTTCATCGATGCCAGCTACCGTGGCATGGCCTTTGACCCCGAGGACAAGTACTCCGTCCCCTACACCTGGGGCACTACGGGCATCATCTACAACAGCAAGTATGTGGACGAGGCCGACGTCACCGGCTGGGAGCTGCTGTGGAATGAGAAGTACGCCGGAAAAATCCTGATGTTCGATAACTCCCGGGATGCCTTCGGCATTGCCGAGTACCTGCTTGGCTACTCCGTGAACACCACCGACTCCGCCGAGCTCCAGGCCTGCGCCGACAAGCTGGCCGAGCAGAAGCCCGTGGTTCAGCAATACGTCATGGACCAGATTTTCGATGCCATGGAAAACGAGGAGGCCTGGATTGCCCCCTACTACGCCGGTGACTACCTGACCATGGTGGAGGAGAACCCGGACCTTAGGTTCTTCCGCCCCGAGGAGCAGGGCTACAACCTCTTTGTAGACGGCATCTGCATCCCCACCTGCGCCAAGGAGAAGGAGGCCGCCGAGACCTTCATCAACTTCCTGATTGACCCCGAAATCTGCGCCCAGAACCTGGACTTCCTGGGCTACAGCGTCCCCGAAACCGAGGCCAAGCAGTATCTGGATGCCGAGCTGGTTGCAAACGACGTTGCCTACCCTTCCGCAGAACAGCTGCGCAACGCCACCTCCTTTGACTTCCTGCCCGAGGAAACCTCCCGGGAGATGGAAAGCCTGTTCATGACCGTGCGGAACGGATAAAAAACGAACCAAACAGCGGGTCCCTTCCAATTTGTAGGGGGACCCGCTGTTTTTTGCGGCGCAAAGATTCTTTGCGTGACTTTTTTCCGTTTCTATGCTGCGAATCTGCCGCCCGGGGGTGGGTTCCTCAATGCGCTTCCTTACCCCACCCGGAAGCGGTTCAGGGCACCCAGGAGGTCGTCCTGGATGACCAGGGCGAAGCGCTCCACCAGGGGCTCCGGGTCCGCGCGCATGTCGTCCTTAATCCAGTCCAGCATCAGGCCCACAAAGGCGTAGGAGTAGACCCGGGCGATGAAGGCCTTGTCCTCGTCCCGGACCACCATGTCCCGGCTGAGCTCATTGATGACCCCCATAAGGAGATTGTCCGTCAATGGCGTTAAGTACCGCTCCACCTGCTCCCGGCTGACACAGCGGTAGACGTTCATAATAAAGGGCTTGTTCTGCTGCACCGCCCGGAAAATCTGCACAAAGCCCTCCTGCCAGGTTTCGTAGGTGCTTTTGCCGTCCAGGGCCCGCTGGGCATCCTCCAGGCAGGACCACTCTACCAAATCGTAGATGTCCTTAAAGTGATAGTAAAAGGTCATGCGGTTGATGCCGCAGTCCTCGGCAATATCATTGATGGTGATTTTACTCAGTGGCTTTTTAAGCAGCAGGTGCTTGAGGGAATCCTCCAGAGCCCGCTTTGTGAACTGTGACATAGGTATTTCCTCCATTTCTTTTCTTCTATTCTAGCAGAAAAAAGAAACGGAGGCAAAAGAAATTGTGAATCTTTTGAAAATTCCGGTCTCCTTGATTTTCCCGGATTTCTTTGCTAGAATGGGGGCATCCATTCCTCAATTTCAATTTTCTGCATATTTCAGCGGAGGCAGACATGAACATTCAGCAGCTTCAATACGCCCTGGCCGTGTATCGGGCCGGCTCCATTTCCGGCGCGGCGGCCAGCCTGTATATCGCCCAGCCCAACCTCAGCAGCATCATCCGCTCCCTGGAGGAGGAGCTGGGCTACCCGATTTTTATCCGCACCAGCCGGGGCGTAAAGCCCACAGAGCAGGGCCTGGAGGCCCTTCGGCAGGCGGCACAGATGGTCAGCTGCCACGAAAAAATGCGGCTGCTGGGCACCACCGCCCCCCGCAGACGGTTCCGTCTGGGGGGCATCCCCTATCCCCCGGCCTGCGATGCCTTTGCAAGCCTGTGCCGGGAGCGGGAGCAGGACGCGGATTTGGAAATGTCCTACTACTGCGAGGCACCGGAGGCGACCATTGACAAGCTTCTCATGTCCGAGCTGGATATGGCCCTGAGCCTGTGCGGACCGGAGGCTACAGAGAAGCTTCTGCGGCAGTGCCGCCAGCAAGGGCTGCTTGCTGCCCACATTGTGGATGTTCCCATTGTTCTGCGCATCGGCCCAAAGCACCCGCTGTACGGGGCCCCGGAAATTCACCTGCCCGACTTTCAGGACTACACCCTGGTGGACTACAACAGCCGTGCCTTTCTGGACGATCCAGCCTTCAGCAGCCTGATCAAAATGAATCCGGACCGGCTGGTCACCGTCTCGGACCGTTCCATGAAGTACGCCCTGATCTCCCAGACCACCATGTACGGCCTGGACTGTAAGCTGCCCCCCGCCACCAACCAGCGCTTTAACTTCCGCTGTGTACCCCTGGGGAGCCTGCACTATTCCCTCCTTGTCATCGAGCGAAAGGACACCGCCCGCACCCAGCTGGGCGAGCGGTATCTGGAGCTTCTCAAATCCATTCTGGAGAACCTCTGAAATAGCGACCCAGTAGGGGCGGCATACCAGCCGCCCCTACTGGTTTTTATTGCCATCTGTTGGAACAATTGTCTTTTCGTAATTTTCCTGCGCTTGCATTTGTCCGTCATAGGTGGTACAATGCAGAAAAAGGCAAAGGAGATTGCCGCCCTGCGGCAGGCGGAAAAAACACCGAGGCAGGAATCCTCGCCATGATGCGGTCCTCCCGTCCCGGCATGGCCATGGCGGACGTGGATGCCGCCATCCCCCGCACCATGGAGGACATTGAAGCGGTGATGCGGTAAACACCTGTAAGAAATCACATAAATCACCGCAATACCAAAAAGAGCACAAAAAGGGAAGCCATTCAGACTTCCCTTTTTCTATTTATATGCCCAGGATTTTCCATTCCTGATTTTTTGAAGCTTCCCTTCCTCTGTCAATCTAGAAAGAATGCGGTTCGCCGTTGCTGAGGATACGTGAAACATTTGCCGCACGTCCGCATTGGCAATTGTATCATTTCTTTTCAGAAACCGTTCAATTTTATACCAGCGCAGTTCATCGGTGGTCATGCTTTCCGACGCACTGGTCGTCTGCACCGCTTCCAGCAGCGCTTCTTGGATAGCAGACAGCAGGAACTCGATAAATGCCGTGGATTCGCCTTCATAGTTAGAACGGTTGATGGCTGCGTAGTATTCATCCTGGCGGTCATGGATGATGGACTCCACCGGGAGCCACGCAAACACAGGCTTCCACTGGGTCAGCAGGAGCGTATGCCACAATCGTCCAATTCGGCCGTTGCCATCCGCAAAAGGGTGGATCACTTCCAGCTCATAATGGAAAACACAGCTTTTAATCAGCATATGAATATTGCTTTTCTGAACCCAATCCAGCAGATCCATCGTCAGCCCCGGCGCATAATCCGGCAGCGTTCCAAAATGAAGAATATTGCCCTGCTTATCCACAACTCCCACCGGACCGGAACGGAAACAGCCGGATTCCTCGGTCAATCCTTTGGTCATAACCCCGTGGGCATTCAGCATATCCTCCACGGAATAGGGATTCAGAGAATCCATCATTTCGTATATCTCATATGCGTTCTTAACCTCGGCAATATCCTTAGGCGGAGCGATGACCCGTTTCCCGTTTAGAACAGCAGTTACCTGTTCCAGGCTCAACGTGTTCTGTTCAATTGCCAAGGAGGAATAGATTGTACGGATACGATTCGTGCGGCGCAGCATGGGATTCGTTGTCAAACCCGCCACGGCATTGACCTGTCCAACCAATTCCGCAATCTCCGCAATTTTATCAAGCATGGAAGCTGTAATCTCAAAGGGTGGTTTTTTGTTGTACATGGGTCATCACCTCATACCGATTATAACCGTTCATCGCTCATTGGTCAACCACAATTGATTGATGAAGTGAGCGATGAAAAAATCGGTGGCATCTTTTGTGAACCACCGATTTCGTCATCCATCCTATGAAAGATTCCTTTCAAGAACCCTCTAAGGTACTGAGTGTTTTCTGCGCTGCTGCAAGAATTCCAGCAGCGCTTTTTTTTCGTTGGGGACCTGTTCGTCCAGCACCGCGTCCAGAAGGTCCTGTAAGCCTTCGCCGATTGCCGGGCCTCGATAGCCCAGGGCCATCAGGTCCCGGCCGTTGACGGCAAGGTCCCGGAGGGTCAGGCAGTTATTTTCTGCCTCCACTTCCCGGAGCAGCTGCCACAGGAGGGCAAATTCATCCCGCCCCTCCTCGCCGGGGACCCCCTTGCTGCCCATGTCCGCCTGCTGCAAATACAGGAGCTTTTCCACCGTCTCCCGGCCCCAGCGGCTGAAATACCGCTTGACAAGCCGCCTGTCCGGCTGGAGTCTGGTCATGTGCTGGCCAATCAGCAGCACCGCCTGCTCCCGCAGAGCGGTGGGGGCTTTCAGGCGGTGGAGAATGTCCTCCGCCATCCGGGCACCCACCTGGGCATGGCCATAGAAATGGCCTCTGCCGGTCTCGTCCCGGGTAAAGGTGGGGATTTTCCCCACATCGTGCAGCAGCGCCGCCCACCGCAGGGTCACGTCTCCCGGGACCCCTTCCACCACATGGGCAATGTGGGTATAGAGGTCGTATTTATGGTGGGGGGAATGCTGGTCAAAGCCCACGGTTTCCCGCAGCTCGGGAATCACCTGGGTGATGATGGGGGCAAAGCGCGCCAGCTCCTCCGCGGTGATTTTGGGAAGAAATCCGCAGAATTCGGAAAACACCCGCTCCCGGGCCAAGTGGTCCAGCAGCGGGGCGAGGGCTTCCATTGCCCGCTCCGTCTTTCCCTCCGGGGTGAGCCCATAGGTTACGGAAAACCGAACCCCCCGCAAAATGCGCAGCGCATCCTCCCGGAAACGTGTTTCCGGTTCCCCCACACAGCGCAGGCACCTGTTTTTCAGGTCCTCCGCCCCGTCGAAGGGGTCAATAAGCCCTCTTTTGGGGGAGTAGGCCATGGCGTTTACCGTAAAATCCCGGCGGGCCAGGTCCTGCCGGATGTCCGTCACAAAGTCCACTTTGTCCGGGTGCCGGTTGTCGGCGTAGGTGCCCTCGGTGCGGAAGGTGGTGATTTCCACAACGCCATCCTCCGTAATAACCCCCACGGTGCCGTGCTTCTCCCCTGCCAGGACCAGGCGGAAATTGTGGAAGATTTCCTCCATCCGCTCCGGCCTTGCGGAGGTGCACAGGTCAAAATCATGGGGCGTTTTTCCCAAAAGGGAGTCCCGGACGCAGCCCCCCACGCAGTAGGCTTCAAAGCCCGCCGTTTCCAGGGCCTCTATGCAGCGGCCCACGCCCTCCGGAATCAGCATACCCCTTCCTCCTGGTAGGACAGGAAGAAGCAGCCCACCCCGGTCATGCTGTAAAACAGCAGGGTCTGGCTGCTGCCGCTGGCCGCAATGCACAGATACATGGCGGCCAGGCCCAGCCGATAGGTCCAGGGAGACCTGGGAAGGTCCACGCTCTCCGCGGCGCGGCGGTACGCAAAGGCCGCGCCTGCCAGGCCTGCCAGCAGGGGCAGCAGGAAGTCCTGCATCTGGGGCTCCCGGCTCCAGGTCTGATAGGCGGCAATTAAACGGACAATCAGGCTCAGGCACACCAGAATCCACACATAGGGAAGCTTCTTCCCTCGGAATTTCTGAACGGCCTCCGCCGCCAGCGCCAGAGCGGCGGCGATGGACAGCCCACTGCAAAGGAGCAGCAGAACGGAATACCCCTGGGTTAAGTCCTGGGTGCTGAACAGAAGACCCAAGGCGAAAAAGGCATTCCCGACAATGCTCCAGTTCTTAGAGGTCACCTCCCGGTTCTCCGCCAGGAAGCACAGCACCAGCGCCCCCGCCGTCAGCACCCACAGGGCGATATCCAGAACGCTCCCCGTGGGAATCAGGCCCCGGGAATCCAGGTTTCCCCGATACAAAAGCCCCCGCAGAAGCTTTGCCAGAATCCCCAGTAAAAAAATCACCCCATAGAATTTTCCTTTTTTCATAGAACCTCCCAGCATGGCAAATTACCCCATGGCAAACAGTCCAACCACCGCCGCCAGCACGGGCTGGTGCAGCAAATAAATGAGCAAGCTGTTTCTTCCCATCCATTGCAGGCCCTTCAGCGGCGGGTTTTCCAGGGGGAAGCGGCTTTTTTTCTCCCCATAGAGCTTCCGCCCCAGCACCGCCCCCACCAGGAAATACCCCAGATTGGGAAACAGGGGGAAATAGTCCGAGGAGGCAAAGCCATAGGGGGCAAAGCCCAGCACCGTGAGCCAGGGGAAGGAGAACGCCTCCCCCCGCAGCCACAGCCCCAGGGCAATCATCCCGGCGGCCAAGGCAAGGAGCCACGGGCTTCGCAGCTTTCCAAACAGGGGCCAGAGCATCATGCACAGGCCTAAGCACTGCAAAACGCCGATGTAGATAAGAATCTCTTTTCCGGCAAAGCCCAGGCGGTACATGCCGTAGGTCACCGCCGTGCACAGAAAGCCGCAGCAGAACACCTGGAAGCCCCGTTTTGCCGGGTGGCTGCCCAGGGTCACACTGATGCCGGAAATCAGGAGGAAAATGGCCCCATAGTTGTTTTTAAAGACCTGATACCAATGGGGATTCCAATTCCAGATGCCGTAGAGCTCCACTAAATCGTAAATCAGGTGAATCCCAATCATGCCGATGAGGGCCAGTCCCCGGGCGGCATCCAGCTCCCAGACGCGCTTTTTCACTTTTCCGCCGCCTTGGCGTTGGCCTCTTCCTCCAGCACCCGGTAGGCGACCTTGCCAACCAGGGTCTTGGGCAGCTCCTTCCGGAACTCAATCTCACGGGGCATGGCATACTTGGCGATGCGGCCGGAGCAGTAGTCCAGCAGCTCTTTTTTCAGCTCCTCCGTGGGCTCAATTCCGGGCATGGGCACCACATAGGCCTTGACCCGCTGGACCCGGTAGGGGTCCTTCACGCCGATGACACAGCTCATGAGCACCTTTTCGTTGCCGTCGATGATGTTTTCCAGCTGAGAGGGGTAGACATTGTAGCCGGAGGTGACGATCATCCGCTTGATGCGCTGACGGAAATAGACGAAGCCGTCCTGGTCCATGTGGCCCAGGTCGCCGGTGTGCAGCCAGATCCGGCCATCGTAATGGCGGCGGAGGGTCTGGCGGGTCTCCTCGGGGTTATCCATATAGCCCAGCATAACGGAGGGGCCGGAAATGCAGATTTCGCCCTCGGTATTGGGCTCCACCTCGTTGGTGGTGCCGGGCTCCACAATCTTATAGAAGGTATCCGGAAAGGGCACACCGATGGAGCCCTGGCGGGCATAGTCCTTGGGGGTCAGGCAGGAGGCGGTGACGCACTCGGTGGTGCCGT
>OIZI01000173.1_pt1 | contig 34342 bp, 29 predicted proteins | sample 1588441 | NCBI WGS metagenome assembly OIZI01 (sample SAMN03283284) | human gut metagenome | biome: human-associated habitat; material: feces | host: Homo sapiens | place: Peru | collected 2012 | reverse complement strand
CCGGCGGTCAATCTTTCCTTAATACAACAAAGGTAAGAATTACCGTTCTATTTTCATTTTTTTCTTCTCTTAAAGATTGATGTCGCAAAGTTAGGGTGTTTTTTCTGCCATGAATTAACACAAATTCCCACAAATAATCTTCTTGTTGAATCTCGTTGAATCCGTGTGAGCCCACAAAAAACCACAAACCGTAGAGCCTCTGTGAGATTTCCCACCATCAAAAGAAAATCTGTGGGATCTGTGAGATCTGTGTGAGCCACAAAAACACCCACAAAGTGAGATCCGTGTGTGCCCAAAAACTCCCACAAAGCGAGATCTGTGTGAGACTGTGGAAGCGTGGGTGGGATTTTTTTTGTGAACCTTTCGGAAATTCTCAGAAAAAAGCTATCTTTGTAAATTAGAATTAATGTAAACTATGGACCACTCTCCTATACTTGCTATCATTGTGCCTTGCTTCTGCGAGGAAGAGGTGCTTCCGAGCACCAACGAACGGCTGCGCGCCTTGCTTGCCGACATGGTGACGAGGGGCGATGTGTCGGGGCGAAGTTGCGTGGTGTATGTCGACGATGGCAGTTCCGATGCCACTTGGACGCTGCTGAAGGGCTTTTCCGATGCATCCGACTCGGTGTGCGCCGTGAAGTTGTCGGGCAACTTCGGACATCAAAACGCCATTATCGCCGGTATGGAGACCATGCTCAACGAGGCCGACATTTTCGTGACCATTGATGCCGACCTTCAAGACGACATTGCCGCCATTCCCAAGATGGTGGCGAAATACAAGGATGGCTACGAGATAGTGTATGGCGTGCGCTCGAAGCGTGCCACCGACTCGTGGTTTAAGCGCACCACCGCCCTTGGCTTCTACCGCCTGATGCAGCACCTGGGCACAAAGTCGGTATTCAACCACGCCGACTTCCGCCTTATGGACCGCCGCACCGTGGGCGAACTGCTCCGCTACCCTGAGCGCAACCTGTTTATGCGTGGCATCGTGCCCCTGCTGGGCTTCAAGAGTGCCACAGTGGAGTATGAACGCAGCGAGCGCACCGCTGGCACCACGAAATATCCCCTCTCTAAGATGCTGAGTTTTGCCGTAGATGGCATCACCTCGTTCAGCATACGCCCCGTAAGGCTTGTGCTGACCATAGGCATCGTGTTTGTGTTTATCGCTATCATCATATTGGCGTATGTGCTCTACTCCAAGTTTAGCGGCCATGCTGTGAGCGGTTGGTCGTCGATGATACTTTCGATGTGGTTTATCGGTGGCTGCATACTGATAGGTCTGGGCATAGTGGGCGAATATATCGGCAAAATCTACATTGAGGTGAAAGGCCGCCCACGCTACCACATCGAAGCCACCACCGGACAACTGCCCTCACAAAAGCAACATACGCATTAATCAACAGAATTCAAACATCAATCAATACATATTTTTATCGAGACAGTATGAAGAAAAAGACTTTACTGGCAGCAGCACTTTTAGGAGCAAGCGGCATGGCTATGGCGCAAGCGCCCCTGTGGCTGCGTAATGCTAAAATCTCGCCCAACGGACAGGAAATCGTGTTCACCTACAAGGGCGATCTCTACAAAGTGGCAACAGGAGGCGGACAGGCGCTTCAACTCACCAGCCTCCCTTCGTATGAAACCGCTCCCGTGTGGAGCCCCGACGGCAAGCAAATAGCCTTTGCCAGCGACCGTAAGGGCAACTTCGACGTGTATGTGATGCCTACCGACGGCGGCACGCCTAAGCAAATCACATTCAACTCGGCAAGCGAGACCCCTACTACATTCTCGCCCGACGGTAAATATGTATATTTCTACGCCACTATCCAAGACCAGGCATCGAACATCATGTTCCCAAGCGGACGCATGATGGAACTTTACAAGGTGCCTGTGAATGGCGGACGCACTTCGCAGGTGCTCAGCACCCCTGCTGAAGACGTGTGCTTCGACAAGAGTGGCAAATTCTTCCTGTATATGGACGTGAAGGGCGGTGAAGACCCATTACGCAAGCACCACACTTCTTCCATCACTCGCGATGTGTGGCGCTACGATGTGGCTACCGGCAAGCACACCAACCTCACCAACCGTGGTGGCGAAGACCGCACTCCAGTGCTCAGCCCCGACGGCAAGACGGTGTATTTCTTGAGCGAGCGCGACGGAGGCTCGTTCAATGTGTGGAAATTCCCATTAAGCAATCCATCGCAAGTGACAGCAGTCACCTCTTTCAAGAAAAATCCTGTGCGCGGCCTCTCGGTGGCTGCCAACGGCACACTCTGCTACACCTACGACGGTGAAATCTACACCCAGACCGACGGCGGCAAGCCAAATAAGGTGAACATCAACCTCTTCCACGATGATGGCGATGCTATCAGCATAATGAACTACACCCGTGGTGCCACCAGTGGCGCAGTGTCGCCCGACGGCAAGCAAGTGGCATTTGTGGTGCGCGGCGAGGTGTTTGTGACCTCGGTTGAATACAACACCACCAAGAAAATCACCGACACACCAGAGGCTGAGGCCGACGTGTGCTGGGGACCCGACAACCGCACCCTCGTGTATGCAAGCGAGCGCAACGGCAAGTGGCAACTGGTGAAGGCTACTATCAGCCGCAAAGAAGATCTCAACTTCCCCAACGCCACCATCATCAAGGAGGAAATCATCGCTCCTAACAAGAATGCGAACCGCAAGTCGCCACAATTCTCGCCCGATGGCAAGAAGTTGGCGTTTATCGAAGAGGGCGAACGCCTAATGGTGATGGACGTGAAGAGCAAGGCGGTGACACAAGTGACCGACGGCTCGCAATGGTATGGCACCGAGGGCTCGTTCAACTACAACTGGAGCCCCGACAGCAAGTGGTTCTGCCTCGAATTTATCGGCAATGGCCGTGACCCATATAGCGACATCGGCATCGTGAGCGTGAACGGTGGCAAAATCACCAATATCACCAACAGCGCCTACATCAACGTGCTCCCTCGCTGGGTGCTCGACGGTGGCGCTATCATGTTTATCAGCAATCGCTATGGCCTGCGCAGCCAGGCATCATGGGGCTCGCAAGACGACGTGCTGTTGGCATTCGTCAACGAGGAGGCTTTCGACCGCTACCGCCTGAACAAGGAGGAAATGGAACTGCTTAAGGAGACCGAAAAGGCTGAAAAAGCAGAAAAAGACAAAGCCAACAAGGACAAGAAAGACGACAAGAAGTCGAAGTCTGATAAGGACGAAAAAGACAAGGTGAAAGACATAGTGGTGGAACTCGACAAGATTAAAGACCGCTTGATTCGCGTCACCCTCAATTCGAGCGACCTCGCTGGATGCGCTATCAACAAGGACGGCGACGTGCTCTACTACCTCTCAAGAGTGGAGAAAGACTACGACCTCTGGAAAATGGACCTGCGCAAAAACAGCACCCAACTCATCAACAAGATGAACACGAAGTGGGCCGACATTCAAACCGACAAGGACGGCAAGAACTTCTTCATTCTGGGCGGCAGCAGTATGCACAAGATGAGCGGCGACAAACTCACCCCTATCACCTATTCGGCAGTGGTGAAGATGAACCGCGCGAAGGAACGTGAATACATGTTCGAGAATGTGAACCGTGAAGTGGCTCGCCGATTCTACAACACCAACATGCACGGTTGCGACTGGGATGCCACTATCAAGAACTACCGCAAGTTCCTCCCTCACATCAACAACAATTACGACTTCTCATACATGCTGAGCGAGGTGCTTGGCGAACTCAACGCTTCGCACACCGGCAGCCGCTACTATCCTAACGGCAGCGCCGAAACCACTGCTCAACTCGGCTTGTTCTTCGACTGGAACTACACCGGCAAGGGATTGAAGGTGAGCGAGGTGGTTGAATACGGTCCATTCGACCGCGCTAAGTCGAAAGTGCGCCCTGGCACCATCATCACCAAAATCAACGGCACCGACATCACCGTAGAAAACGACTACACCACCCTGCTCAACGGTCAGGTGGGCAAGAAGGTGCTCGTGACTTGCAAAAACGCCTCTGGCGAATGGGAAGAAGTGGTGAAACCTATCAGCGCAGGCATGAACAACGCTCTGCTCTACAAGCGTTGGGTGAAGCGTCAGGAAGCCCTCTGCGACAGCCTTTCAGGTGGCCGCCTGGGTTACGTTCACCTCCAGCAGATGAACGACAACAGTTATCGTGAAATCTACGAGAAGGTGCTTGGCGAATACAATAAGAAGGCCGGTATCGTAATCGACACTCGCTTCAATGGCGGTGGCCGTCTGCACGAGGATATCCAAATTCTCTTCAGCGGTGAGAAATACCTCACTCAAGTGGTGCGTGGCCGCGAAGCTTGCGACATGCCAAGCCGCCGTTGGAACCGCCCAACCATCATGCTCCAATGCGAAGCCAACTACAGCAACGCACACGGCACACCATGGGTTTACAAGCACACTGGCATGGGCAAACTCGTGGGTATGCCAGTGCCTGGCACCATGACAAGTGTGAACTGGATCACGATGCAAGACGAAAGCCTCATCTTCGGTATTCCTATCATTGGCTACCGCTTGGCTGATGGCTCTTACCTCGAAAACCAGCAACTCGACCCCGACATCAGAGTGGCTAACGACCCAGCCGTGATTGTCACCGGTCGCGATCAGCAACTCGAAGCAGCAGTTAAGGAACTTCTGCAAGAAATCGACGCTAAGAAATAAAACAAGATTATAAACAAATGCGTCGGGAACGTTCGCTTCAGAATCGCTCTCGACGCATTTTTCAATTTCACATAACATGAACTCAATTATCACCAACATCATTGGTTACACAGCATCAATCTGCATGGTGCTTGGCTATCTGCCACAAACCATACACACGCTGCGAACCCGCAAAACCGACGACATCGCCGTTGGCACATTCCTGCTGATGGGACTTGGAGGCCTGTTCTTCTGCATTCAAGGACTGCTGCTCGAAAACTGGCCGCTGTTTCTGTGCAACCTCCTCACCACCACCATGAGCGCCATCATCTTCGCCATCAAAATGCACAACGACCACTTCAAAAAAAGAAAATAACCACACAGAAGTTAGAAATTAGATGTTAGACATCTGAAATCAGAATCCTCACACAGATTCAACAAGATTCAACAAAAAATAAAACTGTGCTAATTCATGGCTCATAACAAAAGCCAAGAATTAGCACATTTCTTTTGTGGATTACACACAAAATGGTGAAATTAATTATTTTTACAACTTTATCGTTGCATTTATTGCGATAATACAGTATCTTTGCTACAAAATCAGAATAACAATGATTACCAAAGAGGAAGTACAGACATTTCTTTCCCAATTTCAAACGAAGTTAAAAATCTTTGGCATCATATATCGCGACGACAGAGGAAAAAATCAAAAAGCACTTGAAGAACTTGAGATAGTACCCTCATTCAGAAGGGTGATTATCGAAAATCTGAAAGTGGAAGATTATGTTCAGGGGCCAGTTATCGACGAGTTGAACAAGCTCGGAGAGATGTGGGTGTTCGGCAATGATGTTAAAGGCAGAGAAGTATATATTAAAATTATGCTTGGAGGCGTGGGCTGCCAAACTATATGTATATCATTCCATATAGCAGAGCGCCCTTTAGTGTATCCATTTAAATGATTGCGATGATGAAAAGTCCATTTACAGGTAAAGAGATGATGCGCATTTACGAAAAGCGCACATGGAATTTCCGTGGTGAGCAATTTGAGTATTACCACACAGCATGGCAATGTCCCGACACTGGCGAACAGTTTACCACCGACGAATCCGACACCGCCGGCTTTATGCAGGTCACCAATCAATACCGCCAAAAATACGGAATTCCGTACACCGACGAAATAATTGCGGTGCGTAACAAATACGGCATAAGCGCCGCAAAGATGTCGCTTATTCTGGGTATCGGTGTCAACCAGTACCGTCTCTATGAGAAAGGTGAAGTGCCCAGCGTGTCGAATGGCCGCATGATTCGTTCGATAATGAATCCAAAAGTGATGCTCGATATGATTGAGAGTTCAAAACACGAACTTTCGCCACAAGAATATGCCAAAATAAGCGAAAAAGTAAAAGCCACCATCAGTGAAAGCGAAAACTACAAAATCGCTCAATACGAAACAAATCGCATTTTCACCTCACCTCGTGGAGAAGAAAACGGCTTTGCTCCCACATCACTCACACGCTTAAAAAACATCATGCTAAGCATTCTCAATCAATGCAATGGCGTGTGTTGTACGAAAATGAACAAATTGCTGTTTTATATTGATTTTTACGCCTATCGTGTGCGTGGGTATGCCATGACTGGACTGACTTACAAAGCAATCGACTTTGGACCCGTGCCCGAAAGATGGGACAGGGTGTATAGCGAATTTTCAGAAATCAGCCAAGACATACAACAATGTGGCGATTACGAGGGAAGCATACTCCACGCCCATTCACCAATAACGGATGGGGTGCTCAGCGACGACGAGATACAAATCATCACCACAGTTTGCAAAACCTTCGGCAACAAATCGTCACGCGAAGTATCGCAAATCAGTCACAATGAAAACGCATGGCTGAATCACCACGACGCCCATGAGCGAATATCATTCAACGAAGCATTTTCACTAAAAGCCCTCTAACACATTTTAATACACCCACAAAAAAATTGTGCTAATTCGTGGCTGATGAGAAAAGCCATGAATTAGTACAAATTTAATTTTTGTTGAATCTCGTTGAATCTGTGTGAGGCATTGGAGCAAGCCTGCGTAGAGCCTCTGTGAGATTTTCCACCCGCAAAGCAAAACCGTGAGATCTGTGCGATCTGTGTGAGGCACGGAGTGAAGATGCGGGATTAGGCGTGGGATTCGGATTTGGCGGTTTGCCTTAGGGCGAAGTAGCCGAACGCGCATGAGAGGGCGGCACCTGCCACAAATGCGATAGCGGTGCTGTGCACAGGGTTGCCAAGCGCCACGATAGGCGCTGTGAGCGCACCGCTCACGAAGCCCATCGCTCCAAAAAGTGCCGATGCGGTGCCGGCTTGCTTGCGTTCGCTCTCAAGCGCCATGGTGGTGGAGGCTGTGAGTGTGAAGCCCATAAACACCAGCAGTGTGCAAAGCACAATTTCGTAAGGCCAGAATCCCAAATCAAGGAATAGCACCACGGCTTCGAGCACGCTCAGCACCATCATGCCCACGCAACTCACTTTCACGCCACTGGTTGCCTTCTTGAATTTGGCAGCACTACCTGCGCCAATGGCGATAAACACACCGTTGACCGAAAGCGCCAAGCTCGCCTGCATGTGGTCGGTATAGCCATAGTGGCTGAGTATGCTCCACACCGATGCAATGTTGCCAAAGAGAATCACTTCGGCGGTGCACTGATGAAGCACATAGAGGATATACTGCTTATTGCGCACCACGGTGCCATAAAGGCGGAAAGTGGCGAAGAGCGGACGACCTGTGCGGCGACCGTCGGGCAGCGACTCACGCAAATGATAGGTGCCTATCGCCATCAGCAAGCCCACGCCGGCAAGCATATAAAACACGCCCTGCCAGCCCGAAAGGTCAGCCATCGCGCCACTTGCCATCGGTGCCACAATCGGAGCGATGCCGTTGATAGTGCCAGTGATGGCTATCACCGTCATCAGTTCGTGACCCTTGAAATTGTCGGCAGCTATGGAGCGTGAAATCACGATGCCGCCTGCGCCGCCCACGCCTTGCATAAATCGCAAAGCGATAAACATTTCCATGCTGGTGGAGAATGCTACAGCCAGCGATGCCAGGAAAAACAGCGTGACCGACAAAATCAGCGGCCTGCGCCGTCCGTATTTGTCGCTCAGCGGTCCCAGCACCAGTTGCCCGGCAGCCAAACCAATCATACTGGCGGTGAAACCAATGTTCACCACCGCCTGTGTGGAATCGAAGTGCTTAGCCACAAGTCCGAGGATTGGGCCAAGCGTGTTGTTGATAAGGGGCGCAAACGCAGTGAACGCCCCCAGCAGTACCAATAAAAAAATCTTATAGTTTCTTTCCATTTAAAATGTGCGTGTGATAATCACTCAGGAGTTACACCCCCAGCCTGCTTAAAGGCCAAAGGCGACAAACCAGTCATTTTTCTAAAGAATTTACCCATACTCGACTGGTCGGCAAAAGCATACTTATAAGCGATTTCCTTGAGCGACAGACCGCTTAACCGAATTTCGCGCTTCAACTTTGAAATCAATATTTCAGAAATCAGTTCTTTCGCGCCCTTTTCAGTTTTCTGCTTACAGATGTCGCTCAGATATTTAGTGGTGATATTCAATCGGTTGGCATAAAACGCCACTTCATGCTCCTTGTCGCTGTGTTCCGACACCAGATGCACGAAATCACGGAAGTAGGTATCTGCCATGGTGTACATTTTCACCTTTGTGTCGCCGTTATCTTCCGTCTCGCTCTCCACCATCACCAGAAGCATACTGCGGAAAATGCAGCCGGTCACCTCAAAGGTGTGCTTGCCACCACGCATGGTGTCGTACATGTAGAGGCATTTCATCAGGTGAATGAGCAATTCCCATTCCTGATCATCGGTCACCTGCTTCACGGGGCGTGCCACCAAGTTGCCCAGTTTCTCGAAAGGCATACCCACGGTGATGTCGCGCGAAAACGAGTCGGCCACCAGCAGCACCCACGCCTGAAAATCGGGCGACACCTCCAGAATCTTCGTCTGAAACATCTTCGCGCCAAGCAGTCGCGAGCCCTTAGTGAGCGTCACTCGCTGCATATTGCCCTCAAGCACCGCACTACCATCTTCGCACAGCACCATCATGCTCAGGCGCGAGTCATCAGGCAGATTTTTATTCTGAACCGACGAATCGATATGGAAAATCGCATATCCGTTGGATTGCAAAATCTGTTTTAAATCAATCATCATTTCGTATTTTGACCACAAAAATAGAAAAAAGTAACGAATTTCCCACCACCTTATACGTTTTTAACAAAAAACAAAGAAATCAAAACTGCTTCTTAAACGCCATTTCCAGTTCTGCCATGCTCTGCAATAATTCCTCGAAAGAGGGAGGATTATTGTAAATCATCGAGCCTTGCATCGCCTGATAGTCGCTCTTCCAATCCTCCACACATTCTGCTGGCGGCGTTAATACTATCCTGCTTCGTATATCGGGGGTGTAATCCACTCCACTGATGCTTGTGAGAGTGGAGCGGTGATGATGAATCGTGTTCCACAGTTCATCATCGGAAACGGCTCGTTTATCGATGCCTTTACGCATCATCATGTGAAGGTCGTAAAGGTGCCGTGAACGCCTATTTACAGACACTGCGACTCCTCTGGAAAACAATTCGTGAAGGAGAAAACACTTCTCAAGAAATGTTTTTTCGGCAACAGCAGTTCTAACCTCAACATCAACCAGCGAAGTGGTAATAGAAGGCAACGCCACGTCAACCAAACTTTTAATCGCCACATTCAGTGTAGGTTCAAGTAACGAACGAGCACCAGCCTCTATTTTCACCACAGGCAAAATATAGTCTATTTTATCGGAAAACAGTGAAGCGTATTTCACGTATATAATTCGTGGTTCGGGATAAGTGGAGTCGCCCACGCCATCGGGCTGCGCCTCTATTTCGCACAAGCCATAAAGAGGCGTTGATGCTATTGCCTCGCATAACTGCCCAAACAATTCCTCTCGCACAAACATTGACGACACTTTCCTCAATTTCTTCACCTGCTTTTTGGTAAGTTCACCATCTAAGTCAAATAAGGAGCGATCAATGGCAAGGTCGATGTCTTCCGAAAACCTGTTTATCGCATTCCACACTTTGCTGATTGAAGTACCTCCTTTAAACACCAAACCATGAGCACATGGCAGCGTAAACAACACTTGCAGTATCGCTGTCACCCACAAGTCTTTCTCTACTGCCTGAACAGGCAGATTTAGTTTTGCTGCCGTTTGCTCTATCACCTGTCGCTGCTGGGCTGGATTTAGTGAAAAATAATCATTCCTCATATAGCGCTTTAATCATTGACGACACCCAAGACGGCATCAGTTTGTAATCTTGTTTCACTGACTGATGCACATCTTGCTTCAGCAGTTGCCGCGTTTTGTTTTTAATTTCCTCTGTGATATTCTCCTTTCCCAATTCCTTATAAGCGAATGTGAGCAACATTGCAAGCCGAGAATTGAAAGCAAGGTTTTTGGGGGCTGTATGGCGGAATTGTATCGTGCCGCCATTATACAATGTCACTTTACGGTTATAGCCATCCGTCAGAAACACTATATTCATGGGAATTTGCGTGGAGAACCCAAGTCTATTCAATGCGTAGATGCCTGTTGGAACTATACGCGCTTTATCCCTTTTTGCCAGGCTTTGTGATATTTCCTCCAACGTGGGGTATAGCACACCAAGTCCAAGCACTTTGTCGATTTTGGGATAGTAATACATTCCTCGGCAAACCCTCAACAGTTTACCATTTTGTGTCATACGTTCAAGGGCTTTTCCTATTGTTTTCTGCTCGGCATATCGAACGAAATCCGCTGTGAAATAAAACTTACCCCTACCGCATTTTTTAATATGCGTAAATATTTTATCTTCTGTGCTTTGCATCTAATATTTCAAATATTTCTGTCGCAAATTTACACCAATAATGCGACAAAAACAAACATCTTACATCATTTTTCTTCATTGTATGAGTTAGGATTGTTCGAAGCGGTGGAAAAAACTGCTTTACTGGGCGTTTATGCATCCAACTAACAAAAGAGAGATAGGGATTAAATTTGGGTGCTATTTCGTGGATTGGTGGAAAATCTGTAACTTTGCACCATTATATTTATAATCAACGACGATTCATGGCGGAAGAACAGAAAAAGACGGTGAAAATTGAAACTCTGGGTTGCAAACTCAACTTCTCGGAAACGGCTACAATCAGTGCCTTGCTTGCCAAGCGGGGCATCACCCCTGCGCAAGATGGCGACGTGCCTTCGGTGTGCGTGGTGAACACTTGCAGTGTGACTGAACTTGCCGACAAAAAATGCCGTCAGCACATTCGTGGACTTATCAAGCGCTACCCCGATGCACTGATGGTGGTGACCGGGTGCTACGCACAGTTGAAAAGTCAGGAAATCGCCGCCATCGACGGTGTGGACATCGTGCTCGGCAGCGAGCAGAAACTCAACATCGCCGACTATGTGGACCGCTGGTTGGAGCATCACCAGAAGGAGGTGGCTGTTACGCCACACAAGGACATTCGCCAGTTCAGCCCTTCGTGCGAGCGTGGCGACCGCACCCGCTACTGGCTGAAGGTGCAAGACGGTTGCGACTACTTCTGCACCTACTGCACCATTCCTATGGCGCGCGGCAGAAGCCGTAGCGGTACCATCGAAAGCCTTGTGGCACAAGCCCGTGAGGTGGCAGCCGAGGGTGGCAAGGAAATCGTGATTACAGGCGTGAACATTGGCGACTTCGGCAAGAACACCGGCGAACGCTTCATCGACCTGCTCCGCGCCTTCGACGAAATCAAGGAGATTGAGCGTTACCGCATTTCGAGCATTGAGCCTGACTTGCTCACCGACGAAATCATAGAGTTTTGCGCCCATTCTCGCGCTTTTATGCCCCACTTCCACATTCCGCTCCAGTGCGGTAGCGATGCCGTGCTCGAACTGATGCACCGCCACTACGACACCGCCCTCTTTGCCCACAAGATTGAGCGCATTCGCGCACTTATCCCCGACTGCTACGTGGGCGTGGACGTGATGGTGGGCAGCCGTGGCGAAACACCCGAATACTTCGAGGAATCGTATCGGTTTATCGAAAGCCTCGACATGCAGCACCTGCATGTGTTCCCCTATAGCGAGCGACCCGGCACTATGGCGCTGCGCATCCCCTACATTGTGCCCGACAAAGAGAAGAAAGAGCGTGTGGCACGCATGATGCAGTTGAGCGACACCCAAGAGCGCCGCTACATTGAGCGCTACATCGGCACCGTGCGCCCTGTGCTGTTTGAGCAGCCTCACGGCGATGCGCCTATGCACGGCTTCACCGACAATTATATCCGCGTCAATATTCCTCCATGCGAGGCGCTCGTCAACCGTGTGGCAGATGTGCGCCTGCTCCGCATTTGCGACGACCTTTCCGTAGATGCCGAGGTAATCACCGACTTCCACACTCAAAGCACTCCCGAATCATAATGAAAGCAAAATTGCAAAACATACTTTTGACTCCTCTCGGATGGCTGTTCCACCTTTTGGCATTCATGCCTTGGTGGTGGATTTGGCTGAATGCCGACGTGTTCTATTTCATCGCCTACCATGTGTTTGGCTACCGCCGCAAAGTGGTGCGCAAAAACCTTGTGGAGAGTTTTCCCGAAAAGAGCGAGGCTGAAATCAAGCAGATTGAGAAGCGATTCTATCGCCACTTCACCGACTATTTTTTCGAGACGGTGAAGATGCTCCACATGAGCGATGCCGACATGAAAAAGCGTATGGTGTTTCGCAATCCCGAACTGGTGATCAACGCCTACAAAGAGGGACGCAACAATATGATTTACGCCGCCCACTACTTCAACTGGGAGTGGCTCACCAGCATTTCGCTGTGGCTCCCCGACGAGATGAAGACCGACCGACACTTGATTGGGCAGGCTTACCATCCACTCGAAAACCAGTGGTTCGACCGCTTTTTCCTGCATCTGCGCAGCCGCTACTCCACCTGTGTGCCAAGCAACGAGGTGCTTCGCACCATGATTGAGACCAAGCGTGAAGGCAAGCAGATGACACTCGGCTTCCTCAGCGACCAACACCCGCTGCCGGGACACCGTGGCGTGATCACCAAATTCCTCAACCACCCCTCCGACTTTATCAACGGCACCGAGGCCATTGCCCGAAAATTCGACATGCAGGTGCTGTATTTCCACATTCATAAAATTCGCCGCGGATATTACGAGTGTACGCTCGACTTGATGTACGACCACGCGAAAGAGCAGCCGAAGGACTCCATCACGCTGCGCTACGCCCACATTCTCGAACAGCACATTCTCGAAGACCCATCGCTGTGGATGTGGTCGCACAACCGATGGAAGCGACCGGTGGAATATCCCGAAAATCACAATCCCCAACAACAATAACAATCAGCAAGAGAGAGCATGAAACCTGTAGCCGTCATTATCCTCAACTGGAATGGAGCAGCACTGCTGCGCCGCTATTTGCCAAGCGTAATCGCTAACACCAACAGCACCATAGCCGACGTAATCGTTGCCGACAACGGCAGCACCGACGAGAGCATGAAGGTGCTGAAAGAGGAATTTCCCGAAGTGAAAACACTGCTTTTCAGCGAAAACTGGGGTTTTGCCGAGGGCTACAACAAATGTGTAGCACAAACCGCCTACAAATACACGGTGCTGCTCAACAGCGATGTACGCACCCCAAAAGGCTGGCTGGAGCCGCTTTACGAATACATGGAAGCGCACAGCGATGTGGGTGCAGTGCAGCCCAAACTGCTGAAAGACTTTGGCCCCGACGACCCTCGACAGGTGTTTGAATATGCCGGTGCGGCTGGTGGCTACATCGACAAGCACGGTTATCCCTACTGCCGTGGACGCATTTTCGGCACCGTAGAGGAAGACCACGGACAATACGACGGCGAGGTGACCGACATCTTTTGGGCTACCGGCGCATGCTTCATGGTGCGCAGCGAGGTGTATTTGAAAGTGGGTGGACTCGACAAGGACTTCTTTGCCCACATGGAGGAAATTGACCTCTGCTGGAGACTGCTCAACGCTGGCTACCGCAACTGCTACATTCCCCAAAGCCGTGTGTATCACCTCGGTGGCGGTAGCCTTCCACAAGGCAACCCACGCAAAACCTACCTCAACTTCCGCAACAATCTGCTCCTTCTGCACAAGAATTTGCCAGCCCACGACGCCAAGAAAACGCTGTTCATTCGCCGCCTCTACGACACGCTCGCATTCTTCCAAAGCCTTGCCAGCCTCCACTTCGGCGATGCCAAGGCGATTATTCGCGCGCACAACCACTTCCGCACCATGCGCAAACAGTACGCCCAACCTGCCACCCGCAATCTGCTGAAAACCTACCCCGAAGGTCGCCGCAACATCATCATCGAATACTACCTCCACGGCCACAAAACCTACCCCACCCTCACCACCTAACCGCCACCATTCCAAACCCAAAATGGAGGGTATCAAATATCTAAAAAAACGACGCTTAGCGCCGTTTTTTCATTTCCTCACAATCTCTTTGTGGCGAAAATCCCCGGTATTCTCACAATCTTTGGAGAAAAACTCCAATTTTTGGGATTATTTAATTTTCCGTTTGTTTGCGAGAGCCGTAAAATTCGTAAAAGCGTTGAGCCCAATTGCGTCGAATAACTTTCCGACTGTCAGCAGCGAATAGTTTGTTCCCTATTTCCGTTTTCAATGTCTTCCAGAAGTTGTAACGCCTCCTCCAGTTTTTGCTCCATTTTATCACCTGACACAGAGTAGGTTTTCAAGAGTTTTTTCCCACAGTCGTCATAATAATTGAAATTGAAGTGGAAATTGTATTGCTCAATGGCATCAAGATAACTGATGTAATTCGACCAAATGTGAATGTAGTGGAGAAGCAGCAAATCCTTATCTTCTCTTTCAGTGTAATAATTAAACTCTTGCACATCTTCTTTGGTGCAAATCACATTGATGTCAACACTTCCATTTTCCACGGCTGAATACGACACCTGAGGGTCGATGTTCATCAAGATTTGGAGGTTAATATATGATACGAGGTCGTCATAACTTTCGGCACTGTCTTCTTCAATTGATTCCGTGGGAGAAATATAGAAACCGAACAAATCATCGTAACTCAAATCATTGCCACTACAACTTTCGGCCGCCATCGAACCTGCCGCTAAAAATGTCACTAATAGTATAATTACGAACCTTCTCATAACAGTGTAGTTTTAAGTTGTTAATATTCTTGTTAGATTGGCTCTGGTTAACAGTGCCGTTTGGTTATAAATAACAAACCACTAAAAAGGTAATTTCATTATCAGTTGTTTTTATGCACTTTTTTCAATGCCTCTGTCGTAAACAGAGTTTAAAAAAAATATGTGCCCCCCAAAAAAACGACTCCATTTTTTTCTTTCTGATTATTTTTTGAGTAAAAAATGTTGTAAATTCACTTAAAAAGTTGCATATTTGCATATTATATTTGAAATTTTGAAATAAAAATAGTAACAATTTAAATCATAATGTTTATGAAAAGAATAGTTTTGGTTTTGTGTGCAGCGCTGCTTGCTTGCGGTGCCGTATCAGCCCAAAAGAAGAGAGTAGCAAAGAAAACTAAAGCCACCACCACCGCAACAGCTCCAGCTAAGGCCGTGAACAATGCCGAAGAGGGCAAGAAGTGGTACGATGCAGAGCGTTACGATCAAGCTCGTAAGTATCTGAAAAAGGCTGTGGCAGAGGGTGATATGGATAGCAAAGTGCGCCTTGCCGCCATTATCTATAACCAAGATATGGACCCCGAAACCGCCAATGCGATGTTCGACGAATGTATTGCCGCTGGCTCGGCTTTCGCTCTCGAACGCAAGGGCTTCTGCACCCTGCAATCGGCTTGGGACACTAAGGAAGATAAGCTCAAGAGTCTTGAACTGATTCAAAAGGCGAGCGATATGGGCTATGGCGATGCCACTGCCGAGCTGTTTGAGGTGTATTTGAATGGCTTCAGAACCTTTGCCGACCAGGAAGTGATTGTGGAGGCAAACGAGGAAAAGGCTGTGGAATATGCCAAGAAGGGTGCCGAGCAAAACAATCCCGAATGTATGGCGTATGTGGGTATGTGGACCTACAAGGGCGTGAAGGGTTTTGAGAAAGACGAGGAAAAGGGCGTGCAGATGCTTGAGGCTGCCGACAAGGCAAGTCGCCGCTTCTTCGCCACCAACTGCCTTGAACCAGCCAAACTCCTTTGCCAACACTACACCGACAATGGTGAAGCAGCCAAGGCCGCACCAATCGTTGAACTCCTGAAGAAATATCACCCAACAGAATATTAATTACCCCTTAAAACTATATCCCTATGCAATACTATATGCATATCAATGGCCAGCAAGTTGGCCCATTTGACGAAAGTCTGCTGATGCTCAATGGACTCACGCCCACCACTCCAGTTTGGGCGGAAGGCATGACGGGTTGGATGCCGGCAAACCAAGTGGCGGCTTTGTCGTATCTGTTTGTAGGTCAAGTGCCTCCAAGCTATGGCGCACCGCAGTATGGTGCGCCACAGTACGCTCAACCACAGAGCAATCGTCCAATGCCACCCACAAATCTGGTGTGGGGCATTTTGGTCACCATCTTCTGCTGTTTGCCATTCGGCATCGTCAGCATTGTGAAGGCGTCGCAAGTGAGTTCGCTCTATAGCCAAGGCAAGTACCTCGAAGCTGAGCAAGCGAGCAATAGCGCAGGCAAGTGGGCAATGTGGGGAGCACTTTCCTCTGTGATTTGTGCAGTGCTCTACATCTTGTGTATTATCCTGTTTGCAGGCTCAATGGCAGCCTTCATGTAAAAGAAGATTCACATCTGAAGCAAAATAAATCGAGGCTGTGTAGTACCGCTACACAGCCTCGGTTATATTCAGCCCACAGCACCAAATCTTCATTCTGAGTAAGCGTGACCCAACGCTATAGCGTAGGGCAGTTGTTGCTGCTGGTGGTGGGAGGATTATTTGAGGATGGTGGTGATGAGGGTGGTGACGTCGGTCACGTCAACGACACCATCGGCGTTGAGGTCGCACAATTCTATGGGATAGGTGGTGGTGCCGATGATGTGGTTGATGAGGGCGGTGACGTCGGTCACGTCAACTGGCACCGTAGTCGTTGAAGAAATATGCCGATGCACCAGCGGGCTTTTCGCCCCAAGCCTCCAGCACGAAATCGTCGGTGTCTGCATTGTAAGAAGCCACACGATAGGTGATTTCGGCCGCGTATATTGCTGTGGCAAAGAGTGTGGCAAACAGTAAGGTGATGATTTTTTTCATTTTTGTTTACAGTAAAAATGTTTTGTCTGTTTATGAAAAATAGGCGCTCTTTTGAGGAAGCGCCCATTTATGGTTGAGAGGGTTGATAATCTTATTAATCTACGATGAGCATAGCGTCGCCGTAAGCACCGAATTGGTATTTTTCTTCGATAGCCACCTTGTAGGCGTTCATCACATGCTCATAGCCACCGAAAGCGCAAGTGATCATCAGCATCACAGAGAATGGCATGTGGAAATTGCTGATTAGAGCGTCGCAAGTGGTGAAGTCGTAAGGAGGGAAAATGAATTTGTTGGTCCAACCGTCGTATGCCTTGATATGGCCACCCATGCACACGCAGGTTTCCATAGCGCGGAGCACCGATGTGCCAACGGCGCAAATCTTGTGTCCACCGTCGCGCTTAGCGTTCACCTTTTGTGAGAGCTCAGGAGTCACCTCCATCTGCTCGCTGTCCATGCGGTGCTTGGTCAGGTCTTCCACGTCGATTTCGCGATAGCTGCCCAGACCCACGTGCATGGTGAGGTAGTCGGCTTCCACGCCCTTGATTTGCATACGCGTCATCAATTCACGGCTAAAGTGCAAGCCTGCCGATGGAGCCACCACAGCGCCTTCCTTTTCGGCGAAGATGGTTTGATAGCGTTCGGCGTCTTCTGGTTTGGCTTCACGCTCGATGTAGTAAGGGAGTGGAGTGTTGCCAAGGGCGAAAAGATTTGCTTTAAATTCGTCGTGTGGGCCGTCGTAGAGGAAGCGGAGTGTGCGTCCGCGAGAGGTGGTGTTGTCGATTACTTCTGCCACCATCGAGTCGTCGAGTCCGAAATAGAGCTTGTTGCCGATACGGATTTTGCGTGCAGGTTCCACAAGCACGTCCCACAGTTTGTTTTCCTCGTTCAACTCACGAAGCAGGAACACTTCGATTTTTGCGCCAGTCTTTTCCTTGTTGCCTTCGAGTTTGGCAGGGAAAACACGGGTGTTGTTAAACACAAAAAGGTCGTCTTCGTTGAAGTAGTCAAGTACTTCTTTGAACACCTTATGCTCAATTTCACCAGTTTTGCGGTGCAGCACCATCAGGCGTGCTTCGTCGCGGTGAAACGATGGCTCAGTAGCGATGAGCTCTTTAGGCATTTGGGTATCAAATTCTGATAATTTCATAAAAGAGTCGTTTTATTGTGATGTTTGTTTTTTTTCTTAATTGTTAGTTTGTGTAGCGTGTTGCTTCTTTGCACGCTTCGCTTTCAGGGCGGCGGCACGCAGTTTGTTGTCGGCGCGTTCCTGTTCCAGTCGGCGTGCTTCGGCTTCCTCTGGCGTGACGTAGGTTTCGCCTTCGAGGTATTCGAGCAGCGAGTCCACCGAGTGGCAGTCGGTCACCAAGGTGTCGCCCACACGGGTGCGGCGCAGCGCTGTGAGGTGTCCGCCACTGCCGAGAGCCTCGCCGATGTCGCGTGCCAAGGCGCGAATGTAGGTGCCTTTGCTGCACACCACACGCACTTGCAGGGTGGGCTCGGCTGGAAGTCCGCACGCCAGTACCTCAATTTCGTCGATGACGAGCGTCTTCGGACGGATTTCCACGTCTTTACCTTTGCGTGCCAACTTGTAGGCAGGTTTGCCATCCACTTTGCAAGCGCTGAACTTGGGCGGCACTTGCTCAATGGTGCCTACAAACTTGCTTTGCAGCACCTCGTCGATTTGCTCGCGCGTGATGTGTTGCCACGGATATTGGGCATCAATCTCGGTTTCGAGGTCGAACGATGGGGTGGTGGCTCCCAGTCGAATGTCGGCAATGTATTCCTTCACACCGGCTTGCAGCTGCTCGATTTGCTTGGTCATTCTACCGGTGCACACGATGAGCACGCCAGTGGCAAGGGGGTCGAGAGTGCCAGCGTGGCCCACCTTCACGTTGCCCGATCCGAGCATCTTACGCAAAGTGCCACGCACCTTTTTCACTACGGCAAACGAAGTCCAGCCCAGTGGCTTGTCCACGCAGAACATTTCGCCTTCAATAGGGTTGAGCATATCTGATGTTTAGAGTAGTGAGCAAATAATGGTTACGGCACCGGCTATCGCACAATAGATGCCAAAATAGATGAGTTTGCCTTTCTTCACGATGTTGATCATCCACTTGCAAGCCATGCAGCCCGACACAAACGCAGCCACGAAGCCCACCACAAGGGCAATGGTGCTCACATCGCCGAATGGGTTGTGGCCCTTCGCCATCTTAATCACATCGAGCAGCGCTTCGCCCAAAATAGGTGGAATCACCATCAGGAACGAGAACTGAGCCATCTTTTCCTTCTTGTTGCCCAGCATCAAACCGGTGGCGATGGTAGAGCCCGAACGCGACAGACCTGGCATCACAGCGCAAGCTTGCGCCAAACCGATGATGAGTGCGTCTTTCCAAGAGATGTTTTCTTTCACGCGGGGCTTTGCGAAATAAGAGAAAGTGAGCAACAAGGCGGTGAGCAGGAGCATACAGCCCACAATCAGCAGCCCGGAACCGAAAATATCCTCCACAGTGTCTTTAAAGAATACGCCCACGATGCCGATAGGAATCATCGACACCACGATGTTGAGGAAATACTTCGTTTCGTCGTTCATCTTGAATTTAAACAAGCCACGGAAAATCCAGTCGATTTCGCTCCACAGAATCACGAAAGTGCTGAGCACTGTTGCCACATGCACCACGATGGTGAAAGCGAGATTGTCTTCGCCATTGATGCCGAAAAGATACGAACCGATAGCAAGGTGACCGCTACTGCTCACAGGCAGATACTCGGTGAGACCTTGGATAAGGCCCAAAATAAGTGCTTGTAACCAGTCCATGTTTATGCCTTCTTCTTAAAGATGATTGCGAAAATCAGCAAGGCGAAACCTGCGAGTGCCACCATCGGACCTACTACGGTGCGGGTGGTGTTGAACACATCTTCATTCCATGTGGCGCCAGTGTTGGCACTGCCGGTCATCAGAAAGAATCCCAGCATAATGAGCAGCACGCACACAGCAATCATGATGAAGTTGATTTTGCCCAAAGGCAACACTTCCTTTTTAGCCTGCATGTCGATAACCTTAGTAGCCTCTTCAGCTTGCTTTTTGATTTCTTTAGCCATTTCTTGTATTTATAGTTTATTGTAATAATTTCAAATCATAGTCCGAAAGCCGTGAGCGAAAGCGCATAACACGGCAATAAAACTAAATATCTTGCAAAATTACAACATCTGCAACCCCTTGTCAATACTTTTCCCCAAAAATCTGCACTTTCCTCCACCCATTTTCCCAAAAATCCCCACCTTGTCATTCATAGAAGAAGTTAAGAAGTTAAAGAAGGAGTTAAGAAGTTAAAGAAGGAGTTAAGGAGTTAAGAAGTTAAAGAAGTTAAAGAAGTTAAGAAGTTAAAGAAGTTAAGACGATACCATCGGCTCTTGAGACGATGGTGACCATCGCCCCCACCCCTGTCCGACTTGTCCGACCCGTCCGACTCGTCCGACCCCAAAACCCGTTGACTTGTTGACCCGTTGACTCTAAACCAACTTTCGCCTATCGCACTTCGGGGTCGAGGATGATGAAGGATGCCCAGTATGGGGGGCGACCGTCGTCATTTGGGAGATTGGTGGGGTATTTTTCCTTGAGGAAGCGCTGGGCGGCAAGGAAACTGGCGCGCTTGCCCTCGCCAGCGGTGAGGTGGCGGTAGAATTCGGTCATGAACTCCTGCGTGGGGCGGTCTGCCACTTTCCACAGGCTCATCACTATGCTCTGCACGCCCGCCTTCTTGAAGCCGCGCTGAAGTCCCATCACGCCCTCGCTGGTGATGTCGCCAAGCCCAGTCTCGCAAGCAGAGAGCACCACCAGGTCGCAGCCACGGAGGTCGAGGCGAGAAATCTCCTGCGCAGTGAGTAAGCCGTCGTCCAAGCCCTCGGGAATGGTGTCGCTGGTCCAGCACATTTTGCCGCCGCTCATCGCAAGGTACGAGCGAGTGAGTGCCTCGTCTTCCTCGGTGCCCAAAGCGTTGTCGTTGCCCACACGCAAGATTGCCAACCGCTGCTGCATTTCGCTCTTGCGCTGTCTGTCGGCCTCGTCGGGCGTGATATAGCAGCCGTGGGTGGCAAGGTGGATGATGCGGGTGCGCTTGCCCGACAGTGCCTTGAACGACTCCTCCGTGCCCTCGTCGCCAGCGTAAATGGCTGGCGCGTCATAGTTGTGCCCTTTCAGCAGGGCGGAGATGTTCTCCACCTCGGTCTTGGTTTCGGGCAGGGGCTCAAACACGTCGCGGCTGGCGGTTCTCCAACTGTAGCCTTTTTTCTGGTTGTAGGCGAGCAGTTCTGTGGGAGGAACATAGTATTGCAGACCGCCATACAGAGCCGACGACTTCGCCGACGGCTGTTCGCGGCCGATGGCAAGTTCCCGAGTTGACGACAGGCGGAACATGTTGTAGCGCTCACCCATATTTTCCGTGGCGGAGCAGGGCAGCTGCTCGATGCCGATGTTGTAGAGCGCGCCGTCGGGCGAGAAATACACATTCTTCACGCCCCTCAACTCATCGCCCAACTGCCCCCACACAAGGTGGCACAATGCCGTGTCGGCATACCACCGGTTTTCGGGAATGGCGTCCAACTCGCTCTCCTCAAAAAGCGTTATCATCTTGGGCTTGTCATAACCCTTCTTCAGCGTAAGCGCAACATACTGAACGCCAATTTTTTTTAGGATAGCGCCAACTCCAAATTTAGGAACGGAAATAAACTCCACAGCCATATCGCCATCGCTCAAGCCCTTTTGCACATCTTGCCATGAGATGGTCAGATTACGAGTGAAATCGCCATACGCTTTCGAAGATTGCACCAGTTCACGCTCCATCTGCTCCACCACTTTCTCCAGCGAGTCGCAGTTCAACTTTCGCTCGGCAATCGGCTTCTCGTACTGCCTGTTCAGCGTCATTCGAGTCATCTGCATGGATTCAAACTGCTTTACCGCAGCAGTGTCGCCACTCTCAAGAATCAAGCCCCTCAAACTCGTCTCCGCATTCAGCAATAACCCCTTGGCAAAGAGCGCAGAATTGTCATACACCTCCCCAACGCTCTCATAGGCACAAGCCTTTAGGCAAAACATGGGCAAATAAGCGAACTCTTCCCCATATTTCTTCCACAAGTTCAACCTTTCCCTGCTTGTTGCCCCTTTAAACTGGTTCAACATTATTTCTTTTCTGTGCTGACTGCTACTATTTAGCAATTTATAGGCTTCTCCATAATTCCCCGACAAATAGCTACAACGAGCCAAATTGCTTAATGAATTGGTGTAATCGGGGTGGGTTTCACCAAGTACATGCTTGCGGATATTCAACGCCTCCGTGCCAAGTTCAATTGCTTTGGAATAGTCGCCTAAATATGAGTAATAACCAGCAAGATCGTTCAATGAGGAGGCGTAGTAGGGGTGATACTCACCAAGCACTTGCTTGCGGATATTCAACGCCAGAGTGCCAAGTTCAACAGCCTTGGTATAGTTCCCTAAATATGAGTATTCTAACGCAAGATCGCTCAATGAGGAGGCATAGTAGGGGTGAGTTTCACCAAGCACTTGCTTGCGCACATTCAACGCCTGAGTGCCAAGTTCAACAGCCTTGGTATAGTTCCCTAAATATGAGTAATAACTTGCAAGATTACTCAACGAGGCGGCATAGTCGGGGTGAGTTTCACCAAGCACTTGCTTGAAGATATTCAACGCCAGAGTGCCAAGTTCAACAGTTTTGGAATAGTCGCCTAAATATGAGTAATCAAACGCAAGGTTGTTCAACGAGGCGGCATAGTCGGGGTGAGATTCACCAAGCACTTGCTTAAGGACATTCAACGCCCGAGTGTCAAGTTCAACAGCCTTGGTATAGTCCCCTAAATATGAGTAATAACATGCAAGGTTGCTCAACGAGGTGCCGTAGTCGGAGTGGAGTTCACCAAGCACTTGCTTAAGGACATTCAACGCCTGAGTGCCAAATTCAACAGCCTTGGAATAGTCGCCTAAATATGAGTAATAACATGCGAGATTATTCAACGAGGCGGCATAGTCGGGATGGGTATCACCAAGCACTTGCTTGCGGATATTCAATGCCAGAGTGCCAAGTTCAACAGCCTTGGTATAGTTCCCTAAATATGAGTAATCTAACGCAAGGTTGCTCAACGAGGCGGCATAGTCGGGGTGAGATTCACCAAGCACTTGCTTGCGCACATTCAACGCCCGAGTGTCAAGTTCAACAGCTTTGGAATAGTTGCCTAAATATGAGTAATAACTTGCAAGATCGCTCAACGAGGCGGCATAGTCGGGGTGAGATTCTCCCAATACTTGCTTGCGGATATTCAACGCCTGAGTGCCAAGTTCAACAGCTTTGGAATAGTCGCCTAAATATGAGTAATCTAACGCAAGGTTGCTCAATGAGGAGGCATAGTCGGGGTGGTTTTCACCAAGCAATTGCTTGCGAATATTCAACGCCTGTGTATCAAGTTCGACAGCTTTGGAATAGTTACCTAAATTGGAGTAATAACCTGCAAGGCTACTTAATGATCTGGCATAGTCGGGGGAAAGTTCACCAAGTGCTTGCTTACGGATATTCAATGCCTGCGTGCCAAGTTCAACAACTTTAGAACAGTCGCCTAAACCGAAGTAATAAAACGCAAGGTTATTCAATGAGGTAGCATAGTCGGGATGGGTTGCACCAAGCACTTGCTTGCGGATATTCAACGCCTGCGTGCCAAGTTCAACAGCTTTGGAATAGTCGCCTAAATATGAGTAATAACCTGCAAGATCGTTCAAAGAGGTGGCGTAGTCGGGATGAGATTCACCAAGCACTTGCTTGCGGATGTTCAACGCCTGCGTGCCAAACTCTATGGCCTTAACGTATTCCCCTAATTCAAAATAAGAATAGGCTATGAAGCAAAACAAGTTCGCTGCATCTTCCTGGGCTTCTTTCGTAGTGTCTTGTGAGGCGATTTCTGCACAAGGCTCAAGGTACTTGATGGCAAGTTCATATTGTCCCGAATCATAGGCATCCGCGCCTTTCAACACATTAATACCGAAGTCAAAATCTGCTGATGACTTTTCTGGATCGGTAATTTGGGCTGCTGCGGAAAATGTGGAAACCAGTAGCAGAAGTAATGTGAGGATTTGTGCTTTCATCGTGTTTTGCCGTTAATGAGGTGATGTTTTGCACAAAGGTAATGAATATCATGGACATAACCACACTATTTACCTCAAAAAAAACAATTCTTTTTCCCTTCCAAAAAATGATGGGGAATTTACAGATTACTTTCTGCCTTATTACGCTATTTAGGATAACAACAAGGTTTAGTATTGGCAATTCTGGTGATTTTTGCACAAAATTGCAATTTCCCGAATTACCTTTTTTCTATTCAATTATTTATTAACAAAAAACAAATGATTATGAAAAAGTTTTATTTGTTATTAGGGTCAATGTTGATGGTGAGCGCATGGCCCGTACACGCTCAACAAAGCCTCAACGCAAGCGACCAAGAGCCAGCAGATGCATGGCCTGTGACTTCACAGCAAAGCCTCGGCGCAAGCGACCAAGAGCCAGCAGATGCATGGCCAACAGATGCATGGCCTGTGGCTTCACAACAAAGCCTCAGCGCAAGCGACCAAGAACCAGCAGATGCATGGCCAACAGATGCATGGCCTGTGACTTCACAACAAAGCCTCAGCGCAAGCGACCAAGAGCCAGCAGACGCATGGCCTTGAATATGGCGAACGGCAAGCCTGACGACTACGGCACAGCCACTACACAACCCACTGCGCGTGGGCTCTGACCAATTAAGGGCACACGCACAGAGTGCACGAAAGTCCCTCCTTTGCTAAAAAAAAGGCAATGATGTGGGGCGAGATACTTAAGGGGGGGGGAGCCAATACCGGGCATCACCCCCCTAACGGCAAAACAAGAAATATTTATTAAGTTAGTTATGACTGGTAATCAACACTTCAATCTTAATTAAGCGCGTTAAATTTATTGCTTGAAAAACACTGGGTGCACCGCAAAATCCCCAACCATGGCTCTAAGCGGTGCACTTTTTTCAAATGGTGGCAATCTCTATTTGGCAAAATAAAATATATAATGTAAATTTGCATTAAGACGTTTATTTTCACCAAATCAGGAATGACAAATTTCAATCAAATAGTCAACGATAAGTATCTTGAATTGAGAAGTGGGTTTATCAACTTCATAAGCAAACGATTTCCCAATTTCCGTATGCAAGAAATTGAAGACATCTATGCCGACACTTTTATCGCTGTGCACGACAACATTATCAAAGGCAGAGTGGCTGCCGACACCAAGTGGAAAGCCTACATTTACCAAATAGGACTTAATTTGTCGTTGAATAAGGCGAAGGACAATAGCCGCTATGTACATGCCGAAGAAAAAAACAGCGACGACGACATGGACAGCCAAGAGCGATTCGCCATCGGCATCTCTCTCGCGTCAATCGTGAACGAATGCGACAACGAGGAGGAGAAAAACGAAAAAGTGGCAATTCTGCAACGCGAAATCACCTATCTGCCCGAACCGTGCGAAACCATTCTCAAGGATTTCTATTTCGGACAACTTTCTATGGAAGAAATCCGCAAAGAGATAGGATATAAAACGACCGACTCGGTGAAAGCGCGAAAAAATAAATGTATGAACAGGCTGAAAGAGCGTGTGGCACTCGCTTTTAAAATGCGCCAATTAATGTAACCCCAAAAAAACAATGAATTATATCGACCATATCGACACTTTCGACGCTTATCTCAACGGCGAAATGACCGCGGAGAAAAAAGCCGAATTCGAAAGCCAACTCGCCACCGACAGCGAATTGCGAGCCTTGCTGCAAGAGCACAAAATGCTTATCGCCGCCCTGCAGGGGTCGGCGGCGGCTTCTGATGCAGAATTTGAAGAAGCCATGCGCAATATCTCGCCCGACGAGATGAAAAAGATTGCCAGCAAAAAGCATGTCTCTCTCCCTCCTGCCGCGGAAAAGCCGGCCAGCACAAAATCAAACTGGGCGAAATGGCTTGTGGCTGCCGCCATTGTGGGAGTTGTAACCACTGCTGGACTAAAGTTCTTGCCCGCGAGCGACTCCACACAAGCGACCTGCCAAACAAGAGGCGACGCGCCCACCTTACAGACCGACGCCAACGACCTGCTCAACTACAACGCGGAAGAGGACCCCACTATGGTCAAGGCTAAGGAACTGATGAACCTTGAGCCCGGCGATGCCACGCCGAAAGACATTAAAAAGGCTTCACAAGAAGCCATTCAGTTGCTGAAGAAAAAATACGACTCCTTCAGCGCCGACAGTTTGGACGTGACGGACAACATTCTTCGCAAATGCGGATATGGCAAACTTCTGGTCAACGCCTATATTGCCACTGGCAAATACAGGGAAGCCCAAAAACTCGCCGAGGAAATCATCGAAATACGGCTCGACAATGGTTTGTCGAGAGATTTTGACCTTGAAAGCGAAATCACACTCTTCAAGAAAATTAACCCTAAATGAAACGATTGCTTATGAAAAGACTTGTTTTGGCATTCGCTATGCTGTGGGTGGTAACCAATATGCTTGCCACAAAGTATGCACTCATCATTGGCGTCGGGAAGTATGCCCCAAACACAGGTTGGAGCGCCACCAGTGCGATAAATGATGTCAAACTCCTTAAACCCTCTCTTGAAAAAGCCGGTTTCGTAGTCACAACCCTTGTCAATAGCCAAGCCACACACGAAGGCATTACAATTGCCCTCAACAGGCTTATAAGGAAGGTGAAAGCCGGCGACCAGGTGTATCTGCATTTCTCGGGCCACGGACAACAACTGAAAAACCCACGGTCGAACGAGTCCGACAAACTCGACGAGGCGATGGTGCCATACGATGCTGGGCTCTACTATTCAAAAACAAACTACGGTCAAAAGCACCTTCGCGACAAGGAACTCAACCTATACATCACTCGTCTGAGAACAAAACTGAAAAAAAACGGAATGCTTTTGGTGGCTCTCGACGCTTGCCATAGCGGTGATGCCACACGCGGCAATTCCGGACCTGATAAGGATGAACCCGACTTCGTGGGAAACACCCGCGGATCCACACATGTGCTTGATGGTGGAACCAGACTACCACAATTCACCACCATGGTCAGCAAAACTGGCAGTTCGCCTTATATTGCTCTGGGCGCTTGTAAAGACTACGAAACCAACAAGGATTATCGCAGCAAGGGTGGAAAGCACTACGGTTCACTCTCTTTCCTGATTTGGCAAGAATTGGAGCAAAAGGGAAAAAGCATCAACCTCAAAACACTCCCTTACGATGTGATTAAAAAGAAGCACCAAACAATGTCGCACCGCCAACATCCTGATATCAAAAAAGAAGGAATGTAAAAAACACCACGCAACCATTTCCCTAAAGTTAATGGGAGTTAAGAAGTTAAGAAGTTAAGGAGTTAAGAAGTTAAGGAGTTAAGAAGTTAAGACGATACCATCGGCTCTTGAGACGATGGCGCACCATCGCCCCCACCCCTGTCCGACTTGTCTGACTTGTCAGACCCGTCCGACCCCAAAACTTGTTGACTTGTTGACTTGTTGACTCGTTGACTCTAAACCAACTTTCGCCTATCGCACTTCGGGGTCGAGGATGATGAAGGATGCCCAGTATGGGGGGCGACCGTCGTCATTTGGGAGATTGGTGGGGTATTTTTCCTTGAGGAAGCGCTGGGCGGCAAGGAAACTGGCGCGCTTGCCCTCGCCAGCGGTGAGGTGGCGGTAGAATTCGGTCATGAACTCCTGCGTGGGGCGGTCTGCCACTTTCCACAGGCTCATCACTATGCTCTGCACGCCCGCCTTCTTGAAGCCGCGCTGAAGTCCCATCACGCCCTCGCTGGTGATGTCGCCAAGCCCAGTCTCGCAAGCAGAGAGCACCACCAGGTCGCAGCCACGGAGGTCGAGGCGAGAAATCTCCTGCGCAGTGAGTAAGCCGTCGTCCAAGCCCTCGGGAATGGTGTCGCTGGTCCAGCACATTTTGCCGCCGCTCATCGCAAGGTACGAGCGAGTGAGTGCCTCGTCTTCCTCGGTGCCCAAAGCGTTGTCGTTGCCCACACGCAAGATTGCCAACCGCTGCTGCATTTCGCTCTTGCGCTGTCTGTCGGCCTCGTCGGGCGTGATATAGCAGCCGTGGGTGGCAAGGTGGATGATGCGGGTGCGCTTGCCCGACAGTGCCTTGAACGACTCCTCCGTGCCCTCGTCGCCAGCGTAAATGGCTGGCGCGTCATAGTTGTGCCCTTTCAGCAGGGCGGAGATGTTCTCCACCTCGGTCTTGGTTTCGGGCAGGGGCTCAAACACGTCGCGGCTGGCGGTTCTCCAACTGTAGCCTTTTTTCTGGTTGTAGGCGAGCAGTTCTGTGGGAGGAACATAGTATTGCAGACCGCCATACAGAGCCGACGACTTCGCCGACGGCTGTTCGCGGCCGATGGCAAGTTCCCGAGTTGACGACAGGCGGAACATGTTGTAGCGCTCACCCATATTTTCCGTGGCGGAGCAGGGCAGCTGCTCGATGCCGATGTTGTAGAGCGCGCCGTCGGGCGAGAAATACACATTCTTCACGCCCCTCAACTCATCGCCCAACTGCCCCCACACAAGGTGGCACAATGCCGTGTCGGCATACCACCGGTTTTCGGGAATGGCGTCCAACTCGCTCTCCTCAAAAAGCGTTATCATCTTGGGCTTGTCATAACCCTTCTTCAGCGTAAGCGCAACATAGAGCGGCGTATCGGTAAGCAACTCTGGCAATAACAGGAATTCAATAGCCAAATCAGCATCACCCAATTCCTTTTGCACATCTTGCCAAGTCACGGTCAAGTTGCGGGTGAAATCGCCATACGCCTTCGACGACTGCAACAGTTCACGCTCCATCTGCTCAGCCACGTTCTCCAGCGAGTCGCAGTTCAACTTTCGCTCGGCAATCGGCTTCTCATACTGCCTGTTCAGCACTGTGCGTATCTTCTGCCACTCATCGTAGCGTTTCACCACAGCAGCATTTCCACTCTCCAAAATCAATTGACTCAAACTCGTCTCGGCATTCAGCAGCAGCCCCTTGGCAAAGAGCGCAGAATTGTCGTAAATCTCCCCATTATACGCATCTGTTTGCGCCGCAATGCCATAGCAGGGGAAAAAAGCCATATTGTGTTTACTCGCGTTCCAATAGGATTGTCGATCTCTATTTGTGGAAGTTTGAAACAGCGACGTCACTTGCTTCTTTTGTAGCGAAACGCACTTACTTAGCAGTACGGCCGCACTATCCACCTGGTCGTCACAAAAATAGTAACCAGCCAAACTGCTTAACGACTTAATATACTCAGGGTGGGTTTCGGAAAGAGTTTGTTTACGAATTTCATTTACTGTTTTTGCCAATTTCACAGCGTTATGAAAATCGCCATCAGAGAAATAATTATGGGCTAAAATGCCCAACGACTTCACGTAGTCGGAATGTTCTTCGCCAAGCACACTTACCGACTGTTTAGCAAGTTCTATCGCTTTCTCCGAATCTAACAAAGAATAAAAAAACGACAAATCTGCCAACGACGAAGCGTAGTCAGGATGATCTTTTCCAAGCCCTTTTTCCCGAATGTCCAATGCTTGATGCCCAAGTTTTAGCGCTGCATCATAGTCTTTCAAGCGAAAGTGATACCCTGCCAAATTTGCTATAATTGTGGCATACACCGATATTTCACAATCACCCAAACGCTCACACAAATCCTGTGCCTGCATTGCTATCTTCATAGCCTCTCTAACATTCCCAAAATCGGAATAATAAGCCGACAAATTAATCAGCACTGACACATAAAGCGATTGCTCTGGTGTGATGAGAGTTAGCACTTTAGTATCAGCTTCAATAGCTTTCCCGTACTCTCCCATGGCGTGATAGTAAACAGCCAAGTTATATAACGAAGTGGCATATTGCAGATTATCGGTATGCTCAACAATACGCACCACTTTAGTTTGCGTTTTCACAGCCATATCAAAATCTCTTGCTTGGAAATAATAGCTGGCCAAGGATTCCAACGATCGAACATAATAGAGGTGGTATTCCCCGAGAATGTTCTTAAAAACATCGCATGATTTACTGCCCTTCTCTATCGCCTTCTCATATTCACCCATTTGCCCAAAGTTCACCCCCTCATAAAATAGCCTCTCGCCATAGAGCAAACTATCGACAGCCGAATTTCCAAAATCAAGAAATTGGGCTTTTGCTGAAAAAGAGGAAACCAGTAGCAGCAGTAATGTGACAATTCGTGTTTTCATTGTGCCTTATTGTTGAGAGTTCATATCCTGCACAAAGATAATGAATATCATGGACATAACACCACGCTTTACCTCTAAAAGATAGTGCAAAAAGAGGTGGAGTGCCTCGTATGGGGCAGTTATGGTCAAAAAAAATATTGATATACTGCCATAGCACCCCTCCGCCGGCAGCACCCATATTTTTCCACATCGTGTGTAAGTGGGTGTAAATAGGGAATTTTTTCGGTATTTCTCTTGCAAGTGACACATTAAATAGGTAATTTTGTACACCCATTGCGCACTTAAGTATGGAGGTGTGCAGTGTGCTCGCCGTGGGCGGGCGCATGGTAAGGTAAGCAGATAATTTATAACTAAATCATTATTAATAATTTAATTTACTAAACTACTATGTGGTTAACTAATTCTTCTGTGGGACGCAAGGTGGTGATGAGTATCACAGGCCTTTTCTTAGTCCTTTTCGTGACCTTTCACGCGCTGATGAATGCAGTGGCTGTCTTGTCGTTCGGTGCGTACGATAAGATTTGCGAATTCCTCGGTGCTAATTGGTACGCTGTACTTGGTACTGCAGTCATTGCTGGCGGTATGGTGGTTCACATCATCTACGCTTTCTGGCTCACCTACCAAAACCGCAAGGCTCGCGGTGGCGACCGTTACGCTATTTCCAAAAACTGGAAGAGCGTGAGCTGGGCATCTCAAAACATGCTCGTGCTTGGTGTCATCGTATTCTGCTTCCTTATTCTTCACTTGGTTCAATTCTGGGCTAAAATGCAGGTTCCAGAACTTCTTGGCGAACACGTGATGAATGGCAAGTACTATCTCGGTGCTGTATTCAGCCAGGTATGGGTTCTTCCTGTTTACCTCATTGGCTTTGCTGCAATCTGGTTCCACCTCACTCACGGTTTCTGGAGCGCATTCCAGACCCTCGGTGTGGCTAACGACAAGTGGATTTGCCGTTGGAGAGCCATTGCATGCGTTTGGGCTACCGTAGTGTTTGTGCTCTTCGCTGTTGAAGCTTGCTACTTCACTTGGTACTTCGCTTGCTAATTTTTCAGCTGAGAAATTTTTTTAACTTCAAAAAGAATTCAAAAAATGGAAGAAAATACTAAACTCGCTCAGCCAGTTATCGATTCAAAGATTCCTGAAGGTCCTGTAGCTGAGAAATGGACAAACTATAAAGCTCACCAGAAATTGGTGAACCCTGCCAACAAGCGTAAGCTCGACATCATCGTCGTAGGTACTGGCTTGGCTGGTGCATCGGCAGCTTCAACTCTTGCAGAAATGGGCTTCAATGTGCTTAACTTCTGTATTCAAGACTCACCTCGCCGCGCTCACTCTATCGCTGCTCAAGGTGGTATCAACGCTGCTAAGAACTATCAAAACGACGGCGACTCTGTGTACCGCCTTTTCTACGACACCGTGAAGGGTGGTGACTACCGCGCTCGCGAAGCCAACGTGTATCGCTTGGCTGAAGTGTCGAACAACATTATCGACCAATGCGTGGAGCAAGGTGTGCCTTTCGCTCGCGAATACGGCGGTATGCTCGACAACCGCTCTTTCGGTGGTGCTCAGGTGAGCCGTACTTTCTACGCTAAGGGTCAAACTGGTCAACAGCTTCTCCTCGGCGCTTACAGCTCACTCAACCGCCAAATCCAAATGGGTAAGGTGAAGAGCTTCAACCGCTACGAAATGCACGATGTGGTGCTCATTGACGGCCGCGCTCGTGGTATCATCGCTAAGAACTTGGTGACTGGTAAGTTTGAACGCTTCGCAGCTCACGCAGTGGTTATCGCTACTGGTGGCTACGGCAATGCTTACTTCCTTTCTACCAACGCTATGGCATGCAACTGCTCTGCTGCAGTGGCTTGCTACCGCAAGGGCGCTTACTTCGCTAACCCTGCCTACGTGCAGATTCACCCTACCTGTATCCCTCGCCACGGCGACAAGCAATCAAAGCTCACTTTGATGTCGGAATCGCTCCGTAACGACGGTCGTATCTGGGTGCCTAAGAAACTTGAAGACGCTAAGGCTATCCAAGCCGGCACTAAGAAGGGTAGCGATATTCCTGAAGAAGAACGCGACTACTACTTGGAACGCCGTTACCCTGCATTCGGTAACCTCGTGCCTCGCGATGTGGCTTCACGCGCTGCTAAGGAACGTTGCGACAAGGGCTTCGGTGTGAACAACACTGGTCAAGCTGTGTTCCTCGACTTCTCTGAAGCTATCAACCGCCTCGGTATCGACGTGGTTCGTCAACGCTACGGCAACCTCTTCGACATGTATGAAGAAATCACCGACGTGAACCCTGGCGAACTCGCTAACACCATCAACGGGGAAAACTACTACAACCCAATGATGATCTACCCTGCTATCCACTACACTATGGGTGGTATCTGGGTTGACTACGAACTCCAAACCAGCGTGAAGGGTCTGTTCGCTATCGGCGAATGTAACTTCTCTGACCACGGTGCTAACCGCCTCGGTGCTTCTGCATTGATGCAAGGTTTGGCCGACGGCTACTTCGTGCTGCCTTACACTATCCAAAACTACCTCAGCGACCAAATCCAAGTGCCACGCTTCAGCACCGACGCTCCTGAATTTGTGGAAGCTGAAAAGGCTTGTGTGGCTGAAGAAGAACGCCTCATGGCTATCGGTGGCAAGCGCTCAGTTGACTCAATCCACAAGGAATTGGGTAACATTCTTTGGGACTTCGTGGGCATGGGCCGCACCAAGGAAGGTTTGGAAACCGCTCTCACCAAGCTCAAAGCTCTCCGTGAGGAATTCAATAAAAACCTCTACATTCCTGGCACCGTGGGTGAAGGCATGAACGTGGAGCTCGACAAGGCATTCCGTCTGCAAGACTTCATCACTATGGGCGAACTTATCGCTTACGACGCACTCAACCGTAACGAATCTTGCGGTGGTCACTTCCGCGAAGAATACCAAACTGAAGAAGGCGAAGCTAAGCGCGACGACGAAAACTTCTTCTACGTATCTTGCTGGGACTACCAAGGCAGCGACGAAAAGGCGCCTAAGCTCATCAAGGAACCTCTCCACTACGAAGCAATCAAGGTTCAAACCCGTAACTACAAGTCATAATCCCAACATTTAATTAAGAAAGGAAATTTACAATGGCAAATATGAAAGTAAATCTTAAGATCTGGCGTCAAGCCGGACCAAAGGCTCAAGGTGGTTTCGTAACTTATGAGAATGTTGAAACCGACAGCGACACCTCATTCCTCGAAACCCTCGATATTCTCAACGAAACCCTCGTTGAACAAGGTGAAGAGCCTATCGTATTCGACCACGACTGCCGCGAAGGCATCTGTGGCATGTGCTCACTCTATATCAATGGTCACCCTCACGGCCCTGCAACTGGCGCTACCACTTGCCAGCTCTACATGCGCCGCTTCGAAGATGGCGAAACTATCACCGTTGAGCCTTGGCGCTCTGCTGCATTCCCTGTAATCAAAGACCTTATGGTTGACCGCAACGCATTCGATAAGATCCAACAAGCTGGCGGTTACGTAAGCTTCAACTGCGGTGGTGCACAAGACGCTAACGCACTTCCTATCGCTAAGGAAGTGGCTGACGAAGCTATGGACTCTGCTACTTGCGTAGGTTGCGGCGCTTGCGTTGCAGCTTGTAAGAACGGTTCGGCTATGCTCTTCGTATCAGCTAAGGTGAGCCAATTCGCACTTCTCCCACAAGGCAAGACCGAGGCTAAGCGCCGCGTGAAAGCCATGGTGGCTAAGATGGACGAACTCGGTTTCGGTAACTGTACCAACACTGGTGCTTGCGCTGCTGAATGTCCTAAGAACATCAAGCTCAGCAACATCAGCCGTATGAACCGCGAGTTCCTCTGCGCTAAGTTGAGCGACTAATCCCCTGCACAAATGCGATTGCCCACACACAGGGCATGACATTAAATAACTATCCAATCGGCTGGAGCAAAACCACGCTCCAGCCGATTTTTTATGGAAATGACATACAAGTTGTCCCGAAGAAGATGCGATGAAATTCCGTTAGGAATTTGATGTGTG
>OIZI01000171.1_pt1 | contig 34662 bp, 32 predicted proteins | sample 1588441 | NCBI WGS metagenome assembly OIZI01 (sample SAMN03283284) | human gut metagenome | biome: human-associated habitat; material: feces | host: Homo sapiens | place: Peru | collected 2012 | reverse complement strand
CCAGAACAGCAAACATCAATGTCCGCACGGAGCCGGAAACGAAGTCTGGTGCCGAACAGCTTTTTGCCAGCTTCGGCATCAGTGTCGCAGACGCCATCAACATTTTTCTGCATCAGTCCCTAATGGTGGGCGGCCTGCCCTTTGAAGTCCGGCAGCCGCGTTTCAATGCGGAGACGGAAGCTGCCATGCAGGAGGCAAGAGGTATCGCCAGCGGGAAGATCGCCGCAAAAAGCTACACCTCGGCCCGCGCCATGATGGAGGATTTAGATAAGGAATGTTGATTTTACGGACGACCGGCAAATTCCGAAAGGACTATAAGCTGGCAAAAAAGCGTGGCCTGCCCATGGAGGAATTGGAGATCGTCCTGCAAACTCTGTTGGAAGAGCGCCCGCTGGAGGAAAAGCACCTGGATCATGCCCTGTCCGGAAACTATATCGGGTTCCGGGAGTGCCATATCCGCCCGGATTGGCTTCTGATCTACACCATCGACCACGGGAATCTGATTCTGACGGCGGCCCGTACCGGCAGCCATTCCGACCTTCTGGAATAATTGCGGCAGCACCCGGCCTTTCACTTGGAAGGCTGGGTGCTTTTTCTGTTTTCCGGGTTCTTCTCGAACTCCAGCTTATAATTCACATACTTTCCGGTATCCGCCAGCACCACCACAGCGTCATAGGTGATGCCTTTCTTCTCGCTGAACAGGCCGGATACCTTCACGCGGCCCTTTTTCAGCAGCGCGGCGGCCATGTGCGCGGTCAGCGTCTTATGCTTTCCGGTGAAAAAGCGGTCATCCTTCCACATGGAAAATCCGCAGTCATGGCCGATGCAGCGGAAGCTTCGCTTGCTCTCCACCACGTCCGCGCCGCAGCGCGGACATTTTCCGATGCGGGAGCGTTGGTCAAACAGGGCCGCGTCCTTCTGTGCGCCCCGGTAGCTCTCCACCAGGTCAGACACCATGTGCTCGATGCCGGAGAGAAAATCGTCCTCCGTCCGCGCGGCCTGTTCCACTTCCTTCAGCGCGGCTTCCCACTCCGCCGTCAGTTTGGCAGAGCGGATACGCTCCGGCAGAATGACGATCAGGTTATGGCCCTTCTGCGTCGGCAGCAGCTGACGGCCCTTGCGCTCCAGAAAGCCGCCCTTCACCAGCTTTTCCAGCACCCCGGCGCGAGTGGCGGGCGTTCCAAGCCCGCTTCGCTCCACACCCTCGATCTCCGCAAATTCTTCTGCGCTGGCCCGTTCCATGGCTGAAAGCAGGGTATCCTCGGTAAAATGCCGGGGCGGAGCCGTTACGCCCTCCTTTATGGCGGCGGAACGTACCGGCAGGGCCTGTCCCTCTTGAAGCGGCGGCAGTTGGGCAGCCGGTTCCTCCGTCTGTTCCGGTTTTTGCCGCAGTGTGGCAAGGTACGCCTGCTCCACCGCTTTCCAGCCGGGGCGCGTCACCACGCGGCCTTTAGCGGTAAAAACCGCGCCGCCGCAGTCCAGCGTCACAGTGGAATCCTCCGCCTGTTGGCTTTCACCGACTGCGCACAGCAGACGCACCATTACCAGCATCAAGACGTTACGTTCTCCGGCAGGCAAGGCGGCCAATGTCTCCGCGCCCACCTCCATCGTGGGCAGCAGCGCGTGATGGTCGCTGACCTTCGCGCCGTCAATGACGCGGGCGATATTCACTGTTTCCGCCGTTGCCGGAAACGGCAGGCAGCGGGCGGACAGCGCCGCCAGCGGCTGCACGGTGTCTCCCATGTCCTCGGTCAGGAAGCAGGAATCGGTTCGTGGATAGGTCAGCAGCTTTTTTTCATAGAGGGCCTGTGCATAGTCCAGTACCTGTTGGGCCGTGTAGCCCAGCAGCCGGTTCCCATCCCGCTGCAAGGTGGTGAGGTCATACAGCCGGGGCGGCTGCGCGGTTTTCTGCTTTCGCTCCACGCTGTGAACAACGGCGGCCTTACCCTCACAGGCAGCGCAGAGCTGTTCCGCCGCCTTTCGCTTTTCCATACGCGATGACGCGGCGGGAAAGCCGCAGTCCAACTCCGCTGTGTAGTATTTTTCTTTCCGGAAGGTCTGGATCGCCGTCTCACGCTCCACCACCAGCGCCAGCGTGGGCGTCATTACCCGGCCCACGTTCAAAGTTCTCTGATAGAGGGAGGAAAAAAGCCGCGTGCCGTTGATGCCCACCAGCCAGTCCGCCTTTGCACGGCACAAAGCCGCCACGTACAGGCGGTCATACTCCGCACCGGGCCGCAGCGCGGCAAAGCCCTTCCGGATGGCGGATTCCTCCATGGAGGAGATCCACAGACGCTCCACCGGCTTGGTACAGCCAGCTTGCCGGTACACCAGGCGGAAGATCAGCTCCCCCTCGCGCCCTGCGTCCGTGGCGCATACCAGCCCATCCACATCCGGGCGGGCCATCAGGCGGGACAGCACTTGGAACTGCTCCTTTTTGCCGGGGTCAATGGTGTATTGCCATTGCTTCGGCAAAATGGGCAGGTCAGCATAATCCCATTGGGAATAGCGGGGATCATACGCATCGGCGGGGGCAAGGCCCACCAGATGGCCGATACACCAGCTGACCAGCCAGCCGCCGCCCTCCAGATACCCGGCCTTTCGTTCCGCCGCGCCCAGCACGGCGGCAAGGCTCTGGGCCACGCTGGGCTTTTCCGCAATTACAAGCTTCACTCTTTCTCGCTCCTTTCTGCCAGCAATGCCTTACAGCAATAACCGATGCAGGGATGGCCCATACCGTAGGCACAGCCGAAGCAGGGGTGTTCCGGAGGGAGCGCCGGTAGCTCCGGCGCTCCCTGCCGCATGGGCCGCTGCTGCATCATCCGTTCCAGACCCGGACGATCACTGAACAGGGGCATCCGCATCCCCCTCATCATCGTCCCAGCCTTCTTCATACTGCCTGCGGCGCTCCGCGTCCTCTTCCTCCGTCAGAAGCTCATCCTCACGGACGGTGGGTTCCTCCGGGCCGTCAAAGGGGAACATATCCAGGTCGTCGGCATCGTCCAATTCGTGCTTGGGCTTGTAGATTTTGAAGTAATAGCCCAGACCGCCTGCCGCCAGCACCGCCGCGCCGATCAGCACCAGCGTAAAGGGACTGCTGCTTTTCTGCGGCTGCTCCGGCTCTTCCGGCGTCTCAGGCTCTACGGGCTGGGGAACCGGCTCCACCGTCACAGGCGGTTCCGGCACGGCGGTATCGCTATCCTTTTCTGCCAGCGCTAGCAGATCGGATTCCGTTACCGCGTTGAGGAAATACACATTTTCCGTATCGCGCTGCTTGTCGATGATCAGGAAAAACACGTTTTCCTCCGGTGTGGTGATGGTATAAAACTCCTTGCCATCCTCGTCGGTGGCCTCGTCTACCACCGTACCGGTGCCCTTGGGCGTAAAGGGGTTGGATGCCTTTTCTTCCGGCTTGCTCTCTGCCGGGGCGGCCTCCGTCTCGTTGCTCTGTGCATAGGCCGGGGCGGCCAGCAGCGCGGCGCACAGGCAGGCCGCAAGCAGAGATAAAAATTTACGTTTCATGTTCCAATTCCTCCTGATTCTCAAGACCAGCGGCATCCTTGCCGCCGCGCAGCGTCCGAAGCAGAGACGCCAATTCCTCCGGGGTCACATCCAGGCCCCGCACCACACCCACGATCTCCGAGTTTTCCAGTTCTGTTTTCTGCTGTTCCAGTTCCCGCAGGCGCTGCTGCTGTGCAGCCAGCTTTTCCTTGACCCGTTCGATCTCTGCTGTGACCTTCTGGATTCTGGGATTCATCATGCCGCCTCCTTTACCGTATTCAGATAGTCCGCCCACGACCAGCTGCGGCCCAGGCCCTTTACCGTGATAAGACGTTCCCGCGCGTTGGCCTCCAGGGCCAGCGCACGGGCCAGCAGCTCCGGGTGCTGATCCCGGAGGGCTAAGATCTCCCGCTTTTTCATGGAAGGGCAGAAAAAACAGGAGGACTTTCCCGGCACGGAAAGACCGGCCTGCCGGATAGCCCGGATACAGTCCTCCCGCGTCCAGCCCCAATCCATCAGGGGATAGACCTTGCAATATTTCCTGTCCGCTGCGTCCCGTTCCCGCGCACGTTCCTGTCTGCGGCCCTCGCCCGCGTCATAGCCGATGTACTTCTTTACGCACCTGCCCTCGGCCCATTCCGCCCGGCATCCGGGATGATGGTTGCAGAATTTGTCCTGGGGCGCGATCTTGTGTTTCAGCGAGCAGCGTTTATGCCCGAAGGCGATGGAGGGCAGCGTATGCGCCCGCAAGCACTCCTGTTCCAGGGTCAGGCGCTGTCCGAAGCGGTCTACATTTTCCACAACGGTAATGGGCGGCAGGCCGCGCACACGCAGCCAGTCGCCCATTTCGTGAAGAAACGCATAGATTTCCGGGCGTTCCGCCCCTACGTCGGCAAACAGGATAAGGTCGATGGGGATACCGCGCTGGTACATCCCTACCAGCATGGCAGCGCTGTTTACGCCACCGCCGAAGGATACGATATTCATGGTTGCTTCCTTTCCGGGCGGTCACGAAAGCCGCCCAAACGCATAGAAATGTTCCTGCCAGTAGCTGGTGTTGATACTGGCGTACTTGATGGGTGAACCGCAATGGATCATCATGCCGTCGCCCACATAGATGCCCACATGGGACACCGGCCCCACGCAGTCATAGGTCTTGGTGAAGAAGATGAGGTCGCCGGGCTTTGCCTGGTCAGGCGATACGGCGGCGCACTGATTATAAATGCCCGTGGCCGTGGTGCGCGGCAGGTCATACACGCCGGAATGGGTATAGACCCAGCAGACGAAGCCGGAACAGTCGAAGGAGGTCTCCGGCGTGGAGCCGCCCCAGACATACGGAAACCCCAGATACTTTTCCGCTTCCTCGATCAGCGCCGCAAAGGATGGGTCAGACAATGCCTCTCCCGGCACCTGATACTGCGCTCCCTCCGAAGGGTTGGCGTAGATGTTCCCGCCGAACAGATAGGGCTTATTGCCCTTGAGCTGCAAGGTAGCGGCATACCGTGGCCTTTCATCGTCCGTCAGCCTCTGCGATACCACCGTTTCTAACTGATTGTTCCGCAGCGTCACATAGAGGATGTGGTATTCATAGGCTTCGGGTTCACTGTGTACGCCATCCTCATCTGTCCAAGTAACGGTGCGGTAGCGGATCTCCGTTACGGCGCTGGTGGTAAGGGTATACTGTCCATCGAAAAGGGCCTGCAATTCCGCCTGCACCTGCGCCGGGGTAAAGGCGTTGAATTTTGTGGTGAGGTAGGAGATCAGCACGTTCGGGTCGTGGCCGATGGTATCTACATCGTAGCGGTATTCGTCATAGCCGGGATACTCGCTTTCGATATTCGCCATGCGGCGCTCCAGTTGCTTTTCCAATGCCGTATAATTGCTCTCCACCTGCAAAATGTCCGGGTCTTCCGAGGTATAGGAGGTGCCAAGGATCGCGCTCATCGCGCCCTCCATGGACACCGAGCAGGAGGACAGCGAGGCGGACAGCGTGGTCACGAGCAGGGCAAGGATACCAACAGCGACCCAAACGCCCTTGTGGCTTTTTGCCGCCGCGAGGATGGCTTGTCCCGCTTTTTCCAGTACGTCCTTCGCCCTGTTCATCACGCGGGTGCTGCGGCTGCCGGTACGCTGGGCCTCCCGATAGGCTTTTGCGTAGTCCCGTTTCAGCTTTCTTCTCTGATACATGGAGGAAAGGGAACGCTTCTGCAATTCCGGGTTATCCCGGACAGCGGCATGGAACTGTGCGTCCGCGCTGGCCCGCGCACTTTTGATCTCCAGCTTATCGACTGTCCGGTAGGGCTGGTCTTTTACGGCCTGCCAGCCTCTGCGGGCTGCGCCTGCCGCCGCCTGTTCTGCGGCAAACTCCGTTTTGTGCGCGGCCTCTACGCCCACATTTTCACGCTCTGTCTGGTGGATTTTGCTGTGTACGGCAAGCCCGGCGCTGCGTCCGGCCCGCTGCACAGCTTTTTTTACGGGGCTTTGCTTACCGCGTGGACGTACCTCTTCTTCAAAATGCAGCGTATGCCGCACCCGGCCATTGGCGGCATCAAACTGGCGCTGCAAGCGAAGGCGGCGCTGCTTGGGCAGCGCCGATCTCGCCTGTTCCAGCTTTTCGTTGAGCGCTTCCGCCTTTTCTGCGGCAACGGCGGCCCGCTGCTCCGGCGAGGTGTGAAAGCGGCTGCTATGCGCCGCGCTGTCCGAAGCGGAGAAGTCCTGTTTACGTCTCATAGGCCATCCCCCTTATACCGTCAGGTCGGAGGGCTTGGTGGTCATCACCTTATACATCTGGGTATTTTTCGGGAATTTGTCCTGAAATGCGATGATCTTATCTCCAAAGAACATCAGGCCCTCACCCTCGCCGCTATTGGTCACATGGGCCAGCTCCTTGGGCGCGATGCCAAGACGCTGGACCAGAATACTGCGGTCACTGGCGCCCTGGTTGAGCATGAGGACAAAATCGGAGTTTTCCAGAATGTTTTCCACCTCCGGGCTGTCCAGCAGGTCTTTGACATTCTGCGTCAGGCTGGTCGGGATACCGTTCCATTTCCGGAATCGTTTATAAACCTCGGCGGTATAGGCCGCCGTCTGCGGCTCTTTCAGCAGCAGGTGGAACTCGTCCTGGAAAATACGGGTGGTGATCCCGGCGTAGCGGTTCGCGGTGGTGCGCTGCCAGAGATGCTTCTGGACGCTGGCCATGACGATTTTCTTCAGGCCCTGTCCCAGATTGCTGGTGTTATAGCAGACGAGCCGGTTATTGAGGTCTACATTGGTGCGGTGATTGACATAGGACAGGCTGCCGGTAACGTAGATCTCCATCGCCGTGGCCAGGTCGTCCGCCCGTGGGTCGTTCTGTGCCAGCAGGCAGTCGTAGAGGTCGCCCAGGATGGGCATTTTCTCCGGTACGGGGTCTTTCAGGTATTCCCGGTACACAAGGCTGATGCACCGGTCAATGAGGGAGCGTTCAATGGGCCGCAGCGGGTTTCCCTGGCTGGCGATCATCAGCTCACACAGGGACATGATGAAGTCTGCCTGCATCAGCATAGGGGATTCCCCGATGTCCGTGGACAGGTCGAGGTCAAGCGGGTTGATGTAGCTGCTGCTTCCGGGCGACAGGTAGATGACCTGTCCGTGAAGCTGCTGGGCCAGCGCGGTATACTCATTTTCCGGGTCTTGGATGAGGATATGGTCTGGGGTCGCAAAGAAGGCGTGGAAGATCTCACGCTTTGCGATGAAGGATTTGCCGCTGCCCGGCGTTCCCAGCACGATACCGTTGGGGCATTTCAGCGTCTTGCGGTCTGCAATGATGATATGTCCGGTCTGTGTGTTCAGCCCGTAATACAGGCCGCCCGGCTGGAACACCTCGCAGGAGCGGAAGGGAAGGAAGATCGCGGTGCCGCTGGTAGTAAGCCCGCGCTGTACCTCTACCTGGTTGACGCCCAGAGGCAGCGCCGACATATACCCCTGCTCCTGCTGGTAGTCCAGACGGATAAGGTCGCAGTTGTTGGCGCTGGCCACGCCGTCTACGGAATGGATGATATTCTCCAGCTTCTGCTTTGTGGATGCGACGTGTACCAGCAGAATCGTCACCATGAACAGCTTTTCATCGTGGTTCTGCAAATCCTCCAGCAGCTTTTCCGCCTCTTTGCCGAAGGTCACGAGGTCGGGCGGAAGAATGTCCATATCGAAGCCGGAACGCACGGCCCGCTTCTGTTCGTCGATCTTGGCCTTATCCAGGTCGCTCAGCTTCCGCTTGACCGCTTTCAGCGCCGCGCTCTGATCCAGCGCCTTGGCGTGGATGCTGACGATCTGGCAGGCGTCGGTATCCAGCAGCGCGTTCAGAAGGGTATCGTGAATTTTGGTGGCCCGGATCTGCAAGAAGGAGACCGCGCCCACGGACGGGCCTGCCCGGAAATACCGCCCCTCCCGGAACAGGAAGGAGCTGGGCGCGATATAGTCCTTGCTGCTCAGGCCGGTACCGTTGAGGGATTCCCAATTAAAGCGGAACTGCTGCGTCTGCTCCAGATGCAGGCAGCGGTGCAGCAGTACCAGCCGTTCATAGCCATCCATTCCGTGGGCCTGACAGCCGATGCTCTTAAAGCGCAGGAGAACGTCTGCCTCCACCTGGAAAAGGCGGGCCGCCGCTTTGCGGGCATCCTCCGCTTCCACGGTGAAGGTCATGCACAGGCGGCGCTCTGTTTTGCACTGGCTCGCCTTATCCATGAGCAGGTCGGAAAGCTCACGGCGGATGGGGTCAAAATCGTCGCCCTCGTCCCGCAGGCAGAGTATGCGGCGGTATTCCTCCAGATCGGGATAGAAGCACACGACCGACAGCTCCATGGCAACAGAGGGGCCGAAATAGTTTACCAGCCTGCAATACAGCTCCAGGATCACGCCCTTTTCTTCGTCCGACACCTCGGTGTAGCTGCGATCCTCGAAAATCACGCTTTTGCTGTAAAGATGGCTGCCCAGACTGCATACGCCGTTCTGGTACATTTCTTCATACGGAATGGTCTGCTGGGCCGTGGCCGCGATCTTTCCATCCCGCTTTGCCCGCTTAACGGCTTTTGCCAGCTGCTTTTTCTGTGCGCCGGTCAGCGGTGTGTCGGGCCGGATCACCAAATCGCTGTTCCAGCCCACGGCCTTTTTCTTTGCCGCCCTTGGCAGCATGGGAATTTGAAGCAAGCTGCGTCACCTCCTGAAGATATGTCTGCCGCTCCAGCGCGGCAAATCGGTTTTGTGTCTGATACGGACGATCTCCCCGCGTGAATACACGGACGCGGAGATAATTCCGCAGAAGCTTTTCCGGCGGCTGCCCGTTCTTTTCGTAGAGTGCCAGGAAAAAGAACGGGAGCGCCGTTACGATCAGCAGCATCAGGGCAATATCCGTGCCCAGGCTGCGGCGGGTCAGGAAGTAGATGGGTACGGCTACCAGCGCCGCCAGTGCGAAGAACAGCAGCTGACGGCGGGTCAGTCCGAACACCACCTTGCTCTTGACCTGGGTCAAGTCCTTTGTGATGGTCACATAGGCCATCTTGTCCACCTCGATTCATAGAATTTTTTCATAGCGGTATTTCATCTGCTCCGGCGATGTGGGCGGCTGCCGTCTGCGCTGGCCTGTCCAGTGTGTCCCACCGGCAAGACCGGCACAGTACCAGCCCGCCGCGCGGATGCTGGCCCCGGTCTCTGTGTCCAGCGTGTAGGTGATGATCTTCCGGTAGCCCATCGCCTTGGCGGCGCGGGCTGCGGCGGCATAGAGAAAGCTGCACACATTCCGCCCGCCCAGCGTACACAGGCGCGTGACCTCCAGCGTGAAGCCGTCGTCCAGATACCGCCCCACCGGGCGGCCCGCGATGACCACGCCTGCAAGCTGGCCGCCGCTCATGCAACCAATGGAGAATTTATGACCCTGCACCCGGCCATGGTGCCGGTGGTGCTGCGTCACGAAGTCATTTGCCTGCGCCAGCGTCATGGGGATCAATTCCAGCATGGCCGCCTCCTTAATGCGCATGGAGGATGCTCTTGGAGATGCTGCCGGTTTTCAGGAGCATGAAGCAGAGCATGGCGGTATAGGCCGCGCACATCCATACCGCCTCATGCAGCCCGCTTCCGGATAGGGAAAGGCTTTTTACCAAAATGGCATAGATTCCGGTAATGACCATGATGAGGAAGCCTTGCAGCCCCAGCGCGGTTAGGCCGCGGACAAAGTTGGTGCCGATGTTGCCCCATTCCCGGTTGGCGAAAGTGGCAAAGGGCAGCGGCCCAACGCTGGCATAAACGTAGATCTCCAGCATCCTGCCGTAGAGGATGATGGTGATGAGCGCACCCATAAGTGTCATGGCAAAACTCAGCACCCATGTCTCCAGCATCAGGGCGAACAGAGCGCCGATGCCCTTCGCTTCCAGCTCCGTGGTGATGCTGGCCAGGGCAGAGGAAATGTCGATGCTGGCGTTGGCGTCGATGACACCGGCGCTTTGCTGCACCATGTTCTGCGCCACCTCAAAGATGGCGATGATGAAATCGAAGGTATGGTTGACGACGTAAGCCGCGATGCCAGCCTTGATGATCCACTTGAAGAAGATGAACGTCTCAAAATCGTGCATATTATTTCGGTCGATCACCATGTGTATCAGTTCATAGGACAGGATCGCGGCGATCACAAGGCCCGCGATGGGGACGACCACAGACTGTGACAGACTGCGCACCATGGCGAAGACGCCGGAGTTCCATTGCTCCGGCGTCTTGCCAACTTCCCCGGCAATGGCCGCGACCTTGGTATTCACATCGGCAAACATATCCTCCAGATTCCCGGTAATTGCCTCAATGAGGAAATCCTTGATCCATTGGGTGATTGCTTCGATGATAATATCCATAGGCCATTACCACCGATGCCTCAGCCCAGGAGATTTGCCAGCAGGGGGATGACCTTCAGGCCAAGCAGGATCACACCGCCGCCTGCCATGAGCTGTTTGACGCCCTGGCTTTTGCTGGCGGGGTTATCGCCGCCGTAACCTTCCATCAGGTTAATGATGCCCCAGACACCGACGCCTGCGCCGATGGCAACGACTACCGTGGACAGAGAAGTAACTGCACTGCTGAAGAATTCCATAATTTTTTCCTCCTAAAAATTGTGTATAAAAGTAAAAATGCCCCACCGTTTGAGCGCACATTTACGCGCCGCAAAGGGGGGTCAGGCTGATTCCGTCAGGCTCTCAGCCTCGCCAAGGTCATAGACCTCAAATTGTTCTTCCGGCTTTACCGTCAGCCGGTGGGATAAATATGCCTTCACGTCCAGCCGGTATCGGCTGTCTGCATCGGCGGTGTAGCGGTACATGGGATGGCGGGTCAGATCGTATTTCCGGGAGTAGAAGGGCCGGACACCCTGCACCTGCAAGATGCAGCGGCTGGACGGCATGACCGCCAGTTCATCCACGCTCATCAGTTCCTTGCCCAGCTTCTGATAGTTCAGACCATAGCTGCGGGAGGTTCCCCGCGTATCGCTGGTGTTGAACGTGTCAATCGTCTCTTTCCCCAGCATAGTGGATACCATTTTCAAGCTGGTTTCCTCCTTGCCGCCCAGAAACAGCATGGATGAGCAGCACCCGGCAATAGTTTCCGCATTGTCCTGATACATACCCTTTAGCTGGCTGTAGGTTTGCAGCACGATATGTGCGGAGATATTGCGGGAACGAATGACGGACACCAGATGCTCCCAGTTGGGTATCTTCTGGTTGGCAAACTCATCAAATAAGCACGTCACATGGACAGGCAGCCGCCCATGGTATTTGTTCAGGGCCCTGTTGCACAGGACATTGAACATCTGGGAATACATCATAGCGGAAATGAAATTGAAGGTCGGGTCGCTGTCGGATACCACCGCAAAAAGGGCGATTTTTTCATCTCCCAGCTTATCCAGCTCCATTTCGTCATACTCCATCATGTCCCGGACAGCCTGAATGTCAAAGGCGGCCAGCCGTGCGCCGCAGGAGATCAGGATGCTTTTCAGGGTCTTGCCCGCCGCCATTTTGAATTTGACATATTGCCGGACGGCAAAATGGTTGGGCGACTTCTTCTGCAATCGTTCAAACAGCAGATCGACGGCAGATTTGAAGTTTTCATCATCCTCCCGGCACTCGCAGGCGTTGAGCATATCCAGCAGCATACTCATGTTTTTTTCTTCGGCGGGGGCCTCGTAGTAGATATAGGCGATCAGCGCCTGATACAAAAGGGCCTCTGCCTTGCGCCAGAAATCCTCGCCGCCCTTGTTATCCTTGCCTTGGGTGTTTTCCATGATGACCGTCACCAGCGAGAGAATGTCCGTTTCGCTGTGCAGATAACAGAAGGGGTTATAGTGCATGGAAGCGCTGAAATCAATGGTGTTCAGGATTTTCAGCTTATATCCGCCCTTCTGCATCAGCACCCGGCCCACTTCTTCGACCACGGTGCCCTTCGGGTCTGAGCAGACGTAAGAACCGTTCATCTGGAGCAGGTTGGGCTTGATGTGGTAGCGGGTCTTGCCGCTGCCGCTGCCGCCGATCACCAGCACGTTTAGGTTGACATTCCGCTTTTCCGGGTCTTCGATCTCGCCCAGGGTCAGGCGCTCCGTGTCTGTCAGCAGAATGTTTTGGGAAAAGTCCGGGTTGATGAAGGGGGCGATGTCCTTTGTGCTGCCCCAGCGGGCCGTGCCGTATTCCGCGCCATGCCGGTATTTCTTCCGGTTTTTGGCCTTGCAGTAGAGCGTCAGCCTTACCAGTCCCGCCGCAGCCGCGCCGGTCAGCAGATCGAATGGGTGCAGGCTGGGAAGCGGGTTTTGAAACGCCGCACCCAGCACAGCGAATACGCCCAGCAGCCGATCCAGCACATCCGCGCCGGAGGTCATGCGGTAGGCTTGCCCCAGCTTGGTGGCCAGCAGCGCAATGGCGATATAAGGCAGCAGGGCCTTGAGCGTTCGCGCGTCCAGCCTGGGAAGCTTGGCGGCAAAGTGCTTCTGCGCTTTTTTCATCGCTCGGCCTCCCGGTGCTTATTTCGGGTAAGTGCCTTGGCCATATCCTGGATCATATCCCGAAGCTGCGTCAGCTGGCGGCGGATCGACGGCTTCTCTTTGCCCCGGCGCTGGACGACCTTGCCGGAATACTCCGCAAAGGCGGCGGTCAGCGCGTCCGCGTCTCTGGACTTGAAAAACACCAGATAGCGGGGTGGCTGGCTGGACACGTCCTTTTTCAGTGCGAAGTCCACGCCGTATTTTCGGGCCACGCGCTCAAAGCTTTTGATGTTGCCGTCTGTCACCTCGATATTGGACACGCCCGCGCCTTGCCGGACAAGCTGCTTTACGCTCTGCTTGCCATGGTAGATCCTCGGGTTCTTCTGGCTTTTTTCCATCTCGGCCAAAGCCTTGCGCAGGGCCGCTTTCAGCAGATCTGCGGTCAGCTTTCCGGCCTTGATGCTGATCGCTACGGCCTTTCTCTCCATTTCTTCCTGCATAGATGACGACCTCCTTTCCGGCAGGTGAAGAGTGGAAAGAGGAAAATGCTAAGGCGGAACCACCAGCCGGTGCAGCAGCGTCAGCAGCTTCCGGCTGGCCCACTCAGCGGGCGTCCGCATGGCCCTGGCTCCTGATCTTCAGGATGCCGTCCAGCGTTGTGGCCGTGATGCTCAGACGCTGGGCCACCGCAATGTCGTTTTTTACGTTTTCGTCCACCGTATCGCCGCAGACGATCAGGACATGGCTGCGGCGCAGCAGCTCACGGCCCATGTCAATGCCGTCTTTGTGCTCGGCGGGAACGCTGTCGTTCAGAAAATGGGGCAGGTACAGCAGCGGGCAAATGGGGGTGAAGCCCGCCTCATAGACCTTACGGCAATAGACCGCCGCCTGGTCGCTGTCCTCAAACTCCCGGCCGCTCCAGGCGGCGGAAATATAGGCAAAAGGCTTTTTCACGGGGATGCTCCTTTCTCCGGCTGTTTGCCGGTCGCGGAAACGGCCCCGTGTCAGGAATAAAGCGAACGCGCACCGTGCGCGTTTTGACACAGTGCCGTTCTCATGTATGATTTTGTGATGGATGGCCGCTACCCGCTGCCGTACAGGTCATGGCTGACCAGCGCGGTATAGTGGCTGTTCATGGAGGTTGGCGCATTGTAGAGCGCCGTGAGAAGATAGGCGCGGATGTTCCGCACCTTCGTGGTGTTTTCCCGCAGGCTGTCCATTACATAGACGATGTGCTCGCTGTTCAGCTTCAGCAGGCGGCCTTTGACCGCCTCAGCCGGAAAGTCCTCACCGCCGATGCGGATGGTTTTCCGGCTGGTGCAGACCGTATCTGTCAGCAGCGCCAGAATTTCTTCGACCTGTTCCTCGTCGTATGGATAGCGGCTGCGGAGAATGTCGTACTCGATATTCTCCTTCAAAATTTCCTGATACGCCCGTATCGTATCCATCCCATCAGCCGCCGAGGGCGGCTTCTCTGCCGGCGGTCTCTGCGCCGGGTGGATAGATGGATCAGTATCACTCTTCTCAGTATTACTAATATCAGTATTGATTGCGTCCGTTTTCCGGAAGTCTTGACTTCCGGTTTCGGGAAGTGCAGACTTCCGCTTTTCGGAAGTCAAGACTTCCGCCTTCCGTACAAAGTTTTTAACGTAGATTTTAGTGGGCCGTCCCTGTCCCTGCTTCTTTCGCTCGATCAGCCCGGCCTTGTCCAACTCGGTAAACAGGGCCACGGCCTTGGTGTGACCGCAGCCCATTGAAGTCATGGCCTCTTCCAGCGTGAAGTAGATAAATACCCGGCCCTCTTCATCCAGCCAGCCGCTGCGCATGGACAGCCCCATACGATCCAGCATCAGACCATACAGGATCTTCGCGTCGCTGCTGGTCTGACGGAAGCCGGGGGCGGTGAACAGCACCTTGGGTATCCGGTAGAAGGTGTACTGTTCCGCTTCCACGCCATAATAGTAATCCAGCGCACCCGCACCGGCCATGGTTTTGCCTCCCTTCTGACAGATGCCAGCCGGTCTTGGGCATGAAAAAAGGACACCGTTTCAAAAACAGTGTCCTTTTTCGCTTATTTTGTTGTAAAACCCTCGCCCTTATGGCCGTCTATCTGTTTTTTCGTTGCTTCCTCGGCTGGTATCGGGTAATGGTCGGGACAGTTTTTTGTGAGTATGATTGCCGTCAGCCGTTGAGGATACGCATGAATTCCTCGCCGGTGATGGTCTCCTTTTCGTGGAGGTACTTGGCCAGCTCGTCCAGCTTGGCCCGGTCGTTCTGCAGGATGTCCAGCGCCTTCTGATGGGCCTTTTCCACCTGCTCCACCACCAGCTGGTCGATCTTGGTCTGGGTCTCCGGCGAACAGGCAAGGGACGCGTCGCCGCCCAGATACTGGTTGGTGACGGTCTCCAGCGCCACCATGCCGAACTCCTTGCTCATGCCGTAGCGGGTCAGCATGGCGCGGGCCAGCTTGGTGGCCTGCTCGATATCGTTGCTGGCGCCGGTGGTGATGGAGCCGAACACCACCTCCTCGGCGGCACGTCCGCCGGTCAGGGTGGCGATCTTGTTCTCGATCTCCTCCTTGTTCATCAGGTAGTGGTTGCCCTCCTCCACCTGCATGGTATAGCCCAGCGCGCCGGAGGTGCGGGGGATGATGGTGATCTTCTGCACCGGGGCGGAGTGGGTCTGCCGCGCCGCCACAAGGGCGTGGCCGATCTCGTGATAGGACACGATCCACTTCTCCTTGTCGGTGAGGATGGCGTTCTTCTTCTGATAGCCGGCGATGACGGTCTCGATGCTCTCCTCCAGGTCGGCCTGCGTCACCAGCTTGCGGCCGTCACGGACGGCACGGAGCGCCGCCTCGTTGACGATGTTGGCCAGCTCCGCGCCGGAAGCGCCGGAGGCCATGCGGGCCACCACGCTGAAGTCCACATCCTCCGCCACCTTGATCTTTCTGGCGTGTACCTTCAGAATTTCCTCGCGGCCCTTCAGGTCGGGCAGCTCCACGGGAACGCGGCGGTCGAACCGTCCGGGACGGGTCAGCGCCGGGTCGAGGGATTCAGGCCGGTTGGTGGCCGCCAGAATGATAACGCCGGAGTTGTCCTCAAAGCCGTCCATCTCCGTCAGCAGCTGGTTCAGTGTCTGCTCCCGCTCATCGTTGCCGCCGTACTGACCGCCGCCGCTGCGCTTCTGGCCGATGGCGTCGATCTCGTCGATGAACACGATGCAGGGCGCCTTCTCCTTGGCCTGACTGAACAGGTCGCGCACCTTACTGGCGCCCATACCCACGAACATCTCCACGAATTCCGAGCCGGACATGGAGAAGAACGGCACGTGGGACTCGCCTGCCACCGCCTTGGCCAGCATGGTCTTGCCGGTGCCCGGAGGGCCCACCAGCAGCACGCCCTTGGGCATATGCGCGCCGATGGTCTGGTACTGGCCGGGGTCGTGGAGGTAGTTGACGATCTCCTGCAGGTTCTCCTTGGCCTCATCCTCGCCTGCCACGTCGGCAAACTTGATGCCCTCAGTGGACTGGACGTAGACCTTGGCATTGGATTTCCCCATACCGAACGTCAGGGAATTGCTTCCGCCGCCCATCTTCTTCATGAGATTACGGGAGATGATCTGTCCGACGGCGATGAAGATCACCAGCGGCAGCACCCAGCCCAGAATGCTCATCAGCAGCGAGGTCTGCTGGATCTCCTCGCCGGTGGTGGAGATCCCGGCGTCCAGCAGGCGCTGCACCAGTCCGTCGTCGGGCACCATGGCGGTCTTGTAGATGGTCTTGCCGTCAGTGGAGGTAAACAGGATGCGGTTATCCTGCTGCTGGATCTCCACCTGACCGATCTCCTTCTTCTCCGTCATGGACACAAAGGTGTTGTAGTCCACATCCTTGATCTGATGCTCCGCCAACCAGGGCATAGCCAGCAGGTTGAACAGAAACAGCACCAGCAGGGCAACGGCGTAGTAAAAAAGCAGCGGTTTTTTCGGGGTCTTGACCTCTTTCATAATACCGTTTCTCCTTTCCTTATTTTCATACCAATTGCTATTATTGGAAGAATTATAGTGATGATACTCTCTGTTGTCAAGAAGGCCAACGGTAAACTTTCTGTGAAGTTCTCCCAGGGGTTTGCAAAACGGGGACAAGCCTGCTATACTGCATATAACCGTTTTTTTCCGGGAGGATACCGCAATGGAAGATCTGACTGTTTCCAAAGTTCTGAATACGTCGCTGGGCGGGTTTACCGTAGGGCACATCCTGTCGGCGATTTTGACGCTGCTGGTCTGTCTGGTGGTGGTGCGGCTGGTGATGAAGCTGGTCACACGGCTGCTGGGCCGGGCACAGAAGCTCAACGAACGGCTGCAAAAAATCATCCGCACCGCCGTCAAGGCCGTGCTGTACCTGCTGACGGCCATCATCACCGCCGGAGCGCTGGGCATCAACACCACGTCGCTGACGGCGCTGATGTCGGTGGTGACATTGGGCGTGACGCTGGCGGCGGAGGACATTCTGGGCAACGTGGCCGGGGGACTGGTGATTCTGTCCTCCCACCCCTTCTCCATCGGCGACACCATCGAGGTGGACGGCGTGGAGGGCGTCGTCCGTGAGATCACCCTGAACCACACGAAGATCGAGGCCTATGACGGCCAGACCATCATGCAGCCCAACAAAGCGCTGTCCTCCTCCCGCGTAACCAATTATACCGCGCTGGGACGGCGGCGCATCATCCACAGCGTAAGCGCCTCCTACGACGCGCCCACGGAGACGGTAAAGGCCGCCTGTCTGGAGGCGGTGGCCGCCGTGCCCGGCGTGCTGTCCGCTCCCGCGCCGGAGGTGCAGCTGGTCAACTACGGCAACAGCGCCATCGAATACTCCGTCCGCTGCTGGGCGTCGGTAGCGGACTACTGGCGGGTCTACTTTGCGGTGCGGGAGAACCTGCGGGACGCCTTTGCCCGCCACGGCGTGGAGATGACCTATGACCATTTGAATGTGCATGTGATAGAGAAATAAAAAGCAGTCCCGGCTGAATGCAGGGACTGCTTTTATTTGCAGGGAAAACCGTTCCTGTCATTCCGAGCCAGTGACCGATGTCACTGGTGTGGGAATCCGTAGCCTTATGCCAGAAAAGAAGCAGCGGATTGCCACGCCAATCTGCGGACTGGCTCGCAATGACAAACTTTTATTTTTACACGCCCCGCAGCACGTGCTTGCGGTAGCTGGCACGGAAGTAGAAGTACTCCGCCGTGCCGGTAATGGCCCAGGAGAAGATATACAGCAGATACAAAGACGGAATGGTCTTGAAATAGGCGAAGATGGTATACACCCAGATGACCCGGAACACACAGGAGCCCAGGATCACGATGATGGTGGGCACCACGCTGCGGCCGATACTGCGGGACGCGGCGATGCTGGCATCCATCCACGGGGCCACCACGAAGGAGAACCCCATGATCCGCAGACGCTGCATACCTGCGTCGATGACCTCCGGCTCGTTGGCGAACAGGGACAGGAACTCCCGTCCGAACAGCAGCAGCAAGCCGCCCGCCACGCCGCCCACGATGGCGGCGTAGCACATGCTGATGCGATAGCTTTTCAGAATGCGGTCGTTGTTGCCCGCGCCCCAGTTGCGGCTGCCGAAGGTGGCGCAGGCGGTGTAAAAGGCGGCCATCATATTAAAGATCAGGGTGTCGGCGTTGGCGGCGGCGGAGTTGCCGGACACCATTACCGCGTCAAAGGAGTTGACGCCCACCTGCACAAACAGGTTGGCGATGGCGAAAATGGCGTTCTGCAAGCCGGTGGGAATGCCGATGGCCAGCACGCGGCGGCTGGCCTGGGGGTGGAACCGCAGCTTCCGCCAGCTGAGACGGCACTCGTCACCACGCCGCAGCAGGTGCAGCACGATCAGCAGCGCCGACAGGTACTGGGCGATGACGCTGGCCAGCGCCACGCCGTCCGCCGCCATGTGGCACTGGATGACGAAGAACAGGTTCAGCGCCACGTTCACCACACCCGCCGCCGACAGGTAGATGAGGGGGCGCTTGGTATCGCCGGTGGCGCTGAGCACGCCGTTGCCGAAGTTATAAAGCGCCATGGCGGGCATGCCGAAGGCGTAGATCTTCAAATACAGTGTCGCGCCGTCGATCAGCTCCGGCTTGGTGTTCAGCAGCGCCAGCATGGGCCGGGCCAGCAGATTGCAGATCAGCAGCAGGATGATGCCTGCCGCCGCGCAGATCAGGAACGAGGTGTGGACGGTCTTTTCCACCTGCTCCCCATCCCGCAGGCCAAGGCCGTGGGCCACCGCCACATTGACGCCGCTGCCGATACCGATCAGCAGTCCCGTGAACAGCGATACCAGCAGCGTGGTGGAGCCCACCGCGCCCAGCGCCCGGTAGTCGGCGAACTTTCCCGCGATGGCCACGTCGCTGAGGTTAAACAGCACCTCCAGCACCTGCGTCAGCATCAGCGGCAGGCTGAACAGCAGGATATTCTTCCACAGCGAGCCTGTGGTCATTTCGATGACGCGCTTTTCCCGTGCCATAGCCGCGCCCTCCTTTTATAAAAATTCCGTATGCGTTCGGACAGTATAGCACGGCATTTTGTCGAAAACAACAGCATTTCCCTCCGATTTTCCTCTGGGGAAATGGTGGGAAATTGTGCAAAGTGCTCCCCCTTCCCCGCCCTGCTTCGGCCTCTCCGGGAAAAATCGCATATTTTGTGAACGAACTTCGGATGTTTTGTGAACATTAGCACTCTCCTATTGACAGTGCTAAAATCCGCGTTATAATAAAGCCGATCCTTGAGGGAGGGCAAAGAAAGCTCCCCACCGGAGATCAAAAATATATGTATCTGTCATGGTAACAGAGTTTCGCCGGCGGAACGCCGCCGGGAAAATGAATGGAGGTTATGACTTATGTTGCCTAGCATTTTTGGTGAAAATCTGTTTGATGATTTCTTTTCTGATCCTTTCGGCATGATGGTGCCTCAGGGCCGCGATCCCCTGTACGGCAAGCACGCCAAGAACCTGATGAAGACCGATGTCCGCGAGACGGAGGATTCCTACGAGCTGGACATTGACCTGCCCGGCTTCAAGAAGGATGAGGTCAGCATTGACCTGAAGAACGGCTGCCTGACCATTCAGGCCGCCAAGGGTCTGGACAAGAGCGAGAGCGACAAGAAGGGCAAGTACATCCGTCAGGAGCGCTACGCCGGTGCCTGTAGCCGCAGCTTCTACGTCGGCGAGGATGTGGAGCCCGACCAGATCAGCGCTAAGTTCGAAAGCGGCATTCTGCAGATCAGCGTCCCCAAGGCCGCCAAGAAGCTGCCCAAGAGCTCCTCGATCTCCATCGACTAACGCTTATATGACATAAAAAATCGGTGATGGCAAAGCCATCACCGATTTTTTACTGTCATTCCGCCGATACCACCTGCCTGGACGCGGCGTCATAGCATACCGTCACCTGATGCTCCTCGTTGTCGGTGCCGGTGTAGGTGCATCTCACCTGCAGCACCGTACCGTCCCAGCCGTCGATGGTCACATCAAAAATGGGATAGCCGTTGGCCGGCACCGTCTGCACGGCGGGGAAAGCGTCCTTCAGCACCTCATTCCCCTCATACCACAGGTGCTCCAGAGTGAGTCTCATGCTGCCCACTGCTTCGCCATACCACCGCTCATCCGTACCCTGATAGAAATGCCAAACCTTGCAGTCAAGGTGGGGCGTTTCATCACGAACACTTTGGCCGATGGCCAGATAGGCGCTGTCCGACGACCAGTACAGGCCGGTGATCTTCGTATCGGGATACGATTCGCCCATACCGGCATTCACACTGCCATCGCCCCAGCGGCGCTGCATATCGGCAGGCTTCGTTACCTTGACCGACGGATTGCCGAAGCTGCCGGCATACGTCACCACGGTGATGCTGCCGTCGGGTGATGTGCTGCTTTCGTTGCGGAACAAATCTCCTCGCGCTTGCAGGCTGCTCAGAAATACATACACCACCGCCAGCACAATCAGACTCAGCGTTACCGCCATAGCGATGAACCAGCGTCTGCGCCGACGGGCACGGCGTTCCTCCAGCGTCAGATCCAGCACCGCCTGCACCGCCTGAGAGGTGACGGGCTCCGCCGCCGCTTCCGGTTCCTCCGGGGCGGTCTGATAGGTCAGCAGCTGATCCACGCTCAGCTCCAGCGCTTCCGCCAGCGGCTCCAGCAGCGAGATATCCGGGCAGCCCGCACCCCGCTCCCATTTGCTGACGGCCTTGTCCGTCACGTGCAGCTTCTCCGCCAGCTCCCGCTGGGTCATGTTCCGTTCTTTCCGTCTCTGGGCGATGAATCTGCCCAACATTTCTCGATCCATGGGATCACCTCCGCCTTCATGGTAGCAAACAGGGCGGTTTTCCGCAACCGACGGAGCGTTGAGTGGGGTGCTACGGCACCTAAGGCCCCCTTGTGTAAAGGGGGCTGTCACGGCGTAAGCCGTGACTGGGGGATTGGTTCGTCACCGTCAACCCCTCCGGCGCTTCGCGCCACCTCCCCTTACACAAGAGGAGGCTTGATGCCCCTTCACTCCTTGAACAGATACACCCTCGTCTCATAGGGTCTTGTCTGGAACGGGATGGCCGGGTCGGCCACCGGATAGTTCTGCAGCACCAGACGGCCCTTGGAGAAGTCGTACCCCTTAGGCGGCGTCACCACCAGGGGCCGCTCTGTAAAGGAGCAGGCCACCAGCAGCCGCTGGCCCTTCATCTCGCGGGTGTACAGGTAAAGGCTCCCCGCCAGCGGACAGCAATCCCGGTACTTGCCCTCCCGCACCACCGGAAGCCGCTTCCGCAAAGCGATGGCACGGCGGTAGAAATTCAGCAGTGAATCGGGATCGTGCTCCTGGGCCTCCACGTTGATCTCCCGGTAGTTGTCGTTGACGTAGAACCACGGCGTTCCGGCGGTAAACCCGGCGTTGACCGTATCGTCCCACTGCATGGGGGTGCGGGCGCTGTCCCGGCTGCCCAGCCACAGCCAGCGCAGCCGCACCTTCTCCGGAAGGCGGGGCATGAAGTTGCGGCTCTGCACGTCCTCATACATATCGGTATGGGCAGGCCGCCAGTTGGTCATGCCGATCTCCTGCCCCTGATAGACAAAGGGCGTGCCCTGCTGGAAAAGATAGGCCGCCGCCAGCGCCTTGCCGCTTTGCTCCCGGTACTGCTCGCTGCCGTAGCGGGAGATGACGCGGGGATGGTCGTGATTCTCCAGATACAGCATGTTCCACGCCTTGCCCCGCAGCTTCCGCTGCCACAGATCCCACACCCGCTTCAGCCGCCGCAGGGAAAAGGCAGTGTGGGCATAGTCGGTATACAGGCAGTCGGCGCACATGCTCTGGAACTGGATCATCATGTCCATCTGGCCCCGCTTTTCGTCGATGTATTTCAGTGCCTGACGGGGACTGACCATGGGAGCCTCCGCCAGCGTCACGCAGTCGTAGTGATCCAGCACGTCCCGCTTGAACTCCTCCAGATACTCGTGGACATGGGGGCCGTGGTTATAGTGGCGGATACCCCGTGCCGCAGGCATGAGCCGGTCGTCCGGCAGTCCATCCTTCTTGGAGATAAAGGTGATGACGTCCTCTCGGAAGCCGTCCACCCCCAGCTCCAGCCAGAACCGCAGAATCTCCTTTACCTCCTGCCGCACCAGCGGGTTATCCATGTTCAGATCCGGCTGCTTCACGGCGAACAGGTGGAGATAATACTCCTGCCGCAGCTCGTCCCACTGCCATGCTTTGCCCTCGAACACGCTGTCCCAGTTGTTGGGCAGATTGCCGTCGGGCTTCTCCTTGCGCCAGATGTAGTAATCGGTGTAGGGGGCGATGCGGCGGCGGGACTTCTGGAACCACTCGTGCTCGTCGCTGGTGTGGTTCACCACCAGATCCATAATGACCTTCATGCCCCGGGCGTGAGCGCCCTCCAGCACCTTCTTGAACCACTCCATGCCGCCGAACTCCGCCGCAATATCCCGGTAATCGGAGATATCATACCCGCAGTCCGCGCCCGGCGAGGGATACAGCGGCGAGAACCAGATGCCGTCCACCCCAAGGCTCTTGATGTAGTTCAGCTTTTCGTACACGCCCTGCAAGTCGCCCATACCGTCGCCGTCGCCATCCTTGAAGCTGCGCGGCCAGATCTGATAGAACACCATATCCTTATACCAACGGTCACGTCCCATATTGTATTGCCCCTTTCCGTTTTTCCTCTATTATAGCGCAAGCCGGGCGGCCTTGCAAGGCTGCCCGGCTTGCGTCTATTGAAAAAGCTGCAAGGGCATAGCCCTTTTTGACAAGCGAAGCGTTACAAATTGCTCTGCCTTCTGTCAAAGGCCCGGCGCAGCCACCCGCCGATGGCGGTGACGCACACCAGCACCGCCACCAGAAACGCGCCGGGGATCACGATGATCCACCACGCGCCACGGTTCAGCGCCTGTTGGGAAAGGGTCAGCATGCTGCCCCAGGAGATAATATCCAGCGGCAGACCCATGCCCAGAAAGCTGAGGGTGGACTCCGCCGCGATGGCGGTGGACACACTCATGACCACCATAAACAGGATAGAGGACACGAAGTTGGGGGCCAGATGCCGCCACAGCACCCGGTGGAAGCTGCCGCCCATGCAGCGGCAGGCAATGACATAGCCGCTGTGCCGCAGCTGGCGCACCTCGGTACGCACCACCTTGGCCATGGCGCACCAGCCGGTGACGCCGATCACCAGCGACAGGCTCAGCACATTGGCAGTGCCCAGAATGGCCTGCAAGAACAGCACCAGCAGCAGCGACGGTACGCTGCCCAGCAGCTCGGTCAGGCGCATCATGGCCGTGTCCAGCCACGGCGCTGCCATGCCGCTGACGGCTCCGTACACCACGGCGATGACCGTGGACACGGCGGCGGCCAGAAATCCCACCGCCAGCGATACCCGGCCACCGTACCAGATGCAGGCGAAGATATCCCGGCCCATGGTGTCGGTGCCGAACCAGAATTGCCCCGACGGCGCGGCGGCGCAGTTGGCAAGATCCATATAGGCGGGGTCGCGGCCCGTCAGCAGCGGCGCGCACAGGCAACCCAGCACGATCACCGCCAGCACGGCAAGGGGGACAAGCGGCAGCTTCCGCCGCCGCTTGGGCAGAGCGGCGGGCGTCTTTTCCGGCAGAATGCCCACCACGGAAAACAGCTCCTGATCCGTCACAGCGCCGTCACCTCCCCCTGAGAAGCCCGCTGCCGGGGGTCGATCCGCTGGTTGATGCCCTGGGCGATCATGCTGCACAGGATCACCAGCGCACCGGTGAGGATACACAGCACCATCAGCAGGTTATAGTCGGCGTAGCGGGCGCTTTCGAAGGACAGCGCCCCCAGCCCCGGATAGCTGAACACCGTTTCCACGATGTAGGTTCCCCCCAGCACGTGGGGCACAGAGATAGCCATCAGGCTGAAATACGCCGGCAGGCTGTTGGGCAGACAGTGCCGCAGCAGCAGACGGCGGCGGCTCAGCCCTGTGGCACGGCCCATCAGCACATAGTCGGAGCGCACCTCCTCCAGAAGGCGGCTGCGCACCATGTAAGCGTAGTACCACAGGTGCCCCGCCAGCACCACCGCCATGGGCAGGATCAGATGCACGATCCGGTCGCCCACATCGTCGGCGTGGCCGATGGCATAAGCGCCGCTGCTGGGCAGCCACCGCAGCGAGACACAGAAAATCAGGATCAGAATCATGGACAGCCAGAATTCCGGAATACAGCTCATCACCGTGCCCAACCGGCACAGCAGCTTGTCCACCCAGCGATCCTCGTACCACGCGCACAGAAGCCCCAGCCCCAGCGCGCCCAAAAAGGTCAGCACAAAGCCCACGCCACCCAGTAGCAGCGTGTTGCCTGCCCGCTGGACGATGACCTCCATCACCGGCTGCTTGTACTTATAGGAGATACCGAAATCGCCGTGGAGGGCGTTTTTCAGCCACACGCCGTACTGCTCCAGCAGCGGCTCGTCCAGTCCCAGCTTTGTCCGGGCCTCCGCCTTTTCCGCCACGGACATTTTCTCCACCCGCTCGCCGTAATAGGCGCTGAGAGGATCACCGGGGGCGAGACGGGCCATGCAGAACACCGCCAGCGACAGCAGCCACACGCTGACAAGGAAGATCAGGACTTTTTTTGCGATCAGCAGAGGGATGTTCTCTCTCATTGGCCGTCCTCCTCTCCTGTCAGGACAAAGTGTCCCGGCTCGACCTCCCCCATCACGCCATCCCGGCGGAAGGTCATGGCGTCGAAATCCAGCCGCCGGCGCTGGCGCTCCCGAATAGGGTCGGGCAGCGGGATAGCCGACAGCAGCGCTTTGGTATAGTCATGCCGGGGATGAGCGAACACCGTCTCGGTGGGGCCAAGCTCCACCAGCTTGCCCCGGTACATGACCCCCACCCGGTCGCACAGGTACTCCACCATGGACAGGTCATGGGCGATGAACAGGATGGAGAACCCGTGCTCCTGCCGCAGATGGGAAAACAGGTTGATGATCTGGGCCTGAATGGACACGTCCAGCGCCGCCACCGGCTCGTCCGCCACCAGCAGCCTCGGCTCCATGGCGAGAGCGCGGGCGATGGCCACACGCTGGCGCTGGCCGCCGGACAGCTCCGGCGGATACTTGTCCAGATAGCTCTCCTCCATGCCCACGTAGTACAGCTGAAAGGCGGCTTCTGCCCGCAGACTGCCCCGGGGCGGCTTCACATGGTGGATGGCCATGGGCTCGGCGATGATCTCCGCCGCCGTCATGCGGGGATTCAGGCTGGAGGTGGAGTCCTGAAAGATCAGCTGGCGCTCCGCCTCCAACCGGCGGCGGTTGGCACGGTACTGGGCGGCATCGCAGGTGTCGATGCCGTCATAATAGATATGCCCCGCCGTGGGACGGTACACGTTCATGATGCAGCGGGCCACGGTGGATTTGCCGCAGCCGCTCTCCCCCACCAGTCCCAATATCTCGCCCTGCTTCAGCTGGAAGGACACGTCGTCCACCGCCCGAAGTGTCTGCCTGCCCGGCAGGGGAAAGCAGTGGGTCAGGTGCTGCACGTCCAGCAGGATATCAGACATAGTGCTCCTCTCCTTCCGGCAAGGGCGCCAGCTGGGGCGCCCGGGGATCCAGCAGCCACGTGGCCGCGTAGTGGGTATCGCTGACGGGGAACATGGGGGGCTGCTGCTGGTAGTCGATGGCCAGCGCCTGGGGATTGCGGCAGGCGAAGGCGTCGCCCTCCGGCGGGTCGATGAGGGTGGGCGGCATGCCGGGAATGGTGTGCAGCGCCCCGTGGCGCTTGGCCAGCGCCGGAAGCGAACGCAGCAGCCCTTTGGTATAGGGGTGGCGGGGATCGTAATAGACCTCCTCCGCCGTGCCGATCTCCACGATGCGCCCGGCGTACATGATGGCCACCCGATCCGCCGCCCGCGCCACCACGCCCAGGTCGTGGGACACCAGAATGGTGGAGGTATGCAGCCGCTGCTGGATATCCCGCAGCAGATCCAGTATCTGAGCCTGCACCGTTACATCCAGCGCCGTGGTAGGCTCGTCCGCCAGCAGAATTTTCGGCTCGCCTGCCAGCGCCATGGCCATCAGGCACCGCTGCCGCTGACCGCCGGACAGCTGATGGGGGTACTGCGCTCCCTGCCGGGGCTCCACGCCCACCAGCGCCAGCAGCTCCGCCACACGGCTGTCCACGGCGGAGCGCTCCATGCGGCCCCTATGGGTGCGGACAGCCTCGGCGATCTGCCTGCCCACCGGCATGGCGGGATCCAGCGCCGTCAGTGGATCCTGAAAGATCATGGAGAACACCTTGCCCCGCAGGCGGCGCATATCCCGCTCCCGGTAGGTGGTAATGTCCACTCCGTTTACGGTGATGCTGCCGGAGGTGATGCGGGCGTTCCGGGGCAGCAGCTTCATGATGGAGCGGCACAGCATGCTCTTGCCGCAGCCGCTCTCCCCCACCAGCGCCAGCACCTCGCCCTCGTGGAGGGTCAGGCTCACGTCCCGCACGGCCTGCACCGTCCCGGAGGGTGTGTCCAGGCACACGGAGAGATGGTCGATATTCAATAATGTGTTTTCCATGGTGTTCACCAGCCTTTTGGTGGAGTTTCGTCCTGCGGGCGTGAGAGGAGGTTTCGCGCTGCCTTGTAGGGGCGGACGACTCTGTCCGCCCGTATTTGATGTACGTGCAGTGTCTTTGTATTGTCATTGCGAGCCAGTGCTCACACTGGCGTGGCAATCCGTTCTCCTCATTCACAGGGCGGGATACGGATTCCCACGACAGTGACATCGGTCACTGTCTCGGAATGACATCGTAGGGGCGGACAGAGTCGTCCGCCCCTACACACAGATGCGTTGCGGATAAGGAATCTTTACGTTCACCGTGCGGCGCGATGTGGGCATCGCGCCCTACGGAATTCTACCGTACCCGTTCGTAGGGGGCGGCGTCCCCGACGCCCCGCCCAATCTTTCTCTGAGCCCCCGCCATAACACGGCGATAGCCCCCTCATACGAGGGGGCCGGGAGGACGCCGCAAAGAGAGGGGGATCAGATCGTCCAATCACAGATATTCCAGAAAATGCCCACGCCGTGATGGCCCAGCACCGTGTCAGGGGTAATGCCCTGAATCGTGTCCGCCGCCACATAGATGGCGTCGATATAGCAGAAGAAGGTATAGGCCGGAGCCGCCGCCAGCGCCTGCTGGAATTCGGCGTAGGCCGCCGCCCGCTCTGCGGGATCGTCGGTCTGGCGAGCCTTGGTCAGCGCCTCGTCCACCTGTGCGTTGGAGTAGCCGGAGTAGTTGGCGCCCTTGTCGGTGCCGAACACCTTATAGGTGTGGTCGTCGGCGTCAAAGGGGGAGCCCCAGCCGATGATGCAGCACTCCTGCCCGCCCCAGTCGATGCCCTCGGCGGGGATGGCGGCCTGCACGTCAAGGCCGATGGAGCGCAGCTGCTGGGCCGCGGCCTGCGCCATGTCGATGCGCACCTGATCGTCCGGCGAAGCGTTGATGGTAAAGCCGATGCGCTGGCCGCTGCGCTGCCAGAAGCCCTCGCTGTCTTTGGTGCAGCCTGCCTCGGTCAGCAGCTGCTCAGCACGGGCGGGATCATAGTCCCAGCGCTCCACGTCGGGATCGTTGTAGATGTTCCGCTGCAAGGGACTGTAGGCCACCTCGCCCCGGCCCAGCAGCACCGCGTCCACGATGGCCTGCCGGTCGATAGCGCAGCTGATGGCGGGGATCAGGTCGGCGTTCTCCTGCCAGTAGGTATTGTTGAAGTTATACAGGATGCCCCGGTAGTCGGAGGTGGTCATGTCATAGACGGTATAACCCGCTTTCCCTTCAAAGGACGCGGCGTCCTTGGGGGTCACCTGCGCCAGATCCAGCTCGCCGGTTTGCAGTTGCATGGCCTTGGCGTTGGAATCGGTGACGATCTTGAACACGATGGTGTCGATGTTGGCCGCTCCCGCGAAATAGTCGGGATTCTTCACCAGCGTAATGGACTGGCCCACGTCCCAGCTCTCCAGCTTATAAGGCCCGGTGCCCACCGGAGCCCGGAAGAAATCGGAGGTCTGCATATCCTCCCCCTCCAGCAGATGCTGAGGCAGAATGGCCATGGTCATGTACTCCAGAAACGCCGTGTTGACGGCGGACAGGGTAAAGGACACCGTGTGGTCGTCGATGACGGTGATATCTGTCACATCCTCGTAGTTGGGGGCGTTCTCGGAGCCGTTGTCGGGATCCATGATGGCCTCATAGGTGAACTTCACATCCTCGGCGGTGAAGGGCTGGCCGTCGTGCCAGGTAACGCCCTGCGCCAGATAGAAGGTATAGGTCAGCGTGTCGGGGTCATAATCCCAGCGCTCCGCCAGACGGGGAATGACCTGTCCGTCGCCGTCGTGGTCGGTAAGGCCGTCGAACAGCAGCACATTGATCTCGCCGTGCTCGTCCATGGCGGGGTTGATGCGGGTATAGTCGCCGCTGCCGTACACCAGCGTGGAGCCGCCGCTCTGGATGTCGTTCCCGTCGGTATTGTCTCCGCCGCAGGCCGCCAGCGTCAGCAGCATGGCAAGCGCCAGCACCAGCGCGGCCAGTCGTTTCATCATGGTCATGGGTGTGATTTCCTTTCTCTCGTAGTTTCTGTGCCCAGCATAGCAGATATTCCTCCGCCCCGCAAGCCGGGTGGGGGGATATAATTTTGTCTGCGCCGCCATTCTCAGAACGGCCAAAAGCCGCGGCATACGCGCCGCGGCTTCCAGCGAAAGGAAATGAAAGAAGATAGCAGTTTCAGTGGGCCGTCATCCGGCCAGTGTGGCGGCCATGACCGCCTTGATGGTGTGCATGCGGTTCTCCGCCTCGTCAAAGACGATGGACTGGGGCCCCTCAAACACCTCGTCGGTAACCTCCATGGCGTCGCGGCCGAATGCCTCGCCCATCTCCTTGCCCACGATGGTCTTGTGGTCGTGGAAGGCGGGCAGGCAGTGCATGAACACGGCCTTTTCCCCGGCCTGCGCCATCAGCTGGGCATTCACCTGATAGGGAGCCAGATCGGCGATACGCTCTTTCCACACCTCCACCGGCTCGCCCATGGAGACCCACACGTCGGTATAGACCACGTCGGCGCCCTGCACGGCCTTGGCGGGATCGGTCTGGAACTCCAGCGTAGCGCCGGTCTCCATGGCGATGGCCTGACATTCGGCGATCAGCGCCTTGTCGGGGAAGTACTTCTCCGGTGCGCGGGCCACAAAGTGCATGCCCATCTTGGCGCAGCCCACCATCAGGGAGTTGCCCATGTTGTACCGGGCGTCGCCCATGTACACCAGCTTCTTGCCCTTCAGGCCGCCGCAGTGCTCCTGAATGGTCAGGAAGTCCGCCAGGATCTGGGTGGGATGGAACTCGTTGGTCAGGCCGTTCCACACGGGAACGTCGGCATACTGGGCCAGCTCCTCCACGATGCTCTGGCCGAAGCCACGGTACTCGATGCCGTCAAACATGCGGCTGAGAACGCGGGCGGTGTCGGCGATGCTCTCCTTCTTGCCGATCTGGGAGCCGGTGGGGTCAAGGTAGGTAACGCCCATGCCCAGATCGTGGCCCGCCACCTCAAAGGCACAGCGGGTACGGGTGCTGGTCTTTTCAAAAATCAGGGCGATGTTCTTGCCCTGACACAGCGCGTGGGGAATACCGGCCTTTTTCTTGGCCTTCAAATCAGCCGCCAGCTCCAGAAGATAGGCGATCTCCTCCGGGGTGAAGTCCAGCAGCTTCAGAAAATCCTTATTTTTCAGACAGATCATACGAATGCTCCTTCCTAATATGTCGGGGTCAGTGCCGGTCGCCCTTATGCAGGCGCTTTTCCAGCCGGCCCAGCAGCCACGTCAGCGCCACCACGATGATGAGGTACGTCAGCGCCACCACCATCAGGGGGTTGAACGCGTCAAAGGTGTTGTTGCGGATCAGGTTGCCCGCTCTCGTCAGATCCTGCACGGCCACGTAGCCGGCCACGGCGGTCTCCTTCAAAAGAGCGATCATTTCGTTGCCGATGGCAGGCAGGATGTTCTTCATGGCCTGGGGCAGGATCACGTGGATGGTGGTCTGGATGCGGGACATGCCCAGCGACCGGCCCGCCTCCATCTGGCCCGCGTCCACCGCGCCGATGCCGCTGCGCATCAGCTCGGCCATATACGCGCCGGAGTTGATGCCGAAGGTGACGATGCCCACGGCGATACCGCCGCTGACGCCGCTGGCGGACTTCATGATGACGAAGTAGAAGATCAGCAGCAGCACCACCACGGGGATACCCCGGATAACGGTGGTGTAGATGTCACACAGCACGCACAGAGGCTTCATGGCAGGGTTTCCCTCGCCGCAGTATTTGATGATGGCCACCAGCGCACCGATGACGATACCGATGCACAGTGCGCCCAGCGTGATGATGGCGGTGTTGCGCAGGCCCTCCACCAGCATCATATAGCGGTCATCCTCTAAAAATGTAGAGGCAAGCTTTGCGCCCCAGTTGGTAAAGAATTGACCGATGGCGGTAAAAATGTTCATAGCGTCGGCTCCTTAGGTATAGCATATCATGCCGTCAACGGCAGCGTGGAGAATTTGCGGAGAATGGGGGATTTAAGCGGTGGTTTTAGGGTTCTTGTGCCCGTCTGTAGGGGCCGATGCCCACATCGGCCCTATCGAAATCGTATCGTCATCGTGGGGGCGGACAGAGTCGTCCGCCCCTACGGAGTTCTATAGATAGTACGCTGTCTTACATTCAGGGTGCGATGTACGTCACGCCGTACTGCTGGAAGATCTGCTCCACAGTGCCGTCGGCCAGCAGGGCGTCCAGCGCTTCGTTGAAGGGGGCGACCAACTCGCTGCCCTTCCGGAAAGCGAAGGCGTAAGGCTCAGAGGTCATGGCCTCATCCAGCACGGTCAGGCCCAGTTCCGGTGCCATGGCCAGCGCCACCTCGTTATCCACCACCCATGCGTCCACCTTACCGGCGGTCAGTGCTGCTGCGGCGTCGTTGTTGGCGGTGAAGGCCAGCACCTCATAGCCGTTGCCCATGCAGTACTCCTCAGCGGTGGTACCGGTCTGGACGGATACCTTCTTGCCCTCCAGATCAGCCTTGCCGGTAATGCCGCTGTCGGCGGTCACCACGATGGCCTGCGCGGCCATGAAGTACACGCTGGAGAAGTCCACGTTCTCTTTTCTCTTGTCGGTAACGGTGATGCCGGACATGCCCACATCGAACTTACCGGCCTGCACGCCGGGGATCACGGAGTCAAAATCCATCTGCTGGATGTCCAGCTCCATGCCCATCTTCTCGGCGATCTTGTTCAGGATATCCACCTCGATACCCACCACCTCGCCGCCTTCCAGCGACTCAAAGGGCGGGAAGTCGGGGCTGGTGGCCACCACCAGCTTGGTCTTGGCGGCGGCGTCAGAAGCGTCGTCACCGGAGGGGGTGTTGCTGTCGGAATTGCTGCTGCCACAGCCGGACAGCAGGCCCAGCGCCATTACCAGCGCCAGCACAAAAGCGGTCAACTTTTTCATCGTTATTCTCCTTTTTCATCTGTTTTTTGTTGGGATAGATAAGCTTTTATGGCGGCGATCTGCGCCTCTACCGAGGCGGGGCCGCCCAGTGAGGTACGCCGTGCCACGCAGTTTTCCAGCGCGACAGCCTCGTACACATCCTCGTCAAATACGTCGCTGTATTGCTTCAAGGTCTCCAGCGGCAGGGCCTCCAGCACGGTATCATGATGGATGCACCATGCCACCAGCTGGCCGGAAATTTTATAGGCGGTGCGGAACGGCAGGCCCTTTTTCGTCAGGTAGTCCGCCAGATCGGTGGCATTGATGAAGCCTTTCTGGGCCGCCTTGTACATGGTCTCCACGCAAGGCTTCATGGTGGCGATCATGGGAGTGAACACCTGCAAACACATCTTCACGGTGTCCACCGCGTCGAACACGGCCTCCTTGTCCTCCTGCATGTCCTTGTTATAGGCCAGCGGCAAACCCTTCAGCATGGTCAGCAGCGCCATCAGATCGCCGTAGACCCGGCCTGTCTTGCCGCGGCACAGCTCCGCCACGTCCGGGTTCTTCTTCTGGGGCATGATGGACGAGCCGGTGGTAAAGCCGTCGTCCAGCTCCACGAAGTGGAACTCCCAGCTGCTCCAGAGGATCAGCTCCTCAGAGAAGCGGCTCAGGTGCATCATCAGCACCGCACAGGCGGACAGGAACTCCACGCAGAAGTCACGGTCGGACACGCCGTCCAGACTGTTCAGCGCCACCTGGGAGAAGCCCAGCTGCCGGGCCTCATACAGCCGGTCAATGAGGAACGTGGTGCCCGCCAGCGCACAGCAGCCGATGGGAGACACGTCCATACGCTTGGCCGCGTCGTCCAGACGGCCGACGTCCCGCTGGAGCATCATGGCATAGGCCATAAGATGGTGGCCGAAGGTGATGGGCTGGGCCCGCTGCAAGTGGGTGTAGCCGGGCAGGATGGCGGTTTTGTACTGCTCCGCCTTGTCGGTGACGGCGGCCAGCAGCTCCAGCACCAGCGTGCGGATCGCTGCGATCTCCTGTCGGAGATACAGCCGCAGATCCAGCGCCACCTGATCGTTTCGTGAGCGGGCGGTGTGGAGCTTTTTGCCCACATCGCCCAACCTCTCCGTCAGTACCTGCTCCACGAACATGTGAATGTCCTCGGCAGATGGGTCAAATTGCAGCTTTCCCTCGTCCAGATCCGCTAGGATCCCGGCCAGACCGGAGATCAGCATCTGGGACTCCTGCTCCGTCAGGATGCCGCTGTGAGCCAGCATGGCGGCGTGGGCCATGGAGCCGGTGATATCCTGCCGGTACATGCGGCAGTCGAAATAAAGGGACGAGTTGAAGTCGTCCGCGATCTGTGCCGTTTCCTTTTCGGCCCGGCCGGCCCAAAGCTTTGCCATGGTGGCGCTCCTTTCGGTGATGATATGTCATGATGAGGGCGGTTTACCGCCCTCATCATGGCGGAAAATTCATCTCTTACAGTTTGCCCTGCTCCTTCAGCGCCTGCATCTTGGTGGTCAGGCCCCACAGGTTGATGAAGCCGGTAGCCTGAGACTGGTCATAGTCGCTCTCGCCGAAGGTCACCAGATTCTCGGAATACAGAGAGCAGGGAGAGGTCATACCGGCGGGGATGATGTTGCCCTTATAGAGCTTCAGCTTCACGGTGCCGGTCACGTCCTTGTTGGCCTCGTTGGCGAAGGCGGTCAGGGCCTCCTGCAAGGGAGAGTACCACTTGCCGTTATACAGCAGGTCTGCGTAGTCCACAGACAACTTCTGCTTGGCGTGCAGCACTTCCTTATCCATGGTCAGCATCTCCAGCTGGGCGTGGGCGAAGTACAGGATGGTGCCGCCGGGGGTCTCGTAGATGCCGTGATCCTTCATGCCGATGAGACGGTTCTCCACGATATCGATGATGCCGATGCCGTTCTTGCCGCCCAGATCGTTGAGCTTCTCGATGATCTTGCTGGCCTTCATCTTCTCGCCGTTGACGGCCACAGGAGCGCCGGCCTCGAAGTCGATGGTCACATAGGTGGGCTCGTCAGGAGCCTGGAAGGGGGACACGCCCATCTCCAGGAAGCCGGGCTTGTCCAGATCGGGCTCGTTGGCGGGATCTTCAAGGTCAAGGCCCTCATGGCTCAGGTGCCACAGGTTCTTATCCTTGGAGTAGTTGGTCTCTCGGGAGATCTTCAGGGGCACGTTGTGAGCCTCGGCGTAGTCGATCTCCTCCTCACGGGACTTGATGTCCCACTCACGCCACGGGGCGATGATCTTCATATCGGGAGCGAAACGCTTGATGGCCAGCTCGAAACGGACCTGATCGTTGCCCTTGCCGGTAGCGCCGTGGGCGATGGCGTCAGCGCCCTCGGCCTTGGCGATCTCCGCCAGCTTCTTGCCGATGACGGGACGGGCAAAGGCGGTGCCCAGCAGATAGGTCTCATACTTGGCGTCCATCTTCAGGCAGGGGATGATGACGTCGTCCACCATCTCGTCCACCAGATCGGCCACGATCAGCTTGCTGGCGCCGGTCTTGATGGCCTTCTCCTCCAGACCCTCCAGCTCGTCGGCCTGACCCACATTGCCGGCCACGGCGATGATCTCAGGGTTGTTGTAGTTCTCCTTCAGCCAGGGAATGATAATGGAGGTATCCAGTCCGCCGGAGTAGGCCAGTACGATCTTCTTGATATCTGTATGTTTCATGGTGTGTTCCTCCTTGAATATTTATGTAATCTATGTGCATGATTATACGCATTATTCAGGAAATGTCAAGAGCAAATCTGCAAATACTGGCTTTTTATGCAAATACATATAGCACGTTCGGATATATGCTCGTTATTTATGCAATTTGATCTATGATTATGCATACTACAATGAATATACATTTTTCAGTTTCCGGGCGTGAAAAAATCCCGCCGGAGGGGTTTGCAAACGGCGGGAGCTATGGTATACTATACTAGAACAAACTATCGAGAGGAGGGGCTGTCATGGCGGATCGGGTGATCCTGCATTGCGATCTGAACTGCTTTTTCGCGTCGGTGGAGCTTCTGCGCTATCCGGCGCTGCGGGACGTTCCCGTGGCGGTGTGCGGCGTTCTCGTACCTTGTCATATCATTCGATGGG
>OIZI01000170.1_pt1 | contig 34671 bp, 29 predicted proteins | sample 1588441 | NCBI WGS metagenome assembly OIZI01 (sample SAMN03283284) | human gut metagenome | biome: human-associated habitat; material: feces | host: Homo sapiens | place: Peru | collected 2012 | reverse complement strand
ATCGTGTATACCCCAAAAGGGTATCGAGGGTTCAAATCCCTCCTTCTCCGCCAAAAATAAAACCCCATCCTAAAGGATGGGGTTTTATTTTTGCCGAAAGAGAAGGAGGGATTTGAACCATCTAAATGCAAGTGTCCGGTGGACACTTGCCGAATGCCGGCTCGACGGCATTCGCTCCATAGTGTTTCAAATCCCTCCTTCTCCGGGCCCGGATCTTCACCCCTGCCCCAAAGGCTGGGATTTGAACCACTTAAATGCAAGTGTCCAGTGGACACTTGCCGAATGCCGGCTCGACGGCATTCGCTCCTTAATGTCCCAAATCCCTCCTTCTCCGGGCCCGGATCTTCACCCCCGCCCCAAATCCCTCCTTCTCCGGGCCCGGATTTTCCTCCCATCCATTTGGATGGGACTTTTTATTCCGCAAGATTCTCCGGAACTGCGGAAAGCTCCTTGGAAAGCAGACGGCGGATTGCAAAGGCCGTGATGCAGCAGCAAAGAACCGTGGAAACCGTGGTGGAAAGGCCGGAAGCCAGGACAAACAGGGCAATTTCCCGGGGGTTTAGGATCGGGGAGAGAAAGAAAATCACGCAGGGAAGGCTAATCAGAAAGCCCAGAAGACCGCACAGAAATATTTGGGGAAAATAGAGCCGAGAAAGAGCGCTTTTGTCACAGCCCATGGCCCGAAGAACGCCAACGGTATACCGCTGGCCGCGGAAATCCCGGATGCGGGTGCCGCAGATGAGCACCAGGGTGATGACCAGAATGGCACCGTACAGGCAGAAGAAGAAAACGGTGCTTAAGGTAGAAAACTCCACCGTGGCTCTGCGCAAAGACATGGGGTCTCTGACGACGAGGCCGTCTTCCCGGGCGGCAATCCGCTGAATCCGGTCCCGCAGGGCATCCTCTGTGGCACGGTCCACGGGGCCATCCAGGTTTATCTGAATGTCGGTCGTGTTGTCACAGCGCAGCCCCAGGCTTTGAAGTCCCTCCGGGGTGGTGACAACTGCCGGAATGTCGAAGCAGCCGTAGGGAACACCCGTTAGAAGACCGTCGATGCGGGGGCTGGCTGTGGCCCGGGTGGAGGTGAAAAGCGCACTCATCAGGTCGTCGGAGTCGGAATCGGAATAGACTTGCACCAGGGGCAGGGTGTCCCCAAGCGAAAACTGGTCATTTTCGGTAAAGTAGTCGTAGTGGTCCGGCTTGCAGGAGGGGCCGGGTTTGGAGCTGGAACGGAAGAAGCCGTTCTGCTCCAGGGTGCCATAGTATTCCGGGACGCTCAATAGCACCGCCTCGCCGCTGTCCAGGCGCGCTTTGTCGATTTGTCCCGCTTTCAGCTCCCTGGAGAGCTGGGAAAGGTCCGATACCACCACGAGCTTCAGACTGACGGAAATCTGCTTCGTGTCCAATTGCTGTTCCAGATATCCATGGGCCTGGGAAGCCTGGTTTTCGGTCCAGCCGTCCAATTTGGCATCCGGGAAATAATCCCCGGGGTTTAATTCCGGATGATATTGCCACAGTTGGGGGTTGTCGAGATTCAACGTCAGAAGATAGGTGCCCACGGAATCTACCAAAGCGTTGATGTTCGCCTCCCACTGGGCAGTGACGGAGGCAACATGGGGAAGCTGTTCCAATTCCCGGACGGTTTCCATGCTCAGGCTGCTCTCCGGAATGACAGTCAGAAGGGATGTATTGGAGGAGAGTAGGGCATTGCTCATTTGAAAACGGGGAACCGTATCGGAAAGTGAGCGGATATACTCTGTCAAATCCCGGGCGGAAAAGACGGAACACACCAAAGAAAGATTGAGAATCAAAATCAGAATGCCGCTCCCCACTGTTTGCAGGGGCTTTAAGCGCAGCTTCCGCAGGGAAATCAGGGTGTGGGGTACAAAGGAACGGCGGGAAGAAACGGTGTTTTTCCGAAGGGGACCGGGAGTTTGGGAAAGAATGGGCTTTCTTGCGGCGAAAAAAGCCGGGATTTCCGCACAAATCCAGACAAGCACGAAGGATGCCAGAATGGCGGCGGGGAACAGGGGGGATTTCCAGGAAAACACCAGGTACTCGGGAAGCGCAAGGCTGCATACCCATACCAGGCCCGCGGCGCAGAGAACGGCGGCGGGGGCGGTCAAAAGCGCCAGAAGCAGGGAGGCCCGGCGGCTGACGGCCCGGAGCTGCCCCCGGGTGGCCCCCACGGCCCGGAGCATCCGGTAGAATTGCTCCTTCCGGGCAAACTGGCCGCTGACGGCCTCCAGAATGCCGATGACCGCACAGAGCACCAGGGCGCATCCCGCGGAGAGTACTGGGGCGGCAAGATTCGTAAACTGATAAGCACGCCAGATCCCATCGCTGGCTTCCCCGGGCCTCCGGCTGTAGCCAAAGCCGTCTAGTTCGATAAGGGCCGCGTTTGGAAACGCCTCGTGGAGCTTTTTGAGGCTCCCGCCTGGGGCGTAGGAAAAGACCAGATGATGGATTTTGGGAACCTTTTCCAGAAAATCATCCTCGCTGTATAGAAGAATCTGGGGAAGGCTTGTGTTCCCCGGCAGGGCGTTCCGGAAAAGCCGGGACTGGCTCTCGACGCCGGAGAACATGGGCCGCAAAATGCCCGTCACGGTGAAGGTTTTGGAAACCTTGGGGGAATAGGCCCGGGGCTGAATGGTCACTTCTATGGTGTCGCCAACGGTGGTTCCCTGATATCTTCGCTCCAGGATGGTCTCGTCCAGCGCCGCCTCTCCCGGGGCCTTGGGCAGGCGGCCGTAGAGCAGCTGGCGATTGAGAAGCAGGGCGGCTTTTTCGTCATAGGTCCCCACGGGGGATGCGCTGCTTTCCTCGGGCTGGGAAATGGTCCCGACTTCGGAAACAAGCCCCGTGTCCATCAGTTCCTGGGCGGTAAGGAGACCGGCCTGAAATAGAAACCCGTCCTCCTTGCCGTAGGTTTCTTGCCGGGTTTTTACCTGGTACCCATATAGGGAAAAAAGCGCCAAAAAGACAGTAGTCGTCAGGAAAATGGCCAGGAAAATCCCGATGCCCAGCAGAACAAAATCCTTTTTGTTGGCTCGGAGGTCGGCAAGGGCCAGACGGTGGATGGTCAGCTTTTTCATACCTCAGGCCCTCCACTGTCTTTGAGAACCTTCCCATCACTCAGCTGAATGATGCGCTCCGCCTGTTCGGCAACCCCCAGGTCGTGGGTGACCAGAACCAAGGTCACCCCCAGCTCCCGGTTTAGCTCCCGCAGCAGGTCCATGATCAGCCGTCCGGTCTGGCCGTCCAGGTTGCCGGTGGGTTCGTCCGCCAGCAGCAGCCCCGGCTTGTTGGCAAGGGCACGGGCGATGGCAAAGCGCTGCTGCTGGCCGCCGGACATGGCACCGGGCAGATGGTCAAGCCTTCCCCGGATGCCCAGAATGTCGATGAGCTTTTCCAGGTATGTTTCATCCGGCTGGCGCTTGTCCAGCATCAGAGGCAGCAGGATGTTTTCAAGACCCGTTAATTCCCGCACCAGATTGTAGCTTTGAAACACAAAACCGAACTGCCTCCGCCGGAGAATGGAGAGCTGCCGGTCCGGAAGCATGTAAAGCTCCTGATTCTGGAATCGGACAGTTCCCGATGTGGGCCTGTCCAGCCCGCCCAGCATGTGCAGCAGGGATGATTTTCCCGAGCCGCTGGGGCCGATAATGGCGGTAAAGCTTCCCTGGTCAATGGAGAGGGAAACCCCGTCCACGGCTTTGACCTGCTCCTCCCCGGAGCCATAGAATTTGGAAAGGTTGTCGCATTGCAGAATGTTCATATGTGTGCCTCCTTGATTGGGATGGCTTTATTCTAGCAGACGAACCTTACGCCTGCGTGACGGTACCCTTACGATTTCGTAAGACATTGATCCAGTTTTGAGAAAAACAGGACAAATTCCAGCCCGCCGGGGATATTTTGGGCCTGAATGCTGCCGTGGTGCCGCCGGACGATTTCTTTGACGATGGCAAGGCCAATGCCCGCCCCATGGCCCGGATGACTGCCATGGTAGAACCGCTCAAACAGCCTTGGCAGGGCCTGGGGCTCCACGCCGCCGCCGTCGTCGGACAGGGTAAGCCGAACTTCGCCCGGGCTCTGCTCCAAATGAAGGGTGATGTGCCCCCGGGGCCCGGTGTGCTCACAGGCGTTTTTCAGAAGGTTGGTCAGCGCCTCGCCCATCCAGATTTCATCGCAGTACAGGCTGGCTGCCCCCTGGCATACCAGGGTTTTCTCCGGGTAGAGGGCGGAAAGGGGCTGCCAGCAGCTGAGAATCAGCTCCTTTAAATCGTGGGTGGCGAAGGAAAAGGTGTAGCCGTCGGCGCAGAGCCGCTCCAGCCGGAGAAGGTTGGCAATGAGCGTCTGCATTCTTCCAATCTGTGCCTGCTCCTGCTCCAAATGCTTTCCGTTGTCCAGCTCCAAGAACAGCTGTAAGGAGGCAAGGGGCGTTTTCAGCTGGTGGGAGATGTCCGTGAGCAAATCCGTACTGCGCTGTGCTTCCAGAAGGGTCTGCTCCCGGGACAGAAGGAGCCGGTTTTGGAGGACCGCGACGGCATTTTGCAGTGCCGAGTAGTCATTTTCTCCCAGGGAGATTTCCAGGGGCGGGGAAACCCCGTCCAGAAACGCCTCTATCTGCTGTGTAAGCGTTTTTGTGCGCCGCCTCTGTCGCAGAAAAAGCCCGAGCCCCAGCCCGGCCCCCAGCAGAAAGCCCAGAATCAATCCACCCATTGATAGCCCACCCCCCGAACGGTCCGGATATGCCCACCGCCGATTTTCTCCCGCAGGCGGCTGATATGGACGGACAGGGTGTTGTCATCCACAAATTTCCCGTCGCTGTCCCACAGCGCTTCCAGCAGGATGTCCCTTGTGGTGACACCCCTTTGACGGACGAGGCACGCCAGAAGCTTATATTCCGTCAGGGTCAGGGGCAGCGCATTCCCGTCCTTGGAGACCGTCATTCGCTCCTGGTCAATTTCCAGTCCGCCCCGGCGCAGATTCCCGGAGTCCTTGCGAAGCAGGACCCGGATGCGGCTTAAAAGCTCCTGAACCCGGAAGGGCTTGGTCACATAGTCGTTGCCCCCGGCATCCAGGCCCCGGACAATGTCAAATTCCTCGTCCCGGGCGGTGAGGAAGAGAATGGGCATGGCAAATCCCTCCTGCCGCAGGGACTGGCAGAAGGACACCCCGTCCCCATCCGGCAGAGTCACGTCCAGAATGACGAGTTCATAGTGCTTATCCCGAAGCGCCCTCCGGGCGCTTTCCAGGTCCATGGCGCACAGCGGGGCATAGCCGCTGCTTTCCAGCAGCTCCAAAAGCCCCTGGGAAAGATAGGAATCGTCTTCCACAAGAAGAATCGGTGCGGGCATTGAATACACCTCCCATTTTTCCCCATTATACCACAAAGCGCAAGGGCGTGTCCTGAAGATTTCGTAAGAAACGAAAATCCCCGATTTTCAAACCGGTCGGTAAGAAAATCGGGGATGAAATGTTACTCCGTATAATACTGCGCCTGGGCGTTCCAAAGCTGGGCGTATTTGCCTTCCTTTTGGGAAAGGAGGGCTTCGTGGGTGCCCTGCTGGACGATGGAGCCCTGGTGGAAGACCAGAATTTCGTCACAGAACTTGCAGCTGGACAAGCGGTGGCTGATGTAGACCGCGGTTTTGTCGCCGGAAATCTCGTTGAACTTACTGTAGATTTCCGCCTCGGCCATGGGGTCCAGGGCGGCGGTGGGCTCGTCCAGGATGATGAAGGGCGCGTCCTTGTACAGTGCCCGGGCAATGGCGATCTTCTGGGCCTCGCCGCCGGAGATCTCGATGCCGTCCTCGCCGTAGTCCTTATAAAGCTGGGTGTCCAGCCCCTTGGGAAGGGTATGAAGCCTTGGGCCGAAGCCCGCATCCACCAGGGCCTGTGTTACCCGTTTCTCGTCATAATCCTTACAGCCCGCCACATTGCTTCCCAGGCTTTGAGACAGCAGCTGGAAATCCTGGAAGACGATGGAGAAAACGCCCATGTAGTCATCGTACCGGTATTTCCGGATATCGATTCCGTTTAGAAGGATTTCCCCCTCCTGGGGGTCGTAGAGACGGCACAGGAGCTTAATAAAGGTGGTCTTTCCGCTGCCGTTTTCCCCAACGATTGCCAGCCGCTTGCCGATTTGGAACTTCATGGAGACGTTTCTCAATGCCCAGGTTTCGCTGCCGGGATATTTGAAGGAGACGTTTTTGAATTCCACCTGATAGTTCCGGTCTGCCCGCTTTTCCGTGGTCAGGCTGCCCTGGTACATGGCGTTGGGAAGGTCCAGATAACGGAAGGTATTGTCCAGATGGGTGGTGTTGGCTTTCATACCTCCCAAAGAGGAAATCAGAATGTTGAGAGATTCCGCCAGCGCCGTTGCGGCCCCAACATACTGGGTGACAAGGCCGATATCAAAGGCCCCGGCCCAGGCTTTCAGGCAGGTGAATACATAAATGCACCCCACGGTCAGAGTTGCGCTACTGGCAGCCACAGACCAACACAAGCCCGGCTTTCCCAGCGCGGCACGGCCAAAAATTCCCTTCGCCGTAAATACCTGATTCTGGGCAGACAGGGCATCTATGATCTTCTGCTGCCGATAGATGCGCATGTCCATTTGGATGCTTTTTTGCCGGGACAGCTTCGTAATATAGGTATATACCCGGTTTCCAAAGGTGGCATCTTTGGAGAGGCGATCGTATTCCTGGGCGTATACAGTATAGAGTCTGCCGGAAAGAAGGCTGATGCCCACAAAGAGACCACCCAAAGGAAGGAGAAACCAAGGACTGCTTAATAGCACAAGCTTTCCCGCACTTTCCGGTACCGGGGTTGCGAAAAGCCGGACGGTCAGGGCGATGCCGCTGAAAATACCGGTCAGGGACCCAATCAACTCCTTATAGATGATGGCGGCATTGATAAGCCCCAGGCCGCCCCATTGTTCATTCTGGGAAATCTGGGCCCGTAGACTCCGAACTTCCTGCTTATCCGCATCGGCAAAGTCCATGGACATGGCTTTTTCGCTGAAAAGCAGTTCCTTCCGCCCATAAATGTCGTTGAGCAAGGTCTCCTCCCGCTCCATAAAGAACGAGCGCAGAACGGACAGAAGAGCGGTTGCCAGAATGGTGACAATGACCCATTTCCAGAGAACATTGGCCCTTCTCAGGGTTGCCAGCTCCGTTAAGATTTTTGCGGAGAGGAATACCGTGGCGTAGGGGAGAACGGCTTTTACAATGGCGTTCAGGGTCACAATGGGAAAGAACTGAGGCGTGACCCCGTGGAGCATCCGAATCGCCCGGATTTCCCGGGAAAGGTGATATTGAAAATTGTGCTTCATTAGAAATCCCTCCCTTCCTGATAGTAGCGGCTTTGAACTTCAAAGAGTTTGGCGTAGCCGCCGCCCAGGGCGAGCAGCATTTCGTGGGTGCCCTCCTCGGCGATTTTTCCCTGATCCAAAAAGAGAATTCGGTCGCAGAACCTTGTAGAGGCCAGCCGGTGGGAGATAAAGAGGGAGGTTTTGCCTTCCGTCATGGCACTGTACTTCCGGTAGATGTCGTCCTCCGCAATGGGGTCCAGGGCGGCGGTGGGCTCATCCAGGAATAGAATGGGGCTGTCTTTGTAAAGGGCCCGGGCCAGCATCAGCCGCTGGGTCTGACCGCCGGAGAAGAGAACCCCGTCTAAGAACACATCCCGGCCCACATGGGTATGAATCCCCTTGGGAAGGGCCTGGATTGCCTCCGTAAGCCCCGCTTTTTGAAGACACTCCCAGACCCTTTTTTCGTCGATGTGTTCCGACGACTGGGCAACATTTTCCGCAACCGTGGTACAAAGCAAAGAATAGTCCTGGAAGACGGCGCTGAACAGCCGGTAGTATTCCGCCCGGTCAAACGCCCGGATATCCTGACCGTTCAGCAGCACCCGCCCTTCCGTGGGGTCCAACAGACCGCACAGAAGCTTTACAAGGGTAGTCTTACCGGCACCGTTCAGGCCCACAATGGCAAGCCGTTCCCCGGGGTGGATGGTCAGATTCATGTTTGCGATGGTGTCTTTCTCCGCCTCCGGGTAGCGGAAGGAGACTTGCTCCAACCGCAGCTCATATTGCGCCGCCTTGGGGACGGGAGCCTGCCCCCGGAAGGGCTCCGGATAGTCTAAGAATTCCCGCACCTGGGAGATATCCAGGCTTTGCTTGTTCAGCTTGCTCAGGTCCGTGAGAATTCCCAATACCCAGGTGGTAAAGGTGGAGGCGGCGGTAAAGTACAGCAGAAATTCCGGCACCCCCAGCCCGTTTCGAAGGGCCAGCCGGATGAGATACCAGTAGGCGATGCCGTTTCTTGCCACGGTGCAAACGGTGCCCACCAGGTCCACCAGCAGCCGGCGCTTTTCTACCTTTAACTGGAAGTCGTAGTAAGCGTGGTGAATGCCGGTGAGAATGTCCCGCATCCAGCCCTGCAAGCCGAAAATCCGGATGTCCTTGGCAAGCTCAATGGATTCTGATTTGTCCCGCAGATACCGTTTTTTCAGGTAAAACTGGTTTTCTGTATCCCGGTGGGCGTAAATCCAGTTGTCCTTATACCGGGCGGCCCAGAATTCCCCGGTGCAGCTGGCGGCCATGAAAAGCAGCAGCCAGAGATTGAGCCCGGACAGAATGGTGAGGTAGGCGATTAGCCCGCCCAGATTGGTTAGGAAACTTGCGATGGTCCGGTAGATCTCCTCTGTGGAGGATTGATTGTTATCTGTGGCATCGTCGGTCTTCCCCAGCAGCCGAAGAAATTCGGCACGCAGGGTATTGGGATAGCCGGTGGTGTTGAATTTCCGGCTGACATCCATCATAATGGAGGTCCGGTTTTCCACCAGGCAAAACTGGTTGTACCCGCCAAGATATGTTTTCCCGTACTGGGTAAGCAGCAGTGCCAAGGTAAAGAATAGGATGGTGCCAAGGAGCTGGGAAAGGCTGCTATGCGCTTCCACAAGCCCCAAAACCCGCGGCCCAATATAGAGCCCCGCCAGATTGTTGAGAATGTCGCACAGAGCCATTGCCAGGCATAGAAACAGGGCCCGCCGACGGGTTTGCCAGCAGATTTTGACCATCCAGGCGATGTTTCCGGAAAGGGAATAGCGTTTTTGTTTTGTGTTCATAGAATGCACCTCTCTTTGCGCCCATCCTATCATAGAATTTCGTCCCCGGAGCATTCCGGGGACGAATTGTACTTTTTGGGGGATGAATTGCGCCTATACCTGGGGCAGCAGAATTTCCGTAGTAAATGCCCCGTCCTCGCTGCCCCGGCTGATGTAGCCGTCTAAGCGCTCCACAATGGCATCGATGCGGACTAGCCCAAAGCCATGTCCCTCACCCTTGGTGGTGCGGAAGCGGCCGCCGATTTTCGGCAGCTTCTTCCCGGCGGTGAAATTGGTGAAGGAGATATAGAGCTGGGTGTTCTTCATGTCCATATACACCCGGATGAGCCTTTTTTCCTCCGGCAGGGGCAGGCTTGCCTCGATGGCGTTGTCAAAGAGATTGCCCAAAATGCAGCACAGGTCAATTTCCGAGGACTTGAGCTTCACCGGTACATGGGCATCGGCAATGACGGGAATGTCCTTGGACTTGGCCAGGGAGATTTTGGAGTTTAGAATGGCATCCGTCATGGCGTTGCCGGTTTTGATCACGGTATCAACGGTTGTTAAATCCTTGTCAAGCTCGTCCAAATAGTTCTGGATGGCTGCCCAGTCGCCCTTGGCGGCGTAGGCCTTCATCACCTGGATATGATTCCGGTAGTCGTGCCGCCAGCCCCGTATCTGTTTGTACATATTGTCCACTTCCCGGTAGTGGGTTTCCAGAAGCTCCTGCTGGTAGGCTTCCAGCTGCTTATCCACACGCTTGGAGAAAAAGCCCATTTTTGTTCACCTCAGATTGATAATTGCCCGGTTTACCGTCTCGTAGGCACCCCGGGGCAGGGGAATGCAGTCCCCGGAGAGCAGGCGGATTTCGGTTCTCGTGACCCGGGCAATCTGGGTCAGGTTGACGATGGCCGACCGCCCAATCCGCAGGAACCGGTCGTCCAGCTCCCGTTCCAGCTGCCCCAGGGCCATTTTCGCGGAGTGATCCGTGGTTTCGTGGATGGTCACGTAGTTTCCGTTGACCTCCGCCCAGCGGATACGGTGGACGGGAATCCGGACCATCTCCCCGGAAAGCTCCAGGTGGAGTACCTTTTCGTTTTTTCGCAGCTTTTCAGCGGCCCGATCCAGGACGGAAAAGAGCTTGCTTTCATCCAGGGGCTTCATCAGGTAGTGCAGCGCCGCAACCTCGTAGCCCTCGGCAATGTAGTCGGAGTAGCCGGTGATAAAGACAATCTGCACCGTGTCGTTGTCCCGCCGGAGCCGTTTGGCAAGGCTCACCCCGTCCATGCCGCCCATTTCAATATCCAGCAGGAGAATGTCAAAGTCATTTTCCTCGGCATAGCGGAACAAAAAGCTTTCCCCGGAGGAAAACACCTCCGTATGGAGCCGTACCCCCCGGCCCTCCGCCCATCTTTTCGCCAACGCCCCCACATACTCCCGGTCCACCGGGGAATCATCACAAATGGCAATTTTATAGGTCATGTATGTGACCTCCTTGTGCGTTCATTTTGGCTCCCCTTTCAGGGGAGCCAATCGTTTATTCCCCCGGTATTTCCGGGTACCGTTCCAGCAGCTCTGCTGCCTGCGCTTTGGTTCGTTCCAGGCCGGAATCTGGCACCTCCACCAGGGATTCGCCGCTTGCAAAGCACCCCAGCATCCAGTCGTTGATTTCCGGGGTGTAGTGGGTGTAGTCCTTGTAGTTGTTCAAATCGGTAGTGAATGGCGCGTTTTGAAAGTCAAAAATCCGGACGTTTTCATATTCCAATAGATGTGCCTCCGCGTAGGCCTTGAATTCCAGATAGGTTTCCCCGTTCCCGGCCCCAAAGGCGTAATTCCAGTAGAGGGCGGAGTAGGGAGGGAAGAAGAAGGTATAGTCCCCGTTGGTAAAATCCAGGTGGGTCAGGTATTCGTCAAATCGCTTTTTCATCCGCGCAAGCACGGTTTCCGCATCAAAGTCGGTCCCCTTTTTCGGGGGCGTATAGAGGGAAAGGGTTGCTTCCTCCCCGAAGGTCCAGTCGTCCCGCCAGTCCTCCAGGCCGTCGATGGACATGGCCCGGGTGAATTTTTCCGGCAGGGGAATGTGCAGCATTTTTGCGGCGCTGAGCCCTAAATCAATGGGGATGAAGCGCATCCAGGTTTCGTAGCCCAGAAGGTACCGGTAGTCATTCCAGGGGCTGTCGTCTAAAAGATAGTCCGGAAACCGGTCCATATCGTCCCATTTTTCCGGGGCGAAGAGATACTGGTCAAGACAGATATAGCAGCGCTCCGCCTTGCCCACCTGATTGATTTTGTCCGTCAGCTTCTGAATCTCCGTCAGGCTGATGGCACCGGTGGTGATTTTCAAGGGCCTGCCCCCCAGGGTGTCCCGGAACAGCTGCATGTCCGTATTCTGAATCATGGAGGAGCCAATGAGTACTGTGTCGTAGTCATAGTTTGTAATGAGCCCCGGGGTGACCAGCCGGGAGTTTAACAGATATTGGTTGTCCCGGACCCGATACTGCATGTAGGGGTCAACGAGGTACGCCGCGGCACACAGAAGCATCACCAGCGCCAAGCTCAGCGCCAGCAGCCGCAGCAGCCATTTTTTTGCCATAGCCGTGCTCCTTAGAAATTAAAGTAGATAAAGACGCTCTCCCGGGACAGATGCACCAGGGCGATGGAAAATAAAATCGCCGTCGCCCACATGGTCCCCTTGCGCCAGGTAAAGTTCTCCAGCATCCGGCAGCTGTTTTTCGCCCGGAAGCACACAAGGGTGAGCGCGACAAGGGCTGCCAGCACATAGGCGGTATTCATCGCCAGGGGCACCCCCACAAAGCCGTCCACCGCCAGATAGCCCACCTGCAATAGGTTGAGGTTTCCGAAATTCACCATGCCCCGGTACACCACCGCCGCGCTTTCAAAGCTTTCCGCCCGGAACAGAACCCACAGTGCGTTGACAATCAGAAAGGTGCAGCCCACCCGGACCCAGTGGGGGACATGACTCAGGGGCTTGGCAAAGACTCGCTCCAATGCGTTCACAAGCCCGTGGAGCAGCCCCCACAGGACGAAGGTCCAGGCGGCCCCGTGCCACAGGCCACTGACCAGGAAGGTAAGGAGCAGATTCCGGTAGGTTCGGAGTTTACCGTTTCGGCTGCCCCCCAGGGGGAAGTAGATATAGCTTTGCAGGGCCCGGCCCAGGGTGATGTGCCACCGCCGCCAGAATTCCGAGATGCTCTCGGACTGGTAGGGGGAGCGGAAGTTGAAGGGCAGGTCGATGTTAAAGAGCTTCCCCAGGCCCACGGCCATATCGGAATAGCCGCTGAAATCGAAGTACACCTGGAAGGTATAGGAAAGGGAGGTGGCCCAGGCGGCGCAGAAGCCCAGAGATTGGGATGCAAAGCCCGTATCGGCAAAGAGGGCCAGGGTGTCCGCTATCACCGCCTTTTTAAACAGGCCGATGATAAATATGTACATTCCCTTGGAGGCGTTTTCCCAGTTCCAGTACCGCCGCTGGGAGTCCTTAAACTGGGGGACCATCTCGCTGTAGAGCACAATGGGCCCCGCCACCAGCTGGGGGAAGAAGAGGACGAAGATGCAGTAGTCGTCAAACCGCTCTAATTTTTCCTCGCCTTTCCGAATGGAGACCAGGAAGGACAGCTGCTGGAAGGTAAAAAAGCTGATGCCCAGGGGCAGGGCAATGTGTTTGAGCACAAAGGAGGTGTGGAACAGGGCGTTGATGTTCTCCACAAAAAAATCCCGGTATTTAAAGTACCCCAGCAGCCCCACATTGAACAGAACCCCCAGCCAGAACAGAACCGTCTGAAAGGCCCCCTTGCTTCCGCTGATGCAGGAGGCCAGCAGGTAGTTTATGAAAATGGAGACCACGATAATCAAAAGGTAGCTGGGGTTAAAGTACCCGTAGAAAAACAGGGAGGCCCCAATGAGAAACAGCCGCTGATAAATGGGATTTTTGAAAAGCGACAGCAGATAGTAGCCCCCCAGCACCAGGGGGAGAAAGGCAAACAAAAACAGATAGGATGAAAAAACCATGCAATCACCTGTGAAGATAAAAAAGTCTTTGGGTCTGTGCCTCGTCGGCTCTGGAAACGCCCTCCTGCCGGAAAAGCCCATAGAGCGTGTTGCACCGGGTCTCCAGCGCGCCATAGGGGGAGTCGTCCTTTTGACCCAGATTTTTAAAATCGGGCCTGTTTCGCAGAAGCTCCCGGCCCCTGTCATCAAAGCCCAGAATCCTTGCGTAGGGGGCGGGGGCCTCCAGCGTTTCCCGGTCAAGCCCCAAAAAGGCGCAAAGAACCATCCGGTCCAGCCGGGAGCGGGTATAGCGCTTGGTTTTTACCCGGTTTAAAATGGCATCCAGGCTGCCCTCCTCCCGGGCCGCGTGCATCAGCCGCCGCCACAGTCCCTCCGAGCCATAGGGCAGGGCCTCAAATTCCCCGTCATCCATGGTCCGCAGTCGGTAGAGAATGGCTCGTTCTCCGGCGGACAGGGTGTGGACAGGGGCATCCCGGAAGCACTCCGCCGCCTCCGGGGGCACAAAGGGGGCAATGTCCCCGCCCTGGAGGCACAGCGCCCGCAGCGCCGTGGCGGAGGGATTTTCCGCGTCCGGGATAACGGCGTGATAGCTGCCCGCCCTTTGGATGGGGAAGGGCCGCAGGGAGCTGCCCATCGCCAGAATCGCCTTGCAGTACTCCACCGCCAGAATGTCGTTGGGGTTTTCCAACAGCTGCCCGGAAAGCCCCATCTGCTCCAGGGCCCGCTGCCGTGCCGCGGGGAAGCTGATGCCGGTTTTCAGCGCCTCTCGCAGAGATTCCGAGAACCGTGGTTCCAGCAGGGCCTGGGCGCACTGCCACAGGGCATCGGCGTTTCCTGTCTCGCTGCCAAAGCACAGCCGGGTGCACAGCCCGGAGAGAATGGAAACCCCGGTGCTAGCGAACCCCTCCGCGGAGGAAAGGCTCCCTGTTACGGGAAGCTCCAATACAAGATTGGCACCGCACAAAAGGGCGGCTTTGGCCCGAACGGTCCGGTCATAGAGGGCAGGCGTGCCCCGCTGGACGTAGTTCCCGCTCATCAGGCACACCACCGCCGTATCCGCCCCGAAGGAGGCGCGTATAGCCTCGATTTGCTTCCGGTGCCCCAGGTGAAAGGGGTTGTATTCGCAGATAATCCCCACAGTTTCCAAAGATTTTCCTCCAAAGCCAAAAATTTTTCAGTTAGGGGTTGAGAAAATAAGAAAGATGGAATATAATAATGCCGATACAATTGTTCAGTCATCCGTGTCATTGCGAACCAGCGCGCACACTGGTGTGGCAATCTCCCGGATTTTCCTGCTGTTCTTTGAATTTTTTACAGCACAAAAACGGAAAAGGCTGAATAGCTGCGTGTTGCCATTGTATCACACAATGCAAAAGAAAACAATATTCTTAGGAGGAGATTCCAATGAACGTTTTGATCATCAACGCCGGTAGTTCTTCCCTGAAGTACCAGCTGATGAACCCCGAGACCGGTGATGTCTCTGCCAAGGGCCTGTGCGAGCGCATCTACATCGATGGCCGCCTGACCCACAAGGTCGGCGACAAGAAGGTTGTCAAGGACATCCCCATGCCCACCCATTCCGAGGCCATTGCCGCGGTTCTGGACATTCTGGTGGACCCCGTTGACGGCGTGATCAAGTCCGTTGACGAAATCGATGCCGTGGGTCACCGCGTGCTCCATGGCGGCATGGAGTTCTCCGACTCCTGCATCATCGATGACGAGGTCATCAAGGCAATTGAAAAGTGCATCCCTCTGGGACCCCTGCATAACCCCGCCAACCTCATGGGCATCCGCGCCTGCCAGTCAGTTATGCCCAACACCCCCCAGGTTGCCGTGTTCGATACCGCTTTCCACATGACCATGCCCCCCAAGGCCTACCGCTACGCCATCCCCAAGGAGTACTACGAGAACGACGATATCCGCCGCTACGGCTTCCACGGCACCTCTCACAAGTACGTGGCAAAGCGCACCGCGGAGCTGGTCGGCAAGAAGAACTTCAAGATGGTCAACTGCCATCTGGGCAACGGCTCCTCTCTGTCCGCCATCAAGGACGGCAAGTGCATGGATACCTCCATGGGCCTGTCCCCTCTGGCCGGTGTCCCCATGGGTACCCGTTCCGGCGACATCGATGCCTGCGTGGTGCAGTTCATCTGCAATAAGTACAATATGAGCGTTGACGACTGCCTGACCATGCTGAACAAGAAGTCCGGTATGCTGGCCCTGTCCGGCGTGTCCTCCGACTTCCGTGACCTGGGCGACGGTGCCGACAAGGGCAACGAGGACTGCAAGCTGGCTCTGGAGAAGTTCGCTTACGAGGTCGCCAAGTACGTTGGCGCTTACGCCGCCGCGCTGAACGGCATCGACGTGCTGACCTTCACCGCCGGTGTGGGCGAGAACGACGGCCTGGTCCGCGGCATGGTCTGCGACTACCTGGGCTTCATGGGTGTCAAGCTGGATCCCGAGCTCAACAAGAGCCGCGGCAAGGAGCTGAAGATCTCCACCCCCGACTCCAAGGTCGAGGTCTGGGTGGTTCCCACCAACGAAGAGCTGATGATCGCTCAGGACACCGCCGAGCTTGTCAACGCTGCCAAGAAGTAAAATTGATTTCATAAGGCCTGCTGTAAAGTAGAAACTCTGTAGGGGCGGCAAATATGCCGCCCGCCGGGTAACGGAATTGCGTGTTTTTGGAAGCGCGCAATTGCGCCGGATGGCGGGCGGCTGATAGCCGCCCCTACAGGAACGCTATTTTGCGGCAGGTCCTTTCGTTACACGTTACAAAGGAGGAAACACCAATGGAAACGGTTGTGGAGCGCTTTCTGCGCTATGTAAGCTTTGAAACCACTTCGGACGAAACGTCCGAGACCTGCCCGTCTACGGTCAATCAGAAGGCATTGGGACAGGCCATTGTAGAGGAAATGCTGTCTATGGGTATTGGGGATGCCCACATGGACGAAAACGGCTATGTCTACGGCACCGTCCCGGGAGACCCCGGCAAACCCACCATCGGTCTTATCGCCCATATGGACACCGCCCCCGATGCCAGCGGCGCGAACATTCAGGCCAGAATCGTGGAATACAATGGGGGAGACATTCTTCTGAACCGGGAAAAGGGCATCTATCTCCGGGAAACCGACTATGAATCCCTGAAAAGAAATCACGGCAAGCACCTGATTGTCACCGACGGCACCACCCTTCTGGGAGCCGACGACAAGGCGGGCGTGGCGGAGATTTTAACCGCCGCCCAGGTCCTTTTGCGGGAGGGCGGAAACCACGCCACCCTGAAAATCGGCTTCACTCCCGACGAGGAGATTGGCCGGGGCGCGGACAGATTCGATGTGAAGGGCTTCGGCGCGGACTATGCCTATACCGCCGACGGCGGCACTCTGGGGGAGATTGAATACGAAAACTTCAATGCTGCCGGCGCTACCGTCCTGTTCCATGGCCTGAACATCCACCCGGGCTCTGCCAAGGATAAAATGGTCAATTCCCAGTATATCGCCATGGAGTTCCAGAGCCTTCTGCCTGCCGCCCAGAAGCCGGAGTATACGGATGGCTACGAGGGGTTCCTCCACCTGACGGATATGAAGGGCGAGGTCGAGGAAAGCCGCCTGCGCTATATCATCCGGGACCACGATATGGAGAAGTTTGAGGAAAAGAAGCGATTGCTTTCCTCCGCCGCGGCCTTCCTCAACGACAAATACGGCCCCGGCACGGTGGAACTCACGGTGAAGGACAGCTATTACAACATGCGGGAGAAAATCGAGCCTTGCATGGAAATCATTGACCGGGCAAAGAACGCCATGCGCCTTTCCGGCATGGACCCCCGGGAGGTCCCCGTCCGGGGCGGCACCGACGGCGCACGCCTGTCCTACGAGGGCCTGCCCTGTCCCAACCTCTGCACCGGCGGCGAAAACTACCACGGCCGGTTTGAATATATCCCGGTAGAGGACATGGAAAAATGCGTCCAAATGTTGGTGCATATTCTCAGAATGGATTGAGCGCCCCACTCTGACATTTTTTCTCTCCGCACCTGTGCTACCATATCCAAAGCAATCTGAGGTACGGAGGAAAGAATATGGGCAGTGTTTGGGTGGACATGCGGCGGTCCCTGGTCCTGGGGCTGCTGGGGCCGATTCTGGTGGTTGGCGCGGCGGGAAGGCTCCTTGCGGTGGGGGAGGCGCCCAGCTTTTCGGCTTCCCCGATAGACAGCGGAATCTCCGTGCCGGTCCTCCGGGAGGAGGGGACCGAGGAGATGGCCCTGGATGACTACTTGCGGCACGTCCTCTTGGGGGAGATGCCCGCCTCCTTCGAGCCGGAGGCCCTGAAGGCCCAGGCCGTGGCCGCCCGGACCTATACCCTCCGGGCGCTGACCACCGGCGGAAAGCACGACGGGGCCCTGTGTACGGACAGCGCCTGCTGCCAGGCCTATTGCGCCCAGGAGGTTTATGAAAGCCAGCCTCCGGAGACCCTGGAAAAAATCCGCTTGGCTGTCTCGGAAACCGACGGCCTGGTTCTGAGCTACGAAGGGGCGCTGATTGAGGCCACCTTCTTTTCCGGCTCCGGGGGCCGGACGGAGGATGCCGTGGCGGTGTGGGGGGTGGACTATCCCTATCTCCGGGCGGTGGACAGCCCCGGGGAGACGGGCAGCCCCCACGACCGGGACAGCTTCTATTTCACTCGCCAGACCCTGGAACACATCCTGGGCATCTCTCTGGAGGAGGGGTGCTTTCTGGGGGAGGCTTCGTTCACCTCCGGCGGGGGCGTGGAACGGCTGACGCTGGGGGAGCATTCCTTTTCCGGGGTGTATCTGCGCAGGGCCCTGGGGCTTCCCTCCACCGCCTTTACGGCGACCGTGGAGGGGGACGGCCTCCGTTTCGATACCCGGGGCTATGGCCACCGGGTGGGGCTGAGCCAGTACGGGGCCAACGCTATGGCAGCCCGGGGAAGCTCCTTCCGGGAAATTCTGTCCCATTACTATACCGGCACTACATTGTTAAATTATGGTGAATTTGTTGAAAAACGGAACGAAATATGGTAGAGTGTCCGTATAAATAACCAAGAGGGTGATTCCATGCAATTGACCATCGACGGAAAGACCGTTATCCCCCGGGAGGGGCAGTCCCTGCGGGAGCTGGTGGCGCAGCTGGGGCTCGATAGCCCATCCCTGTCCCGGCGGCCCTTGGCTGCCCGCATTGCCGGAGAGGTTTTTACCCTGAACTATGTCCCCCTGCGCCAACAGGAGGGGGAGCGGCCCTCTCTGCGCCGGGCCATGGCGGCCTCCGGCGGGCAGGTCCGGATCCTGCGCTTCGGGGATTCCGCCGGAAAAGAGGTCTATATCCGCACGGCCCAGTTCGTCATGTTCCTGGCGCTGCGGCAGCTCTGGCCGGAAGCCAAAGGGGTGCTCAGCTGCACTCTGGGCTCCAGCGTCTTCGTCCGTGTGGAAGGGGCTCCGGATTTCTCGGCCCGGAGGCTTAAAGAGCGGGTTGCCGCCCTTGTGGCGGAGGACATCCCCCTGCTTCGCCGCCGTGTCAAGCGGGAGGAAGCCATCGCCGCCTACACCCGGGAGGGCCGTTCCGATAAGGCAAGGCTGCTTTCCTGTATGGACACCTCCGATTGCAGCGAATACGGCTACGGCGACTACCGGGATGATTTCTTCGGAGAAATGGCCCCGTCCACCGGTTATCTCACCGTGTGGGATGTGCTCAGCGCCGACGGCGGTTTTCTCTTCGTATTCCCGGACGATTTGGACCCGGACCGGCTGGCGAAGCTTACCCCCATGCCCCAGTTTTTCGGGGTCTTCTCCGAGGGCGAGCGGTGGTGCGGACTCATGGAGTGTGAAAATTTGGCCGAGCTCAACGAGCTGACCCGGTCCGGCCGCATCCGGGAGCTGATTCGGGTCAACGAGGCCCTTCACGAAAAGCGCTTTGCCCAGGCGGCGGATGCCATCTGCTCCCGGGGAGCCAAGGCCGTGCTGCTGGCCGGTCCCAGCTCCTCCGGAAAGACCACCTCTGCCCACCGCCTCGCCACCCAGCTTCGGGTCTATGGCAGGAAGCCGGTGCTTATGAGCCTGGATGACTACTACATCGACCGGGACAAAATCGCCCCGGGACCCGACGGAAAGCTGGACTTGGAGCATATCAACACCCTGGACTGTGACCTGTTCCGGAAGGATATGGCGGCCCTCATCGCCGGGGAGACGGTGGAGCTGCCCACCTTCAATTTTAAAACCGGCAGGCGGGAGTGGAGCGGCAAAGCGCTTCACCTGGAGGAGGACTCCGTGATTATTGCCGAGGGGCTCCACGCCCTGAATCCTGTGATGCTGCCCCAAAATGTGGACATGCAGCGGATTTTCAGACTCTATGTCAGCCCCCTGCTTCCCCTGAACCTGGATGACCACAACCGGATTCCCACCAGCTACCTGCGGCTGCTGCGCCGCATTGTCCGGGACTACGAGACCCGGGGCTCCTCCGTGCAGCGGACCCTTTCTATGTGGGAGTCCGTCCAGCAGGGGGAAAAGCGCTGGATTTTCCCCTTCCAGGAAAACGCGGATATGATTTTCAACAGCTCCACCCTCTACGAGTTGGCGGTTCTCAAACGGCATATTTACCCTCTGCTTGCCGCCGTGCAGCCGGAGGACAGCTGGTATGACGAGGTGCGCTACATCGTCAGGCTCCTGAACTTCGTCCTGGAAGCGGATGTGGACGATGAGATTCCGCCTACCAGCCTTGTCCGGGAATTCATCGGCGGAAACACCTTCTACCGCTGACAGAAAAAATGCAGCCCCTTCCTTGCCGTGTTTTTTGGCAGGGAAGGGGCTTTTTCAATTTGGGAATGCTTTACACATACCCATACATCCCGCGGACGCTGACTTCGCCGGAGCTGACGGGGCGGACGGTGCCGTTTTCAAACCGGACAATCAGATCGCCGTTTTCGCCAATGTCCAGGGCGGTGCCGTGGGAGACTTCGTCGCCCCGGACCAGGGAGATTTCCTTCCCCAAGGTCACGCAGTCCTTTTTGTATTGGGAAAGCATGGCTTCTTTCCCGGAGAACAGGCCCTGATCCATGTGGTACAGGGCATCCATCATGGCGGCGGCAACGACGCTTCTGTCGATGGGGCGGCCCGTCTCCATGGCAAGGGAGGTGGCCTTGTCCCGGAGCTCGGGGGGAAAATCCGCGGCTTTCTGGCAGCAGTTGACACCGATGCCCACAACGGCGTAGCATTCCGTTCCGTCGGTGCCCAGCTCTGTCAGGATTCCGGCGGCCTTTTTCCGGCCGAATATCAAATCGTTGGTCCATTTGATGCCCGGGCGGATGCCGGAAGCCTTCTCCAGCGCGTCACACATGGCGGTCCCCACGGCGCAGGTCAGGTGCAGAAACTCCTCCGGGGGCCGCTGGGGCCGCAGGAGAATGCTCAGATAAACGCCCACGCCCCCGGGGGACTGGAAGCTCCTGCCCAGCCTGCCCTTGCCCCCGGTCTGGCAGTCCGCCACGGCAACGGAGCCGTGGGGGGCGCCCAGAAGGGCCTGGGCTTTGAGATAATTGTTGGTGGAATCTACGGTGTCAAACCAGGTAAATTGGCTTTTCCAGGGGTAATCCGAGGAAAGCGCCTTTAAAATTGCTTCCTTCATATCAATCAATGTCCTTCACAACCTCAGCCGGGGCCTGGTCCAGAACCTCCGGGTGCTGAATCAGCCGCTTGTAGTATTTTAGAAAGGCGGCGTAGTAGAAGCCGTCCACGGTCCGTTCGTCCAGGGTGAACCGGAAATCCACGTATTTTCGCAGGACCACCGAACCGTCCTCCTGGACCTCCAGCGCCTTGCGCTTGCAGCCGAAGGAGCCGAATACCGGCAGATTGCCAAAGTCATACAGGTGGTGATAAACCGGCGGGATGCCCAGAGAGCCCATGGAGGTGAAGAAGATGCTTCCGTGGAAGGGGCTGACCTCCAGCAGGAATTTGGGCAGCAGCCCAAAATAATCCAGGGTTTTCAGAAGCCAGACCAGGAATTTAAGGACCACCCCCGGAATCATGGTCAGGGCATAGGCGGCGTTGTCCACCCCGGCATCCAGAGGGGTGTTTTTCACCTTGACGATTTCGTCGTTCATCTTCTTGTATACGTCGTAAACCGTGTCCCTGGGGCTCAGGTGGAGCTTGATTTCCGTCTCCGCACCGTCGGTGGTCATGTCCTTTTTGATGGTCATGCAGAACTGGATGTCCTCGCCCCGGGAGTAGATTTTCTGCCCGGAGACGAACCGGTTTACCCCGGGATACTTGGCAATGCCCCTGCAATAGGCGGCCAGGAAGACGTGCATGATGCCGAAATTCGTCAGTCCCTCTCTGCGCTTCTGGCGGATGTAGCGGTCCACGTTGGTGATCTCAAAGGCCTCCTCGAACAGGTTGGACGAGCCGTTCCGGTTGACCATGATGTAGGGGGAAACCTGGTTGGCAGGGGGCAGGGAGCGGATGCGCCGCCCGTCCATCCGGTCACCCCAGGTGGGGTGGTATTCCCCGGCGGGGTCAATGCGGATGGCAAAAATCAGCAGGGTGCACCCCAAAAACAGCAATGTGTTGGGCAGCAGCCGGAGGACGGCGGGCCAGTCCCGCAGGAAGATGGCCTGGCGGTTATAATAGAGGATGACCGCCAGGGGAGTCAGCATCACGGGAAACAGCAGCCACACCCGGTGCAGCCGGGCACCGGAGGTGATGTCCGTGTAGAGAAGACCGAAGCAGATAAGCGCCAGCCAGCTCAGCGCAACCAGCATCCGCCCGTTCAGATTGTGCCGGACCCAGATGCCGGAAAACAGGATGAAGAGCCAGACGGGAATGGCGGTTTTGTAAAACTGCTCCCGGCCAAAGCACAGGACGATGAGCAGATAAAGCAGGGTCGCCCCCACAGGCAGCACCGTTTGCAGCCAGACGCTGGTGTAGATGGGCATATTGTGCATACCGTAGAGCGCAACCCGCCCCAGGGCGGAGCCCGCCAGGCACAGGGCCATGAGCCAGACCCAGCCGTTTTTGGGGTTGACATAAAAGTGAATATTCTTGTTCATGTGGATTCTCCTTTAGGCAAGTGCTTTGTGCAGGGCTTCCATATGGGCAGGGGTCGTGCCGCAGCAGCCCCCCAGGATGGAAGCGCCGCCCTGAAGGCACTCCAGCTGAATCCGGGCAAAGGGCTGAGGGTCCAGGTGGTATTCCGCCTGCCCCTGGTCGTTGATCACCGGGTTTCCGGCGTTGGGCTTGGAGATAAGGGGCAGCTTTGTAAATCTGCGCAGCTTGCTCACCAGGTGGCATGTCATGTCGTCGGCGGCCACGCAGTTAAAGCCCACGGCGCAGGCTCCCCACTGCTCCAGCTGGCCCATCAGGGGGCCCGCGTCGTGGCCGCTGTAGAGAAAGCCGCCGGACTGCATGGAGAAGGTAATCATGGTGGCCCCGGCCCCCTCCAGCTCCGCCGCGGTGAGAATGGCCTCGGCCTCCTGGGGGTAGAGCAGGGTCTCGCCTACCAGAAGGTCCGCCCCGCCGTCAATGAGTCCACGAATCTGGCGGCGGTAGTTTTCCAACAGCAAATCAAAGTTGTCCGGGTCCCAGCTGTCACAGAAGGCGGCCAAGGTGGCGATGTCTCCGGCAACCAGACAGTTCGGGGCGGCGGACCGGCTCAGGGCGATGAGCTGGGCGTTGATGGCCTCGGTGTGGTTTTCCAGACCGATTTTTTTCAGGGCGATGGGCTGGGCCTGGAAGGTGGGGGCGTAGACAATCCGGGAGCCCGCCTGGGCATAGCCCCGCTGGAGCTCCACCAGCACCTCGGGATTCCGCAGAACCCATTCCTCCGTAGCACAGTCCCGGGGCATACCGTGGGCCCGGAGACAGGAGCCGGTGGCCCCGTCCAGAAGACAGGGGCCGGCGGACAAAATCTCAGAAAATTCCTCTTTCGTAAGCATAGGATAACCTCATTTCGAAAAGATGGGTATATTATAAAGGAAAGGGGCCGCAATTGCAATACCATTGACCTTTTTCCGAAAATCTGTTATAATAATGCAAGTTTTTTAGAAAAGGAGAATGAAGCATGAAAAAAACTGTTTTGCGGGAGTATGCCCGCTTGATTGTTCGCTGCGGTGTCAATGTCCAGAAGGGACAGGAGGTCATTGTCTACGCGGACCTGGACCAGCCGGAGTTTGTCCAGATGGTGGTGGAGGAGGCCTATAAGGCCAAGGCCAAGAAGGTCACTGTGGAGTGGAGCTACCAGCCCCTGAGCAAAATCCACACCCGCTACCGTTCCGTCACCACCATGGGCACCGTGGAAGAATGGGAGAAGGCCAAGTTCCAGCACGAGGTGGATGTTCTGCCCTGCCGGATTCATCTGGAATCCTCCGACCCCGACGGCCTGAAGGGCATCAACATGGACAAGATCACCAAGGCCCGCCGCATGTCCTATCCCATTATCAAGCCCTATAGAGACCAGCTGGAAAACCGGCAGCAGTGGTGCATCGCCGCGGTCCCCGGCAAGGCCTGGGCCAAGAAGGTTTTCCCCGGTGAGCGCACCAGCGTGGCCATGGAGAAGCTGTGGGAGGCGATTCTCTTTACCTCCCGTGTCACCGAGGACCCGCTTAAGGCATGGGAGGACCACGACAAGGACCTGCAGGCCCGCTGTGACTATCTCAACAGCCTGAGCATCCGGAAGCTGCACTACGCCGCCGACAACGGCACCGACTTTACCGTGGGCATGATTCCCGAGGGCCGCTTCTGCGGCGGCGGAGAGACCGTCCGCACCGGCATCTTCTTTAACCCCAATATCCCCACGGAGGAGTGCTTCGTCTCCCCCATGAAGGGCCAGGCCGAGGGCATTGTCTATGCCACCAAGCCCCTGAGCTACCGGGGCCAGCTGATTGAGGGCTTCTCCATTCGCTTTGAAAACGGCAAGGCTGTGGAGGTCCACGCCGAGAAGGGCGAGGAGCTCCTAAAGACCATGATTTCCATGGACGAGGGCGCGGCCTATCTGGGCGAGTGCGCTCTGGTTCCCCAGGCAAGCCCCATCGCCGAAAGCGGTCTGCTGTTCTACAACACTCTGTTTGACGAGAACGCCGCCTGCCACCTGGCCCTGGGCATGGGCTTCCCGGACACCATCGACGATTTCCAGAACAAGACCCTGGAGGAGTGCCGGGCCCTGGGCATCAACGATTCCATGATTCACGAGGACTTCATGATTGGCTGCGACAGCATGAACATCGATGCCATCTGCGCCGACGGCTCCGTAAAGCCCATCTTCCGGAACGGCAACTGGGCGTTCTAATCGGTGAAGTTTTGCCCGTAGGGGATGATGCCCACATCGTCCCGAAGCCGACTACTCTTAAACCCGCCTTTCGGGCCGATGAGGGCATCGGGCTCTACGGCCTGTCTCAAAGAGACTGTGCGCTGAGGTCGAAAGACAGACCGTGAGAAAATAATTTTAAAAAAGCAAAAATAATGCTTGCAATTTTGTGGAGTCTGTGATATTATACCTAGGCGATTCAAGATTGCTAAGGACATTTATGCCCTTTAACTGATATGAAAGAGGTGAAAGAAATGAAGGAAGGTATCCATCCTAACTACGAACAGACCACTATCCGCTGTGCATGTGGTAACGTCATCACGACCGGTTCTACCAAGAAGGACATTCGTGTTGAGATCTGCTCCAAGTGCCACCCTTTCTATACCGGCAAGCAGAAGCTGGTTGACACCGGTGGACGTGTTGATCGCTTCAACAAGCGTTTCGGCCTGAAGTAAGAGATCCAATTACCCGCACTACGTTGGTAGTGCGGGTTTTTTGTTTTTCCCGGTTGCCGACGGGGTGCTGGGTATGGTATAGTGATAGCAGGAGGAATCTATGGAAGAAAATTTTGAAAACAAGCAGGAGCGGGCGGTTCTGGTTGGCCTGAACGCTGCCTGTTTTACCAAGGAGCAGACGGCCACCGATGAATCCCTGGAGGAGCTGGAGGCCCTTTTGGAAACCGCCGGGGGCTTCTGCACCGGCAAGATGCTGCAAAACCGGCCCAATCCGGACCCCCATAGCTTTATCGGAGAGGGCAAGGCCCAGGAGGTAAGAATGCTGGCGGAGGCCACGGGGTCCACCATGGTGATTTTCGACAACGAGCTTTCCCCGGGAAATATCCGGGCGCTGGAGGAGATCATCGGTCTGCCCGTTCTGGACCGCAGCGCCCTGATTATGGATATTTTCGCCCAGCGGGCCAAGACCAAGGAGGGTCGCCTCCAGGTGGAGCTTGCCCAGTATAAGTATCTTTTGCCCCGGCTCTCCGGCATGGGCAAGAGCCTTTCCCGCCAGGGCGGCGGCATCGGCACCCGGGGTCCCGGCGAGACCAAGCTGGAAAGCGACCGGCGGCACATCCGGGAGCGGATTGCGCGGCTGGAAGGGGAGCTGCAGCAGGTGCGGCAGGTCCGTGGAGTCCAGCGGGAGCGGCGGATGAAGAATTCCGTGCCGGTGGTTGCCATTGTGGGCTACACCAACGCGGGAAAATCCACCCTTTTAAACCGGCTCACGGGCGCGGGCATCCCCGCCAACAACCGCCTGTTTGACACCCTGGACACCACTTCCCGGCAGCTGAAAGTCTCCGATAATCTGGATGTTATTCTCTCGGACACCGTGGGCTTTATCGCCAAGCTTCCCCATCACCTGGTGGATGCCTTTCGGGCCACTCTGGAGGAGCTGCAATACGCGGACCTGCTGCTTCACGTCATCGACTCCGCGGACCCCAATCGGCAGGAGCATATCGAGGTGGTGGACAAGCTGATCGCGTCTCTGGCCAAGCCCGGTACCCCGGTTATCTATTGCTATAACAAAGCGGACCTGGTTTCCCGGGAGGAGCTTCCCGTGGGGGAGAACGTCATTGCTGTCTCCGCCGCCAAGGGCATCGGCATGGAAGCGCTGCTAAAGCTGATTGAAACCACCTTGGGCCACGCAAGGCACCAGGTAAAGCTGTGCCTGCCCTATTCCATGGGCGGCCAGGTGGATGCCCTGCATTCAGGTGCCAAGGTGCTGAGCGTGGACTATACCGCCCAGGGCATTGAAATCCGGGCGGTTCTGGACGATATTCTCTATGGCAGGCTCAAACAGTACGTGACAGAGGAGAATTGATTCGTGGAAGAATACTTGGTGCCCACGGGCTGCGGTGAGGACGAATTTATTGAAAAAAAGTCCCGTTTTATCGGCCGCCTTTGGCCGGTAGAGACGGAGGAGGAGGCCCTGGCAAAAATCCAGGAGATGAAAAAGCAGCACTACGATGCCACCCACAACTGCTGGGCCTATATCATCCGGGACGGGGCCGTCCGTTTCTCCGATGACGGAGAGCCCGGCGGCACCGCGGGAATGCCCATGCTGCAGGTGCTGCAGCGGGAGGGGCTATACAATGTGGTCTGTGTCGTTACCCGGTACTTTGGCGGCATCCTTCTGGGTGCCGGCGGCCTGGTCCGGGCCTATACCAAGGGGGCCAAAATCGCCGTAGACGCGGCGGGAAAATCCATGAAGCGGGTGTGGACGGTGCTGTACCTGCCCTGCCCTTATAATTGGTACGAGCGGGTCAGGCTGGAAACGGAAAGCTGCGGCGGCATCATCCGCAATACGGAGTTTGGCGCGGAGGTGGAACTGGAGCTCCTGTTCCCGGAGGCCAGGGCCCCGGAATTTTTGGAAAAGCTGACGGATATGACCGCCGGAACCGTGGAGGCCCTGGAAACCGGCACAGAATACCGGGCCTTTCCGGTACAAGAATAAAAGGAGTGATTTCCATGACGGTACGGGAAGAATTGGAGCGTTTGGAGCATCGGCGGCTGAATCCCTTGGCGGCCTTTTCAGACCAGTCCACCGGCCGCCCCAGGCCGGAGCCGGAGCGGGAGGAGGACGTGCGTACCTGCTACCAGCGGGATACGGACCGGATTGTCCACAGCAAGGCCTTCCGACGGCTGATGCACAAGACCCAGGTCTTTCTCCGCCCGGAGGGGGACCACTACCGCACCCGTATGACCCATACCCTGGAGGTCACCCGTATTGCCAAAACCATCACCCGGGCCCTGGGACTCAATGAGGACCTGGCCGAGGCCATTGCCATGGGCCACGATTTGGGCCACACCCCCTTCGGCCATGCCGGAGAGGCGGCCCTGACCGAGTGCTGGGGCCACCCCTTCCGGCACAATGAGCAGAGCCTGCGGGTGGTGGACATTCTGGAAAAGGACGGCCAGGGCCTGAACCTGTGCAACGAAGTGCGGGAGGGCATCGTGGGCCATACGGGCCCGAAGATTCCCAAAACCCTGGAGGGCCAGATTATCCGCCGGGCGGACCAGATCGCCTATGTCAACCACGATATCGACGATGCCATCCGGGCGGGCATCCTCACCTCGGAGGACATCCCCAGGGACCTGGCGGCCCTTCTGGGCGACAACCAGCGGGACCGGATCAATACCCTGGTCTGCGATATGATTCGCGTCTCCCGGGAGGCGGGGGCCATCTGCATGACCCCGAAAATCGAACAGGGCCTTGCGGACCTGCGGGCGTTCATGTTTGAGCATGTCTACCGGAACCCAGTTGCCAAGGGGGAGGAGAGCAAGGCCAAGGACCTTTTAAAAATGCTCTTTGACTATTATGTGGCCCACCCGGAGGCCCTGCCGGAGGATTTTCAGCCCCAGCTGAGCTTCGACGGCCTGGGTAGGACGGTCTGTGATTACATCGCGGGTATGACGGATAACTACGCCATCGGAAAATTTACAGAACTTTTTGTCCCCAGCGGCTGGAATGTTCGGGGATAATATGTTATAATAAAACGCAAAAATGAAAACAGAGAGGGGGGGGAGAAGCCCATGCCGTTTCCACCGGCATTTTTAGAGGAACTGGCGGCCAAAAATCCCATTGAGGAGGTAGTCGGCCAGTATGTGAACCTGAAACGTTCCGGTTCCAACCTCTTTGGCCTCTGCCCCTTCCACGGGGAAAAAACCGCCTCCTTCTCTGTCGCGCCGGACAAGGGCATCTTCTATTGCTTCGGCTGCCACAAGGGCGGCAGCGTCATCAATTTCGAAATGGAAATCGAGGGCCTGAGCTATCCCGATGCTGTCCGGGCCCTGGCCAAGCGGGCGGGTATGGAGGTCCCGGAGGACGAGCAGTACCGCAGCCGCTACCATCAGCAGGAGCGGCTCTGGGCCCTGTCGAAAGAGGCTGCCCGGTTCTTTGTGTCCCAGCTCTATGCCCCCGCCGGGGCGGAGGGGCTGGCCTATGCCAGAAGCCGGGGGATGAGCAAGGGAACGCTGACGCGGTTTGGCATCGGTTTTGCCCCTAACTCCTGGAATAGCCTGTGCGATGCCATGCGGGCCAAGGGGTATACGGAGGAGGAACTAAAGGAGGCGGGGCTGGTATCCGTCTCCCAGAAAAACGGAACCGTCTACGACCGGTTCCGCAACCGGCTGATGTTTCCCATCATCGATGTCCGGGGCAACGTCATCGGCTTCGGCGGCCGGGTGATGGACAACTCCACCCCCAAGTACTTAAACTCCCCGGAGACCGTTATTTTTAACAAGCGGAAAAACCTGTTTGCCCTGAATATCGCTAAAAAATCCAAGCTGGGCTATCTGATCCTGGTAGAGGGCTATATGGATGCCATCGCCCTGCACCAGTATGGCTTCGACTGCGCCGTGGCCTCCCTGGGCACCTCTCTGACTGAGGAGCACGCGGTGCTCCTGTCCCGGTATACCGAGCAGGTGACCCTCATCTACGACGGAGACGAGGCGGGGCAGAACGCCACCCGCCGGGCAATCCCCATGCTGGAAAAGGCGGGGCTGCAGGTGAAGGTTTTACAGATGCGGGATGCCAAGGACCCGGACGAATACCTGAAAAAGTTCGGGGCCGACAAGTTCCGGATTCTTTTGGAGGAGTCGTCCAACCGGGTGGAGTATCAGCTCCGGGCCATTGGCCGGAAATACGACCTGAAGCTGGACGAGGACCGGGTCCGGTTCATCGGCGAGGCGGCGGAGTTTTTAAGCAGTCTTCCCAGCGCCGTCCAGCGGGAAATCTACGGAACAAGGGTGGCCGAGACTGCGGGCATCTCCCCGGATGCCATGAAAATCGAGGTCAACAAGGCCTATAAGCGCCGCCTTGCCCGGGAAAAGAAAAAGCAGGAGCATATTGATTTGGCCCCCGCCGTGGCGGCCCAGCCCAAAAGCCGGACCATTCACTACGACGATGTGCGTTCGGCCATGGCCGAGGAGACGGTGCTGGCCCTGTGTCTGCGGGACCCCGGCATGATGCAGCAGACCCGGAACTTAACCTCGGAGGAATTCTCCTCGCCGCTGCTGGGCCGGGTTTTTGACCAGCTGCGGCGGCAGGCCGCCCAGGGAATGAACCCGTCTTTAAGCGGACTGACGGACTTTACCGGGGAGGAAATGGCCCATATTGCGGGCATTCTCCAGCGAAACAGCGCCCCCGTATCGGACCAGGCGCTTTCGGACAGCATCTCCGTCATTCGTCAGACCCATCAGTTCAAAACCGCCGACTCGGACGCAGACCTGCTGGCACTGCGGAGGAAACTACAGGAAAGTAAAGGAATCAAAGCATGACAGAACTGGAAGAAAAGGACACCCAGGCCGTGCCCGTGCCGGGGGATGAAGACGATATCCGCCAGTACCTCCGGGAGATTCGCAGCTATCCCAGGCTGACACCGGAGGAGGAAAAGGAGCTGGCCCGCCGCTGTGCCCAGGGGGATGAGGAGGCCATCCGGCAGATGGTCAATTCCAATCTGCGGCTGGTTGTCTCCGTTGCCAAGGAGTATGCCGGCCGAGGCGTGCCCCTGCTGGACCTCATTCAGGAGGGCAGTATCGGGTTGCTGGTGGCGGCCAGAAAATTTGACTACACCCGGGATTACCGGTTTTCTACATACGCAACCAAGTGGATCCGCCAGGGTGTGACCCGGTGTCTGCTCAACCATGCGGGGACCATCCGGGTGCCGGTGCATACGGCGGAACGGATGCGGAAGATCCAGGCGGCCAGCGCCTATCTGCGTCAGCAGAACGGCACGGAGCCCACGGCGGAGGAGATTTCCAAGCGGGTGGACCTTCCCAAGGAGAAGGTGGAGGAGCTGCTGCAGCTGTCCCCGGACATCTGCTCGCTGGATGTGCCCACGGGAGACGGAGACAAGGGGACCCTTGGCAACCTCCTGGAGGATATGGAGGCCCCCCAGCCCCAGGAGGAATTGGTGCGCAAGGAAATGACGGACATGATGGACAGGCTTCTGGCCTCTCTGACACCCCGGCAGCAGACCATTCTCCGGCTGCACTTCGGCATGGAGGACGGCACCTGCCATTCTCTGGAGGAGATCGGCCAGGAGTTGGGCATCTCCAAGGAGCGGGTGCGCCAGGTGGAGAAGCAGGCCATGGAAAAGCTGCAGGCCATGGGCACCAGCATGGGATTGGAGGATTTTCTGGAATGAGTGATTTGGATTTTTCCTTTCAGGACAGCCCCTGGGAGCTGTACCTGAATACCAAGCGGCCGGGAGAGGCGGTCAGCGCCGCCCATTTCCTGACCCTTTTGGAGGAGGAGACGGAAAGCGCCGTGGAGGATGCCTTTGCCGCCCTGGAGGAGCGGGGGCTCTCCCTGGATATCTCCGGCCTGCCCGTCCGGGAGTTTTCCGGACAGGCGGCCCTGCGGCTGAAGCAGGAGCTGGAATGGTCCGAAAAGGGCCTGGACCCGGACCTGATTCCTCCCAATGACCCGCTGCGGCTATACCTGGAGGAGGTTGCGGCCTTCCGTCCGGAGGACGAGGCGACACTGGCGGAGATGGCCGCCCAGGGGGATGAGACGGCGGAGGAAAAGCGGATGACCCTGGCCATGGCCCGGGTGACGGAGATTGCCCGGGAATACGCAGGCTGCGGTGTGCTCCTGATGGACCTGATTCAAGAGGGCGGCCTGGCCCTGTGGCAGAATATTGCCCGGGAGAAGGAAGCCAGAGAGGCGGCCGTCCGGAACGCCATGGCCCGGGCCGTGACATTGCAGGCCCGGGAACGGGGCGTGGGCCAGAAAATGCGCCAGGCCCTGGAGGACTACCGGGCTGTGGACGAGCGCCTGCTGGGAGAGCTGGGGAGAAACCCCACCCTGGAGGAAATCGCCCAGGAAATGCACATGACCCCGGAGGATGCCGAGACGGTGCGCCGCTGCCTGGAGGATGCCAGAATGCTGGACCGGGCCACCAATGTGCCCCAGGATCCCCCGGAGGAGGAAAACCAGGCCGTGGAGGACACCGCCTATTTCCAGATGCGCAGCCGGATTACGGAAATGCTCAGCGTGCTGCCTCCGGAGGACGCAAAGCTTCTGACATTGCGCTTTGGCCTTGAAAAGGGTCTGCCCCTTTCTCCGGAGGAGACCGGAAGGCAGCTGGGGATCACTGTAGACGAGGTACTCTCCCGGGAGGCAAAGGCCCTGGCGCTGCTGCGCCGGGAAGAAAACGGCGAAAACGCCGGGAAATGAGGAAAACCCATGGAAAAAAGGATTTCTATCGCCATTGACGGCCCTGCCGGTGCCGGAAAGAGCACCATTGCCAGGCAGCTTGCCGCTGACCTGGGCTACCGTTATGTGGATACCGGTGCCATCTACCGCACCGTCGCCTATTTTATGGACCTGTGGGGGGTGAGCCCCAAGGATGTGGACGGGGTAAACCGCTACATCGACGAGCTGACTATCGGAATCGAGTATGATGACCAGGGCCTGCAGCACATGATTATGAACGGCATGGATGTGACCAATGACATCCGTACCCAGGAGATTTCCCAGAAGGCGAGCCTGATCTCCGCCCACGCCGTGGTCCGGGAGGTGCTGCTGGATATGCAGCGGGAACTGGCGAAAAACTACAATGTGGTCATGGATGGCCGAGACATCGGCTCCGTTGTTCTGCCCAAGGCCACGGTGAAGATTTTCCTGACGGCTTCTCCTGAGGTCCGGGCCCAGCGCCGGTACAAGGAGCTTCTGGAAAAGGGTCAGAAGGCCAAGTACGAGCAGGTCCTCAAAGATGTCCAGCAGCGGGACTACCAGGATACCCACCGGGAGATTGCCCCGCTGAAAATGTGCCGGGATTCCGTTAAGGTGGATACTTCCGACCTGAATCTGGAGGAGTCTGTGGCGGCCATTCGGAAAATCGTAGAGGAGAAGCTTTCCAAATGAGTGTACGTGTGGCCAAAAGTGCGGGCTTCTGCTTTGGCGTGAGCCGGGCGGTGGAGCTGGTGCAGTCTTCCGCCGCGGCGGGCAAGCGCACCGTAACATTGGGACCCATCATCCACAACCGCCATGTAGTCAAAGCGTTTACGGAGGCGGGTGTGGGGGTGATTGACTCCCCGGAGGAGGCAAACCCGGGCGATACCGTCATTATCCGTTCCCACGGCGTGGGTCGGGAGGTCTACCGCCGCTTAGAGGAGCGGGGGGCGGAAATTGTGGATGCTACCTGCCCCTTTGTCAAACGAATTCACGGTCTGGTTTCCCAGGCCGAGGGGGAGGGACGACTCCCCATCATCATCGGCACCCCCACCCATCCGGAGGTGGAGGGCATTGCGGGCTGGTGCGGCCATTGCAAGGTCTTTGATAGTGCAGAAGCACTAAAAAAATGGGTTCAGGATGAACAAATTGATGCGGACTTGCCAATTTGCATGGTTTGCCAGACCACATCCACCGAAAGTTTGTGGAAAATATGCAGAAATTTTGCAAAAAAACAGTTTACTAACTTGAAAATTTTTGATACAATATGTAAGGCGACTGAGGATAGGCAGACAGAAGCGGCTCGTTTGAGCCGTGAGTGCCAGGCAATGGTGGTGGTTGGAGATGCCAAAAGCTCCAATACCGGCCGCCTGGCGATGATTTGCCGCGAATACTGCGACCGTGTAGCTCTTGTTGACGATGCCAGCGAACTGGAGCCCGCGTTTTTCGCCGGTATCACTGATGTTGGAATCACGGCTGGTGCGTCCACACCGGCGTGGATTATAAAGGAGGTCAACAAGACTATGAGCGAAATTACCAATGTTGAGGCTGTACAGGAGGAGAACTTTGCGGAGCTTCTCGAGCAGTCCATCAAGACTTTAAATACAGGAGATAAGGTCGTAGGCACCGTTACCGGTATCGGGAATACCGAGGTTCAGGTGGATCTGGGCACCAAGCACGCCGGCTACATCCCCTATGATGAAGTCAGCAACGATCCCTCCGTCAAGCCTGAGGACATTCTGAAGGTGGGCGACGAGATCGAAGTCTTCGTCGTTCGCGTGAACGATCAGGAAGGCACCGTGCAGCTGTCCAAGAAGAAGCTGGACGGCCTGAAGGTCTGGGACGACATGGCTGCCTGGGTGGAGGACAAGACCACCGTGGAAGGCGTTATTACCGAGGAGAACAAGGGCGGTCTGGTTGCCAACGTGAAGGGCATCCGTGTCTTTATCCCCGCTTCCCAGTCCGGCATCGCCAAGGGCGGCGACATGGCTGGCATGGTGGGCAAGACCGTGCAGATGAAGATCACCGAGGTCAACCGTGCCCGCCGCCGTGTCATCGGCTCCATCCGCGCCGTTTCCTCCGAGGCTCGTAAGGCTGCTCAGGAGAAGATTTGGAGCGAGATCGAGGTGGGCAAGAAGTATCACGGCGTTGTGAAGTCCCTGACTTCCTACGGCGCTTTCGTGGACATCGGCGGCGTGGACGGCATGGTGCACGTTTCCGAGCTGAGCTGGAACCGGATCAAGACCCCCGCGGACGTGGTGAAGGTCGGCGACGAGATCGACGTTTACGTCATCTCCTTCGATCCCGAGAAGCACAAGATTTCTCTGGGCTACAAGACTGCCGAGATGAACCCCTGGAACCAGTTCATGACCAATTACGCTGTGGGCGACGTGGTGGATGCCAAGATTGTCAAGCTGATGACCTTCGGTGCTTTCGCTGAGATTCTGCCCGGCGTAGACGGCCTGATTCACATTTCCCAGATCGCTGACCGCCGGATTGGCAAGCCCGAGGATGTGCTGTCCGAGGGTCAGGACGTGAAGGTCAAGATCACTGATGTGGATGCCGAGAACAAGCGCATCTCCCTGTCCATCCGGGCTCTGCTGGAGGACAATGGCGAGGACGCCGAGTAATTTTTCAAAGGAACACCGGGACTGACCATAGTCCCGGTGTTTTTCGTAATACCGAAAACTCCTCCACAGAAAGGACATCACCATGGTAAAGCATATTATTTTCTTTACGCTGAAGCCGGAGGCAGATAAGGACAAGGTAATTTCCGCAGCCCAGGCTGCTCTCTTGCCTCTGGTGGGCAAAATCCCTGGCCTAACCAAAATGGAAGTGAAAAAAACCTTCGTCGGCCCGGATTTTGTGCTCTATTCCGAGCTGGAAAGCCGGGAGGCGCTGGCGGTTTACGCCGAGCATCCGGCCCATATCGAGGCGAAAACCCATTTCTTCCCCTGGGTACAGTCCCGGGTGGCAGCGGACTACGAGGTTTAATACTATTTCTTAATAAAATGATTTCATCATTTTACTTAAGCCGTTTCACGGC
>OIZI01000168.1_pt1 | contig 34756 bp, 30 predicted proteins | sample 1588441 | NCBI WGS metagenome assembly OIZI01 (sample SAMN03283284) | human gut metagenome | biome: human-associated habitat; material: feces | host: Homo sapiens | place: Peru | collected 2012 | reverse complement strand
TTCGCCCCTACGATATAATATAAAAATATAATTGCTTGTAACCGTTGATTTGTTGCGATTTAACGGCGGCAGCAAGCCGCCCTACGCCGTTGAATAAACGGATTGTGCTTCTTTTAATTTTAATACAAATATAAAAATCCCACTATGCAAAACATAGTGGGATAAATTTATGTGTAAACTTTTGATTTAATTTGCCGCAATATATACTAAAATGCTCCTGGCGTCCGCTACCGAAACAGCACCGTCACAGTTCATATCGGCTGCCCACACCTGCTGCTCGTCAAGCGTCGTCATTTCCGCAACGGATCTGAGAACAAGCTTTGCGTCAAACAGCGAAATCCTGCCGTCTGCATTGACGTCGCCGTCAGCACCCGAAAGAGGTGAAAGGTTGTGAGCGTTCCTGTCATAGTTCATAAACTGCGGATACTTTGCATTGGAATAAATGTTTGTGTCGGGAGTGGCGGTAAGTATCCACTTGAAAAATTCGCCGTTGTCGTTAGCACCCTTGTTGCTGTATTCAACGTGCTTCATATTTTTGATAAACCACGTGTTATCAGGCAGATAAGCTGTGCGTGCATCGATAACCCTATCAAACGAAACGTGCGGTGCTTTCTTAGCAATGTCAAGCGTTTTTCCGTATTCAGCAACGGTTGCGAAGCCGCTTGTGTGTATAGTTTCGATTACCTGATCTCCCATAAGGCTTGCCGCCGAGGTAACGGGAGAGTTCTGCAAATTGTAATGCGAAACCACTGAAACGCAGACGCCGTCAGCCTGTGCCGACTTGAGAATTGAAGCGATTTTTGACTGAACGTTGTAGTGATAATCGTCAATTCTGTTTTTGAGAGTCTTTTTTTGCTGTACCGTACCGTCGCTCATTCTCATGAACATATATGTCCTTGCGGAATTGTAGCAGGACTCGGGGACGAACGCCCAAAAGCCCGTGGTGTATCCGAAGGCAGGGATTAAGCAATCCTCGTAAATTCGATCCTTGTTGTATTTGAACAAATCGCCGAGTATGGGAATGATTTTTTCGACAATGCCCGTTGAAGAGAGAACGGTGCTTACCTTATCTGTTCCCAAAACGTCGCTGAGTATATTGTAAAGACCCGGAGCGTCGATTGACACGTCGCCCATAAAGAGCTTGCCGACCATTTCAAGTCCCGTGTAAGCTGACGAAAGCATTGTTATATTGCTTAAATCGTCATACCCGTATTTCGCAAGGTAAGCGGACATAATAACGCCGCCCATACTGATACCTGAAATTGAAATTTTATCGTGACCGGAGGTCTTTTTGATATTTTCGACATATTCGTGAATTTCATCCGCAAGAATAAGCGGATCAACACGCCAGTCAAGTCCGTAAACCCAAACGTGATCCTTGCCGACCGCCTCACAGGCAACATCAACTATATCATTGTTGAAAATTTCCTTGACGTAGGCATAATCGTAGTTTGAAACAGGCTGTGTAAATTGCTCGATAATCTCGACGTTCCTATGTTTAGGCGTTCCGTCGGGAGAACAGGCAATGGGGTCGAGTACCTCGTTTACAATCGGGATAAACTCGTCGCAGAATTTGTCGAAGTCCGCCCTCGTTCTCTTTGAAGCGAGAAGAGTTGTAAGGGAGGGAAGAGCCTTTTCGACAGCCTTTGTAATTGTTTCCGCCTCGGGTGCCCAAACGCTCTTGCCCGTTTTGGTGTCAACAAGCAGATACTGTGAAAAACCCGAGATTACAAGCATGGGATTTTTGCCGCAGTTACACACCTTATTTGCCGCAAAAGACGGTGCAACGCAGCTGAACATCAGAACTAAGGATAAAATAACGCTAAAAGATTTTTTGAAGATTTTCTTTGACATTATACTTCCTCCTCGTATATTGAAATACAAAATTATTGTATCACATCAAAACGGCAAGTGCAATAATTTATACAAAATTAAAATAGTGTTTCAACAATTTTTGTGCAATTACACGGCGAATAACGCCAAAAGTCAATGTGACCCGAATCAATAAAATATATGTAATTTCGGTTTTCACAGGCAAAGCTGTCCGTGCCGACGATTATCAGCTTTATTTTCATTTTTTCGGGATTTATGCTTTTGATAAATACGCTTGCACTCTGCCCAACCTCGACGCCCTCTGCGTATTCCGCAAGGCCTGCAAGGTTTGGCGAAAGCTCAACGAAAACGCCGTATGGCTCTACGGAACGGACAATTCCCGTGACGGTTTCTCCCGAATGAAAAGCTTTTGCGTTTTCCTCCCAAGTGCCGAGCAACTCCCTGTGCGAAAGGGTTATTCTGCCGTTTTCGTCAATGCTTCTTACAACTGCCTTTATGCTTTGACCGATGAAAAATCTTGAGTGCGGATTCGGTATTCTTGAGACCGAAACGGAGTTTATCGGCAAAAGTGCGGTTATGCCCCGTCCTATGTCGCAAAATGCACCGAACGGCTCAATATGCGTGATTTTTGCATCTATAATATCGCCGGTACGAAGAGCTGAAATGTAATTTTTTCGGCAGTCCGCCTGCGCTTCTGTCCTGCTCAAAACAGCGACGGGGTTTTCACTTGATAAATCGACCTCGGTTATATAAAAGCCCGTAGGCTTGTTGACCCTTGAAATTATCGCAATGTCCTTTACACTCGCATCCTTTACGCCCTCGGCACATTCATCGTGCGGCATAAAGCCTTTTATATTGCCCAATTTGAAATGCAGATTGTGGGCGTTGTCACACATAAGAGCCCTCGCTTCAAGATAAAGCCGCTTTTCACACGCCTCTTTGAGCAAGCTTTCACTTGCAAATATTTTTTCCGTTTCCCTTGAATTGAAAACGGCTCCCTCGGGTAAATATTTTTCCATAATGATTACCGTGCCTTTCAGATTTCTGATATTTTTGCAATTTACTCATACATTTATATGCCCGAGGAAGTGAAATGAGAATTGCGGTATTTAATTTTTTCACATATTGTGGTACAATATATAAAAATCGTTCGGGAGGTATATTATGGACGTGCGTGTGGGCGACGAGCTTGTGATGAAAAAGGCGCATCCCTGCGGCGAGAACAGGTTTGAGGTTTTGCGTTCGGGAATTGATTTCAGACTGCGTTGTAAGAAGTGCGGACGGGAAGTAATGGTGCCCCGTATAAAGATTGAAAAAAATATTAAGAAAATAATTCGTGAGGAAAGTCCAAATGACCGATAAGCTTAACGGAATAGAAGAAAGATACGAAAAAATCAACGAGCTGTTATGCTCTCCCGATATAATAAGCAATCAGCAGGAATATGCAAAGCTTATGAAAGAGCAGAAGAATTTAACGCCCGTTGTTCAGAAATTCAGAGAATATAAGAAATATGAAAGCGCGCTCACGGAGTCAAAAGAATTGCTTGATGCAGGCGGACTTGACAAGGATTTCAGAGAGCTTGTGCAAGAGGAGTTCGAGCAGGCTAAAATTGACGTTGAGCGTTGCTCGGAAGAGCTTAAAGTTTTGCTCTTGCCGAAGGACCCCAACGACGAGCGAAACGTTATTGTCGAGATAAGAGGCGGTGCAGGTGGAGAAGAGGCGGCGCTTTTCGCAGGCGAGCTTTTCAGAATGTACTCTATGTATGCACAGTCGAAGGGCTTTAAGGTGGAGATTTTGTCGGAAAATCCCACGGAGCTCGGCGGATACAAGGAAATTGTTTTCAGCGTTGAGGGCGAGGGCGCATATTCACGCTTTAAGTTTGAAAGCGGTGTTCACCGTGTTCAGCGTGTTCCCGAAACCGAAAGTCAGGGCAGAATTCAGACCTCGACCGCAACGGTTGCCGTTTTGCCCGAGGCTGAGGATGTGGACGTTGAGCTTGATCCTGCAGACTTGCAGATTGATGTTTTCCGTTCGTCGGGCGCAGGCGGTCAGAAGGTAAACAAGACTTCGTCGGCCATTCGTGTAACGCATCTTCCTACGGGAATGGTGGTTGAGTGTCAGGACGAGCGAAGCCAGTATAAAAATAAGGATAAGGCGTTAAAGGTGCTTCGTTCGAGGCTTCTTGAAATTGAACAGGAAAAGCACGACGCAGAAATAGCAGGCGCAAGAAAGGCACAGGTCGGAACGGGCGACAGAAGCGAGAGAATAAGAACCTACAACTTCCCGCAGGGCAGGGTGTCCGACCACAGAATAGGGCTTACTCTTTATAAAATCGAGCAGATAATGAACGGCGACCTTGATGAGATAATCGACGCTCTTATCACAGCCGATACGGCAGAAAAATTAAAGGCAGAGGAAAATTGATGATTACTCGGGTAATTGACATCAGAACAAATGAAAAAGAGGCTTTGAGCGAGGCGGCAAGGCTTATAAAGGACGGCGAGGTTGTGGGAATACCCACCGAAACCGTTTACGGACTTGCGGCAAACGCACTCGACGGCGAAGCGGTTAAAAAGATATATATCGCAAAGGGCAGGCCGTCGGACAATCCGTTGATTGTTCATATCAGCGATATGTCGGAGCTTGCGCCGCTTGTAAGGGAGATACCCGAAAAGGTAAGGCTTATGGCTGAAAAATTTTGGCCGGGTCCCCTTACAATGATAATGAAAAAAAGCGATTTGATTCCCGACGTTACCTCGGGCGGACTTGACACGGTAGCGGTGCGTATGCCGAAATCCGAATACGCAAGGAAGATAATCAAGGCTTGCGGCTTACCGCTTGCCGCACCGAGCGCAAATCTTTCGGGAAGCCCGAGCCCGACAAACGCAAGGTATGTTTTTGATGATATGGACGGCAGAGTACCGCTGATAATCGACGGCGGGGGCTGTGAAATCGGCGTTGAGTCAACGGTTATAACATTTGCTGCCGAAAAGCCTACGCTTTTAAGACCGGGCGGTGTTACGGTTGAGCAAATCGAGGCTCTTATCGGCGAAATCGATATTGCTTCGGCTGTTCTCAATAAGCTAAAGGACGGCGAAACGGCGGCTTCTCCGGGAATGAAATACAAGCATTACGCACCGAGCGCCGACATAACAATAGTAAAGGGCAGCTTTGAAAAATTTGTCGATTTTGTAAAGGATAAAGATTGTTTTGTGCTTTGCTTTGAGGGCGAGGAGCAAAATTTTGAAAATGCCGTTACATACGGCAGAGCCGACGACGGACTTTCGGAGGCTAACAGGCTTTTTGATGCACTTCGTGAGCTTGACGAAAGGGGAGCTAAAACCGTTTACGCAAGATGCCCCGAAATAAGCGGCGTGGGACTTGCGGTTTATAACAGGCTTATCCGTTCCGCAGGCTTTAAGGTTAAGGAAGTATAGCGTAAAAAATTTCGCCTGTTCAGGCAATACAGGACGAAACGGCGATTTTTAATAAAATGTTTGTTGCTGAAAGGCTAGGGTGATCGGTGTGAAAATTATCGGACTTACAGGGCAGACGGGAGCAGGAAAATCCACCGTCGCAAGGGCGCTTGAAAAAATCGGATATTATCATATTGACGCCGACCTTGTCGCAAAAGAAGTGATAAACGGCGACAAGGCTGTTATCTCCGCACTCGCACGGGAATACGGAGAGGATATTGCTTTGCCCGACGGCAGTGTTGACAGAAAGCTGCTTGCGAAAAGGGCTTTTTCGTCAAAGGAAAATACGGAAAGGCTAAGCGAGATAACTCATCCTGCTGTTGTCAGGCGAATAAAAAGCATAATTTCACAAAAGGAACAGGAGAACGCTTTGGGTGTAACGGTTGATGCGATAGGACTTTTTGAAAGCGGACTGTCAAGCCTTTGCGATGTAAACGTTTGCGTTGTCGCACCCGAGGAAATACGCCTTGAGAGGATAATCAACCGAGATAAAATATCGCTTGAAGGTGCAAGGCAAAGAATATCGGCACAAAAGGGCGAGGACTTTTTTCTTGCAAACGCCGATAAGGTTATAAAAAATTATCCGCCCTACGGACTTTCCGAGCAGATAAAGGAAATTATCAATGATGACTGATAAAAAGAAAACCGCATTATCAAAAATAATTGCGTTGATTTTGACCCTTGTTGCAGTTATATCGGCTGTAACCGTGCTTTTTGTAAGAGCAGGCTACAAGCATAGATATCCGCAAAAATACACAGAATATATAGTGAAATATTCGGAGGAGTATTCCGTTCCGAAGGAATTATTATATGCTACGGCGCAGGTTGAAAGCGGATTTGACGAAAACGCAAAATCGTCTGTCGGCGCAATAGGTCTTACGCAGATTATGCCCGATACGCTTATGTGGCTTCAGACTAAAACGGGCGAAAAATACACCGAAGCGGATTTGACAAATCCCGAAATTTCAATAAAATACTGTGCGTTATTTTATTCGATATTGCTTGAAAAATTTGAGGACACCGAAGTTGCCGTGGCGGCGTATCACGCAGGTATAAACAGGGTTGACGGCTGGCTTAAAAACCCCGAATACTCAAAGGACGGGAAAACACTTGATAAAATTCCGTCGAGGGCGACGGCACACTATGTAAACAAGGTAACAAAAGCCGTAAATATTTACGGTAATCTATATAAAGAGGAGCTATGAAAATGAGTAAGGAAAAATCAAAAGCAGAAGAGCTTAAAGAAAAGCTCTTTTACAATCCGAAGCACGCTTCGGAGGTTATTTCGCAGGAAGAAACCGACAAGGCAGACGCATTTTGCGAGGAGTATAAGAGTTTTCTGAACAAGGCAAAGACAGAGCGAGAGGCTGTTGTTTATGTTCTTGAAAAGGCAAAGAAAAACGGCTTTGTTGAGTTTGACAGAGCAAAAAAATATAACGCAGGCGACAAGGTTTACTACAATAACAGAGGCAAGTCAATAATTCTTGCGGTTATCGGTAAAAAAGGACTTGAAAACGGTACTCGTCTTTCGGCGGCGCACATTGACTCTCCGAGACTTGATATGAAACAAAATCCGCTTTATGAGGATACGGAAATCGCATATTTCAAGACTCATTATTACGGCGGAGTTAAGAAGTATCAGTGGACAGCAATTCCGCTTTCACTTCACGGTGTAGTTGTAAAAAGAGACGGAACAAAGGCTTATGTAAATGTCGGCGAGGATGATAACGACCCGAAATTTGTTGTAACGGACCTTCTTCCGCATCTTGCCGCAGAGCAGATGAAGCGTACCCTTGCAGACGGAATAAGGGGCGAGGAGCTGAATGTTTTAATCGGCTCACGTCCGTTCAAGGATGACGAGGCAAGCGAAAAGGTCAAGCTCAATATTATGAACATTCTCTTTGAGAAATACGGCATTATCGAGAGCGATTTTCTTTCGGCGGAGCTTGAGGCTGTCCCTGCTTTCAAATCCTGCGATATAGGCTTTGACCGCAGTATGATAGGCTCTTACGGACACGACGACAGAGTTTGCGCTTATCCTGCCGCAGAGGCTATTTTTAGCATTGAAAATCCCGAATATACCGCAATTACCGTTCTTACCGACAAGGAGGAAATCGGCTCTGACGGCAACACGGGACTTAATTCCTCATATTTCAAATATTTTGTTGCAGACCTTGCAAATATGCAGGGCGTGAATTATCACACCGTGCTTTCAAACACTCATTGCCTTTCGGCTGACGTGAACGCTGCGTTTGACCCTACCTTCCCCGATGTTTCCGAGAGAAGAAACGCTTCCTATATCAACAAGGGCGTTGTTATCACGAAATATACAGGCTCAAGAGGCAAGGCAGGCACAAGCGACGCTTCGGCTGAATATATGGGAAAAATAAGAAGTATGCTTGACGGTGCGGATGTCGTATGGCAGTCGGGCGAGCTCGGTAAGGTTGACGCAGGCGGCGGCGGAACGGTTGCAATGTATCTTGCGGCACTCGATATTGACGTTGTTGACCTCGGTGTTCCGGTGCTTTCAATGCACGCTCCGTTTGAGGTTGTCTCAAAGCTTGACGTTTATATGGCATACAGAGCGTTCAAGACATTCTTCGAGGAGAAATAAATTGATTTCAGAGCAGATCTATACGGTCTGCTCTTTTGTTTATAAATTCTTTCCGATTTGTTAACAAAGTGTTAAACATTGCATAGTATATTGTATTACAAGATAGTATGTGATATATTGTAATTATAATAAAGACAGTAATGCGGATAGTGCGGAAAGGAGAGGCGCAATGAATACGCAGTTCAAAAAGGGCGTGCTTGAGCTCTGTGTTTTGTCACAGTTGCGGCAGGGAGACAAATACGGCTATGAGCTTGCGGACGCCGTGGGAAAGCAGATAGATGTTTCCGAGGGAACGATTTATCCGTTGCTGAAGCGTTTAAGAAACGAGGGATATTTTGAAGTGTACCTCAAGGAGTCGCCCACGGGTCCTGCGAGGAAATATTACAGACTTACCAAAAAGGGTTGCGACACACAGGCGGCACTTGAAGAGGAATGGAACGAATTTACCCTTTGTGTTTCAAATTTGTTAGGAGGCGACGGTAATGACCAAGGTTGAATTTTTACAGGAATTATATAATTATCTTTCGGGCTTTTCGCCTGCGGACCGTGATGAGATAATACAGGACTTTGAGGAGCATTTTTCCGCCGGCCTTGAGCTTGGAAAAAGCGAAGAGCAGATTTGCGAGGAACTCGGTACTCCGTACAGCTGTGCTATGCAGTATGTAAATTCGCAGCAAGCTTCGCCGTCTGCCGACACAAAGGAACAGCCGAAGCAAGGTCAGGCGACCTTAGGCGTCGGCTCGCAGACAGCTCAAAAGCCGAATTTTGACAGACGCAACAAAACCTTGTGGATGGTAATGTTCATATTCCTTGTTTTGTGTGCATTCGGCGTTTATCCTGCTTCGGTGGTTCTTATGCTTTCTCCGATAGCGGTTGCGTTAGGCTCGATTTTTACAGTTTCGGCACCGTTTACGGGAGCAATGATAGGTTTTCTCGTTTCATTTAGCGTGATGCTTTTTTCGGCAGGCTTGCTTGCTTTTGCGGTTATGACCTATCTTTTAAGATTGAGCTTCCGCAAAGCCGGAATATAAGGAGGAACGGATATGAAAAAGCTGATAATTATAACAACGGTTGTCCTTTTAGCTTCGATTATATCAACTCTTTGCTTTACGGCGGCGCTCGGAAACGACTTTATAGCGTTTGCTTCGAGGAACAATATGAGCATAGAGGAAGCATTTGACAGGCTTGAGGATGACTTTGATGACAGGTTTGATGCGCCGGATAACGACGACCTTGACGAGCCCGATTTTGATGATGATTACGATATGTATGATTACGATTAAGGCGTTTACGGTATAGATATAGAAAAATACAAAGCGTATTTAACGGATGGGATAATTATGGAGAGAAAAAACAAGCTCGATACAGAGGTTGTTTTGACAGAGGGGACGGAAAGCAAGCAGCTCACATACGATAAGCTGTTTTGGCTGTTTATTGCAGGCAGTATATTGGGCGTGATTATCGAAGGTGTTTTCTGCCAAATTGCAAAGGGACATTGGGAAAGCCACGTGGTTTCGGTTTACGGCTCTTTCAACATACTTTACGGTGCGGCGGCAGTCTTGTTTTATGTTGCGGCGGATAAATTAGACTGCAAGCCTAAGGTTGAGAAATTTTTGGTGTTTTCCGTTGTGGCGACAATATTGGAGCTTCTTTGCGGACTGCTGTTAAAAGATGTTCTCGGTATGCGTGCATGGAGCTATGACGGCAGCTTTATGAATTATCAGGGCATAATATGCTTGGGCTTTTCGATAATGTGGGGACTTGCAGGCACGGCTTTTTGCAAGCTTTGCCCTAAAATCGACGTACTTCTTGAAAAACTCAAGGGCAAGAAATGGCATATTGCCTGTGTTGCAATGAGCGTGTTTATGGCGGTAAACTTTATAATGACCGCAGCTTCCATATACAGATGGAGCGAGAGGCATTACGGGCTTGAGGCGAAAACCAAATTTGAAGAGTATCTCGACGAAAGAGCACCCGACAATTGGATGCAGGCACGCTTTGTCGAATGGGAGTTCTTGACAGATATTGATTTTTAGTTAAAATAAATAATAATAAAAATAAAATAAAATTAAAAGGAGAAATAAATATGAAGAAAAAACTTTATAAAAGCAGCAGCGACAAAATGCTCGCAGGTGTACTCGGCGGATTTGCGGAGTATATCGGAGTAGATTCAACCCTTGTAAGACTTGTTTATGTTCTTATTGCACTGTTTTCGGCAGGCTTCCCCGGAATTCTTTTCTATATTATATGTGCTCTTGTAATTCCCGACGAGCCGTTTAATGTTGAGCAGTAATTTCATATTTCGTCCGAAAACGTCTGCGATTTCGTAAAAACAACAGCATAAGGTGACACGGTTTTCACCGTACCGAGGATATAATTTTTTTGTAAAATTATGTATAAGGTACGGTGATTTTTTTGAAGGCTTCACAGACGGCAAGACGGGTATATCTCGACGCAAACGCCGAAAAAATAGAGAGAATATCAAAGCGGATCATAGCTCAAATGCTGTGTTTCCTGCTCGGACTTTTATGCGGCTCGATAAATGAGCTCAAGGCATTTTCGCCGTTTGCGGTTGCATTTGTAACGGCTGTATCGGGCAAATATACAATTTCGGCAGGCTTGGGAGCAGCGGCAGGCTATATTTTAACTCAGGACAGCCTGTCGGCACTTAGGTACATAGCGGCGATAATCTGCTCGGTTATTTTAATAAGGCTCACAAATGAGCTTGAAAAGCTTAAAAAATTCAGACTGCTGCCGTCGTGTATCAGCTTTATGTCGTTGTTCCTGACAAGTATGGCGGTGCTTTTCGCAGACGGGACTTCCGTAAGGTCGTTTTTTATCTTTTTAAGCGAGGCAACGCTCGGCTTTGCCTTGTCATTCGTGTTCTCGTCTGCGTTTGATGCCCTGACGGTCTATTCCTCACAGGGCGGATTTACGGCGAGAGATATTGTGAGTGTGGGCGCATTACTGTCCGTTGTTCTGCTGTCGCTTTCGGGGATTACCGTGTTTTCCGCTTCGCCGGCAAGGATAATCGGAATTTTTTTGTTGCTGCTGACATCTTTCATTTACAAGGAGTCGGCAGGGACAAGCCTCGGGGTGGAACTCGGTTTATCCCTTTCTTTAAGTCAAAGCGTAGGTGCAATGGGCATTTCCTATGCCGTTGTCGGACTTGCTTCGGGTCTGTTCTCACGCTTCAACAGATTTGCCGGTACGGCGGCAGGACTTCTTGCCTTTTTGGCGGTGCTTTTATTTGAAAACGACACTTTAGATAAAATTTATCTAATTGTTGAATTCGCTGTTGCCTGCGTTGCGTTTTTGTGTATTCCGGAAAAATATTTGCGTGCCATTACAGGAGGCTTTTATGAGAAAAGAGAGCCTGTAAATATTAACTCTCAACGTCTTGCATTACTTGAAAGGCTTAAAAATGCGTCGATGGCTGTCGAGGAGGTATCGGAGACCGTGAATGCCGCCTCCTCGCTTCTCAAAAGCAATATCCCCGAAACGGAGCTTGATGTTTATTCGAGAGTGAGAGCAAGCGTTTGCACGGGATGTCGGTTAAATTCGTTTTGCTGGAGCAAGAATTTTGCCGACTGTAAAAAGGCGTTTGATACTATGAGCGAAGCACTCAAAAATAACGGGGTAGTAAATCCGAATAAGCTTCCGCCGTTTCTCAAGGGCTGCTGCGTGAAATCGGACGAGCTGACGGACAGCTTTAATAAGCTCTACATAGGCTTTGTATCGTCGAGGGCGGCAAAGGAAAGGGTTGAAAGAATGAGGAGCATATCCTCACGTCAATTCGGCGGCATATGCGATATGCTTACCGAAATATCCGAAGAATTCACAAAGGAAATTGACTTTGCGGATGAGCTTTCGGCTGAAATTGAGGAGCTTCTTATTTCTTCGTTTAACATTACACCGTCTGCGCTCGTGTGCAGAAATTCAGAAAACGGCAGGCTGAAAATAGAGTTTTCGTTTATAAAGACTAATGAAAAAATAAACGAATATGAGCTTCGAAAGGCACTTGAAAAGACCTGTCGGGTGCAGCTTGACAGACCGTCAATTACAGCCTCGGGCGATGAGGCGTGCGTTTGCTTTTGCGAAAAGACATTTTTCAGAGTGGAGGCGGCGGCTTCAAGGAGCACGGCAAACAAGGATAAATATTGCGGAGACAGTTTTGAGAGCTTTTATGACGGCAAGGGCAATTTCAATGTTGTTTTAAGCGACGGAATGGGCACGGGAATGAGGGCTGCCGTCGATTCCTCACTTGCAAGCTCAATGACGGCAAAGCTTTTGCGCTCGGGCTTCTCGCACTCTGCGGCATTCAGGCTTGTAAACTCCGCACTGCTCTTGAAATCCACCGAAGAGTCGCTTGCAACGCTTGACGTGCTTTCCATAGATTTGTATTCGGGCAACGCAACGCTGTGTAAGGCAGGTGCCGTGGCGACGCTTGTGCGTAAAAACGAAAGCGTGACGGCTGTAAACCGTGCGTCAATGCCGTTGGGAATTCTCGACGAAGCGGATTTCGTATCAACACAATTCAAGCTTCGCAAGGGCGATACAATCGTAATGGCAAGCGACGGCGCATTCGAATACTCTCTCGATACGGCAAAAAAGCTGCTTTCATCTGAAAAAGCCGCTTCCGTAGACAGCCTTGCGGAGAAAATAGCCGAGGTGTCAAAGCATGAAAGAAGCAAAAAACCGAAGGATGATGTTACGGTGATAGCACTCAAATTAGTGCTAAATGAATAAAAAGTAAAGAAAAAAACTGAAATTTTACATAAAAACCAAAGATTTGATTGACAATCGGCGAAATTTATTGTAAATTTTATATGTATCGATTGATAATGTGCAATTATACGCCAAGAAGAATTTGAAAGGGGATATTTTTCAGATGGCAAAAAACAAACCTGTTCTGACTCCCGAGGAGTTGGAAGCTAAAAATGCAAGGAAGGAAGAGAAGAGAAAAATCTTCGGAGAGACCTTCTTCAAATCACTCGCAGTTCTTATGTCTATTGTACTTGTTTATTCAATAGTTTACATAGCATTCGGACAGGGTACGACAATCGAGCAGAAGGTTGTCACACAGGGCACCTCAAACACCGGTAACGGCGGTGCGGCTCAGGGCGGCTCAAGCACAGGCGGCAACACAGCAGGCGGTGCTACTTCCAATACAGGCACATCAAGCGACGCTCCCGCTTCCGACGCTTCAGAGGCTAAGACGGTAGCTGATGCTCTCAACAGTGCAACAAAGGCTGCTGTTGACTCAAAGGCAGGCTATGATTGGGCAAGAAAGTGCGAGTACACAACTCCCATCGACGTTGGTAATGCAACAGGCACACTTAATAAGGTTATTCACATGGTTGACGAAAACGCAGACCTCAACTCTGTTGTCGGCGGCTTCCTCGGAGTAGGCGATAAAAACCTCACAATCAAGAAGGGCGAAGACGCAGCGGCTGCTATCGACTACCACGGCACAAACTATGCTCTCAAGGCTACCTCACTCAAGCCTGAGGACCTCAAGGGCCTCAAGGTTGACGGCAACAGCTTTGAGTTCACACTTGACAACGTAACCACTCCCGCAAAGGACGGCTCAAACTCACTTTCAAGATTTACAAACGACATCATCACTAAGGATGAGGTTGAGGCAGAGATTAAGGCTCAGGTTTCCGTTGTAACGGTTAACTCACTTGACGGCGAATACACAAACATCAAGGTTAAGGGCACAATCACAGACGGTAAGCTTGTTTCTCTCGAGTATGAGACATCAACAAGCGCTAAGCTTGCACTTAAAGCACTCGGTATCGGCATCAACGGTTCAGGTGCTATCCATACTACTGCAAGCTACAAGAACTTTGTATACTAATTCTTAGGAGGAAACTCAAATGGCAAAGAAAGAGAAAGTTCAGTTAACTCCTGAGGAGATTGCTGACAGAAAAATTCGCAGATCGAACGGTTGGACTCGTTTTTGGGCTATTTTCCTTTCGTTCGCAATCGTTGCAGGCGTATTTGCTTTTGCTCGCTCACAGGGCCTCGGCCCTGCTTCAAGCGACGAGACCACAACTGCTGTAAACGGCGGTGCTGCTAACGCATCAAATTCAAGCTCATGGGATGACGGCTCATCAAACGGCGGTTCATCAAATAACGCATCAACACCTGCAAGCTCAGGCAACGCAGGCTCGGCAAATGCAGGCTCAAGCGACGCTGCTTCCGTTGCTACACTTATCAACAACGCTACAAAGGCTGCTGTTGACGCAAAAGCAGGCTACGATTGGGAAAGACATTGCACAGTTGACAACATCAACGTTGGCTCGGCAACAAACATTCTTAACAAGATTATTCAGGGCGTTGACTCCAATTCGGACTTGAACTCGGTTGTCGGCGGCTTCCTCGGCAGAGGCGATAAGAAGGAGACCTGCCCGAAGGGTATGACTCTTGACACAATCGACGTTAAGAAGGACGACGGCACAACAGAGAAGCTTTATCACGGTTCAAGCTACACTCTTAAAGCTACAACTCTTCAGCCGAACGACATTCAGAACCTTTCGGTAAACGGCGATACATATGAATTCACACTTGCTGATTCATCAAATCCCGACAGAAGCGGTAACACGGCTATTTCAAGATTTACAAATGATATCGTTGTTCTCGACGAAGTAAATGCTGAAATCAAGAACTTTGTATCGGCGGTTACGGTTACAGGACTTAACGCTAATTACAAGAATATCAAGGTTAAGGTTGTTATCAAAGACGGCAAGCTTCAGAGCCTTGAATATTCACTTACTGCCGACGCAGAGCTTCAGCTCAAGGCAGGACTTAGCATCACAGGCACAGGTAACCTTGCAGCAAACGCAAAATATTCTAACTTTGTATACTAATTTTTAGGAGGCAACTAATATGGCAAAGAAAGAGAAAGTTCAGTTAACTCCTGAAGAGCTTGCTGAAAAGAAGCTCAATACCAGAAAAGGCTGGGCAAGAGTAGGCGCTATTGTTTGTGCACTTGCAATCACTGTTGCAGTTTATGCGGCAGGCTCAAAGGGCGGTCACAAAATAAAGCAGGTTGAGGAAAATGTTCCGGTAGTAACTCAGATCGTTACTGTTGCAGCTCCGACAGCTCCCACAACCGCGCCCACAACACAGGCTCCCACAACACAGGCTCCTGCAACACAGGCTCCCACAACGCAAGCGTCATCTTCAGGCAGCGGTTCTGCATTGGGCGGAATTATGGATACACTTTCAGGTCTTATCGGCGGAATCGGCGATATTGACTTCTCCGGCGCAGGTGATACCATTGAAGGTCTTGGAAATACCGCTAAGGATTTCTTCTATGGCATTGCAGACAAAATCGAAAACGGCGGCGACATCGGTGATATCGGCGGCGATATTATCGGCGGCATCGGCAAATAAAATATCCCCGATAAAATAAATCACACCTCGAATGAGTGAAAGCTTGTTCGAGGTGCTTTTTTATACTACGACTATATTTTTAAGGGAACGAGTGTCGATGGACGGCATTTTAGCGTTTTTTATGCCAAAACTACATTTCGACAGGCGATTTTAAGCAAATACTATATGTTGTGGCTTTGAAAATAATCGACAAAACGCGATAAAATGTGCAGTAAATGCCCGTATTGACTAAAACTCTGTTCAAAAAACGACGAAAACTAAAATGTTCACATTTCGTTCATAATTTTGTGGAAATATTGCCAAAATTCTTTGATGAATTTGCCCAAAAATAACAATTTTATTTGTTCAAATCGGAAAAACGGTACTAAATCGTGAATAATTTATTGACTTTTTTATAATAAAATTCTATAATTTTAATAACCATAGGAATGGTGTAATGGGCGAAGTATCGAATTTTTTAGATACGGTCGTTATGCCCTCGCTATATTTGGCGGGCAAAAGCCTGTTTTGATACACATCCTTTGGTAATATTACTCGGGTGTGTATCATCGTCTCCCACCGACTTTAACAAGTGGGAATGGTGGGAGGCTACCGAGTTAAACAAGACAGCGTTTGCGGACTCCTCCCTTAAAGGGGCGGTCAGAGGCAAGAAACAAACTGCAGTCGCAAACAGCCGATGCGGCACCCCCGTCGGCATTCGATTAACGGGGTGCGGACATTAAATATTTAATTGTGACTATTTAATGTAAAAAAATTAGGAGGTAAACAAATGAAAAAGTCAACAAAATTGTTGAGTGTAATCTTGGCAATTCTTATGATTTTCTCATCTCTTTCGGTTGCGTCTTTCGCTGCAAGGACAAACTACAAGACAGTAGATGACCTTAAGGCTTTGAGTGCATATAGCCCTTACGGCTCTGTAACAAGACTTACAACCGAGGAGAGAATGTCAATTCTTTTTGACCAGCTTGATATTATTTTGGGTAAAGCTAATATCAATATGGGAACGGTTGTTGATGTTGGTGCACTTAAGATTACTCTTAACTTTACTTCTATTGATAACCTTTGCGCATCATTGGATACAGTTAAAAATACTGTTACCAGCGGTAGCTTTAAGTTCTTGACAGCAGGTCTTAACCTCGGTATTGTTAAGGAGTTGGATCTTACTTCTTGGCAGACCGGTATGAGCCGTGACGGAAGAGCTCAGGTTGAAATTGTAATGCAGCTTCTTCAGCTTATTTCAAGAAACCAGACTGCGATAGAGAATGTTTTTGACAAGGGACTTCAGCTCGGTATTATCGGTAACTTTATTAAAGGCCTTGACCTTACTCCGATAAACAATCTTGTTAAGGATGTTCCCGGTGCTGTTAAAAAAGCAGTGTTCCCGCTTCTTGCAAGACCGGATTCAACGGTAGCTGAGATGGGAACATACACAAACACAGCAGGTAACGGCGGAGTTCTTACAGTTCTTGATAACTTTGTGCAGACTCTCTTTACAAAGCCGATGCTTTGGACATCATACAGAGTAAACGCTGCAGGTGCTGACCTTGGTTATACCACAGCCCTTCCGACAGCTGCTGAGCAGACTTCAAGATACTTTACCGTCAGCGAAGATGGCACACAGATAACTCAGTATGATTACAACTTCGCTCCCCTTATGGGTACAACCGGCGTTACAGGCAAATGGACAAAGACAGTTACTTATACCAAGACTCTTGAAACTGAGGGCGGAGATACTTATGTATTCGCTGCTCCCGAAGATTACACAGGAGATCAGACTCTTAAATGGTATAAGAGCGGCAATGAAGGCTATCTTCTTCCGTCAGTAAGAGACGCTATCAACAGCGGTGCTCTTGCATTCTCGGTAAACGGTGCAGACAGTGCTCTTACACTTCTCTACAAGTTCATTCCTTATGTATTTGCAGAGATGGCACCCGTAGTTCTTAACGGTTCTGTTAAGAAGCTCCTTGCAGGTGCTCTCGGTGTAAGCTTTGCAGAAATGACCGCAGCTGAAGTTAATGCCGTTAAAGGCTTGGCAGCAGCAGGCGATTTCTTCACAAAGCCTCAGGAGTTCTATCTTTGGGAATATTCTGATTATAAAGTAATCGACGGTGTTCCTTATTATCGTTTTGAGGATACATACTTCAAGGGTACACTTCCCGCAAACCTTTCAACATATTACTATATGTTCAACTGGGATTGGAAGATCACTGACAACTTCGTTAATGAATTCATCCCGACAGTAAACGGAACATCAATCGGTCAATCTGCAGCAGGCTATGATAACATCCTTGATGGTCTCAACGCTTTTGTTTACAAGGTAATCGATACTGTTCTTGTTGAAAACTTTGAGGTTAAGGGTCAGACCTACAACCTCAGAACAGGTCTTGGCTGGGAGAACGGCGGACTTGATAAGCTCGTTAACAACGTTCTTTGTGCAGCAAGATATGCATTCAGCATTGCTCCCGAAGAAATCTTCGACGAGTATTACAATGACGCTAAGCTTTCACCGTACTACAACATGATGATGAACGGTACAGTTAAGCAGGCTCTTACCGGTCTTGCTTGTGCAGGCATTAAGCTTCTTATGCCTCAGGCACAGCTTCCGTCAGAAGCTAAGCTTTGCAAGACAGTCGGCACAGACAGCACTGACGACGTTTCAGTTCTTGCACTTGGTGCAGTTGTTGTTCGTGAGCTTTGCACACAGCTTATGCCCTCATACAACTTCGATGCTCTTATCTATGCTGATTACAGCACAAAGACCATCCTTACAGGAACTAAGTATGACGCTAACTACTGGCTTGATACAGTTCTTACAATGGGTATGGATCTCGGCATGTTCTACTTGCGTGCACTTACCGACATCGGTGAGGACAGCGAAAACGGCTACTACAAGGTAATGAATAAGCTTGGTGCAATTCCGTCAAACGACGCTTCAAAACTTGTGTATGCTAAGGACTCGACTTATATAGACGGCGTTCCGACATGGCAGTATAAGCTTGACTGGGTTATCGACTGGGGTCTCAGCTCTCAGGAGGATTGGACATGGAAGGTCGAGAAATTCGTTGACTGCGGCGAAGTTAATCTTGCTACATATCAGGATCCGTGGGTTAAGCTCAACACAGTTCTTCTTAAGCTTCTTCCCCTTGATCAGGTATTCAATGCAAGCGGTGCTACAACTGCAAGCAACACGTGGCTTGAGAACATTGTCAGAGGTAAACTTGTAAACGGTATCAACAGTTTTGATCTTCCGTTGGTTGCAAGCGCATTCAAGATTCCGGACGGAATTCTCAGAAACGGTAATGTTCTTACACAGGTTGTTACTGTTGTAAGACAGCTTCTTAACTCTATTGTTTACAAGCTTGCAGGAAATCAAACCTTGATTTCCGACAGCACATACACAACACTTGATACAATTCTTAACCAGACAAACATCAAGAAGCTTGTCGGTGCACTTGTCGGTAAGCTTTACACAATCGGTCAGAACGGACTTTTGGATCCGGTAATGCCGGTAGTTGGTATGTTCGTTGGTTGGAAAACAGGCGCTCAGTCTTATGCTGACCCCGCTATTTACTTTGCTTCAAGCGCAGGTAAATCATACCTTTATCCTGAGTATACAAATACATTGAACTTTGTAAACAACTCATCAGGTATGCTTGAGACACACAGAGGTTCGGATAAGTCAGATAGCTCTTACACAATCAACATTTCTTCTGTTGAGGCTGATAACGGCGTTACATTTGATAACACGACAGCAACCGTTGAACCGGGTGCAACTGTTAAGTTTACAGCTGCAGTTCCTGCAGATGATGTTGTAACAAAGGTTACAATTAAGTATTCATATGTAGGCAAGAACGGCGAGGCTCTCGGCGGTGAACAGACTAAGGTTATTTATGCTCGTGTAGCTTCCTCCCTCGACCAGGAAAATGAGCAGTGGGATAAGGTTGAAAAGGATGACTGGGACAGAGCAGCATACAACAAGTTTGTATTTACTCAGAGCCTTGTTGGTTCTGTTACAAACTTCCAGGTTGCTGTTAACCAGAAAAAAGACTCATCCCGTTCACAGCGTGTCAGTGAAGTTAAGTACAGCAGAAACCCCTCAGCTGAATTTGCACAGTACTTTGATATCGCTCCGTTGGCTGGCTCATGGACTCCCGAGTGGACTCACGATAAAAACGAACAGTCAATCGGTAACTTCTGGGTAGCAAAGTCAGGCGTTACAAACGCCGATATTCCTTACGGTGTATATGACCCCGGTCAGATTCAGGTGACCGTTAATACAGTTCACCACAGAGGTGGATGGCTTGGCGATAAAAACTACTGGAGCTCAGACACTTGGGATATGACATTCATTTACTACAGCGACTTCGGTCTTGCTGACGCAATCGAGAAGTATGTAGCAATGTCATTGACAGCTGACGACTACGGTCCCGAAGCACAGGCTGCATACAATGCATATGACGAGGCTTTGAGAGAAGCTATCTCGCTTGTAAATGCTCCCAAGACAGAAACCTTCTATGATGATGTGGCGGTACTTATGGAAGATGCTGCTACAAATCTTGAAAATGCTTACACAGCACTTTCTAAATTCGACAGAATCGTTGATGCAGTTGACGTTAATACACTTAAGGCTGCTGTAAACGCTATCGATGTTGACAGAGCAAATGATATTGATTATCAGGATCACGAGCTCTATGAGTTCTTCCAGTTCGATAAGGCAAGAAGAACTGCTCTTGACATTATCAACTCTTATAACAGACCTGCTAAGCCTGAAAACTACATTGACGGCGAAAACCTTTCACAGGCAGTTATCGAGGCTATTGCAACTAATAAGGGTGGCAACATTAAGACAGGTATCGATGCTACTGTTTCTACTCCTTCACAGGATGCTATGAACAAGTACAACGATGCAAACGCTAACTGGAAAGAGCCTACATATTCTGCTCTTTACATGTTGGATACAATCGCAAGACTTAATTATTACTTCACATTCATGGATGCTAACTGGAGAACTCCTGTTATTAAGGACTTCCTTAATCAGGAAATCGCAATCGCAGAGGCTCAGAACTATGTTGAGGGCGATTACAGTGCAGATTCATGGGCAGCTTATACTAAGGCTCTCGCTGATGCAAAGGCTGTTCAAGCTGACGCAAAGGCTCATCAGTCGGCAATCTTTGATGCTAAGTATGAGCTTATGAAGGCTCAGAACGAGCTCCTTCCGAAGTACGCTTCGATGAAGGATAACGGTTATCTTGACGGCGAGCTTGCAACACTCATTGAACAGGCTAACACAGTTGTAGGTCACTTCAACGAGTACTTCAAGATTAAGGATGGCGTTGACGCTACCGAAGCTTGGAAGCAGCTTGTTCAGGCACTCGGTGTTGAGTACAACGTAAACGTAGGCGGTACAGATTACACAGGTATTCTTTACAACCACTCAGCACTTACATTCAAAGCATATGACAGAATTAACTCCAATAAGGAAAAGGCAAAGGTTGACGCAGCTTGCGACAAACTCCAGGCAGCTCTCAACAACTTCGTATCGAGCGTAACACTTGATAAGAACGATTCAGGCGTTGTAAATCAGGTAGCACAGGATGTTAGATACATTCAGGGTATCGTTCCGGGTACTGTTACAACAGCTGAGGCTATCCTTAATAACGTTAAGGCTTCCAATCCGGCAGCTAAGCTTGCTGTTACACCTTCTAAGTCAAACGGCTTTGGTACAGGCGCTACAGTTAAGGTTTCTGTTGACAACATCGGCGTTCTCGCAACTTACTATGTTGTTGTTTACGGCGACGTAAACGGCGACGGCGTAGTTGATGCATTCGACGCATTTGCAGTTGACAAGAACGTTAACAGCCTTGCAGCTCTTGACGGTGTATATGCAAAGGCAGCAGACGCTGACGCAAGCGGCGCAATCACAGTTGCAGACTTGACTCCGATCATGAGTGCTTCTGTTGGTAACGCTGATGTAATTTCTCAGACAAGATAATTGACACAGTCAGTTATTGATTAGAAAAATGGGGGTGTCGGGTCAACCGGCTCGGCATCCTCACGGAAATTAAAAAATCGCTTACATTTAATCGGCTTGTTCATATGGCTTCGGCGATGCCTTTCGGCAACACCACAGCCGACAGGTTTTCCAAAGCAGAGTGATAGCTGTTTTTGAAATTTCCGCTGATTCAAAATATTGAATAACGTAAATGTATTGACATTTATGCTGATTAAGTGTATATTTATTGGGAAAACAGAATAAGGAGGCTAATAATGGTTAAGTCAAAGAAAATACTTAGCCTTGCTTTAGCTCTTGTAATGGCTTTAGGTGTGTTGACTATGGGCGTATTTGCCGCAAAGACAACCCCCACAGCTACATTTACTGTTTCTTCTTCGGCTTCCGAGGTTGCAAACGGGGATGAAGTTACAATCACTGTTAAAGCAAACGCTACAGAAACTTTCTATGCCGGACCTATGTCGCTCCCGATTGAGTATGACGCATCATTGTTTGAGTATGTAGCAGATTCAGCTACAGTTACAAACATTTACGGTGCAGGCGCAACCAAATCTGCTGTTAAGGCAGAGGCTGGTAAGCTTACAGTTGCACTCACTCCTTCGACAAGCGGTGCGGTAACAGCTCCCAACCTTAACGGAGCAAATCTTACTGTGCTTAAGTTCAAGCTTAAGGCTATCGGCACAACAGGATCAAGCACAGTAGCAATCGCTGATGACCAGAAAACTGCTGCTAACATTGGCGGTAAATTCTACTGCGGTTCGTTCGACAGCGATAATCCGAAGACTGCCGAACTTACAGAAATGGGTCAGACTCTTAACAGAGTTTCTGCAACAATTTCTTACGCAGGCGGATCAGTAGGCACACCCGAACTTGTACTTAAACAAGCGGATAATGGCGCAGTTATCAGAAACAACCTTTGCACAACCTCAGGCAAATTTGCAGGCTGTGTATTCGGTATTGACACAATTAACGGCGAAAACATTGAAGATTTCGTTACCACAGCTGTAGGTTCTATTGAAGTTGTAGCTAATGATAATGGTGAAATTTCAACAGGTGCTACAATTCTTCTTAAAGATACTTCGGGCGCAGTAGTTGCTACTTATGTATTCATTTACTTCGGCGATGTAAATGGTGACGCTGCTGTGGACTCAGCAGATGCCGCTGTTATTAGATTCCACGATGAGTATGTTGAATTGATCGATGAAGATACCGCTACTTTATATGCTTCAGAAATAAACGGCGATGGCGCAATTGATTCAGCAGATGCAGCTGCCATAGAGTTCCATGATCAGTATATTGATTTGCTTGCTAGCCAGAGTGAACTTGCAGCAACATTTGTTGGAGCTTGGTAAACTACTTATAAAACTAACAACATAATAATTTTACAAATAGGAGATTTAGTTTATGCTTAAGATGAAAAAAGTTTTAAGTGTCGCTCTTGTTCTTGTAATTGCTTTGAGTACTATGGTGATGAGCACGTCTGCTCTTGCCGACGGAAAAAAAATTGGCTTTATTGTGAAAGCTGATAAAACCGAATCTGAAATTGTTACGGGGGCAAAAGTAACAGTAACTGTCGCATTGGAACTTGCTGATTTCAGTAAGGATCTTAGTGATGCGAAGTTTGCACTTATGTATGACGATACGGTTTATAAGCCGGATCTTTCGACTCGTACTTTCTTGGGCGATTGGGATGAATATTGTTCAAAAACATCAAACCCTTCGATTAACCCAGCTTTCTACAATAATATTATTCTCAAACAATCAACAATGACAGACACTGAAAAGGCTTCGTATAATAACTGCGTTTTGCAAGTAGCAACTGCTAATACTACAGGAGGAGCGCATAGCCCTACTGTTGGTTATAAGCCTACCGAAAGCGCAAATGGTGTTACAGTTGATCAGTTTAGTATCGTGTTTGAAGTTATTGGTGATGCGGATGCTCTTGCAAAAGGCAATAAAAACATTACGATTTCAGATGCTTTCTCTAAAAATGCACAAAATGCAAAGTATCCTTCTGTAAACGCCAATGGAAAACCTATAGCTGCTTTCTTTGATAAATCTGAAATTGATTTGTCAAAAGCTAACATCATGGCTAACATGCCCGCTGCTCCTGCAGGTCCTGTAGTAGCTAAGGCTAAGAGCCAGGTTAAGATGACCGCTACAAGCAAAACAACAGTTGCTGACGAGTTCAGCTTCAGAGTAATATCCAAGATCAGCGATTCTGATTGGGATACTTACTTCAAGAACACAGGTGTTGAAGGTGCTAAAACTGATTACATCACAGCTGTAGGTATGGTAGCTTACAAGGGCACTGCTTTCGACGCTGATACAGCTAAGAAAGTTGTTGCAGGTACACCCACTGAAAATTATTCAGCTGCTTCTACTGATTACATCAGTAAGGTAAGCGACACTGCTGATGCTGAGTTTGGTGCTATCATTAAGGCTAAGCACTCAACACTTGGAAACGACGTAACATACATGGGCTTCGTTCAGTATGTTGACGCTTCGGGCAACGCACAGACAATCTTCTACGAGACTGCTGGAACAGCTGCTCTCTCAACGAACTATAACAATATTGTAAGTGCTTATCTTGCAAGATATCCGTTCGCAGCTTAACTGAAACGGTTTGAAAGATAATTATTACAATAACTTGAGAGGAGAAAATTTGATGAAACAAATTTATAGCGCACCTGATTTCGACGTTTCAGTTTATGAAGTAGAAGACGTAATCACTCTTTCAGTAGGCACAGGTCCTGTTGAAGGCGGCGGAGACGGCTGGATTGAGATATAATCTGACGTCAAATCGTGCAAAATAACTAATACAAAAAGCAGGGTAAGAAATTACCCTGCTTTTTTCTTGCGTAAAATTCATATTCGACACGGTAGGGCGGCGGCTTGCCCCCGCCGTGGAAACTGACGAATATATGATAACTAACGGCTGTTAGCAAATTATGTTAGCAAATTAAAAGATATATCATACCGTAGGGACAGGGCTTGCCCCTGTCCGTTGCCCTGATTTTATATGTAATTTGTTGCGGACAGGGGCAAGCCCTGTCCCTACGGGTTGTGGGTGTGTTTTAATGTGATTTAAGTCGTTAAATTATTGTTGATACATGATAATTTACGCCAAATATGACGTTGAAAAATTTCGTACAACCGTAGGGGCGACCTGCGGTCGCCTGCCAATTCATAGCAAATTAAAAACGGGCGAACACAGGTCGCCCCTACGATATAATATAAAAATATAATTGTTTGTAACCGTTGATTTGTTGTGATTTAACGGCGGGAGCAAGCCACCGCCCTACCACGTCGTCGTTTGCAACAGCCTTTATTCAATCTTAAATTTCCATTGTATACACTTTTGCTTTAAAGGTAACGCTATTATCACATTTAGTCAACTTAGAATAGTGGTCAAATTTAAGTCCGCATTTTTCCATTACACAACCTGAACGTGGATTATCAACAGCGTGTAATGAGCAAATTTTTTTAACGCCTAATTCTTTGTGAACATAGTCGATAATTGCTTTCATAGCCTCGGTGCAGTAACCCTTGTGCCAATAGTCGAAATGTAAATTATAACCCATACCCCAATAACCTTCGATTTTATCACTCGGTCCTATTCCACCTGTGCCAATAACTTTATTTTCCTCTTTAAGAACGAATGCCCAGTTGTATTCTTTTTCGTCAACAAGCGTAGATTTTATCCAATCAATTGTTTGGCTTATATCTGTAAGCGTAGGATATGACATATATTTTGCCACTCTTTCATCGCTGTTCCACGAAAAGCAAGCTTCTGCATCGTCAAGTGTGATAGGGCGTAAGATTAATCTTTCGGTTTCTAAAATCGGTTCTTTTGACATTTTGATACCTCCAAAAAAAATAAGCCGCTGATGTGAACGATTGTTACACATCAACGGCTTTGTGTTATAAATAAAAATTTATACCGAAATTGAGTGCAACAAAATAATTCCATTTGCAAGGCAAACAGAATAGGCTGAATTATGGGCTGTTGCACGGTTGAATTTCAGCATAACTTCTTTCCTTTTGTTTAATAAAATCATTGTAACATAAGCTATGCCGTTTGTCAATGTAAACACAGGGGACGTTTCTCTGTGCTTTTGCCGATTTTATAATCAGCGGCGGTAGGGCGGTGGCTTGATGCCGCCGAGGAAATCACCGGGTATATGTCGGTTGTCGGATGTTATCAAATTTGAAAAATACATTAAACCGTAGGGACAGGGCTTGCCCCTGTCTGACACAAGCTCCCTTGTAAAGGGAGCTGTCATTTTTTTTGGAACAAAAAAATGACTGAGGAATTTATATAAAATCAACCTTACAATCCCTCCGCCTCACGTTCGTTCGGCACCTCCCTTTACACAAAGGAGGCTGAAATGTAGCTGTTTTTATTCCTTGCTCATAACTTTTTTCTGCCAAGACTTTTTACCGCATTTCGGGCATTTCATATAACGGGTTGTGCCTAAATGCATTGCAAAATATACTGAACTGTACTTCGGTACATATTTGTTATGACATTTTTGACATTCATAATAACCTGTTTCTGCTTCGATTTTCAATGCAAATGAAACGCCGACTATCAAAAAGACGAAAGCCAATATAAATAATAATATTTGTGCGGTTGTGTTCTTTACAAAAAACACGGCGACAAGAACTTGTATAAGAAAAGAAAGAGTCGAGCCGAAGCCGATAACATTTTCATACATCATCAGCTTTTTATTTTGCATTTCCTCTTTCTTTACCATTTCGAGTAAAGCCTTTTCTGCTTTTTCGTTGTAATTTTCCACGGATACAACCTCCCCACAAAGCAAATCATTGATTGTGATTTTTAACAATTTGCATAATTTCGGCATTAAAGAGGCATCGGGTAATGATTTTCCCGTTTCCCATTTTGAAACGGCACGGTCGGTTATACCGAGCTTTTCCGCTAATTGAAGTTGGGTTAAGCCCTGTTCTTTTCTTTTGTTTGCAATAAACTTTCCGATTTTAACTTGCTCCATTTTGTTTCCACCTCTCATTGCTTATTTATATTTTAGCAGAATTATAATAAAAAATCTACAAACCAACGGTTGAGTTGGAGATTGAATTTGATTTTTCGCTTGTTGCATATTATATCATTCTAAAAAGTATTGAGCAACCAAACTTTTGTAGCATTTCCGCCTCAATTTATAGTATATAAGTGAAAGGGGATGAAGCAATGTCCGAAAAAAGAGTGCAAAATCGTGTTTTCAAAATTATAATTTTAGCAATGTGCTTGATTTTAACCGTGTCGGTTGCTGTTATAGGCTTGCAAAACCATAACAAAAAATCAACGGGTTATGTGCCGACGGTGTTAATCGGAAACGCACAATATGTCATTTGCGGAGACGAGGGCGAGGCGGAAATTTTGAAAAATTGCGGTTTACCTGCGAAATTGACCGCTGACCTTGTCGGAAATTTTGTTTCATATTTAGAATATGACGGGGAGCATTACTATACACTTACCGAAAATGAAACTGAATTTTCAATGTTTGAATATAAGCCTCAACCGAACACGAATGTTTATATTGTGCGTATCGACGGCAAATACTTTGCTGCTGTTAAATATGACGGCGACGGTTATCACGGTATCAAACAGATAGCACAATAAAGCTTTTTCCATAACGCCCCTGATAAAAAGCTTGCAAAGATTATTTCATATGGTATAATATAAATCAAAGTAATATTTTTGTTGCTTATCATTAAAATTCTTTATATCATAATAAACGAGGTATGTTATGCGAGAAATGCAGGATAAATATGAAATTTTCTTGAAAATTTGCGAGACGGGGAGCTTTTCAAAGGCTGCCGAATCGTTGAATTATACGCAGTCGGGAATAAGCCAAATGATAGCAGGCTTGGAGAGTGAACTTGGTGTAAAGCTGTTTGCCCGAATGAAAAAAGGCGTTGTTTTAACGGACGGAGGTAACAGATTGTTGCCGTATATCCGTGAAATGGTCAACCAAAAGGATAAGCTTCGTCAGGCGGCTTTTAATATCAACAATAAAATCGAGGGAAAGCTGCGAATAGGCACATTTTCAAGCGTAACAGCACTTTGGATGCCGCAAATAGTCAAGTTTTTCAATGAGAAATATCCACAGGTTGAAATTCAAATTCTTGACGGCAACTATGACGAAATAAGAGATTGGATAATTCACGGTCAGGTTGACTGCGGTTTTTTGTCGTATATCGTGGCGGACGAGCTCGGTTTTGTGCCGCTTTACAGAGATCCGCTTTTTGCCGTTATGCCAAAGGGGCATCCGCTGTCGTTCAAGGATACAGTTACGCCCGACGAACTGATGAAATATCCATTTATAATCGAAACACCGGGTTGCGACAACGACATTCAGCATCTTTTAGACACCTGCACCGAAAAACCTGAAATTTCATACAGCTTTCGTGACGATAATTTGATAATGGCGTTTGTGAAAAATGGACTTGGCGTTACGATTTCACAGGAACTTGTTATCAAGGCGGTGCGAACAAACGGCATTGACGTCAGACCGCTTTCGCCCGAGTGGTACAGAACAATCGGATTTGCATTTTCAAAATCCGCAAACTCCGTGGCGCTTAAAATCCTGTCCGGATATCTGGAAGAGCATTTTTGTAATATGTAAGTGAGAATAGAGCTTTTGCGGTTGTCCGTGAATGTGAATTCATATCAAATAATGTAGGACAGGGGCTTGCTGCCGCCGTTAAATCACAACAAATCAACGGTTACAAATAATTATATTTTTATATTATATCGTAGGGGCGAACTTTGTTCGCCCGTTTTTAATTTGCTATGAATTGGCAGGCGACCACAGGTCGCCCCTACGGGTTTCATAAAACGAAAATGCTAGCAGAATAAAGCCTTCCTCTGACGAGGAAGGTGGCACGCCGTAGGCGTGACGGAAGGAGAGATAACGAAAATTTGATTTTTATTGCTTTCTCTCCCTCAGTCATTTTTGACAAAATGACAGCTCCCTCGTCAGAGGGAGCCTATGTCGGACAGGGGCAAGGGTTGTCCCTACGGTTGTGCGTAATTATCGGTTTAAGTTTCTTCGTCTTGCAAAAGATTATAAGGGTTCGAATCCCATTAACAATTTGCAAAAAAAAAATAACGGTACAGTGTTTATCACACCATACCGTTATTCTTGGCGGAGAGCAAGGGATTTTTCGGCGTACTGCCGTACGCCTTCGCATCGCTTCGCTCTTTAACCACGGACTTTCAAACAGTCCACCGGACTGTTTTCATCGGCAAAGCCGACCGTCCTTGTTCGAATCCCTTGCTGTTTTATCAACAAAAAATAAAGGGTACAGCAAATGCTATACCCTTCATTTCTGGCGGAGAGCAAGGGATTCGAACCCTCGAAACCGTTTTGGCGGTTTACACGATTTCCAATCGTGCTCCTTCGACCAGCTCGGACAACTCTCCGTGTCACCTGTGATATTATATACGATTGTTTGAAAAAAATCAAGTGTGAATTGCAATGAATAATTTTTTGTTGTATAATATCTAAAAACAAGTGTAGATTTAATAGCTTTGTGCTTAAAATATCGGAGTTAATATGTTTAAGAAATCTGTTTGCGTTATCACTTCTTTGATTTTAATAATGTTGTCGTTCTGCGGTTGCTTCGGCAGGGGAAAGGCGAACAAATCCTTTGCCGTGCCGATTATCGGCGAGCCTACGAGCCTTGATCCGCAAATTGCAAAGACCGACAGCGAAAAAATGATAGTCCTCAACTGCTATGAGGGACTTTTCAGAATAAATAAGGACGGCGCAATCGAAAACGGCGTCTGCGAGAGCTATACCGTGTCTGACGACGGCTTACGTTACACCTTTAAGCTTCGACAGGACGCTCAATGGGCACTTTTCTCGGGGCACAAAAACGTTTTGGGGGAGAATTATGCCGACACCTTTGACATAAACGTTTATGCCGAGGATTTTGCGTTTGCTTTTGACAGAATTTTTGACCCTGCCATAAATTCGCCCTATTCCGCACTCTTTTCGTCCATAGCCTCTTACAGCGCAGACGATAAATACACATTTTCTATTACTCTCAATTCAAAGGACGATAGTCTGCTTTACAACCTCGCTTCCGCAGGTGCTGTTCCGTGTGATAGAGAATTTTACGAGCTTACGGGCGGAAAATACGGACTTGACGCCAAGTATTCGCTTTGTAACGGTCCTTTCAACGTCGGCAAATGGATTGACGGCACTTCTATCAGAATTGACCGCAACAATGAATACAGCGGCGAAAACAAGGTTATGCCCTCATCTGTAACGTTCTATGTGAACACAAGCCGTGATGCCGTTGCGGATAAAATGAACAACGGTATTTATGACGTTGCGTATCTAAACAATCTCAACTATTCACGCATTACCGATAAATCGAGCTTTAACACGCAGAGCGTTGAAAACACGGTCTATTCGTTTATATTAAATCAGTCCGACAAATATCTCGGAAATAAAAACATCAGACTTGCCCTCGCATACTCTGCCGATTTGTCGCTTGCAGGCACAATTTCCGAGGACATTAAGCCTGCCCTGAGCTTTGTTCCCCCGTATTGCAAGGTCGGCACAACGCAATATACACCGTCTGATGCGACGGGCTCCGTATATACCTTTAATTCGACAAAGGCGAAGCAGTATTTTGAGCAGGGTCTGCTTGAAATAGACTCGTCAAGCGTTGAGCTTGAAATTAAATGCACCGAGGAATACGAAACCTTTGTCAAGCAAATCGTTCAGGTTTGGCAAAAAACATTGGGTGTTAAATTTGCCGTTACCGTAAGTGTAGCAGCAGGCGATGAGCTTGATTCAACGGTAGCTTCGGGCAATTATTCTGCTGTGTTTTATCCGTTTACCGCAAACACCGTCAATGCAAATGAATTCCTTGAAAGCTTCAGCAACAACTCAAAGCTGAATTATAAATCGGATCGCTTTGAAGCCGCTTTACAGCAGGTCAGAGCTTCCTCACGGGATAATTCTCAGCTTTTGGCAAGCTGCAAAAACGCAGAAAGTGTTTTAATCGACGAAGCGGTTATGCTTCCTGTTATATATGAATACAGCTATTTTATTCAAAGCAAGGGCGTCAGCGGAATATATTTCTATCCGACAGGGGATATAATGTATTTTATCAATGCGGTGAAGAAGTAAAATGAGTAATAAAAGAAAATTTCTTATAGTGCTTTCGTGGATATTGGTTGTCGCTTGTATGATAACGATTTTTATGCTATCGGCTCAACCCGCCGTGAAATCTTCTGAGTCATCCGATTCCTGCATAAAATGGTTATACGACGTGTTCGGAATAAGAGTGAGCTCGCACTTTATACGAAAAACAGCGCACGCATTGGAATTTTGCGGTCTGTGTCTGCTGTTCAATTTAGCGTTCGGTGCAACGACCTTGAAATTCAAACCGCTTATATCCTTTATATTGACCGTTGTATATGCTGTGTCAGATGAAATTCATCAGATTTTCGTTGACGGCAGAGCGTGTATGTTTAAGGACGTCCTTATTGACTCGGGCGGTGCTGCCGTGTGCATTATTGTTTTGTCAATCGTTTATTTAATATATAAAAAACACTGTGAAAAAAGAGGGAAAGTATGTCAGTTTTAAGACCTTTCAAAGCAATCAGACCGAAAAAAGAGTACGCAAGCAGGGTAGCCGCTTTACCTTACGACGTTATGAACTCCGAGGAGGCTCGGGAGATGGTTAAGGGAAATCCTTATTCCTTTCTCCACGTCGATAAGGCTGAGATAGACTTGCCGAAGGACACCTATATTTACAGCGAGGAAGTCTATGACAAGGCTTACGAAAACCTTTCTTCGCTTGTATCGGACGGCGTTCTTCAGCAGGACGAAAAGCCTTGCATTTACATCTATGAGCAGACAAGAGAGGGCAAGGTGCAAACGGGTATTGTCGGCTGTGCTTCCATTGACGATTATATGAACAACGTAATCAAAAAGCATGAGCTTACAAGAGCCGATAAAGAGGCTGACAGAATACATCATGTTGACACTCTCGATGCAAACACAGGTCCCATTTTCTTGGCTCACCGTAAAAACGATATACTCAAAGAAATCATTACTGATTGGAAGGAGTATCACGAAGCGGAATATGATTTTGTATCCGACGGCGTTCGTCAGGAGGTATGGGTAATTGACGACGACAAGGTTATCAACAGAATAACCGAGGAATTTTCAAACATTCCGTCCTTGTATATTGCAGACGGACACCACAGAGCCGCTTCCGCCGTTAAGGTCGGACTTAAAAGACGTGAGGCAAATCCGAATTACACAGGCAACGAGGAATTTAACTTCTTCCTCTGCGTTGTGTTCTGTGCGGACGACCTTGCGATTATGGATTATAACAGAGTAATTGCAGACCTCAACGGCAATACAAAAGATGAGTTTATAAATAAAATTTCCGATAAATTTGAGGTCAAGAAGGTCGGTAATTCCGCTTACAAGCCCGAAAAACGCCACACCTTTGGTATGTACCTTGAAAATGAGTGGTATTGCCTTAAAGCGAAGGACGGAACATTTGACGAAAAAGACCCTGTAAAGAGCCTTGATGTTTCGATTTTGCAGAATAATCTCATTTCTCCTATCCTCGGAATTGACGACCCGAGAACAGATAAGCGAATTGATTTTGTCGGCGGTATTAGAGGGCTCGGCGAGCTTGAAAGACGTGCCGACAGCGATATGAAGCTTGCGTTTTCAATGTATCCGACCACACTTGACGAGCTTATGGCAATTGCGGACGCAGGACTTATTATGCCTCCGAAATCGACTTGGTTTGAGCCGAAGCTTTTAAGCGGTTTATTTATTCACGAATTGCATTGAAAAAACAAGAGGTATAGTGTATAATACTCTGTGCCGAAAACAAAATAAAGGAATGAAATAAATGAAATTAGGAATAGTAGGCTTGCCGAATGTCGGTAAAAGCACACTTTTTAATGCTATTACAAACGCAGGTGCACAGTCGGCAAACTATGCTTTCTGTACAATAGAGCCAAACGTCGGCGTTGTCGATGTTCCGGATTACAGACTTGATAAATTGGCAGAGATGTATTCTCCCGACAAGGTAACTCCCGCTTCAATCGAATTTGTTGATATTGCAGGACTTGTAAAGGGCGCGTCAAAGGGCGAGGGACTCGGAAATAAGTTCCTTTCGCATATCCGTGAGGTTGACGCAATCGTTCACGTTGTAAGATGCTTTGAAAACGACGATATAATTCACGTTGAGGGCTCGATAGACCCTACAAGAGATATTGAAACCATAAACCTTGAATTGCTTTTGTCGGACGCTGAAATTCTTGACAGAAGAATTGCAAAGGCTGAAAAAGAGCTTAAAGGCGATAAATCACTTCAAAAAGAAGTTGATTTCCTCCACAGGCTTAAATCGGAGCTTGACAGCGGCGTGAATGCAAGAGCTGTTGAAGCGGACGAGGAAGAGGCTGAAATACTTTCGGGTATCGGCTTGCTTTCGGCAAAGCCGGTTATCTATGCTTGCAATATGAGCGAGGACGATTTTAAGAATAACATTGAAACCAATGTACGCTATAATGCAGTCAGAGAGCTTGCGGCAAAGGAGGGGGCAGAGGTGCTTCCGATTTGCGCAGAGCTTGAAGCTGAAATTTCTTCACTCGATAAGGAAGAAAAGGAAATGTTCCTTTCCGATATCGGCGTTGATAAGGGCGGACTTGACCTTTTAATTCAGCGCTCATATGACTTGCTCGGTCTTATGTCCTTCCTCACGGCAGGCAAGCCCGAGGTCAGAGCGTGGACAATAAAGAAAGGCACAAAAGCACCTAAGGCGGCAGGAAAAATTCACTCCGATATTGAAAGAGGCTTTATTCGTGCCGAGGTTGTTTCATTTGATGACCTTATGGCTCTCGGATCAATGCAGGCGGCAAAGGAAAACGGCAAAATTCGTTCCGAGGGTAAGGACTATATTATGCAGGACGGCGATATTGTCCTCTTTAGATTTAATGTTTGATAAAATTTGATTATCAGCGCCCGTAGCTCAGTTGGATAGAGCGTCAGACTCCGACTCTGAAGGCCGCTGGTTCGAATCCAGTCGGGCATACCAAAAGAAGCAAGAGAAAACATTGTGTTTTCCCTTGCTTTTTCTTTTATACAGCTCGTTTTGATGCTAAAAAGTTTCGGATTTGATTTTGCGATTTTGACTTTACCCCTACGTTTACCCCAAGCAGAATTTTTTGCCCCTAAAAACTGCGGAAAGAAGCTCCACCGGCTGACTGAGCAGTGGAGCTTCCCTTTATGCCTTTTTCAGCTTTTCATAATATGACTGCGTTCTTGCTGCGGTGTCCTTCATCATCTGTTCTGATGTGTGGGCGTAGACGTTCAATGTGAAACTTGCGGTAGCGTGTCCCATGAAGTCCTGCACGCTTTTAATGTCCGCGCCGCTGGCGATCATCACCGTGGCTGCGGTGTGGCGCAGATCATGCACACGCGCGTCCGGGCGTCCGATACTGGCAGCGATCTTCTTAAAGTACTTGTAAAATGTATGAATGGCGAGATGCGTTCCGAGTTCATCGGTAAAGACAAGGTTGTCGCTGTTGTTCCAGAGCTTACCGGCTTTGAGCTTATTTTGCGCCTGCCGACGCTTTTCATCCCGGAGATATTCAAAGCAGAGCGGGGGCGGCTCGATCGTGCGCGGCTTGCCGCTCTTGGTGGTGTCGGCAATGTAGTAAGCGCCGTTCTTTTTCTTCTCACGCTGTAGCTGCTGACTGACGGTGATACGCCCTTTTCAAAGTCGACCTGTGACCACGGGAGACCGAGCAATTCTCCCTCACGAAGACCGGCGAGTAGACAGACGGCAAGCGCGTTTCGATAAGGACTGTCCTCGATTGCTTCAAGGAACTTCGGAATGTCCTCATCACGCAGCGGCGCTATTTCGCGCTGTACCACCTTCGGCTGCTCTGCGGCGTCACAGGGGTTACTTACAATGATCCCCTGTTTCAATGCAACAGAGAGGGCCTTATGCAGTACGGCAGCGCAGTTCTTGACGGTCTTTCCGCTCAGCCCCTTTTTGGTCATGGCGTTATAGACCTTCTGGACGTGCGCGCCGCGCAGAGCTTGCAGCTCGATAGCGCCGATCTGAGGCTTGATGTAATTCTTTATACAGGCCTGATAGTGAAGATATGTCGTCGGCTTGATCTTATTGGCGGCAAAGGTGTCGAGCCATTCATCAAGCCATTGTGCGACTGTCGTTTTTTGTGGTGTCAGATATGTACCGCGGTCAATTTCACGGAGAATGGCCGTCATCTGCTTACGAACGGCGGCTTGCGTGTCTCCGTAGATGCTGCGGCGAATCGGTTTTCCTGTGCCGGGGTCATTGCCGACGGTCACACGGGCTTCCCATCGACCGTCAGG
>OIZI01000167.1_pt1 | contig 34773 bp, 26 predicted proteins | sample 1588441 | NCBI WGS metagenome assembly OIZI01 (sample SAMN03283284) | human gut metagenome | biome: human-associated habitat; material: feces | host: Homo sapiens | place: Peru | collected 2012 | reverse complement strand
AGCTTGCTTGCAAGAGGTTTTTTGACCTTTTGACCCCAACATCATATCATACAATAATATAAATTATGCAAGATTTTCAAGGATTCCCTTGCATCCTGCAAGAACGTCCCTGTATGTCGCATCAAAATCTCCTGTGTACCATGGGTCTGCAACATCCATACCGCTTCCTGCAAATGTAAGGAGCTTGTACACTTTCTCGTCCGGATCTCCGCCTGACAATCTTTGAATATTTCGGACATTCTCTGTGTCCATGCAGATTATATAATCGTATTTCTCATAATCATCCAGTGTCATTCTGACTGCTTTATGTGGAATCACCGGTATTCCTTCTTTTTTCAGCTTAGCCACCGTCCCATGATGTGGTGGATTGCCTATCTCCTCGCTGCTTGTAGCAGCGGATTCTATCTCAAATTTATCTGACACCCCAGCCTGTGCCGCCAAGTATGTCATGACGCTCTGCGCCATTGTGCTACGACAGATGTTGCCGTGGCAGATGAATAAGATTTTTATCATACTTTTTATATCCTCCTAAAAACCTTCAAAGCCTTATAAATACTGGCTTTGCAAGGTTGTGCATTTGGCAGACTAACATAAGTATTTTGATAAAAATTCATACCATTTCGCATATTTTCATGGTCAAATGTGTTATTTTTGTGTTACAAAATACCTCGTCTGAAAGCCTACATTACACTCTTAAGTTTCATTACATTTCTGGTCTCTTTTAATCTGGCAAGTTCCTCTCTGGCATCATCAAGACCAAGATGCGTATATACATTCATGGTCACTGCTATATCCGAGTGCCCCATGATATACTGAAGCGTCTTTGTATTTCAGTACAGGCAGATAATATCCTAGTTTTTGTTCCCATCTAGGCAATGTCGAAATCCATGACAGAATATCTTCTGTAATCAAATGTATTCCCTACCTTTAACATTTTTACGCTGCCGCATTGGCATTAATCTGGTCAATAACCTTCCTAATTCCCATCCATACGGTAAGATCAGTAAATATCTCTACAACACTTCCCTTATCAGTAAATGGCGACTCCTGAAGCACAGATAGATCCTTCATCATGCCGTTGTGTACGATGTACTCGACAATCTGATTAACGAAGTAAATCTGTCTGCTATCAAGATTTGTATCGTTAAGGAACTCAGAGAACGCTTCCTTAGCAGCATTCATATCTAGTCCTACTATTTCACGTACAAACTCACCTAAAGGCTTATGACCATATTCTTTCTCATAGTCGTCCTTGGAACCAACTTCCTTCCAAAGAATCTGCTCTAAAGATTCAATATCCGTCTCTGTCAAAGGCTTGTTTGTCTTTAACTTAGCAATTGTAATATTATCCTGATGCTGACGAACATAAAACTCAGCCTTAGCCTTATAGTTCTTTAACTCATCATTCTCAAGTTCAGAATCATTCCATTCTGTAGACAGAATCTCATCCGTAAAGTCAGTATCATATTTAACGATTCCCTTTGGCAGGTACTTCATCAGATTACGAAGACTTACTCTGATATGCTCAAATTCATCGATTCCGGCATTATCAACATAGTCAGTATGAAGAATCTTGTTAATAAGTTCTGACTGCACCTGAATCTCCGGAATATTTGCAACACTGGCAATAGCTTCAACCTTCTTGAAAAGGTCACTTCTATGTCTTCCATAGCCTTTGCCTGCTAGATATGCTAATTCCATTCCATACATCAATGCATCGAAACGAACTGCACTGGCTTCATCTCCATCTGGCATAATAAGCGGAGCCAGTTCCTCTCGTACCATCAAGGTATCTTCAAAAGTGATTGATTGGTAATTCAGTTCAACCGAATAGGTATCTACATACTTCAGATGCTGTCTTACCGCAAAGTTTTCACGGTTAAGCTCCTGTACCTTTCCCGTCATCATCTCAACCAGTTTGTTTCTATATGCAATAAGTCTGTCAATCTGATATTCGATACTCTGAAGCTTATAAGCAATCTCAAATTCAAGGGAGAAAATAGCCCCCTGAAGAGCAATCATATTAGCAGTAGGTCTTCCCTGATTCATACGGAAGAATTCAAAGTTTCCGCAGAAATCAAAGATATAAAACTTACCTTTATCTTCTCCATCCATAAGTCCAGGACAAAGTCTGGTTCCACGGCCAATCATCTGCCAGAACTTGGCTTTACTCATAACCTTCTTAAAGAATACAAGATTCAATACTTCCGGTACATCAATACCAGTATCAAGCATGTCTACAGATATTGCTATCTGAGGCATCTTTTTGGGATCAGAGAACTCATCAATAGCACTCTGAGCATAGGTCATATAGTTATCAATAACCTTTGCAAAAGGTTGTCCATTCTTACATAATTCCGGATACTGCTTATTGAATACTTCAAGTATCTTCTCTGCATGATCATGATTCTTTGCAAAAATAATAGTCTTACCTATCTTCTGACCGTAATCCACCTTAAGACCATCTGTCATAAGCACATGAAGGACCTGCTTTATGGTATCCTCATTGAAAATCCATGTATTCAGAGCTGATGAATTAATCCGTTCCGGCAATTCACCATCTTCAAACTCAAATGTCTCCTCATAAGCAGCCTTATCTTCTTCAGACAGTTCATCATAGGCAATACCTTCCTCAATGAACTTCAGTTTCGTTTCTACAGTAGTAAAGTCAACAAGATAACCATCCTTTACTGCCTGTGCAAGCTCGTATCCATAAGTTGGCACACCATTTTCCAAATCAAATATTCCATAAGTGTTCTTATCAATCTCATCCTTTGGAGTTGCTGTAAGTCCTACCAATGGAGCGTCAAAGTAATTAAATATATCTCTATACTTGTTGTAAATGGATCTATGGGCCTCATCGCAGATTACCAGGTCAAAATGACCACAGGTAAACAACTTTCCATTATCATCCTTAACTGAATCAATGCAATTCATCATGGTCTGATAAGTGGAGAAAATACAATGCGCTGTATAGTTATCCTTTTCCTCTACAAGATTTGAGCATGACAAATCTGGCAAAAGATTCACAAAATTTCTCTTTGCCTGTGTAACCAGCGAATTACGATCCGCAAGGAACAGAATGTTCTTAACCCAGCCGGCCTCCAAAAGAACCTTACATAACGCAATAACTGTTCTTGTCTTACCAGAACCAGTAGCCATTACAAGGAGTGCTTTTCTACGGTTACGATTATCAAACGCATCACATACCGCCTTAATTGCACCTTCCTGATAATAACGACCTGCAATATTCTTATCTACGGAGATATGTTTTAGGCTTGTTTTCATTGTTTGAAGATTAAACAGCTTCTCCAAATCTCTCTTTGAATAAATAACAGCAACCTTTCTTTCAGGATACTGATTATCAATAATTCTTGTTTCAAAACCATTGGTGAGAAAAACCACTGGTCTTCTCTTATACTGTGCTTCAAGCAAATCTGCGTAAAGCTTTGCCTGCTGTCTTCCTTTTGCAACATCAACACAGGTTCTCTTTGCTTCCACTACAGCAAGTGGTCTGTGTGTGTCATCATAGAGAACATAGTCAGCAAAACCGACTTCAGATTTGTTAGGCATACCAGGAAGTTCTACTTCATTAATCCAGTCTTTTCCTTCTGTCCATCCTGCATCCCAAAGCATTGAATCGATGTAGATTTTTCTTGTCTTGTACTCTGATAAATCAAGAGGCTTTGGCACATAAGTCTGCTGTTGTTCAGCACGCTTTGCAGTCAATTCTTCCTTAAGCGCCTTATTCTCTGCAATTAATGCCTGCAAATCCACATCGTCATCTGAAGATTTTGCAACAACTGGCTCTTCCTGTGTCTCTGTCAGCAGATTAACATCGTACTGTCGTTCTTCATAAAAATCAGAATAACAATATGACACATAATCCATGAAGATAAATAGATTCTGTAAGCAAAGAATAGCTTCGTCCTCTGAAATCTTTCTACCGTTATGTGCTGCACGATTACCCACCTTACGAATCAGATTTAGCCTTTTCCATAAAGAATCATCTACCAAATCATGGAAGTCCTCGGTACTCATCAAGCTGATCAGATTGTCCTGATATGGCATCTCTAGGGACTTGTCTACGGAATACATCCATTTAATAGCAAATTCCATTGCACGACGACAATTAAGCACACTGGCTTCCATATCAATCTTTAGAATCTTCTCAGCGGCAATTGCCACATCAGAAAAACTATTGAATTTGGGTTCTTGTTTCAAAAAATCAAAGTTGGTCATTCGGTAACCTCCTTATCTGTATCGTAATACTCTCTATACTCTTTTATTTGAAATGCTATCTGTTCAGGATATTTCTTGTAGTATTTCCTATAAATCTGCTTAAATAGCGTCTGAAATCTCTCATCACCGCAAAATCCAAACATATTGTCAAGTAAATGCGCCACTTCATCTTCTGAAGCATTTCGGCTGCATATAGCCTCTACCTTCGGTTTATATATGATGTAAGCACCATCATGAAGGCTGATTATTTGATCTGCAATATTATCTATGTCCAATTTTAATCATCCTCCCTTCAAATTTTGATTTGTCGACTTGTTCAGCAAATAGCCTAAACTCTTTTTGCATATCAATTGGTGGCACATAAATCACTGTTGCGTTAATCTTTGAAAGCAAAAGATTCGGTTGTGCTGATGCGCTTTCAACCATGTACATCTTTGTATTTACTCTGTAACACCACTTCAAAAAAACGGAATCAAGCAGTTCTGGCTTAACCTTCAATAACGCCACACTTTTTTGTAGTAACGTATGCTCCGTTCGATCATCAACCGCTATCGCCGATTTTCCAATTGTTGCTCCAGTATTCACAATAAGAAAATCTCCTTTTTCTATGTTACAGCGCTTATAATCTTTCTCGAATTCATCTACTTTTATTTCAGGAGCTGTGTCATAGTGAATCATATCGTCATAAATCTCACGTGCTCCTACAAAATATCTCTCTGTTCCTTCTTCTGTAGTACAACCGCCATGCTTGCCATCGGTAATCTTATTGCATAACTCTTTAAGAACTTGTCTATCAAAATCCCTTGTTGGGTTATCAAGAGTTCCAAAGAGCTCGACAAATCGGGCTCTGATTAAGAGGTCTAATTGCTCAAGTTCTTCCTTCCTTGAAGCAATCACCCCCTGAACCTTCTTAATGGTGTTAACAATTTCAATTTGCTCATCTAGACTTCTCTTAGGAATAATCATCTGCCTCATCGCAGCCTGCGTAAGTTTCTGTCTTGTTGCGCCATTTACCATTCCACCAACATCATAGAACATCAGTGAATAGCATAAGTAATCTACATCCAATCCAGCTTTAGGTTTCAAAACATGAGCATGATTATTTACCCAACATTTTCCTGAAACTCTATAAGCAATTGGTCGTGTTTTTGATCCGAAGTTTCCACCATCTTCAGCAAGCAATACAAGTTCATCATCAAAAATAAAATCATCAACATAATCCTGTATTCCATTTGCTCCATAATATGGATAATCTCCAGAGGTTCTATCACTACCAGTTATTGGAACTCGTTGCGAATCAAGTATTTCACAACAATCTTCTAACTTCATCGAATCCATCTATCATCCCCACAAATCTCTCAATTTTATTGCACATTCATATGATAAAATCAAATATCTAAAACATACAAACACGAATTGACCTTTTCTCATTTTTACTAAGCAAGATACTTCTGATGAGCAGTTTTGACATTATTCTGATTAACCATAGCATACTGCATGGTAGTATCAATCTGGGAATGTCCAAGTATCTTTTGAACCTGTTCAATCGGCATTCCCTTATCAATAGCTCTAGTAGCCATTGAACGTCTGAATTTATGCGGATGTATTCTCTCTAAGGACAGTTTTCTGCCGAGTTTTCGCAATCGAATCTCAACACCACTTATCTTAAGTCTGTCATGTGGTGCATCCAACGTAACAAACAAGGCTTTGTTTTTATCAGTTCTGGTATCAATATAATCCTTTAGATGTACTTTTGCCTTTGCATCAAAATATACTCTGCGCTCTTTATCACCTTTTCCATAAACGATACACTCACGTCCTTCAAGATCAATATCATCTATATTTAGGTTTACAAGCTCACCAACTCTTATTCCGGTAGAATATAAAAGATCTATGATTGCCAAATCTCTCTTTTCATTACAATTATCTCGAAGCTTCTCTATTCCCTCATCAGAAATCACGCTTTTTACAACTGTTTTGGTCTTTATCTTATGAATCCTGCGCATAGGACTTTTAAGAATATAATCCTCTTCCTCGAGCCACGAAAAGAAGCTTGAAATATTTCTTCGCACATTATCAATTGTGACATTGGAGCAATTATTGAGTTTTTGATAATCTGACAAATATTCACGTATTTCTTCCGTTGTTATTTTACGGACAGATGTTTCAGTTTGTGACAGTAGATGCTGCACTGTTTCCCTATAATACTTTATTGTTCGTTCTGAACACCCCTCTATAGTTTTTGCATCAAGAAACATTTCCAAAAATTTATCATTTGCAATCTCTGCTTTCTCTGCTTCATTTTCTGCAAATGTTTGTAGAATGACTTCCTGCAATTTTTTCATCTGAGCTATTGATAAATACTCCGACATTACATTTAAAACTTTAACTATTTTTTCTTCCATGTTGATATCTCCTTTCGAAATACCAACATCCTTCTCCTGCATAAATGCAATTTATTCCGGCAATTGTATTTATGCAGCCTGTGAATAATTCATAATAAAAATTTTACTTACGATATGCTCTACTATAGCCAATCCTGTTCTATTTTCTTCTCTAATTGTATAAACATATCATAATACTTTTCTTTGGTTTGACGTATAATATCCATTGAAATTGCCTGATTATATGCGTGTGCAACATTATTTCTCGAAACCAATGCATCCAGCCATAATTCTTCATCACTAATCATTCCTGCCTTGTAAGCTGTTTTTTAAATTCTCAAATTTTTTCATATAGCACTCCCCCCTCTCTTTTTATAGATTCCAACAATTCTTTTATTACAGGCTTATCCAAATCCACAATATCAAATTCCAACAACGTTGAAGTTGTTTCGTCTACATCCAAAATAAAATGACTACTGCTACCACCGCAAAATGCCAAATCTATATCACTTCGCTCTTTAAAATCTCCTCGCGCTCTTGAACCAAAAAGAATTACTTTTTCAACACAATTCTTCTTCGCTAGCTGGATAATTTCCTGTAATACTTTACATTTTATTCCTGTTTTTTCAAAGGTACTATTTACATCCATAAAGACTCCTATATTACTTCGTTTCTTATCCAAAATATTTCTGCATTAAACTATCAAACAATATTTGTGTTTCATCCAATGCTTTCTGAACTGCAACTTTTGATTTGTCGACTTGTTCAGCAAATAGCCTAAACTCTTTTTGCATATCAATTGGTGGCACATAAATCACTGTTGCGTTAATCTTTGAAAGCAAAAGATTCGGTTGTGCTGATGCGCTTTCAACCATGTACATCTTTGTATTTACTCTGTAACACCACTTCAAAAAAACGGAATCAAGCAGTTCTGGCTTAACCTTCAATAACGCCACACTTTTTTGTAGTAACGTATGCTCCGTTCGATCATCAACCGCTATCGCCGATTTTCCAATTGTTGCTCCAGTATTCACAATAAGAAAATCTCCTTTTTCTATGTTACAGCGCTTATAATCTTTCTCGAATTCATCTACTTTTATTTCAGGAGCTGTGTCATAGTGAATCATATCGTCATAAATCTCACGTGCTCCTACAAAATATCTCTCTGTTCCTTCTTCTGTAGTACAACCGCCATGCTTGCCATCGGTAATCTTATTGCATAACTCTTTAAGAACTTGTCTATCAAAATCCCTTGTTGGGTTATCAAGAGTTCCAAAGAGCTCGACAAATCGGGCTCTGATTAAGAGGTCTAATTGCTCAAGTTCTTCCTTCCTTGAAGCAATCACCCCCTGAACCTTCTTAATGGTGTTAACAATTTCAATTTGCTCATCTAGACTTCTCTTAGGAATAATCATCTGCCTCATCGCAGCCTGCGTAAGTTTCTGTCTTGTTGCGCCATTTACCATTCCACCAACATCATAGAACATCAGTGAATAGCATAAGTAATCTACATCCAATCCAGCTTTAGGTTTCAAAACATGAGCATGATTATTTACCCAACATTTTCCTGAAACTCTATAAGCAATTGGTCGTGTTTTTGATCCGAAGTTTCCACCATCTTCAGCAAGCAATACAAGTTCATCATCAAAAATAAAATCATCAACATAATCCTGTATTCCATTTGCTCCATAATATGGATAATCTCCAGAGGTTCTATCACTACCAGTTATTGGAACTCGTTGCGAATCAAGTATTTCACAACAATCTTCTAACTTCATCGAATCCATCTATCATCCCCACAAATCTCTCAATTTTATTGCACATTCATATGATAAAATCAAATATCTAAAACATACAAACACGAATTTGATTTGTTTTTTCCTTTCTAAATACTTCTCATTACCTTTTTGCATCGAGCAGGCAGTTTCTTCTTTTCTTTGTTTCGAATGTACGCAATATGTGATTTTTCAATGTCCGGCACTGTACAAATCCACTTACTAAGTTCATCTTTTACTCTCCATATTGACACATCTATATCTTGCTTTTCTTTGAATATGTAATTGATTCTATCTACCACTTCATTTTCAGTAACAAGATTAGCATCAATAAATTGCTGTACTCTGATTTTATCACGAGAAATACCACCAATTATTGTCATTTGAAAAACAGGTATATTCATCCCAACATAATCAAATAACTCTTTTATAAACTGCATATGACGGTAATTCTGTTTCAATCCATTTGTTTCAGATATATTCCCAATTTGTTTTTTCAATGACCATGTTTTTGATAATGCTCCACCTGATACACTTATGTATTTTGCATTATCAATATATTTATCTTCTATGACTAAAATACCTTTGGGAGTTATCAACAAATGATCTATCTGCATGGATTCATACATACACAACTTTTTGTTATAGACTCCAGTTTCAAAATAAACATCATCCAACAAAATCATATCCGGAAATTCTTTACTAATCTGCAATGATACAGCTTTTTCAAAAGAATCTCCAACCTTTTTCTTCTCTTCATATTTCTTTGTAAATTTTAAAAGTCCTGGTTGATTTGGATCAAGATCCGCTTTTCTTCCAACAATATTAGGATGATTTGTTAAATCTATACCTTTCATGGATTAGTCACCTCCTTACAACATTGCCTTCAACTCTTTAATAGCCTCTGTAGCTTCAGCATCAAGTTCCATAATCTTATCGATAATCTCAGATGTAGGTGGATATTCCACTGCCACATACTTAACCTTCTTATACTTATTGATAGAAAGGTCATAACCATTATCAACAATCTCCTGCTTAGGAACCATGAAAGACTTATCAGTTCTCTGTCTATCTGCTTCAGCATCACGATTACGAAATCTTTCGATGATATCTGGGATATCATTCTCTGTTACAACTGAACGTTTATCATCCAAGCTGAATCCATCAGCCTGCATATCATAGAACCACACATTGTCGGTTCCTCCATAATTCGTTTTTGTGAAGATGAGAATTCCAGTAGACACTCCGGCATATGGCTTAAACACACCGGAAGGCATTGAGATAACTGCCTCTAATCTCTGATTCTCAATCAGTTCTTTTCTAATATCCTTGTGTGCCTTAGATGAGCCAAATAATACACCGTCAGGAACAATACAAGCACATCTACCACCAATCTTAAGCATACGGACAAACAATGCTAAGAAGAGAAGCTCTGTCTTCTTTGTGCTACATACTTTAAGCAAATCAGCAGATACAATATCTGCATCAAGGCTTCCCTTGAAAGGTGGATTTGCAAGAATTAATGAATACTTGTCCTTATCAGGGTTCTGATCTGACAAACTGTCTCTATATTCAATGAATGGACTTTCTACTCTATGATTCATCATATTCATAGCCCCAATACGAAGCATAGTTCTGTCCATATCAAAGCCGTGGAACATATGATTCATGAAATGGTCTTTCTTCTGCTTATCATAGAAGATTTCATCTTTCTTATTAGCCCAAAGATATTCACCAGACTCTACAAGAAATCCTGCAGTTCCACAGCTTGGATCACAGATAACATCATCAGCCTTAGGGTCCATAAGTTCTACCATCATCTTGATAATATGACGAGGTGTTCTGAACTGACCATTTACACCTGCTGTAGCTAGTTTAGAAAGAAGATACTCATATACATCACCTCTGGCATCCGAATCATTCAGCTTTGCCATCTGTGTATACAAATCATCCATAGCATCCACGACCTTTGAAAGCATCAAAGGAGTAGGAAGCTTGAAGATTGCATCGTCCATGTATTTTGAAAACGCACTATCTTTATTTGCATGAAGATTCTTGATAAATGGGAATACCATTTCCTGCACTACAGAATACATTCTGTCAGCCGGATAATCTCTGAATACAGACCACTTAAGCTGAGTTCCATCAATAGTTCTCTCACCGATTTTTACTTCCTTGGAAAAAACACTTTCATAAGGAAGCCCAAGCATAGCACTTTCCTTTGCGTGAGTATTATCAGATACATCCAAGTCATGGATAAACATCAAATATGTCATCTGTTCAATTACATCCAATGGATTTGTAAGACCCCCAGTCCAGAAAATCTCCCATAAACTATCAATTCTGTTTTTTAATTCGCCTGTAATCATTTTCTAATTCTCCTTATCCCAGTTCCATGTATATTTGGTATAACGCCCACCACCGATTTTAATAATCTTTTCCTGCTCCTGAAGTTCTATCAAGGCTCTCTGTATTGTTATCTGACTGATATCAGGACACTTCTTCATAATTTCTGCTTTGGTGATTGTTCCAACAGTCTGCTTAATCACTTCACCGATTCTGTCTCCCTTTGTAAGTCCTGCTGTTGTAAGCAGTTTTACTCTTGAAGAAAACTCACGGTACGAAGCAGCCACCACACCAAGCATATATTTGATAAATGGTACATAATCATTTTCACCTTCATGCCATCCTGCAGAACTTGATTGAAGCGCTTCATAATAAGTATCCTTTGTAGTTTCAATCATCTTTTCGATACTGATATATTTACCAACTATATATCCACTTCGATAAAGCAACAGCAATGTAAGCAAACGACTCATTCTTCCATTGCCATCATTGAAAGGATGGATACACAAGAAATCCAATACAAACATTGGAATAACAATCAATGAATCAATTGATTCATCCATAAGTGTTTCATCAAATGCTTTGCAAAGAGCATCTATTGCATCTGGTGTTTCCCAAGCCGGCACTGGCTGAAAACGAACCTTCTTATTTCCTTCGCTATCTACTTCTGCAATTACATTGTCAGTTGTCTTGAAGTAACCGCCAGCTTCAGGTCCCATAAATCTATATAAGTCTCTATGCAATTGGAGGATAATACCAGGCTTAGTCTGCACATAATCATAATTTTCATGAATCGTGTTAAGCACGTCTCTATAGCCTGCAATTTCCTGCTCTGCTCTACTCTTTGGTGTAGTTTTATCCATAACGAGCTTCTTTAATCTCTCATCAGAGGTATAGATACCTTCGATCTTGTTAGAAGCCTCTGTACTTTGTATCTTTGCAATCTCCATAAGTTCGGTAAGCTGATCAGCATGAGCTTCAATAAATAAATTCTGCTCGCCTTTGAATTCATGGATTTTTGTAAGTAATCCCACTATTTCCGGATTGAGCATTTCACCCCACCGTTTTGTATAATTAAGTTCTCTCATTCAATAACCTCATTAAGATTTTAATTATATCAATTGAACATTCTATGACATAATTTATTATATACTCCAATTGTATCATTGTCAAACTCAATTTTATCAATTATATAAAGTTTGATAAAATTGAGTCATGATATGAATCAAATTAAAAAGGACCAGCCCACGCTGATCCTAATCCTCAATCACATGCCATTTTCATTGTCCCATTCTTTCAACCCACGATAGTAAAACATCTTTAAAATTTTCCCCTTCTCTACCCCATCTTAAAGTAATCAATACTATCCGCCAGCAATCCTGCAATCTCCCTCAACTGCTCTGCGCTCTCGGATACGTGGTGGAAGGAGTCGGCGACTTCCTCTGTCTCCTGATGGGTCTTCTTCGTTCCCTCGACGTTGTTCTGGGCTATCTCAGAAAGCTCATCGACAGCCGATACAACCTGGTTGCGTGAGATTTCAAGCTTCTGCGTGCTCGCCTTGATAAGCTCTATGCTCTTCATCGAGCTTTCAATCTCAGAGAGGACATTTTCAACAACCTCATGAGTTTCCTTCATGCTCTCACTCTGGCTCATTATAATATCCTGCATCTGCTTCATAAGCTCAACAGCCTTGGTAGAGTCTTCCATAAGAGCCTTCGCCGTGTCTTCAATCTCCTGGCTCGATGTGTTAGACTGCTCCGCAAGCTTCTTAATCTCGCCGGCAACTACCGCGAAACCACGTCCACTCTCTCCTGCTCTCGCCGCCTCAATCGAAGCATTGAGACTTAACAGGTTCGTCTCATCCGCTATAGATGATATAATTGAAGTTGCATCCTGTATCTTCTGAACCGAATTATTCGTTCTGATAGTCTGCTCCTTTACATCATTGATAATACGCTCAACATCACCATTAATTGTTCTTAACTTCTCAAGAGTCTCCGAAGCCTTCTCACTTGACTGCTGCATTGAAGCTGCATTGGCATCAAGCAGTTCAACCTCGCCCGAAGTCTCAGTGATGTTCTCACCCATAATCTTCATGTGTTCAGATGTATTCTGCGAATTTTTCGCCTGCTCATTTGAATTGTCAACAATCATATTTACCGCTGACCTTACCTGCTCCATAGTTCCATTAGTCGTATCAGCTACAGATTTAAGCTCCGTTCCAGCATTAAGAAGCGCATTTGCATTAGTTGAAATGTCTTTAATTACCGTCTTCATGGCATCACGCAGCGTAATCGTAACCTTGGAAAGGTCTCCAATCTCATCACTTCTGTTAAGCAGCTTTTCGTCAACCCACACGTCAAGATTACCATTGGCAACCTTTTCAACGACACCGATACTCGTTCTTATACTCTTGCTGATTGATGATGACATTTTAATCCCAAATGCCGCACATATAGCCATTATCACGCACACAGCCGCGCCAATAGTAATCATGATGCGGCTGATTACAGCATTCTTTTCAACCTTGTTAGTTCCAACGAACACCATTCCGATAATATCAGTATCACTTCCGTTCTGGTACACCGGCATGAAATATCCATAATTAAGCACGCCATCAAGCGATACATGCTTGCTGAAATAATTCTGTCCCTTGTTAAGAACATTTTCAATAATAATGTCTCCTGCCGGAGAGCCGAGCAGTCTGTCACCGTTGCTGTCCAGTGCTGATGTCATAATTCTCTGGCTTCCGTAGAAAAATGTCACGTCCATTCCAGTATTCTGCTTGATTCCATCAACAAGGCTCTCTGATTTAGAGACATTGTAACTGCCCTTCCATATATCGCCATTGCTTGCCTGTATGTAATCGCCCGCATTCTGGTCGTAGGCAGCAAGCGTAGCCGCCGCAGTTCCCATGAGCGCATCCTGTATCTCATCTATCATTGCACTCTTTACGCGGGTAAGTGTAAATGTAACCGACATCAGTCCCAGAATCAATATAGGACCGATAGTCATAGCAAGTATCTTTCTTTTTATACTCATGTACTTCTCCATTTCCATGCGCCAAAATGCACATTAAAATCACTCAACAACATTTACAGTCTTAAAATACCAGTTAATTCCGCCTGTGATTGTCGAATCATCAAGTGTCTTGCCTGCTGTTCCCACCGTCGCTCCTGTATTAGTCTCTATAACACCATCAAATACACCATTTTTGCCGGTAAGAATCTGCTGCTTTGCCTCGTTAACCTTCTCCTGTGTTCCATTTGCCGCAAATGCAGCAACAGACGTAACGCTGACAAGGTTCTCACTCATTCCGCCATAATAATTGCTGCCGTCCCACGTTCCATCAATCACGCTCTGGACTGCCGAAGTATAATAAGCACTCCAGTTCCATGTCACACTACAAAGGCATGCCTCTGGAGCTTCCTTGCTCATATCCGAATTATAACCGATGCTGTACACACCCTTTTCCTGTGCAAGAGTCTGTGGGTATACAGTATCACAATGCTGCGCGATAACATCACAGTTCATATTAAGCAGGGTTCTTGCCGCCGCTTCCTCTGCCTGTGGGTCGTACCAGCTATTAGTCACCTTGACATACACCTTTGCAGCAGGATTAACAGAATATATTCCCAGTGCAAATGCATCTATTCCGCCTGTAACCTCTGAATTGTCCGTACCCATCGCCGCAACATAGCCTATCTTATTCGTCTTGGTGTTCATTCCCGCAACTATTCCGCTAAGATATCTCGCCTGATATATTCTTCCGAAATAATTGTTAAAATTCTTGCCATTGCTCATATAGCCCGTTCCATGCGAGAAATATATATCTGGATATTCTTCTGCCATCTCAGCCGTTGTCTGCATATATCCCCAGCTTGTAGTGAAAATCACGTTGCATCCGGCATCAATACACTCCTTAATCGCTTTGCGGGTTGCCTCTGCATCTGTATCGCTGACATTGTTCTTTCTTACAATCTGCGAATCAGAAAGTCCAAGATTCTGCTGCATTCCCTGTATACCAATATCATGCGTATACGTATAGCCGCTTCCCTCTGCCGGGTCTGACAGATGGATTACTCCGACCTTAATCTTATCCTTGGCTATACCTGCCGCACTACTTCCCGTAGCATTCGTCTGGCTTACTTTCTTAGAACTGCTTCCCTTCAGCTCATATCCATCATTCACTGCGTAATCTTCAATTGTTGCACTACCAGCACAGCCTGCCATAAGCATACTGCACATAAACAGCGCAATCAGACTTAATAACCTCTTATGTCTCATACTCCCTCCGTCCTCAGACGTTACACCGCCTGTTGTCATGCGCATTAAATATGCATAATACTTCTTATTAAATTGTAACAAATTATATATGCGTTAATTTTATCATACAGCCAGAAAAAAGTAAAATATTAGTAAAAATATAAACCAAATAATTTTACAGATTACCTACAGACAAACCGTATGTAATCCCTCTGACCGGGTATTTTTTATTCCTCTATCTGCAATGCTATGACACAACTGTTGTTGCCCTTCGGCTTGTTTTTCTCCCTGCTCTTGTAGGCAATATTGTCCATATTGAACAGATTACCTGTGTCAATCAATGTGTGAATCATACATTTTCTGCCATTCACATCTACATATCCTATGCTCTCTGCAGCATTTTTCTGGTTTCTGATACGTGTAACTGACAGAAAATCCTTTAATTTATTCTTATATTCATCTGTGACAACATTTTCAATGTAAACGTGTATTCTTGACTTATAATTGGCATCAATTCCACCATAACCGCCAAGACCACTCTTATCCTTTAACATAAGGTATTCACCTGTATCAAGCTTTACATGTACAACTGTATTAAATACCCTCATGAGTTTGCCATACACAAGCTCCTGCATGTTGAATGACTCTTTGATATCAATATGATGCTTGTCTGGCTCGCTGTCGCTCTCACCACCTAACTGATAGATAACACAAGAGCCCTTGCCGCCACGTTTAACTTCATATAAAGCCGCATCTGCAAGCTCAATTCCCTGCTCAACGCTGTGGCCATCACCCTTAATCATACATACACCGACACTACAGTGCACTTCCTGTCCCTGCTCTATGGATTTAAGTTTAAGATGTTCATTGAGCTGGAATACTCTTGATTTCATTGCATCCGTATCAGCTATTCCTTTTAACAGAATAAGATACTCGTCTCCACCAAAACGGCATATAATATCTTCATTCCTGCACATTCTGTACAACAGCCCGGCAACCTCTTTAATCCAGTAATCCCCGGTTATATGTCCGTATTTATCATTGATAGATTTAAAATCATCTATATCTATAAAGCACAGTGATGCTTTGTCATTCTCGTCCATATTCTCTATGTAACTGCGAATCTGTGTCATTCCCCATGTCTTATTACAGATACCAGTCATAGGGTCATGGTGCGCCGCATAATTTGCCTTATCATATGCAGCCTGTGACTTGTTAAGCCTTGTTGAGGCATCTATCATATCCATCGCGAACATAATCTGCGTAGAGATTACAACCGCAAAATTCTGCAATGCAAATCCATACTGGAACAACATAAGAACTGTTGCAATCGTTGGAAGCACGAAATACAGCACAGCCGCATACGCTATCTGCTTTTCCAGTCTCTTACCGTACTGGATTACTACAGACAGACTAAGTGCTATTCCGACAATCGGAATAGCCTGTGCCAGAATATACCAGTCTCCTCTATGGTAAACATTATTGCCATCAATATAATAAAAGATACCTGTAAACTGTGAGATAACAATACAGATTAATCCTATAAGACTAAGCCACATTACAACATATATTCTTTTTGGCATCTTCTCATCAAGCTCTCTCATAAGCTGCCATAAGAATACCGGCATAACACTCATGTATACACAATTAGTGGCAAACAATACAAAATTGCTTATTCTCACCATATAGCAAGCCAATGTTCCCGACTGTCCATTAAAAATCCACGAAAGCATATCTGAGACCATAAGCAGAAGACAACACACCTGTAATTCAATTCTTACAGATTTCTTGGCTTTAAGCCCTGAATGTACAAATATAACTCCAAAAAGAGCGATTATACATACTATCGCTCCCATGAACTCTATTGAAACCTGAAACATCGTCAACGTGCTCATCATTATCTCCAATTCTTATATCCAAAACATTTATAATTACAGTGTAATCTCCTGTGCTACAATCACACAACTGTTATTATCCTTATCTGCTATCCTGTGTAAAAGACATTTGTTACCATTAACATTGTCAAATTCCATCGTTTCTATCTCTTCTACCTGATTACGCATACTGCTGTATGTCACGAACTTCGCAACAGCTTTCTGATGCTCATCCACAACATATTTTTTAATAAATATCGGTATACGAGATATGTAATTAGAATCATCTGGCATGAACTTGTTAAGTTCCCTGTCTTCCTTGATAATGTTATAAGTTCCATTTTCAAGGTTAACATAAGCTACCGCCATAAAAAGGCTCATGAACTTATGATAAACCCTGTCCTGCATATTAAATGATTCTTTAAGGTTAATCTGCTGTTTATCCGGATTCTTCACATTACTGCTGTCAATCTGGTATATAACACACGAATTCTTGCCGCTGCGCTTAACCTCGTACAACGCTTCATCCGCCAGTTCAATTGCTCTGTTAAGTGAATGTCTTCCGCCAACAATCTGACACACACCGATACTGCAATGAACGTCATGCCCTCTCTCGATAGATTTGAGCTTGAGGTGCTGGTCAAACTGGAATATCTTGGATTGAAGTGCCTCTGTGTCAACAGTTCCCTTTAAAAGTACAAGATATTCATCGCCACCAAAACGGCACACTATATCATCTGCACGGCATGTCTTAATAAGAAGTCCGGCAATCTGCTTAATCCAGTAATCTCCGACAACGTGACCGAGTGTATCATTGATTGATTTAAAATCATCTATATCAATGAAACAAAGTGAAGCCGCATCATTTTCTCCCATGTCAGCCATATAGGATTTAATCATATTAAGTCCCGCCGCCTTATTATACGCACCTGTCATGGAATCATGCTGTGAAGCATATTTAGCCTTGACATAAGCAGCCTGTGATTTATCCAGTCTGTGTGACATATCGATAAAATCTACCGCAAACATAATCTGTGTAGACATAACAACCGCAAAATTCTGTAAATATAATCCTGTATTCAGCAGAATCAGAATTGTCGCTATAACAGGCATAACAAAATACGACATCAATGCACAAATCATGAAATTATCCAGTCGTTTCCTGTACTGCATAAGTATCGAAAACATTATTACAATTGATACCATTACAGCACCCTGTATTACTGGATAAAATGTACTTCTATGATATGTATTGCTGCTGTCAAAATAATATATCATCCCGTTAAACTGTGATATTATTATCAGCACTATGCATGCGGCACTTATTAATCTGACCGCATAGACACGTTTTGGTATATTCTCACCAATCTCAGCCAATGACTGCCATAAGAATACAGACGACAGCCCAAGATATGTGTAATTACTGAAAAATACCATAAACTTGCTGACTCTGACAATATAATAATGCGCTATGCTGTTTGAATTGCCATTCAGTGCCATATAGCACATGTCACTGACCATCAGTACCAGACAGCATATCTGCATACCTATCTTTGTTTTCTTATCTGCTTTAAATCGTGATGTTCCCACTATTATACCAATAAGAGCAAACACGCATAAGAACGCTTCCCAGAACTCCAGCGATATATATAATATCGTTAATACGCTCATCTAATCCACCTATTCTAAATATTTATATTTAGTTATATTATACTATATATTTGAAATCTATCAATTTTTTTATAGTACCAGGTATTAGCACCGGTACTTTAGTACCTTGATTGCAAAATATGTAATAGGACTAAAGGGGCTGCCAGCATAAAGAAATCCACCAGTGCAGACAGCTTTTGCCGCCACACTGGTGGATAATCTTCATTATTATATTAAATTCATGTCTTACGCCGTCACATACATTTCCTGTATTCATACCAGAAATACACATATCCCACTACCGCCGTGAATGCCCATGCGCTCGCATATACAAGATACAGCGATTCAAGTGTCCTTATGCTTGCAAAGATTGTGCAGACCCAGATGATTCTGAATACCACACTTCCCATGATAACTATAATCGTAGGAATAACACTCTTTCCAAGTCCTCTCGCACCTGCTGCCGGATTATCCATGAATGCCGAGATGAAATATGAGCAGCTCATAATCGCAAGCCTTATTCCACCATAGTACACAACCTGGTCGTCATTCGTGAACAGATGGAGAAACTGTATTCTGAATATAAAAAGCAATGCCCCGAATACAACACCTATAAGTGCTGAGTACATCTGTGTTACAAAAAATGCTTTCTTAATCCTGTCTTTCTTCCTTGCGCCAAGATTCTGCGCTATGAAGCTCGTACACGCTGTGTAGAATGCAGCCATCATATCATATACAATATTATCCGCATTGGCTGCCGCTGAGTTACCCTCAACAACAACATGGTCGAATGAGTTGACCGCTGACTGGATATAGAGATTGGCAACCGCGAATAATGTATACTGCACAGCCGCAGGAACACCGATTGCTAAAACCCTTGCCGCAATCTTTTTATCAATTCCAATCTCTTTAATATTAAGTCCATAATCCGCCTTGCATGTGACAAGGAACTTAATAACCAGAAATGCTGATATATACTGCGATATTATGCTGGCTAAGGCAACTCCCACAACACCAACCTTAAATCCTATTACAAATACAAGGTTAAGCACAACATTGATAACACCAGCAATTGCAAGGTAGATAAGTGGTCTCTTCGTATCTCCTATAGCACTAAGCACCGCATTACCATAGTTGTACAATGCAAGTGCCGGCGAACCCAACAGATATACTGTAAGATATATCGCTGCTCCGTCAATAAGCTCGTCCTTAGTTCCTATAAGAGTAAGCATAGGTCTTGTAAGAAACAGTCCTGCAAGAAGAAGCAGTATTCCAAGAGCAAAACATATTATAATAGAAGTATGTACTGCTTTCCTGACATTGCGGTTATCCTTCGCTCCTACATACAGTGCCACAACCGCATTGACACCGCCCGACATTCCAAGCATCATGCCTGTAGTCATCATAACAAGAATACTTGTTGAGCCAACTGCTCCTAGCGCAACCGCGCCTACAAAATTACCAACAACTGCCACATCTGCCAGATTAAACATAACCTGTAAAAGATTAGACAGCATAAGTGGTATTGCAAATATAAATATTTTCTTGAACAGCGAACCGCTGGTCATATCAATTTCGTTAGACTTCATAATACCCCCTGTGTGCATAAGCACAAAACGGAGTTATTATATCATAACTAAACTAAAAATCAACATCTATCTCGCCATCTTCATCATAAGCTCCTGCCTTTCAACTTCCCCCATTATAATATTTTTGACAGAATCAAGATAAGAATTGTTGAATATCTCATTAATCATAATGTAATCAACCATTTTTTCCAGATCTTCTGTGACACATGAATAAGATGCAAGCTGGTAAAGGTCAACATATGACGATATAACCTTATACCCTGTAATCCATGACAATGAATTAACCACCTCTTTATACCCCTTAAGGACTGCCTGTAATATTGTCCACTGCGAATCCTTGCTTCCTTTTTCAAGAACATCCTTAATATAACGTATAAGTGCTGTAGTTCTTATATCGTCCTCTCTGCAGCCTCGTCCCATCTTGTATCCTGGAAATATCTCAAATTCGGGGTTATATTCATATCCAGAGCCATCCAGTTCATATCTTGCATCGTGCTTCTTGCCTTCCTTTGCCTCTTCAAGCTCCAGTTGATTGTAATAATCGTCAACTGCATCTCTTACAATCTTCATGAAATCGTCATACTTCATAACTGAATTACAGACTTCCATGCGTTCCCACATAACTGCTCTCTGATAATTCATACAACTCCCCCTAAACATTTCTAATTGAAAATGCTGTTAAACCACTTACCATATTACGACATCTTTCGACATACCCTAAAAATCCATAAAACCTGCATAATCCTTTCGGACGATGCAGGTTTTATGATTAATAGATTATTTATTACCAGCAGATTTCTTAGCTTCCATCATACGCTTAACGTTCTCTGGAAGTTTTGTCTCCCCCCATAATACAATACTGCTATTGCTGGCCATTCTCTCAGCAGCCTTTAATAATGCGGCTGAACTCTTTTTCTTATTATTCATCATAATTAACTCCTCCTTATAATAACTATGTATAACAGCTCTGCGGCATACGCTGTAACTGCGCCTCTTATGCACATCATAAATTGTCTGTCAATACATAAATCCAACACTAACAATGTCAGTGTCACAACAACACCTACAATCTTACGCTTGATATAAGTTCTCCTGTCTGGCGTAAGATGATTGTCGCTGATAATCGGAGCCTTGATGCTTATTGTGGTTGCTAATATCATATACCCTGATAAGAACACTTTGCTGCTTATATATGGTGATAGATATATTATTCCTGCAAACAATGTAACGGAATATGCAAGACATCCCCAGAACGTCTTCATATGAACACCGCCACAATTGGTTCGTAGAACTGCAAACACTACAAATACGCACACAAAAGGTATGAATTGATGTAACAGGGCAAATATGACAGCCATAATCAAAAGCTTCTCACACTCGCCGAGAATTCCTTCTGCCGCGTATGCTATAGCATCCAGCTCGTCATCAGAATAATCCCCATCCAGCGACTTAATATACTTATTAATTAGTAAATGATTTAACAGCATGTCATATTAATAGCAAAATGGAAAACAAATTTCAATAGGTTTTGCATGAACTGCACAAAATCGAGCATGAACTGCACATAAAATTGGAATATTGCATTTATGCATGAATTTATCTTTGACATATCGACAAATTTCTACTAAAATTTTGGTATATAATATACTTATATTTAGCACATGACTTTACAAGTAAATATTTATCCGGAGGAATATATATGTTATTTAATACAATTATATTCGATTTCCTAAACCCTGAACTGGAGTTTGTTATAATATGTATACTGTCATGTGCCCTTACCGGTAGCTCTTTCTATGACAGATTCAAGAAATATTTCTATGTGTTTGCACTCATACCACTTATTTTCATTGTAGAGATAACTATCTCAAGTCCACAAGCATCAACTTTTATTAATATCATATCAACTATGATTCTCGCTGGATTATTTGTTGGAATCAAAGCATTTGACTACTTTTTCATATATCTTATATCTTTTATGGCCGTATTTGCATATGAATGTCTGCTCTCCATTGCAATGCATTTTATCGGCAGCAATCCTTACACATCCATAATTCAATTCCTGCTTCTGTGTGTATGCTGTCTTATAACTTACATAATATACAGATTTACTGACTTTCACGCCGTCTATGACATCATATGCAGCAAAAGCCCTGGAAGCAAGATGCTCACAGCCAATTGTTTCTGCATAACATTATTCCTTACTATATTGTTCAAATGTCATGTAAATAATTTCTACAATGCATCTCTTATGATTATCTTCTGCGTTATATGTCTTACATTTATTAATGTAGAATATTTCATATCAAAACGTATTGTGTTCAATGCAAGAGCAAGGCTTGCATCATATGAACAATATATGCCTATAGTTGAGGGACTTATTGACGAGATACGCATACGCCAGCACGATTACAACAATGAACTGCAGTCTCTGTATTCAATGGTGGCATCTTATGACAATATTGATGAGCTGAGGGCTGCTGTCGACAAATACAGCAAAGAATACACTGTCAACGAAGAAGTATACCAGCTTCTAAAGCTCAACACTCATCTGCTTGGCGGACTTCTCATCTCCAAATACAAGCAGGCACGCAATAATAAAGTTGACATGATATTTGATATACGCAATTTCAACATTACATGCTGTGTACCGGAATATGAACTTATTGATATGTGTGGTATACTTATTGACAACGCTATTGAACACGGCAGACATGATGTTCCTGTCTATGTATCAATTGAAAGCCGCAACAATACATTTGCATTCACAGTTAAGAATGGCGGTCCGACTATGTCAGAAGACTTTCTTGACAAAATGTTTACCAAGGGATATACGACTAAACAGCAGCATGATGGACATGGTATCGGCATGTACAAGCTAAAGGAGATGACTTTACGGCATGGTGGCGATATATGTGTAAGCAATGAAACTATTGATAACACAACTTATCTGTGCATACAGCTCCAGCTTTAAATATCTCATGCAATTAAACACAACATAAACGGAGGCATTAATGAGATTACTTATACTTGAAGACGATAAAATTACAGCCACTAATGTTGCTAATGTAATCAAGCGCAGAAATCCTGAGCTTCTGATTGACACGGCTCAGAATATTGATACTGCAATGCAGTTATTAGATAATCACAAATATTCATTTTTCATTCTGGATATTATGCTATCGGAAAACCGTGATGTACGTGAAGGAATTGTATTTGCACAATATCTGCGAAGCTCTGACATCTACAGGACTGCTCCAATCCTGTTCACAACATCACTTCCAGATGAGATTGAGAGATGTCTTAATGATTTTCACTGCTACAGCTATCTTTTAAAACCATATAATGATGCAAGGCTACTGAAAGCCATTGATGATTTACTCGCATCTGAGGATGACACCAGCAACAGCATATCCATAAGATTAAAATCATCTATAACAATTAAATTAAGCTTTGGGGATATTGTATATATCACAAGTGATGGTCACGAACTGACTTTTTACTGTTTTAACGACTCGACTTACACTACAAATGCATACACCATGAAGGATATTCTCAACATCCTTCCTTCACAATTCATACGCTGCCACAAATGTAATATAATCAACAAAGATTATGTGACATCCTACAGCAAATCTTCGTACTGCGTCAACATTGGAAAGACATTCATTCCTATCGGAAGAACCTATCTTAAAGACCTGGTTGCAAGGCTTGAGAAATAAGCTGACTAAATATATAGACGAACTGGAATTATTGAGTTAATAATTCCAGTTCCTTTTGTATATCCTCTAATGTTAATATTTCTCTTCCATATCTCTGTAATTCTAATATGTATTTTATAAAAATTTTTCAAAAATTCTCTTGCACATATTATTTACATGTTGTAATATCATTATATCAACAAGTAGTTTTAATTACTACATGTCGACACAACCATATATGTATATAATAGTAAGGAGGTTGTATATATGAGTTCATTATCTAATACAACAAATGATAATTCTAATACATTTAAGATAAAAGACCCTGGCAGTGCAATAACACATTTCATAGGTATGCTTATGGCAATGTTCGCCGGTCTGCCACTGATTATCAAGTCACTGTCTGCTCCAGATACGATTCACGTTATATCTCTTAGTATATTTATCGTGAGCATGATTCTTCTGTATGGAGCAAGCACAACTTATCACACATTTGATATCTCACCAAGAATCAACAAGATTCTTAAAAAGCTTGACCACTGCATGATATCTGTTATGATTGCCGGCTCATACACACCTGTGTGTCTCATTGTCCTTCACGGACCTGTCGGCTACAGCCTGTTAGCTCTTGTGTGGGGCATTGCCATAATCGGCATTATCTTCAAGCTTTGCTGGGTTACATGCCCTAAATGGGTATCATCTGCATTATACATCATCATGGGCTGGGCATGTGTTCTGTCCTTTACCCAGATTATTAATGCACTTCCAGCAGCCGCATTTGCATGGCTTTTAGCCGGCGGAATTATATATACAATCGGCGGCGTAATATACGCCCTCAAGCTGCCTATATTCAACGCCCGCCACAAGAACTTCGGCTCCCATGAGATATTCCATCTTTTCGTGATGGCTGGAAGCTTCTGCCACTTCGTAATGATGTTTAACTACGTGGCACTCCTTCCTATCTCCTGACCTCATTTCACGCCTTGGTTTTCTAACACCTTACGCTCTCCAAAAGCTGCATGAATAAGGTGGCAGGTCACTTCCGCCGCCAAAATCATGCTCCTTCTGCGTGATAATATCCACCGCTCTTCCCGCATTTGCATTAAAATCAGCATGATAAGTATTGCCGTCCGCATTGATTGCAACTATGACACGCTCCCCATCCACGCTTCTCTCAAATATAAGCTGTTTAGGCTGTACACATAGGTTATTGTAACTTCCATATTGAAGCGCCTTGCTGGACTTGCGGGCTTCTGCAAGCTTAGCTATCCAGTCAGTAAGCTCATTCCACTCAGGCTTTTCTATATTAGGGCGGAGTGATGCATCCCCATCAGATTTGTTACCCTCAACTCCCCATTCACTTCCATAATACACGCATGGAACTCCCGGCATTCCAAACAGCAGACCATATATAGGCTTTAACTGATTCTTATCCGTAAGTATTGTCGCAATTCTGCTGACATCATGGTTGTCCAGAAAGCTCATAAGATGCTTTCCTGTATACAGGCACCAGTTTTCACTGCCAAACTGTCTGTTAAGACTATATGATATCTCATGCATATTTGCAGAATTAAAGCTTGAATACAATCCCTTATAGCACTCATAATTAGTAACGCTGTCACATGCATCATCATTCATCCATGTATTGTAATCTCCGTGAAGAGTCTCACCCATAAGCGCAAAATCTGGTTTAAGGCCTTTGACAAATCCTCTAAGCTCACGCAGGAAATTCCTATCCAGAAGATAAGCAACATCCAGTCTTAATCCATCAATATCAAATTCATCTACCCAGCTTCTTATTGCATCAAAAAGGTAATCCTTCACAGCCGGATTTGACAGATTCAGCTTAACCAGCTCATTACAGCCTTCCCACGATTCATACCAGAATCCATCATTATAATTCGTATTGCCATCAAATGATATGTGAAACCAGTCTTTGTATGGGCTGTCCCATTTCTTCTCACATACATCACGGAATCCTTTAAATCCACGTCCAACATGGTTAAATACACCATCAAGCATTACCTTGATTCCACGCGCATGCAGGGCATCACACACATTTTTAAAATCCTCATTAGTACCAAGTCTCGCATCAATCACCTTGTAATCTCTTGTATCATATCCATGTGCATCACTGTCAAATACCGGATTGAATATAACGCAATCTGCACCAAGCTTTGATATATGCTCTACCCAGTCAAGGACACGTAAAATTCTATGCTTGTCCCTCTGTTCATCCTGCCATTTTAATCCATCCTCTGTAAAATCTGAATTGCCAGTTGGCGCACCGCACATTCCAAGTGGATATATCTGATATATAACCGCCTCATCAAACCACATAATTAATCTTCCTTTCCATATGTATCTGTGGGAGAATTATCCCCCACATCTATAATAAACGCCTTAGTCTTTCTTGTACATTACACATTCGATACAAATGTCAAAAGAATGATAAAAAGTGGAATTTATAATAAGGCGCTGTTTTCTTATGCATTTATATTATTCTGTAACAAGATACTCTGTAGGATCAACTGGCTCTCCGTCCTTATTAACAGCAAAATACACATTTGGTCCCTCTTCTACATAATATGCAGTTGGTGCTCCAACAGTTCCTAACACCTGACCCGCAATAACTGCATCACCTTCCTTGACTGTAAGGTTATCAAGAAGTCCATATGTTGTTGTATACCCATCACCAACAGCTATAATCATAGTCGTTCCTGTCTCCTCACTCTCGTATATTGACTGTACAATTCCGCTTGCTGCAGCACCTACATTAGTTCCTATTGTCGCACTTATAGATATCGCAGGATTAGTCTTATATGTGCCTAATGTCTTATGAAGGATTGTGCTGTCCATGCTGTAATTCATAACAATATTCCCAGCGATTGGCCACATTAACACGCTTGATTTGTTAAATGAATACGCAGACATAGGGTCAATGGCAACTCCGGCAGCCACCTCTTTTTCATCATCATTGTGCATACCTTCCTGCTCCACAGTGGTTGTCTCTTCCTCTGTTCTTCCAGCCATTCCTACATTGTCATTGTTAACAGCTTTTCCATCATCAACGCCTGTGAGACTGTCACTTGAAAGTATATACTTGTCCAGTTCACTGTCTGCCACTTCATCTGATGCATTGCTCTCATTTAAATCAACAACATTATTCTTATTATTCTCATAGTTCTTACTATCGGATAATACCGATGCCAGGCCAATCCCGACAGAAAATAACGCCACCGTCATAATCGTGCCAAGAATAACCTTTTCCTTATTGATAACCATCTTGCGGTCTCTCATATCAGCTTCAACCTCCATTCCTAGCTTGATACTGATATGTTGTCCTAAAGACTGGTAATTATACACTCTGGATAAAAATGTTTTATAATTTCCTGATAATCGCTGCCATCAAGAGCCATAATATTAGCGGAATAAAGGCTCATTCCAAAGCCCATTCCGACACCTTTGCTTGTAATGCGGATACTGTCTTTCTTATATTCCAGTGTGAGATATGCAGATTTCAGCCCCATCATTGATGCAAATTGTTCGCCCGACATGCACAAATCCCCCACCTGCATTCCAGTTATGTACCCATCATCTGTTTTTGCGGTTATCTGGATATCCCCGGACGGATTGCTCTCGTCAATTCCGCAGTCCATTCCTGTCTTCTTTTTCCAGTCACGCACAATAGATATTATTTTTGAATTATCAAATTCTGTTGTTACCATGTAATCTGGCGATTCTGTATCTTTTGCGCAATCAATCTCTGCAAGATACTCGTACTCCTCGCCCAGCAGCCTGCTTCCAGACATAGTTTTACCCGGACTGACTCTTGTATACATGGCTCTTATATGATTTTCTTTATATTCAATAATCTGATTGTCTGTCTCATCAACCCATTGTCTTATCTGCGCAAACACATTCTGCCAGTCATTTCCCCACTTGCTTTTTATCTGTGACCTTGTAAGAAATCCATTTTCAAGCTGGTCGCTGTCAATCTCATTCCTTTTATTCATCTGGCACACAACATCGCTCCTTATAACCACAGCAAGTGCCTTAACCATCTGCTCCTGGTCAGCAATCCCTGAACCGCTGCCTGAACCGCTGCCTGAACCACCACCGCTGCCTGAACCACCATTGCTATTTGATGCACTCTCTGAACTGCTGCCATAACTCCCGCCCTTGTTGTACTCCTTCGCTACTGACATTGCCACAAAATCATTCAGGCTGACAGCCTGTACAGCATTATTGTATACAATATTCACTTTACGCCCTTTGATACTGCCATCTGTCACTTCAACCGGCACATCCGCATATTTTGCAGCATTTCCATTAAATAACAGTGTTATCATAAGTGGTATGTACAGGTATGCTGTAACCACCACAATAATTTTCCATATTTTGCGTATTTTTGACATTTAGAACAAGAAATCCTTTCAGTGATTGCACAATTGATACTGCATTATACATCTCTACAATAAGCCATCTAACTAAGTGCAGTATTACTTTGTTACATATAACTATATGCAGAATCCTCCAAGCTTATGAAATTTCTCTCATATAACTCCCAGCCAGGGTAGGAAATTTTCATTCATGCCACATATATGCAATGGCAGAAAATTCTGATTCACACCACATATATGCAATGGCAATAATTCAATTTGGATTAATCACAACATTTACCTCAATAAAATCCAAAATCGTCCCAATATTTGCTGAAAGAATTTGATTTTGGCTGAAAAAAAGAAAAGGCGTCAAAAAATCCAACATATCACTATAATTCGGATTTTTTGACACCTTTTCAATTAATGGCTCCATCCCGCATATTTTCAACTTCAATTTTCACATAATTTTGGCGTTTTCAAAGGATTTTTCCTTGAAAACGCCAAAATCAAAATACCAAAAGCCCTATAACTGTCTTAAAGCAGCAATATTCATCTTACTTATTATCAGGTACGTGAACCTTCTCAAGCTTCCAGATATCTGAAACATACTCTTCAATTGTTCTATCTGATGAGAACTTACCAGCGTTAGATACGTTAATCATGACTGATTTAGCCCAGCCCTTCTCATCCTTGTACTTCTCTTCAATTCTCTTCTGAGCCTCAACATATGAGCGGAAATCCTTGAGGATAAAGTAAGTATCTGGTCTTCTTCCACCTTCATTGTTAAGAAGTGAGTTGTATATATCTCTGAAGAGTTCTGGATCCTGTGGAGAATACTTACCATTGATAAGCTCCATAAGAACCTCTCTTACATCCTGGTCATTGTTGAATATATCCATTGGGTCATAACCACCCTCATTCTCATAACGGATAACTTCATCTGAACTAAGACCGAATATAACTGCGTTCTCCTGTCCAACCTCAGCTACAATCTCAACATTAGCTCCATCCATAGTACCAAGTGTCATAGCACCATTAAGCATGAACTTCATGTTACCTGTACCAGAAGCTTCTTTAGAAGCTGTTGAAATCTGCTCAGATACATCTGCTGCTGCAAATATGATCTCCCCGTTAGATACTCTGTAGTTCTCTATGAATACAACTTTAATCTTGCCATGGATTGACTCATCATTGTTGATAACATCAGCAACACTGTTAATAAGCTTGATTGTAAGCTTTGCAATTCTGTAACCAGCGGCTGCCTTGGCACCAAAGATAAATGTTCTAGGTGTCATATCCATATCAGGATGCTTCTTTAACTGGTCATACAGATACATAACATGTAAAATGTTAAGAAGCTGTCTCTTGTACTCATGAAGTCTCTTAACCTGAACATCGAATATAGAGTTAGGGTCTACATCAATTCCATTGTTCTCCTTGATGTACTTAGCAAGACGTACCTTGTTCTTATACTTAATCTGCATAAATTCAGACTGGCACTTTGCATCATCTACATAAACTTCAAGCTTCTTTAACTGTGAAAGGTCTGTAATCCAGCCATCACCAATCTTATCTGTAATCCAGCCTGCAAGAAGTGGATTAGCATGAAGAAGGAATCTTCTCTGTGTAATACCATTAGTTTTGTTGTTAAACTTCTCTGGCATCATCTCATAGAAGTCCTTAAGCTCCTGCTTTTCAAGAATTTCTGTATGAAGCTTGGCAACACCATTGACAGAATATCCGGCAGCGATAGCAAGATGAGCCATCTTGACCTGTCCATCGTATATGATTGCCATCTTTCTGATTTTCTCCTGATTATCAGGATATTTAGCCTTGATTTCTTCTACAAATCTTCTGTTAATCTCTTCTACAATCTGATAAATTCTAGGAAGGAGTCTTGAGAATAACTCGATTGGCCACTTCTCAAGTGCCTCTGCCATGATAGTATGGTTAGTGTAAGCAACTGTCTTAGTTGTTACATCCCATGCCTCATCCCACTCTAAGCCTTCCTCATCCATAAGGATTCTCATAAGCTCTGCAACTGCAACTGTAGGATGTGTATCATTTAACTGGAAAGTTACCTTCTCATATAACTTTCTTACATCATCATGTCTCTCCTTATACTGTGCAACAGCTCTCTGTACTGAAGCAGATACGAAGAAATACTGCTGCTTAAGACGAAGCTCTTTACCTGCATAATGGTTATCATTAGGATAAAGTACCTCTACGATATTCTTTGCAAGATTCTCTTCCTCAACCGCCTTCTGATAATCGCCCTTGTCGAAAAGACTTAAATTAAATGTATCAACTGGCTCTGCATCCCAGATTCTTAAACTGTTAACTGTGTTAACACCATAACCTACAACTGGAACATCATATGGAATAGCTGTAACTGCTCTGTAGTCTTCCTGAACGAACATATCTCTTCCAGTCTTCTCATCTCTGTATGAACGGACATAACCACCGAACTTTACAACTGTTGCATATTCTGATCTCTTAATCTCAAATGGATTACCATCCTTAAGCCAGTTATCTGGAACCTCAACCTGATATCCATCTCTAATCTCCTGCTTGAACATACCGTATTTGTAACGGATTCCACAGCCATATGCAGGGTACTCTAATGTTGCGAGTGAATCAAGGAAACATGCAGCAAGACGTCCAAGTCCACCATTACCGAGAGCTGCATCTGGCTCCTGATCCTCTATAACATTGATATCTACACCAAGTTCATCAAGAACTTCCTTAATCTCATCATATACTGTGAGGTTAATCATGTTATTACCAAGTGCTCTACCCATAAGGAATTCCATAGACATGTAATAAACTGTCTTGGCATCCTGTTTAGCGTACTCCTTCTGAGTAGCAATCCACTTATCAATAATAATATCCTTAACTGCATATGCTACAGCCTGAAACTGCTGCTGCTTGTCTGCTTCTTCAAAATTCTTTCTATAAAGAGTCTTACAGTTACTTATAACGTTCTTCTTGAACTCAGCCTTATCAAACCCTGTTTTAGTAAGTGTCATAATTCCCCTCCTGAAACTTTGTTAGTATCTTAGATAATAAAAAATGTGCATAATCCTCAGATAAGAGAATTATACACATTTTCCCACGTAATTGCAATCTTATGTTAAATGCTTAACAATAAAACTTTCAATATAACTAAGCTGTACCACAGCAAGCCTGTGTCAGCTAACGCTGTGCCTACAGATAAAATTGCCTGACGATTTGTTGTGCAGTTCTTAGGGCAGTGTTAGATAAAATCTAAGCCATCAGCTAAACGTTCAAGCGAAGTGCGTTTTTAGCTGATGGCTTTAATAAGATTTATCGTGCTGCCCTTAGAACTGCTAAACAAGTTAGACCAGCAATTTTATCTGTAGGCACAGCGTTAGCTGACACAGGCTTGCTGCGGTACAGCTTAAGTTATATTTAGTTTTTCTTTACACCAAGAGTAACCTTTTCGCCATTGATATCCCACTCTTTAACAAAGCCGTCTGCCTTGCCAGCCACAATACTGTCAGCCAGACAAACATTTCCAATCTGAGTAGCATTATTCTCCATAAGAGCTGCAATCTTGTCATTACCCTCAACAGTTACAGTGATTCTGTCCATAACCTCGAATCCTGCATCCTTACGCATTGTCTGTAACTTGCTTACTATCTCGCGGACAAATCCTTCCTCGATAAGCTCATCTGTAAGGTTAGTATCCATAACAACTGTGATACCCTTATCAGAGTTAGCAACGAATCCCTCCATCTGAGTCATCTCGATAAGAAGGTCTTCCTTAGTAAGCTCGATATCCTGTCCAGCTACGTTAAGCTTAAGCACTCCTGAGTTATTAAGCTCATCCATAGCCTTGTTGCCATCAAGGCCAGCAAGTGCTGTTCTGATGTCATTAAGAATCTTGCCATACTTAGGTCCTAATGTCTTAAGCTGTGGCTTGAAGCTGTATGATGTGAAATCTCTTACATCATCCTTGTACTCAACAGCCTTAACATTAAGCTCATCTGCAATAATATTAGTAAAGAAGTCATTTAACTTCCAGTCTGCCTTGATGAACATCTTGCCGATTGGCTGTCTGTTCTTGATGTTAGTAGCATTTCTGCAGGCACGTCCGATAACAACTGCATCAAGAACGTCCTCCATGTTATCCTCTAACTCCTTGTCAATCCAGGCCTCGTTAGCAACTGGGAAGTCACAGAGATGGATACTCTCTGGAGCTGTCTTATCTACGCTTCTTACAAGATTCTGATAGATACTCTCTGTCATGAATGGAATCATAGGAGCTGCTGTCTTGCAGAGTGTAACTAATGTTGTATAGAGAGTCATGTAAGCATTAATCTTATCCTGCTCCATACCCTTAGCCCAGAATCTCTCACGGCATCTTCTTACATACCAGTTAGAAAGCTCATCAACAAAGTCCTCAAGAACTCTTGCTGTCTCTGTAATCTTATAGTTTGCAAGGTTGTTGTCAACTGTCTTAACAAGTGTATTTAACTTAGATAATATCCATTTATCCATTACTGGAAGCTTATCATAGTCAAGTGTATATTTAGTTGGGTCAAAATTATCAATATTAGCATACAATACGAAGAACGCATATGTGTTCCATATTGTTCCCATGAACTTTCTCTGGCCTTCTGTAACAGCCTTGTCATGGAATCTGTTAGGAAGCCAAGGAGCTGAATTCTCGTAAAAATACCATCTTATCGCATCCGCACCATGTGTCTTTAATGCATCAAATGGGTCTACAGCGTTACCCTTTGACTTACTCATCTTCTGTCCATCAGCATCCTGAACGTGGCCTAATACAATAACGTTCTCATATGGAGCCTTATTGAAAAGAAGTGTTGATATAGCAAGAAGTGAATAGAACCATCCTCTTGTCTGGTCAACAGCCTCAGATATGAACTTAGCTGGGAACTGCTGCTCGAATAACTCCTTATTCTCAAATGGATAGTGATGCTGTGCAAATGGCATAGAACCTGAGTCAAACCAGCAGTCGATAACTTCTGGAACTCTCTTCATCTTGCCCTGGCACTTAGGACACTTACATGTAACAGCATCAATATATGGTCTGTGAAGCTCGATATCATCTGGACAGTTATCAGAGTTAGCCTTTAATTCTTCCTTGCTGCCGATTGAAAGCATCTCGCCACAATCCTCACATACCCAGATATTAAGAGGTGTACCCCAGTATCTGTTTCGTGAAATTCCCCAGTCCTGAACATTTTCAAGCCATGCTCCGAAACGTCCTGTACCGATTGTCTCTGGAATCCAGTTAATTGTCTTATTATTAGCAATTAAGTTAGCCTTAACTTCTGGGTCACTCATCTTGATGAACCAAGATTCTCTTGCATAGTAGATAAGTGGTGTATCACATCTCCAGCAGAATGGGTAATCATGCTCAAACTTAGGTGCTGAGAATAATTTGCCTTCTTTATCAAGGTCTTTTAATACCTCTGGATCTGCATCCTTAACAAACTTACCTGCATATGGTGTCTCCTCTGTAAGGTCACCCTTGCCATCTACAAACTGAATGAATGGAAGGTCATTCTCACGTCCGACTCTGGCATCATCTTCACCAAATGCTGGTGCAATATGAACGATACCTGTACCATCACCCATTGTTACATAATTGTCACATGTTACGAAATGTGCTTTCTTGTTCTGCTTCTTGGCAGCTTCTCCTGCACATGCAAAAAGTGGCTCGTATTCCTTGCCTTTCAAGTCAACGCCCTTATATGTCTCTAAAACAACATAATCCTTGCCTTCCTGACCTTCTGCTACATCCTTGCCAGTCTCAGCATCAACACCAGTCTTAGCTGAAAGTCCGCCAAGTACTGAAGAAAGAAGTGCCTCAGCCATATAATATGTGTATCCATCAGCAGCCTTAACCTTAACGTATGTCTCATCTGGATTAACGCAGAGTGCAGTATTAGATGGAAGTGTCCATGGAGTAGTTGTCCATGCGAGGAAATATGCATCCTCGTCAACACATTTGAAACGAACAACTGCTGAACGCTCTTTAACCTGCTTGTATCCCTGTGCAACCTCATGTGAAGAAAGAGGTGTACCACAACGAGGGCAGTAAGGAACTATCTTAAATCCCTTATAAAGAAGCTTCTTGTTCCAGATTTCTTTAAGAGCCCACCACTCTGATTCAATAAAGTTATCGTCATATGTTACATATGGATTGTCCATATCAGCCCAGAAACCAACTGTAGATGAGAAATCCTCCCACATACCTTTGTATTTCCATACGCTCTCTTTACAATGCTTGATAAATGGCTCAACACCATACTCTTCAATCTGCTCCTTGCCATCAAGACCGAGCTTCTTCTCAACCTCAAGCTCAACAGGAAGTCCGTGTGTATCCCATCCAGCCTTTCTTGGAACCATATAGCCCTTCATTGTTCTATATCTTGGAATCATATCCTTGATAACTCTTGTAAGAACATGTCCAATATGTGGCTTACCATTAGCTGTTGGTGGTCCATCATAAAATGTGTATGTCTCACCCTGCTTACGGTTCTCGATACTCTTCTTAAAGATGTC
>OIZI01000161.1_pt1 | contig 35306 bp, 37 predicted proteins | sample 1588441 | NCBI WGS metagenome assembly OIZI01 (sample SAMN03283284) | human gut metagenome | biome: human-associated habitat; material: feces | host: Homo sapiens | place: Peru | collected 2012 | reverse complement strand
GCAGCGGCGGTCGCGCCGGGCGGCGGACAAAGAGCCTGTGAATTTGCCTGTCTCGGCTTCGGCGCTTGCGCCGAGGCATGTCCGCAGCAGTGCATCGACATGGTCGACGGCGTGGCGGTGGTGCAGCAGGAGCGCTGCATCGCGTGCGGCAAGTGCGTGGCGGTGTGTCCGAAGGAGCTGATCACCGTACAGGCGGCACAGCGCCCCTACACGGTGCGCTGTTCTTCCCACGACAAGGGCAAGGCGGTGAAGGATGTCTGTGACATCGGCTGCATCGGCTGCGGGCTTTGCGCAAAGGTCTGTCCCGTGGATGCGATCACGATGGATCGCAATCTCGCCCGCATCGATCAGGACATCTGCATCGCGTGCGGCGCTTGCGCGGAGAAATGCCCCGTTCATGTGATCTACTGAGAATTTTCGCTGCCGCCTGAGGGGGTGTAGCAGTGAAAAAAAGATGGAGTGCATTGGCAGCAGTGTGCGCCGTTCTGTTCACGCTGGCGGCGTGCGAAAGCGGCGCGGGCGGCAAGAACAACGACGACGAGGCGAAAACAAAGCTCGGCATGGCAGTCTACGGCACAAACACGGCTTCTGCCGAGGAAGCGTCGGTGGATGCCGTTGTGGCAGCCGTGCTGACCGACAAAGAGGGCGTCATTCTCGCCTGCAAGCTGGACGAGCTGCAGATAAAGCCGACGATTGCGGCGGGCAGTCTCAAGGACAGCGGTGACTATAAGACCAAGGGAGAGCTTGGTGATGCCTATGGCATGAAAGCGGGCGGCGCCAAGCAGGAATGGTATCAGCAGGCGGAGGCTTTCTGCAAATATGTCATCGGCAAGACCGCCAACCAGGTCGCCGGGATCGAAACGGCGGACGGCAAAGCCACCGACGCCGATCTGTCGGCGGGCTGTACGGTTGCGGTGACGGGCTTTATGAAAGCGGTGTCCATGGCGGCGGAAAATGCCGTCGAGGGCGATGTTGCCGCTGCGGATAAGCTCGGCATCGCCGTGACGGCACACCGCACGGGCGACGAGAATGCCCCGCAGTATGACGCGGTGTTTTCCGCCGTCGCGGTCGGTGCGGACGGCAAGCTGACGGGCTGTGTCGTGGATGAGCTGCAAAAAACGCTCACGGTCGAAAACGGCGCTTTCAAAGCAGAGTCCGGCGACATCAAGACCAAAAAACAGCAGGGCGATGGCTATAACATGAAAGCGGCGTCCGGCATCGGACTCGAATGGTATGAGCAGGTGGAGAACCTGCAAAAGTATCTTTCCGGCAAAACGACCGCCGACATCGACGGCGTGACGCTGAAGGACGGCAAGGCGGAGGATCTCGCCTCCGGCTGTACGATTGCGGTGAGCGGAATGCTCCAAAATGTGCAAAAGGCAATGAAGAACGCGGCGTGATTGGTGAAAGGCGCGGCATCGGAAAGTGCCGCGCCTTTTCTGTGATGGGAGTTGTCGTGAAATGAAAAAATGTGTAGCGGTTTTCGCGGCAATGCTGCTTTTCCTGCTGCCGCTCTGCGGCTGCGGCAAAAGCGCCTATCGCTTCACCTACACGGACGTGTTCGACACGGTGACGACGTTTGTTTTGTATGCCGAAAGCGAAAAAGAGGCAGATGCGTGGGCGGAGAAGCTGCACGAGCGGCTGACGTTCTATCACCGCCTGTATTCGATTTACGACACCTTTGACGGTGTCACCAATCTCCGCACCGTCAATGAACATGCCGGGGAAACGGTGCAGGTGGCGCGGGAAATTGTCGATCTGCTCACTTTCGGCAAGGACGCCTTTGCCCGCACCGAAGGCGCGGTCAACATCGCCATGGGCAGCGTTTTGCAGCTGTGGCACGAAGCGCGCGATGCGGCAAAGCTGCCGTCGACGGCGGCGCTCGCAGCTGCGGCGGAGCACTGTGACATGGAAAACCTGCGCATCGACGAAACGGCGGGGACGGTGTGTCTTGCCGACCCTGCCATGCGGCTGGATGTCGGCGCGATCGCCAAAGGGTTTGCCGGGGAAAGACTGGCGGACTATGCAAGGGAGCTTGGCATCGAAAGCGCGCTTTTCAGTCTCGGCGGCAACGTCGTTGCGGTCGGGGATAAGGGCGGCGAGCCGTTTGTCATCGGCGTGGAGGATCCCCGCGACCTGCAAAGCTACACCGTGAAGGTCGCGGCGCGCAATTTTGCGGTCGTGACAAGCGGGGACTATCAGCGGTATTTCACACTGGACGGTGTGCGGTATCATCATCTCATTGATCCTGAGACCCGCTATCCCGCACAGCTTTTTCGCGCGGTGACGGTGGTTGGCGCCGATTCGGGCGTGGCGGATATGCTGTCGACGGCGCTTTTCCTGCTGCCGCAGGAAGCGGGCGCTGCGCTGCTCAAAAAATACGACGGCTATGCCGCCATGTGGACAGATGCAGACGGCAAACAAATTTTTAGTGACAATTTCGAATCACTCCTGTATAATTAGAGGTGGCAGTATGAAAATTTTGGATCTGGCGATCATGGCGGTGCTGTCCGCCGCGGTGACAGTCGGTGCGGCGCTTGCCTATCGGCAGGTGTGGGGCGTCTATGAAGAAAAGGCGGACGACCTGCCGATCATTGCCGAGGAGATCGCCGTGCCGCTCGGCGACAAGGCGATCGAAAATGTGACGGCGCTGACCGCGTGCTATGATGCAGGCGGCACGGCGGTCGCCTACCGCGTGCGCACACAGGCGATGGGCTATCATCCCGAACAGCCGATCGTGCTCGATGTCACCGTGACGGCGGATGCAAAAACGCTCGTCGAGGTTGCGGTGGTGCAGCAAAAGGAATCGGAATACTATGGCGCGCGCATCGCAACAGAGGAATTTCTCTCCCGTTTTACAGGAAGAAAACTTCCTGTTTTCCTTGCCGGCACCGCAGGACGCGGTGCACATGTTGACGGCATTTCCGGCGCAACGACCTCTTCAAAAGCAGTCGTTTCCGCCGTGGATACAGCATATACTTTTATACGCACATATCTGGTCGAAGGAGAAGAATAACATGGCAAAGGCAAAACACATACAGGTGAAGGACAAAAGCCAGCTCATCATCATGGCTGTGGCAGCTTTGGCACTGGTCGGCATCATCGTGGCAACGGCGGTCGCCATTGTGAACCATCGCGGCAGCGGCGCTTTGTCGGCGCAGACCACCATCAACAGCATCACAAGCTATGAGCCGATCGCGCTGGCGAGCGGCGCGGAAAAAGAGGGCGTCACGGATGCGGCGCGCTGCCTGAATGAAAAGGGCGATTTCGTGTGCTATGCCGTCACCGGCTTCGGTGAGGGCTTCAATGACCGTGTGGGTGTCATCAGCTATCTGTCCGAGGACGGCACAAAGCTCATCGGCATCCGCGTTTCGTCGAATCTCGAAACCAAGGACTATGGCAAAGAGGTGGAGGACAGCCCCTTTGTCCAGCGCTTTGACGGCGCAAAGCTGCCCGTGTGGCTCTATGACGGCTCGGTCGCCGAGGAAAACATGGGCAAGCAGTCGGGCACGAAGATCGACGCGCTGTCGGGCGCGACGGTTTCCTCGCGTGCGGTGGTGGATGCGGTGAATGCTGCCTATACATACTTCCAAAATCACATGAAGAAATAAGGTCGCCATATGCCGACGCATCGTTTTTTGAAAAAGGGAGACTGTGTGCTGCTTGCCGTTTTGGCGGCGGCAGCACTGCTTTTTTGCCTGCTTTACCGTTTTCTGTACCCGAAGGTAACGGCGGGGATTGCCGTGGTGAAGGTGAACGGCACGCTTTACGGAGAATACCCGCTCGATGAGACACGGCGTTTCACGATCGAGACCGCCGACGGCGGGCACAACACCGTCGTGATCGGCGACGGCTGTGCGGCGATCACCGACGCCGACTGCCCGGACAAGCTGTGTGTGCAGCGCGGGCGCATTGATCGCGGCGGACAGACGGTGGTCTGTTTGCCGCACGGGGTGGTCGTCACCGTGCGCGGCGGAAAAGAGAGCGGGGTGGATAATTGAAAAAGCCGACAGGTGTCGCCAAAACGGTTGCCGTTTTCGGCGTTTTTGCCGCGCTGTGCTTTGTGTGCGGCTATATCGAATTTCTGCTGCCGCTGCCGTTTTTGGTGCCCGGCATGAAGCTGGGGCTTGCCAATCTGGTGGTGCTTTCCGCTTTGTACACGCTGGGGCCGCGCACGGCGGCGGGCGTGTCGCTTGTGCGCATTGTGCTGTCCGCCCTGACGTTCGGCTCGCTGTACGGCATGCTGTACAGCCTGGCGGGGGCGGTGCTCAGCTTTCTTGTGATGCTGTGTCTCTATCGCCTGCCCTGCTTCGGCACGGTGGGCGTGAGCGTTGCGGGCGGTATTTGCCACAACATCGGGCAGCTGCTTGTTGCCTTTGCCTTTCTCGGCGTCGGCGGCGTGCTGACCTATGCGCCGGTGCTGCTGCTGTCGGGCGCTGTGACCGGCTTTCTGATCGGCATTGCGGTGCAGCCGGTGTTGCCGCGCATTCAAAAACTGCTTTGAGGTGAACGCATGTATTCCTATGTTTTCTTCGATCTCGACGGCACGCTGACCGATCCCGCGATCGGCATCACGAACGCCGTCATGTATGCCCTGCGGCACTATGGCGTCGAGGTTGCCGACCGCAGCACGCTGTATCCCTTCATCGGTCCGCCGCTGACCGATTCGTTTGAAAACTATTTCGGCTTTTCAAAAGAAAAGGCGGTCGAAGCGGTCGAGGTCTACCGTGAATATTTCAGCACAAAGGGCATCTTCGAGAACCGCGTGTATGACGGCGTCCCCACCATGCTGCAGGCGCTTTGCGACAGCGGCGTGCGCGCAGTGCTGGCGACCTCAAAGCCGCTGGTGTTTGCCGACCGCATTCTGGAGCATTTTGGGCTGAAGCCGTATTTTTACTACACGGCGGGCAGTGAACTGAACGGCGAGCGCGTCGAAAAGGCGGCGGTCATCCGCTATGCGCTGGAAAAGTGCCGCCTGTCGCCCGCCGACAGCGTCGTGATGGTGGGAGACCGCAGCTATGACGTGGCGGGCGCTGCCGCCTGCGGATTGCCCGCGATCGGCGTGAGCTATGGCTACGGCAGCCGTGAAGAACTGCAAGATGCGCTCTATATCGCCGACTCTGTTGAGGAACTGCAAAAAATACTGCTGACATAAAAAGAAAACCGCCCGATCGGCGGTTTTCTTCATATACATGTGAGCAGCTCTGCAAGCGTGCGGATGCGGGGGACGTCGCGCGTGAGCGGGAAATCGGGATAGCCGTGATCCACAAACACTGCTTGCATCCCCGCGTCAAGGCTGCCCTCAATGTCGTTTTTGACGTTGTCGCCGACAAACAGGCAGTCCGCGGGCGGCACGCCGAGCCGCATGGCGGCGCGTTCAAACACGGCGGCGTCCGGCTTGTCGATGCCCTCCTCGCCCCCGACGGTGACACCGTCAAGCAGCGGGCGCAGACCGGAGATGTCCAGCTTGCGGTTCTGGAGAATGGCGGGGCCGTTGGTCACCACGCCGAGTCTCAGCCCCTTTCTACGCAGTGCTTCCAGCGTCGGGCGCGCATCGGCGACAACGGCGGTGGAAACGGGATAGCCGACCTGCAGGGACAGCAAAAATTTTCCGAAGGGCACGGCGACGCCGTGCGTCTTGCACAGGTCGTCATATGCGGCGCGGTCAAAGGGCAGATAGCCGTGATGCGACGCGACGGTGAGCTTTCCGACAGCATTGTCAAGTGCCGCACCGTCAAGCATCGGGAAATGCCGCTGCAAAAACAGGCGGCAGCCGCCCGCAAAGGACAGGTCACGCTTTGTCAGCGTGTCGTCGAAATCGAACAGCACCGCACGGATGCGCCCGGTCGGCTGATACAGCCGGCGCACGGCATCGGCATCCGCCCCGATCTGTGCGCGCAGTGCGTCGATGCCATCAAACGCTTTTTCGGGACGCAGAAAATGCACAAGCGACACAGGGACGGTCTTTCCGTAGAGATCGCCGCTGTAGTCCAAAATATAGCTTTCCGCCTGCGGGGCGACCTTGCCGACGGTGGGATGCACGCCGACATTCGTGACCGCCGGCAGCATTTTCCCGTCCACCAGCGCGACGGCGGCATAGACGCCGAAACGCGGCAGCACCGTGTCCGCAAGCGGCTGATTGATGGTGGGTGAGCCGAGGGTGCGCCCCAAATGCTGTCCGCCGATGACGGCGGAGCAAACGGTGGGCGCTCTGCCGAGCAGGCGCGCCGCCGTTTCGATGTCACCGTCGGCAAAGGCTTCCTTGATGCGGGTGGAGCTGACGGACGCGCCGTCCGCCGTGACGGGCGGCTGCACCGCAAGGCGAATACCGCGTTTCTCACAGAGTGTCCGTAAAAGCGCCGTGTCGCCCGCACCGTTTTTACCGAAACGGAAGTTGAAGCCACAGACGATCGAACGCACGGAAAGTGCGTCATACAGCATATCCACAAACGCCGCGGGCGTCATGTCGCACACGGCGGAAAAATCCGCACAAAACAGATCGGCAAAGCCCATCTGTTCGAAAAGTTGCTGCCGCTCTTCTTCCGTCTGCAGCGGTGCGCCCTTTTTCGGCGCGTCCGCATAGGAAAAGGTGAACACGGCAGGGGAAAGCGTGTCCTGCAGCAGCGCTGCTGTCAGCACCGTGCGATGCCCGATGTGCACGCCGTCAAACATGCCGATAGCCAGCACGCGATCGACAGGTTTCACGTCGCGCAGCTGCGCGGGCAGGCGATAGTGCGTCATATGCTTTCCTCCTCAGACAAACAGTTTCAAAACGGCAAGGGACTGTTCCTTTTCCTGCCCCAGCCCCAAAAAGACGCCGTCGGGCGCAAAAACGCGCACAGGCGTTTGCGGCAGCTTTGTGTGCAACCGCTCCGCCGCGAGTGCGCCGCCGTTGCGAAAACGCACCGCCTGCGCGGCGGAGACGGTGACGGCGGGATAGGTCGAAAACACCTTTTCGATCGGCAGAATGAACGGCTCTTTTTCGGCGGCGGCTTCAAGTGCTTCAAAGGTCACGCAGTCAGACAGGGAAAAGCCCGCCGCCATGGTGCGCCGCAGCGCGGTCATCACCGCACCGCAGCCGAGCAGTCTGCCGATGTCGTCGCAGATGGAGCGGATGTAGGTTCCCTTGGAGCAGTGGCAGTCAAAGGTCAGCGTGCCGCTCTCCGGCTGATAGTCCAGAATTTCCAGTGTGTACACGGTGATGGGGCGCGGCTGCCGCTCCACCTCAATGCCCTGCCGCGCCAGCTCATACAGCCGTTTGCCGTCCTTTTTGAGCGCCGAGGTCATCGGCGGGACTTGCAGAATATCGCCGCGAAAACGCGGCAGAACCGCCTCGATCTCGGAGAGAACGGGCGGTTTTTTCTCGGTTTTTCGAACATTTCCCCATATGTCCAGCGTGTCGCTTTCAAAGCCGAACTGCATGGTGGCGGTATAGCGCTTGTCGTGGGTCGGGATGAGATCCAAAGCACGGGTGGCTTTGCCGATAAGAATGGGCAAGACGCCCGTCGCCATGGGATCGAGCGTGCCCGCGTGCCCCGCCTTTTTCTCACCGAGAATGCGCCGCGCCTTGGCACAGCACACAAACGAGGTGATCTCGGCGGGCTTGTCTATGCAAAGAATGCCGTCCATTGCGTCTCCTTTTTTCAGTCGCGGATGCCGTCGACGGTGTCGCCGATAACGGCAACGATCCTGTCGATGGCATCGGCAAGCGGCAAATTGACCGTGCAGCCCGCTGCCGCAGGGTGGCCGCCGCCGCCGAAAACGCGGCAGATCTCCGCTGCGTTGGCGTGTGTGCCGGTGCGCAGACTGATCTTATAGCTGCCGTCCGCTTTCTGCCGCAGCGTCACGCCGACCCAAACACCCTCGATCTGCCGCGGGATGGGCGGCAGCCCTTCGAGATCATTTTCGCCCGCCTTGCTTTTTTCGATCATGTCGTTTGTGATCGCCATGACCGCACAGCGCCCGTGATAGTGGAACGTGATCGCCTGCAGCGCCAGCCGCTCCAGCTCAATGCGGGCGCGGGATTTGATGTCGAACATGGTGCGGTTGATCTGCGCATAGGGAATGCCGCAGTCCATACAGGCGGCGGCAAGCCGATGCGTCAGCGCCGAGGTGTTGGAATATTTGAAGCAGCCGGTGTCGGTCGCCATGCCCGTATACAGGCATTGCGCAATAGCGGGCGAAAGCGCGACGCCGAGCGGCTCCAACAGCTGACAGACGATCATGGCGGCAGCAGCCGCCGAGGGATCGAGAAGGGTCGCTTTCGCATAGGAAACGTTGGTGCCGTGATGATCAATGCACAGATCCACACGCCCCGCATATTGCTGCATGGACGGGCCGAGCAGCTTTTCGTCCGCCACATCGACGGCACAGATAAACTGCGGCTCAAAATCCTGCACGGGGATGGCGGCGGTCATATACCGATATTTCTCCGGAATGGGATCGTTGCAGGCAAAGCGCGCCCGTTTGCCGAGCGAACGCAGCGCGATGCACAGCCCCGCCGCCGAGCCGATGGTGTCCCCGTCGGGGAATTGGTGCATCAGCAGCAGAATGTCCTCTGCCGCTTTCAGCCTTTCCGCCGTCGCGGCAAGCGTCAGCATCTCAGTCTCCATCTGCCGTGCTCTCCTTTTTCAGTTTGTGAAGTGTGGCGGAGATCTCCGCACTGTAGGCGATGGAGTCGTCCGCAACAAAGCGCAGCTCGGGGGTGTAGCGCAGCCGCAGGGCACTGCCAAGCTCCCGCCGCATATAGCCGGCGGCGCTTTGCAGTCCGCGGACTGCGTCCCGCGCGGCGTCCATGCCTTCCATGGCACTGATAAATACCGTGGCATAGGACATATCCTTTGTCACATCCACCCGCACGATGCTCAGCATTTTTCCGGCAACGCGCGGATCCTTGACGGTGCGCAAAATCGCCGTCAGCTCCCGCAGAATGTCCTCACCGGTACGGTCTGAACGATAGCTTGCCATCAGTCTCTGTACTCCTCAATAATATAGGTTTCGTAGATGTCGCCCTCTTTGATGTCGGTGAACTTCTCCAGTCCGATACCGCATTCATAGCCCTGGGCGACTTCCTTTTGGTCGTCCTTGAAGCGCTTGAGGGAGATCATCTTGTCGTCGCCGATGATGATGCCGTCACGCACGATGCGCAGAAGGTCGTTGCGATAGACCTTGCCGTCGAGAATATAGCAGCCCGCGACCAGTCCGACACCGGTGATGCGGTAGACCTGCCGCACTTCTGCTCTGCCGTGCAGCACCTCGCGTGTTTTCGGCGCGAGCATACCCTTCATGGCAGCCTCGATCTCCTCGATGCAGTCATAGATGATGCGGTACATGCGCATATCCACTTCGTTCTGCTCCGCCGCAACCTGTGCCAGCGGATCGGGACGGACGTTGAAGCCGACGATGATCGCACCCGAGGCGGACGCCAGCATGACGTCGTTTTCGGTGACGCCGCCGACCGCACCGTGGATCACGTGCACGCGCACTTCCTCGTTCGACAGCTTTTCAAGCGACTGTCTGACCGCTTCCACCGAGCCCTGCACGTCTGCCTTGACAATGACGTTGAGCTGCTTCATTTCGCCGCGCTGCATCTGATCGAACACGTTGTCCAGCGTGACCTTCTGATAGGCGTTGAAGCGCTCTTCCTTTGCGGCGTCCTTGCGCTGCTCCACCAGCTGGCGGGCAAGGCGCTCGTCGGAGACCGCGTTAAAGGCGTCGCCGGACACCGGCACGGTGTCAAGACCCATGATCTCGACCGGCACGGACGGACCGGCTTCGGTGAGCGCTTTACCGTTTTCATCGGTCATGGCGCGCACTCTGCCGACGCTCGAACCGGCAACCAGAATGTCGCCCGCACGCAGCGTGCCGTTTTGCACAAGCAGCGTGGCAATGGGACCGCGTCCCTTGTCCAGCCGCGCTTCGATGACCGTGCCCTTTGCGGCGCGGTCGGGATTGGCTTTGTATTCCTGCACCTCGGCAACGAGCAGCACGGTCTCCAGCAGCTTGTCGATGCCCTTTCCGGTCTTGGCGGAAACGGGAACACAGATAACGTCGCCGCCCCACTCCTCGGGCACCAGCTCATATTCGGTGAGCTGCTGCATGACACGGTCGGGGTTGGCTTCCGGCTTATCCATTTTGTTGATGGCAACGATGATGGAAACGCCCGCCGCCTTGGCGTGGTTGATCGCTTCAATCGTCTGCGGCATGATGCCGTCGTCCGCCGCGACCACCAGGATGGCGATGTCGGTCACCTGCGCGCCGCGCGCACGCATGGACGTGAAAGCGGCGTGACCGGGGGTGTCGAGGAAGGTGATGTTCTGCCCGTTGCAGTTGACGCGATAAGCGCCGATGCTCTGGGTGATGCCGCCCGCCTCACCGGCGGTGACATTGGTGTTGCGGATGGCGTCGAGGATGGAGGTCTTGCCGTGATCGACGTGACCCATGACCACCACGACCGGATCGCGCGGCTGCAGGTTGGTGTCGTCGTCCACGCTGTCGTCGATGATCTGCTCCTCGATGGTGACAACGACCTCGCGCTCCGCATGCGCATGGAATTCCTCCGCGACAAGGAATGCGGTGTCGAAATCGATTTCCTCGTTGACGGTCGCCATAACGCCGAGCTTCATGAGCACCTTGATGACCTCGGCGGCGGTCGCCTTCAGACGGCTGGCAAGCTCGCCGACCGTGATGGTTTCACCGACCGTGATGGTCATCTGCTTTTTCTTGCGTTCCGCTTCAATACGCTTCAGACGCTCCGACTCGGTCTCACGACGGCGGTGCGGCTTGCGGTATTGCTGCGATTTCTGATTGATCTTCTGCTTGCGCACGGCGGTGTCGCCGCCGCGCATGTTGCTGTTCTTCTGCGCCATGACGTCGAACTTCTCGTCATATTTGCCCACATCCACCTGCGCACTGCGGGTGTCCACCGTGCGGCGCTCGATCGGACCGCGCTCCAAGGCCGGCTGTTTCTTCTTCGGCTGGGTCTTGATCTCGATGGGCGGGGTCGACGGCTTTTGCGGCGCGGGCTTCTCGGCGGGCGCAGGCTTTTTCTGCACCGGCTTTGCCGCAGGCACTTTCGGTGCTGCGGGCTTTTCCGCTGCCGCTGCGGGCGCTTTTTCTTCCGCTTTCTTCTCCGGAGCCGGCGCTTTTTCCGGCGCCTTTTCCGCCTTGGGGGCGGGCTTCGGACGTTCGGCGGCAGTCGCAAAGTAGGCGTCAAAGCTGTCTACGGCGAACTTCTGTGTATAGTACTCGAATATGACGTCGAGTTCTTCCTCTTCCAGCGCGGTTGCACTTTTCTTGGCGGGCTGGAAGTATTTCGAAAGCAGGTCGATCACTTCCTTGGCGGGAACGCCGAAATCCTTGGCAACGTCACTGACGCGGTATTTTATCATCATAGGCTGGTCCTCCTTTTGGTAGGTCAAATGTATTTTTGCATGGCGGCGGCAAATCCGCCGTCGTCGGTCGCGATCACGCCGACGGGCTTTTGCAGTCCGAGCAGCGCGCCGAGCGCCTCTTTGTCCGTCGGGATGACGGCAAGCGGCGTTTGCCGCTTTTCTGCGAGAAACCGCAGCTCCTTCGCCGTTTTTTCCGAAAGGTCGCAGGCAAGCAGGATCTGTTTTGCCCTGCCGTCGGCGACAAGTCCCGAAACGGCGTCAAAGCCGACAAAGAGGTGCCCCGCACGGCGGCAGATGCCGAGAAGCCCCGACAGCTTATTTGTTGTCACCGCGCATCTCCTCCTCTAACTGTGCATAGACCGCAACCGGTATCTGACAGGAAAAGGAACGCTCCAGAAGATGCTTTTTCTGTGCGACCTGCAGGCAGGAAACGTTTTTGCAGATATAGGCGCCGCGTCCGTTTTTCTTGCCGGTGAGGTCAACGCTGAAGCCGCCGTCCGTGTCCCGCACGATGCGCACAAGTTCCTTTTTCGGCTTGTGCTCTCCGCAGCCGACACAGCGGCGCAGCGGCACTTTCTTTTCCACCGGGCATTCCTCCTTTTCCTCAAAAATACTTATTCCGTCGGCTCTTCGCCGAAAAATCCGCTTTCGGGGCGGATGTCGATCTTCCAGCCGGTCAGGCGCACGGCAAGGCGGGCGTTCTGCCCTTTGTTGCCGATGGCGAGGGACAGCTGATTGTCCGGCACGGTGGCGCGGCACGCCTTTTCGCCGTTCGGATCCAGCTCGATGGAAACCACCTTGGCGGGGGACAGCGCCGCAGAAATGAACTGCACGGGATCGTCGCTGTATTCGATCACGTCGATCTTCTCGCCGCCCAGCTCCTCGACGATGCCCGCGATACGTGCGCCGCGCACGCCGATGCAGGCGCTGATGGCGTTGACGTTTTCATCATGGGACAAAACGGCGAGCTTCGTGCGCGAGCCGGCTTCACGGGAGATGGCTTTGATCTCGACAACACCGTTGAAGATCTCCGGCACTTCCATTTCGAAAAGCCGCTTGACAAGACCGGGATGGGTGCGGGAAAGCAGCATGCGCGGATTGCCGTCGTTCGATTTGACGTTGACGACATACACCTTGATGCGGCTGCCCTCCACGATGGTCTCGCCCTCGATCTGCTCGGTCTTGGGCAGCACCGCCTCACCCTTGCCGAATTCGACGGTGGCGTTGCCGGTGCGGGGATCGACCCGCCGCACCAGCGCGGTGACCAGCTCCTGATTGCAGCGCTGATATTCTTCAAGCTGCTGGGTCTTTTCCGCCTCGCGGATGCCCTGATGGATGGTGTGCTTTGCCGCCTGCGCCGCAACACGGCCGAACTGCTTCGGTTCCAGCTTGATCTCCACAAACTCGCCGACCACCGGCTTTTTCGTATACTGTGCGGCGGCGTCGGGCAGGATCTGCGTCTTGGGATCCTCGACCTCGTCGACGATCTCCTTGCGGATGGCGACGGTGAACTGATTGCGCTCTGCGTCCATGACTACGCTGACGTTGTCCTTGGTGTCATAGTCCTTGTTGACCGCACTGACGATGGCGGCACGGATCTTTTCGACCATGTATTCGTGCGGGATACCCTTTTCTTTTTCCAGCATCCGCAATGCTTCGAAAAACTCGGTCGTTTCTTTGTTTGTCATAGTGTACCTCCAAAATTGTTGATTTAGTCCTCTTGTTCCTCGTCGTCCCAATCATCGATGACGTGGACGGCGGAAATTTCCTTTTTGGCGAAAGAGAGCGTGTTTTCCTCGGCGTCCTGCAGCCAAAGCGTGTCGTCCTCAAGCCGTTTAAGGATGCCGGGAAATTCTTTGACACCGTCGCGGGCGTGATAGAGACGGACAACGACGGGATAGCCTTCAAACATCTCAAAATGCTCCGGCCGCGTCAGCTCGCGGTCAACGCCGGGAGAACTGACTTCCAGACAGTAGGAGCGGTCGATGGGATCGGCTTCGTCCAAAAGATCGCCAAGCCGCCTTGAGACCTTGACGCAGTCGTCGATGGAGACCGGTCGGTCGGCTGCGTCGATATACACGCGCAAAAACCAATCGACGCCTTCTTTCACAAACCGCACGTCCCACAAAAGCAGCCCGTTTTCCTCAACGACCGGCGCGGCAAGTGCCCACACGGTCTGCACGGTCTTTCCGGCGCTTTGCCCGCTTTTTGCGGGTTTTGACATGAGCGTTCACCTCTTTCAGCTGACAATACAAAAGAGCGGGTCGCCCCACTCTTTCTGCATACATTGTTTACTTTAATATATACTATACCACATCTGTTTCAAAAATGCAAGAAAAATTTTCCGCGCAAAAAAAGTATAAGAAACGGCAAGACGGTAAAGAATAATGCTGCGATAGCAAGTTGCTTTCGTAATCAGGAAAGGAAAGAGGTCACAGCAATGGAAAATCGTCAGAATCAGCAGAATCAACAGAATCAGCAGCAGAATCGTCAGAACCAGCAGAATCGTCAGAACCAGCAGAATCAGCAGAACCGTCAGAATCAGCAGAACCAGCAGAACAACATCTGACAAGGACAAAGAGAGCGCCGCAAAAGCGGCGCTCTTTTTTCACTGCTTGTTCTCTTCGTATTCGTCCAGCCATTCCGGCAATGCCTTTTCCAGCTTTTCCATAACAAACGCCTGACGCGCGTGGGACGCGCTGCCGGAAACGGTGACGACTGTGTTGCGGCAGATGACGGCATGCGGGAACGTGAACGTGCCGAAGCCCTTCGGGTGCTCGACGGCAACGGGAATGCTTTTGTTTTTGCATTCGTCCGAAACGGCGATGTTGACGGCGCGGTCATCGGTCGCGGCAACGCACAGCCGCGCGTTGGAGCAGTCGCCGCGATAATACCGCCGCCGCAGATAGCGGATGCGTCCCGCGGCGTCCAGCTCGGCAAGCTGTACGCACAGCGTGGGACTGATGACCGTGACCTTTGCGTGAAAACGCAGCAGTGTCACCACCGCTTTGTAGGCGGTCATGCCGCCGCCGAAAACGGTACAGTTGTTATCCTTCAGATCGATATACAGCGGAAACCCCACCGCCATGTCCTCACCGCCTTTTTTCATTATACACATACAGAGTACCATATTGCGACGCATTTGTACATATCTTTTCAAAAAATTGCGGCATAATTCCGAAAAAACGGTTCAAACTACGAGTGTGACGCCAAGAAAGAAAGGAAACGATGCGTATGTCAAACGGAAAACGTCCCACCCGCTTTAGGCGCTTTTTGGCGGGAAAGGGTTTCTATGCAGCGCTGGGTCTGTGCCTGCTTGTGATTTGCGGCGTGGCTTTTGCCGCTTTCTCGGACAGTATCGGCATTTTGAAGAAAAAGGATACGCCGACCGAACCGTCCAAGGATCAGGGCGTGGTGGAGCCGGTCACCAGCGTGCGCGATGCGCGCACCACCACATCGACCGTGACCACGACGACGCCGACCACCGTGAAAACGACAGCAGCGCCTGTCGCGGACGCAAAGCCGCTCTTTGTGCTGCCCGGCAGCAACGAGGTGGCAAAGGCGTTCAGCGACAAAACGCCGGTGTATTCGGCGACGATGGGGGACTGGCGCGTGCACAGCGGCGCCGATTTCGCGGGCAATGAGGGCATGACCGTCAAAGCGGTCGCAGACGGCACGGTGCGCACCGTGTCTGAGGATCCCGCCCTCGGCGAGATCATCGTTATCGATCACGGCAACGGTGTGCAGTCGCGCTATTGCGGCGTGACCGCATCGGTCAAGGTGGGCGCTGCCGTGAAAGCCGCCGATGCGATCGGCACGCTGTCGGGCGTGCCGTGCGAAAGCGCGGACGGCTGCCATCTCCATCTGGAGATCACCGTGAACGGCACGTTTGCCGATCCGGTCAAGACCATCGGCAGGGAAGTCAAATATCGGGAACAGAAATAAAGCGCGCCCTCGGAAAATCACATTTGTGATGCGGTAAGAAGGGCAAAAATGCTGCCGTCCTCCGTTTGGGGGCCGGCAGTATTTTTTTGTTGCACTGTCCCGCAAATTGTGATAAAATAGCGTCAGAAAACAGGAGCGGGGCGAGAAAAATGGCAAGATACAGAAAAAAGAAGGTCACAAAACAGCAGGTGGCGATCCTGCTGGCGGCTGCTGCGGCAGCGGCGGTGCTGCTGATCTGCGGTGTGGTGTTTCTGATCGCACGCGCGGTGAAAAAGCCTGCGGGAGAGCCGACAACAACGACGACGGCGACCGCGGCGGCAACCACGCTTGCAACAACGACAACGACCACCCAAACGACAACGACGACCGCGACGACCACGGTGACTACAACGAAGAAAACGACCGCAAAGCCGCAAACGACGGCAAAACCGCAAACGCCGACCACGGCGGCACCTGTGGGCAATCACTATGTCCAGCCGGCGGGGGCTGTGTGGTATCTGAAGCTCGCCAACGACTGGAACACGCTGCCGGAAAGCTATGACAGCACGTTCACGGCGGTGGAATACGGCAGCGGTCTCACCGGTAAAAAGTTTGACAGCCGCGCGGTGGACGCGCTGCGGCAGATGCTTGCTGCGGGCAATAAGGAAAATGCGGCGCTGCGCCTGCAGCCCGTGTCCTGCTATCGCTCGGTGGCGCTGCAAAAGAGCCTGTATGAACGGCAGGTGCAGAAGCAGAAGAACGCGGGCTATTCCGACGCAAAGGCGCGGGAAGTCGCCGCCACCATCGTGAAAAAGCCCGGTCAGAGCGAGCACAACACGGGACTTGCCGCGGATCTCGGCGGCAGCGGGGACTACAGCCTCAATCAGTCGTTTGAAAGAACGGCGGCATACCGCTGGCTCATCGCCAACTGTGCGGACTACGGCTTCATCCTGCGCTTCCCGAAAAACAAGGAAGCCATCACGGGCGTGATCTATGAGCCGTGGCACTTCCGCTATGTCGGCAAGGAAGCGGCGGCGGAGATCATGCGGGACGGGCTGTGCCTTGAGGAATATCTCGAAAAGCACGGATATTGAGAAAAAGGGCTTGACAAACCGAAAAGGGACTGGTATACTGTAACGGTAAAACAAAGCAGAGCGTTTGCCCGCTCTCGCCTGCGGATGTCGTTCCAACAGGCTGATACCGTGCTTCCCTTTGGGATCATTGCGTAGACACGCGGGCAGTTTCGGCTGCCCGCGTTTTATGATTTTACACTGCTTTGACAGTGACGGAGGTGCTTTGCAATAGCCGTAAAAGAGCTGCAGATCAACGAACAGATCCGTGACAGTGAGGTGCGCGTGATCGACGCAACGGGCAATCAGATCGGCATTATGAGTGCGCGGGACGCGCAGGCGCTTGCCGACCAGAGCGGGCTGGATCTCATCAAGATCTCCCCGAACGCCAAGCCGCCGGTCTGTCGTATCGCCGACTACGGAAAATATCGCTTCGAGCAGGCGAAACGCGAAAAGGAAGCGCGCAAGAACCAGCATGTGGTGGACGTGAAGGAAGTGCGTCTCGGTCTCAACACCGATGTCGGCGACTTCAACACGAAGGTCAACCACGCGCAGCGGTTCATCGGACAGGGCGACAAGGTCAAGGTGTCCATTCGTTTCCGCGGCCGTGAGATGGGACATCCGGAGATCGGACTTGCCGCCATGAAACGGTTTGCCGAAGCCTGTGCGGAATTTGCGGTGATCGAAAAGCCGGCAAAGCTGGAGGGACGCAGCATGCTGATGTTCCTGGCGCCGAAGCCCACGAAGTAAGTATACGCATTCTATGCGCATCGAAGTTTTTTAAGGAGGACATACACTATGCCTAAGATCAAAACGCACAGCGGCGCGAAAAAGCGCTTCAAGCTGAGCAAAACCGGTAAGGTCATTCGCGGCCATGCCTACAAATCCCACATCCTGAACAAGAAGACCACCAAACGGAAAAGAAATCTTCGCCAGACCACCGTTGCCGACGTCACCAATGTCGCAAAGGTCAAGCGCATGATTCCCTATAAATAATTGACGGAGGTAACGAAACATGGCTCGTATTAAAGGCGCGATGATGACGCGCAAAAGAAGAAAAAAGACCCTGAAGCTCGCAAAGGGCTATTACGGTGCAAAATCCAAGCTGTTCAAGACCGCAAAAGAAGCGGTCATGAAATCCGGTCAGTATGCGTACATCGGTCGTAAGCAGCGCAAGCGTGACTTCCGCCGTCTGTGGATCGCCCGCATCTCCGCTGCTGCGAAGCTCAACGGCATGAACTACTCCACCTTCATGAACGGTCTGAAGAAGGCGGGCATCACGATGAACCGTAAGATGCTGGCTGAGGTCGCTGCCAGCGATCCTGCCGCTTTCACCGCGCTTACCGTGAAGGCGCAGAAAGCCCTGTCTAAATAAGCTGTATCTGCGCCCATCGGGTATCCGGTGGGCGCGGTTTTTGAATTTACGACGCGTTTTTTCGTCAGAGGGGGTGCAAAGGATGCCGATTTCCGGCAAGGACAATCCGCAGGTGAAACGCTGGCGTCTTTTGACCGCCGACCGCCGTGCGCGCCGTGAAACGGGGCTTTTTGCCTGTGAGGGCGCGCGGCTGTGCGCCGACGCGGCGAAAAGCGGGATCGGTGTGGAGCTTTTGCTGTATACCGAAAAGGCGGCGACCGTCTATGCCGCGCAGGTCGGAGAGCTTCTTGGCGTCGCGCGTCGGGCGGAGAGCATCACCCCCGCCGTCGCACAGCACATGAGCGACACCGGCTCGCCGCAGGGCATTTTCTGCATCTGTGCGATGCCGCAAAGTGCCGACGCCGCTGCGATCGACGAAAAAGGGCGATATCTGGCGCTTGAGGACGTGCAGGACCCCGCCAATCTCGGCGCCGTGATCCGCACGGCGGAAGCGCTGGGACTGCGCGGACTGCTGCTGTCCGACGGCTGCTGCGACGTGTATAACCCCAAGGTCTTGCGCGCCGGCATGGGCGGCACCTTCCGCCTGCCGCTGATCGCGGCGGGAGACATGCGGGCGCTGCTGCCGCAGCTGAAAGCGCGCGGGATGCGCACCTTTGCCTGTGTGCCGGACGCGGGGGCGCTGTCCGTTTGTGATGCGCCGCTGTCGGACGGCTGTGTTTGCCTTATCGGCAATGAGGGCAACGGGCTGAAAGCGGAAACGATCGCGGCTTGTGATGCCGCGGTGACCATCCCGATGGCGGGGCGCGCCGAATCGCTGAATGCGGCGATGGCGGCGGGCATCGTCATGTGGGAGCTGCTGCGGCGATAGGGGGAGGTGGGTTCTATGTCAACGGACAGACGGCTGTATTGGATATGGCTGCAGCGGCATCTGCCGCTCGGCAGCATGGCAACCAATCGCCTCATGGACCACTTTTCCGACATCGAGGCGGTGTTTGCGGCAACGCCTGCGGCCTTGCGCGAGGTGGAGCTGCGTCCGCAGGAGCATTTGGGACTGCAGGACAAGGATCTGACCGAAGCAAAGGAAATTCTCAAAGCGATGCAGGACATCGGCGGCTGGGTGCTGACGCCTGAGGATGTGTGCTATCCCGAGGCGCTGCGCGAGATCGACGGCTTTCCCGCCGTTTTGTACGGCGAGGGAACGATGCCGCAGCTGAATCGGCTGCCCGCCGTTGCCGTGGTCGGCACGCGACATGCCACCGAGGAAGGAAAGGACAATGCCTACATGCTGGCAGGCGGACTTGCCGCTGCGGGCATGGTGGTCGTCAGCGGCGGAGCGCGCGGCATTGATGCCGCCGCACACGCGGGCGCTCTGGACGCACAGGGCGTGACGGTGCTGGTGAAAGCCGCGCCGCCCGAGGTGGAATATCCGCAGGAAACGACGGCGCTCAGACGGCACATCCTGGAAGCGGGCGGCGCGATCGTGACCGAATATGCGCCGGGAAAACCGTTTTTCTGCGACTATCACGTGCGCAATCGCCTGATGGTCGGCATGACGCTCGGCACCTGCGTGGTGGAAGCGCCGCAGCGCAGCGGCGCGCTCATCTCCGCCAACCTTGCCCGTTCGCAGGGCAAGGATCTGTTTGCCGTGCCGTCCTCCATCCGCAACACGAAGAATGTCGGCTCGCTGGAGCTGATCCGCAAGGGCGCCGTGCTTGTGACCCATGCGGCGGAGCTTTTGGAAGAATATACCGGTCGCTTTGCGGGTATGCTGGACATCGACGCCGCCGTGCGGGCGGAAAAGGCGCTTGCGCGTCCGACGGTGCAGCCGCTCCCGAAAGAAAAAGCGCCGCACCGTCCGCTGCCGAAAAGCAAAACGGCGGAGAAAGCGCCGATGGTGGCGGACGATACGCCGACCGCAGAGCTGCCCGCCATTGCCTCACCGCAGGCGCACAAGCTCTTTGCGGTCATCACGCGCGACCCCTGTCCCGTTGACCTTTTGGCAAAGCGGGCGGGGCTGTCGATCTCCGAAACGCTGGTGCTGGTGACGGAGCTGGAGCTTTTCGGCTGCGTCAAATGCACGGCGGGACAACAATACTACAGAACATGAAAGGGGACGAAGCATCATGTCCAAGCTCGTTATTGTGGAATCGCCCGCAAAGGCGAAAACCATTCAGAAATACTTAGGGCAAGGCTATGAGGTCATCGCCTCTATGGGACACATCCGGGATCTGCCGAAATCGCTGCTCGGTGTGGATATAGATAATCATTTCAAGCCGCGCTATATGGATATTCCGGGCAAGACCTCCCTCATCCGTCAGCTGCGGGAAAAGGCGGCAAACGCCGAAGCCGTGTATCTCGCGACCGACCCCGACCGCGAGGGAGAAGCTATCTCCTGGCATCTGGCGCAGCTGCTCAAGCTGGACATTCACGCACAAAACCGCGTTACGTTCAACGAAATCACGAAAAGCGGCGTGACGAGCGGTATGGCGCACCCGCGCTCGATCGACATGGATCTTGTGAACGCGCAGCAGGCGCGCCGCATCCTCGATCGCATCGTGGGCTATAAGCTCAGTCCCTTTTTGTGGAAAAGCATCCGCAAGGGACTTTCCGCGGGACGGGTGCAGTCCGCGACCGTGAGCCTTGTGGTGGATCGCGAAAATGAGATCCGCCGCTTTGTGAGCGAGGAATACTGGACGATCGACGCGATGCTGTCGCACACCGAAAAAAGCCGCATGTTCCCCGCGCATTTCTACGGCGACGCCAAGGGAAAGATCAAGATCTCCGACAAGGCGACCGCCGACAGGATCGTGGAAGAACTGAAAGCGGCGACCTTCACGGCAGCCAACGTCAAATCCGGCAAGCGCAAAATTGCGCCCGCGCCGCCGTTCATCACGTCCACCATGCAGCAGGAAGCCAACCGCAAGCTCGGTTTTTCTTCCAACCGCACCATGAAAGCGGCGCAGGAGCTGTATGAAGGCATCGACGTGGCGGGCGAGGGTGCGATGGGCCTTATCACCTATATGCGTACCGACTCGCTGCGCATCTCGGACGAGGCGCGTGCCGCGGGCAATGACTATATCAAAGCGACCTACGGCGACGCCTATCTGCCGCCGAAGCCGCGCGTGTTCAAATCGAAAAGCAACGCGCAGGACGCCCACGAGGCGATCCGTCCCTCGGTGCCGTCGCTGACGCCCGAAAAGGTGCGCGCTTCGCTGACGGCGGATCAGTATAAGCTCTATAAGCTGATCTGGGAGCGCTTTATCGCCAGTCTGATGGCGGATCAGCTGCAAAAGACCAACCAGGTGGACATCGCCGCCGGGGACTATCTTTTCAAGGCGTCCGGCTATACGGTGGAATTTGACGGCTATACGGTGCTGTATGTCGAGGGCAAGGACGAAAAAGAGGACGAAAACCGCCCGCTGCCGAGCATCACGGTCGGCGAGACGTTTGTGCAGAGAGAGCTCAAGGGCAACCAGCACTTCACGCAGCCGCCCCCGCGCTATAACGAGGCGACGCTCAACAAGGCGATGGAAGAAAACGGCATCGGCAGACCGTCGACCTATGCGCCGACCATCAGCATCATTTTGGCAAGAGAGTATATCGAGCGGGAGAATAAGTCCTTGAAGCCCACTGCGCTCGGCGAGGTGGTGACGGCGCTGATGAAGGAGAAGTTCCCGAACATCGTCGACACCGAGTTCACCGCGCAGATGGAAAAAGAGCTGGACAGCGTGGAGCACGGCAAGGCACAGTGGGAACAGACGCTTGCCGATTTCTACGGTGACTTTTCCAAATCGCTCACGGCGGCGGAAGCGTCGCTTTCGGGCGAGCGCATCAAGGTGCCGGAAGAGGAGAGCGACGTCATCTGCGAGCAGTGCGGACGGCGCATGGTGGTGAAATCCGGCAGGTTCGGCAAATTCCTTGCCTGCCCCGGCTATCCCACCTGCAAGAACACCAAACAGATCATCGAGGAAACGCCCGGCATCTGTCCCAAATGCGGCGGGAAGATCATTCTCAAAAAATCCCGCAACAACCGCAAATTCTACGGCTGTGCCAACTATCCCGACTGCAACTTCATGAGCTGGGATGAGCCATCGGCGGAAACTTGCCCGAAATGCGGCAAGACGCTGTTCAAACGCAAGGGCAAAAACGGGGGACTGTATTGCCAGACACCGGATTGCGGGTTTGAAAAGAAATGAACGAAAAACGACTCACGGTGATCGGCGCGGGACTGGCGGGCTGTGAAGCGGCATATGCTGCGGCACAGCGCGGCGTGGCGGTCACACTGAAAGAAATGAAGCCGCAGAAATACACGGCGGCGCACCGCTCTCCGCTGTTTGCGGAGCTTGTCTGCTCCAATTCGCTCAAGGCGTCGCGCATCGAAAGTGCGGCGGGGCTGCTCAAGGCGGAAATGAAAGCACTCGGCTCGCTTTGTGTGCCGATCGCGGAAAAATGCGCCGTGCCTGCGGGAGGCGCGCTGGCGGTGGACAGGGATCTGTTTTCCGCCGCCGTGACCGATGCGGTGCGCAGGCATCCGCTCATCACGGTCGAGGAGACCGAGGTGACCGCTCTGCCCGCAGACGGCGTGACGGTGGTCGCAACGGGACCGCTCACCGCCGAAACGCTGGCGGCGGACATTGAAAAGCTTTGCGGCGGACTGCATTTCTATGACGCGGCGGCGCCCATTGTCGCTGCCGACAGCGTGGATATGTCTTCCGCTTTCTGCGCCTCGCGCTATGACCGCGAGGAAAGCGGCGCGGGGGACTACATCAATTGTCCCATGAACAAAGCGGAATATGACGCGTTCTATGACGCGCTCATACATGCCGAGACAGCGCCGCTGCACGCATTTGACAAGCTGAAGGTGTATGAGGGCTGCATGCCGGTCGAGGTGCTGGCAAAGCGCGGCGCGGACACGCTGCGCTTCGGACCGATGAAGCCGGTCGGGCTGCGCGATCCGAAAACGGGACACCGCCCGTGGGCAGTGCTGCAGCTGCGCGCTGAGAACGCCGACGGCACAATGTATAATCTCGTGGGTTTTCAGACAAATCTGAAATTCGGCGAGCAAAAGCGGGTGTTCGGCATGATCCCCGCCTTGAAGGACGCCGTGTTCATGCGCTACGGCGTGATGCACCGCAACACCTTTTTGCAGTCGCCGGGATTTCTCGGCGCGGATTTCGCGGTGCTTTCCCGCCCGGATCTGTTCTTTGCCGGTCAGATGACCGGTGTCGAGGGATACATGGAGTCGGCGGCATCGGGACTGGTCGCGGGCATCAACGCCGCCAACCGCTTGCTCGGCAAAGCGCCGCTTTCCCTTTCGCGCGAGACGATGATCGGCGCGCTGGCGGCGCACGTGAGCACCGAAAACAGGGATTTTCAGCCGATGGGGGCAAACTTCGGCATTCTGCCGCCGCTTGCCGTACCCATTCGGGACAAACGTCAGCGCTATGCGGCGCTTGCCGCACGCGCGATGACGCACTATGAACACTGAAGGAGAGTTGACCATGCGTATCATTCTGGACGCTTTCGGCGGTGACAACGCCCCGCTGGAAATTCTGCGCGGCGCGCAGCAGGCGGTTGAAAAGGACGGTCTTTCCATTCTGCTGACGGGACACGAGGAGGAGATCCGCCGTGTCGCGGCGGAAAACAACATTTCGCTTGCAGGCATGGAGATTGCGGATGCCCCCGATGTCATTTCCATGAACGATGAGCCGCGCAGCATTCTCAAAGCGCACAAGGACTGCTCCATGGCGGAGGGCCTGCGCCGTCTTGCCGCAGGCGAGGGCGATGCCTTCGTCAGCGCGGGCAGCACGGGCGCACTGCTGATGGGCGCAACATTCATCGTCAAGCGCATCAAGGGCATTTCCCGCCCCGCGCTGGCAAGTCTGCTGCCGTCGGACAAAGAACCGTATCTTTTGGTGGACTGCGGTGCAAACGCCGACTGCCGCCCCGAAATGCTGCTGCAGTTTGCGCAGATGGGGCACATCTATATGACGCACGTGCTGGGACGCAAGGACGCCAAGATCGGACTGCTCAACATCGGCACGGAGGAGCACAAGGGCGGCTCGCTGCAGCTGGAAACCTTTGTGCTTTTGAAGGAAAGCGGACTGCCGTTCATCGGCAATGTTGAGGCACGCGACGTGCCGGCGGGCGCGGCGGATGTCATTGTTGCCGACGGCTTCACGGGCAATATCCTGTTGAAGACCATGGAGGGCACGGTCTCCATGCTGCTGCACAATCTGAAAGCGATTTTCAAGACCAATCTGCTCACAAAGCTGGCAGCGGCGCTGGTGCTGCCGCACATGAAGGGGCTGAAATCCCGTCTCAACGCGTCAAAATACGGCGGCGCACCGGTCATCGGCGTGCAAAAGCCGGTCATCAAGGCGCACGGCAATGCCGACGCGGCGGTGATCTACGGCGCGCTGCACCAGGCGGCGACTTTTGTAGAGACCGGCGTGATGGACGCCATCCGCGCGGCGGTGACGCCCGCAGAACCCGCAAAAGAGGAAGAGTAAAGGAGAGTTTTGCAAATGCAAAAGGATTTGGCGCCGCTCATGACGGCGCTCGGCTATACCTTTCACGATGTGTCGCTGCTCGAAAATGCGCTGACCCATTCCTCCTATGCCAATGAAAGCGACCGCCATCTTGCCAGCAATGAACGGCTGGAGTTTTTGGGCGACTCGGTGCTGGGATTTATCACCGCAAATGAGCTGTTTCAAAAGGAAACGGGTCCCGAGGGCGAGCTGACAAAGCTGCGCGCGGCGGTGGTGTGCGAAAAAGCGCTCCATTCCTATTCGCTGCAGCTGCATGTCGGCGACTATCTGCGGCTCGGCAAGGGTGAGCTGCGCACAGGCGGCAACGAGCGTCCGTCCATTCTGGCGGATGCTTTCGAGGCGATCGTCGCCGCGATGTATCTCGACGGCGGACTGGAGCCGACGAAAAAGTTCGTGCTGCGCTTTGTCGTGCCCGAGGTGCACAATCAGCGCCGCCGTCATTTCAAGGACTATAAGACCACTCTCCAGGAGATCATCCAGCAAAACCCCGGCGAGGCGCTGGAATATGTCCTGACGGGTGAGTCCGGTCCGGATCACAACAAACAGTTCACGGTGCAGGTGTATCTCAACTCGAACGTCATCGGCACCGGCAAGGGCAGAAGCAAAAAGGACGCCGAACAGCAGGCGGCGAAGGAAGCGCTGGCGCTGATGGGCTATCGCTGAAAGGGGGATGAAGCACTGTGATCTTGAAAGCATTGGAGCTGCACGGCTTCAAATCCTTTCCCGATAAGACCGTTCTGAATTTCAGCGACGGCATCACCGCCGTTGTCGGTCCGAACGGCAGCGGCAAGTCGAATATCAGCGACGCCATCCGCTGGGTGCTCGGCGAGCAGTCCAACAAGGCGCTGCGCGGCGACAAGATGGAAGACGTCATTTTCAACGGCACCGCCCTGCGCAAGCCGGTGGGCTTTGCCGAGGTGTCGCTCATCATCAGCAACACCGACCGTGCGCTGGATTTTGATGCGGACGACGTGAAGGTCACCCGCCGCTGCTATCGGTCGGGGGCGGGCGAATATCTCATCAACAACGCGGCGGTTCGCCTCAAGGACATTCAGATGCTGTTCATGAACACCGGTCTCGGCAGAGACGGCTATTCCATCATCGGACAGGGCAGAATTGAGGACATCGTTTCGTCAAAGTCGCAGGAGCGGCGTGAGATCTTTGAGGAAGCGGCGGGCATTGCCAAATACCGCTATCACAAAAACGAGGCGGAGCGCCGTTTGGCGGCTGCGGAGGAAAATCTTTTGCGTCTGCGGGACATCCTGCAGGAGTTGGAAAGCCGCGTCGGACCGCTTGCCCAGCAGTGCGAAAAGGCAAAGCAGTATCTGACGCTTGCGGGCGAGAAAAAGGAACTGGAGATCGGGCTGTGGCTGCGCACCATGAACGCATCGCGCAGTGTGCTGCGCGAGCTGGACGCAAAGCTGGAGCTTGCCCGCACCCAGTATGAGGACGCAGGCGCGGCGCAGGAGCAGTTTGAAGAGGAGATCGAACAGATCGCCGCTGCCGCGCAGCAGCTGACGGTGCAGATGGACGACATCCGCCGTCAGAGCCAGCTGCTCATCGAGCAGGCGGCACAGGAGGACAGCCGTGCGGCGGTGCTCCGAAACGATATTACCCACAACGAGGAAAACATCGCCCGCATCGAGGGCGAAATTGCCGATTCTGCATCGGGCGATGCGCACATCGACGAGGACATCGCGGCAAAGCGCGCCGAGATCGAGCAAAAGCACACCGCCATCCACGATGCCGAGCAGCAGCAGCTGGCGCTTTCGGAGCAGATGGAAGAGCTGTCCCGCGCGGGCGAGGCGGCGGCGGGCGAGGTGCAGGCGCTGTCCGAAAAGGCGGCGGCGCTCGCCCTGCAGCTTTCCGACCTGCGCGTGCAGGTCAGCACCGGCGACTCGACGCTTGCCGAGATCACGCTGCGTCTGTCGCAGGTGACGGCTGCCGTGGCGCTCAAGACCGCGCAAAGCAGCACGGCGGACGGGCAGCTGCGCGAAATGGAAAAGGAGCTTGCCGCCTGCAATGAGCAGGTGGAGTCGCTGCAGAATACGGTCGGCGGCTATCAGATGCGGTATGACGCGCGCATCGGCAAGGTGGATGCGGCAAAAGCGCAGGCGGACAAGCTGACGCTGGACGCGGAGGAAAAGTCCCGCCGCGCACGGCTTTTGGAAGAGCTGGAACGCAACCTCGACGGCTTTGCGCAAAGCGTCAAGGCGGTCATGAAAGAAGCGGGACGCGGCGCGCTGCGCGGCATCCACGGACCTGTGTCGCGGCTTATCCGTGCGCAGGCGGACTATGCGCTGGCGATCGAAACGGCGCTCGGCGCGGCGGCACAGAATCTTGTCTGCGACCGCGACGAGGACGCCAAACGCGCCATTCGCTTTTTGAAGGAGACGCGCGGCGGACGTGTCACGTTTTTGCCGCTGTCGAACATCCGCGGCACAAGGCTGCGGGAACAGCCGAGCGGCGAAGCGGGCTTTGTCGGCATTGCCGCCGATCTTGTGACCTTTGAGCCGCAGTATGCGGAAATTGCAGAGAACCTGCTCGGCAGGACGGTGATCGCGGAGGATATGGACGACGCGACCGCCATCGCACGGAAATATGGCTATAAATTCCGCGTGGTCACGCTGGACGGACAGGTCGTCAACGCCGGCGGCTCGCTGACCGGCGGCTCCAGCGTCAAGGGTGCAGGGCTTTTGTCCCGCCGCGCGGAAATTGAAAAATTGCAGACCGAGGCGAAAGCACTTGCCGCAAAGGCAAAGGAAGCCACCGAAACCTATGAGCAGCTGAAACGCGACATCGCGGCGGTGGAAGCGGCGCTGACCGGTGCAAAGGGTGAGCTTGTCACCGCCGGTGAGGATCGCATCCGCTGCGAGGGCGAGGTGCGCCGCCTGCGGGAGCAGACGGCGGCAAACCGTGCCGCGCTGGAAGAGCACACGGCGGAAATTGCGTCGCTGCAGGAGCGCGCTGCCGGGGCAAAGGCACAGTCGGCGGAAGCGACGGCGGCGATTGAAAAGGTCACTGCCGAGCAGGAAGCAGTGGAAGCGGAGATCGAAAGCCGTTCGGGCGGACGCCGCGCCCTTGCCGCACAGCGCGAGGAACTGTCGGCGGCGATCGCGCAGGTGCGTTTGGATGCGCTTGCCGCCGCCAAGGAGATCGAGGGCATCGAACAGGCGATCGAAGCGCTTGAAGCGCGCCGCGCCGATGCGGGCGGTCACCGTGCGGCACTCGGCGAACAGATCAAAGCGCTGAAGGATATGAACGACGCCATCGCGGCGCAGGTGCAGGAGACGGAAAAAGCCGCCGCCGCGCTGCGCGAAAAGGCGCAGGATGCGACAAAGGACATCGAGGCACTCATTGCCAAACGGCAGGAGGGCGAGGCAGAGCAGACCGCGCTGCGCCGCAAATCGCGCGAGAAAAACGAGGAGCGGGAGCATCTCGGTCAGGAGGTTGCGCGACTGGAAGAAAAGCAGGTCGCCGTGCAGAAGCAGACCGACGATCTCACCCGCCGCTTGTATGAGGAATATGAGCTGACCCGCATGGAAGCGGAGGCGGTGGCAAAGCCCATCGAGGATGTCGGGGCGGCAAATCGCCGCGTGACGGAGCTGAAAAACAAGATTCGCGCGCTCGGCAACGTGAATGTCGGCGCCATCGAGGAATATGCCGAGGTCAACGAGCGCTATCAGTTCATGAAGACCAACGTCGAGGATGTGGAAACGTCCCGCAACGAGCTTTTGCGGCAGATCGAGGATCTCACCGTACATATGCGCGAGATCTTCCTTGAACGCTTCAAGCAGATCAATTATTACTATGGGATCGTCTTTTCCGAAATCTTCGGCGGCGGCAAGGGCGAGCTGAAGCTTTCCAACCCCGACGATATTTTGGGGTCGGGCATCGAAATGTATATCCAGCCGCCCGGAAAGGTCATTCTGAATCTCGCGGCGCTGTCCGGCGGCGAAAAGGCGCTGGCGGCGATCGCGCTGCTGTTTGCCATTCTGAAGGTTACGCCCTCGCCGTTCTGCGTGCTGGACGAGATCGAGGCGGCGCTTGACGATGTGAACGTTGACCGCTATGCGGCATATCTGCGCCGCATGTGCGACAAAACGCAGTTCATCGCCATCACCCACCGCCGCGGCACGATGGAAGAGGCGGACACGCTGTATGGCGTGACGATGCAGGAACGCGGCGTTTCCAAGCTGCTTGAGCTGCGCGCCAGCGAGGTCGAGGAAAAGCTCGGACTGAAGCTGCAGCAGCAAAACGGATGAGGAGGGGAATATGGAACCGATCTTTGAAGTGAGAAGTGTGCTCGATGCCTGCACATATGAGCGGATGAACCGCGCGATGATGCGCTTACAGCACGCGGGTGCGTTATACGGTACTTTCGCGGGACTGTTTTTCTTTTTGTCGCTGGTGCTGATGACGCTGGATAGCTGGTTTTTGGCGATCTTGTTGTTGGCGCTCGGTGTTTTTCTGATCGTTTTGATGGTGACATCTCCGAAGACGATGGCAAAGCGTGCCTTCGAAACGAACCGTTTTGCCGCCAACCTGCCCTATACCGTGCGCTTTTTTGCGGAGGACATCCTGGATTTCACGCCGAAAAGCGAGGAGCGCATCCGCTATGACGAGCTGTACCGCGTGGTGCGGACAGCGGACGCACTGTTTCTGTTCATCAGTGACAGCAAGGCGATAGTGCTGCCGTTTGCCGCCTTTACCCGCGGCACGGCACAGGGGCTTTTTCAGTATTTGTGCATGGAGAAGCGCGTGCCGTATAAAATCATAACGTGAGAGGTAGAAAGATGGGCTTTTTTGAAAAGATCGCGGGCGGACTGAAAAAGACGCGCGACGCCGTCGCCGGTTCGATCGGCGATATGCTGCGCGGCTTCACGAAGATCGACCGCGAGCTGATGGATGAATTGGAAGAAATTCTCATCATGAGCGATGTCGGCACGACCACTGCCGCGCTGCTGCGCGAAAAGCTGGAGCAGACGGTGAAGGAGCGCAAGGTGACCGATCCCAAAGAGGTGCGGGCGCTGCTGCAGGAACTGGTCGCCGACATGCTGCGCGGCGGGCAGGAGCTGCAGCTTTCCACCCGCCCGTCAGTCATTCTCATGATCGGCGTCAACGGTGTGGGCAAGACCACCACCGTCGGCAAGCTGGCATATAATCTGAAAAACGACGGCAAAAAGGTGCTGCTTGCCGCGGCGGATACCTTCCGTGACGCGGCGATCGAGCAGCTCGACGTTTGGGCAAAGCGCGCCGATGTCGACATTGTGCGGCACACCCAGGGCGCCGATCCGGGCGCTGTGGTGTTTGATGCGATCGCGGCGGCAAAAGCACGCGGGTGCGATGTGGTGCTGTGCGACACGGCGGGCAGACTGCACAACAAGAAAAATCTGATGGAAGAGCTGCACAAGATCAGCCGCATCATCGACCGCGAGCTGCCGGATGCGGACAAAGAGGTGCTGCTTGTGCTCGACGCGACCACGGGACAAAACGCCGTGAGTCAGGCGCGGGAATTCAAAGAGGTTGCCGGTATCACCGGCATCGTGCTCACCAAGCTGGACGGCACGGCACGCGGCGGCGTGGTCTTGGCGCTGCGCGGCGATCTGCAGGTGCCGGTGAAATTTGTCGGCGTCGGCGAGGGCATCGACGATCTGCAGCCGTTTGATCCGGATGCGTTCGCCGCCGGTATGTTCGGAGAATGAGTATGCAGTGTATTGTTGCAACGCATAATGCGCATAAATTGGAAGAAATCCGGCGGATATTGCAGCCGCTCGGCATGGAGGTCGTGACCGACCGCATGCTCGGCATCACGCTGCCCGAAGCCGAGGAAACGGGCGAGACGTTTGCGGAAAACGCGCTCATCAAGGCGGCAGATGCCTGCCGCTTCACGGGGCTTTGCGCCGTCGCCGACGATTCGGGACTGGCGGTGGACGCGCTCGACGGTGCACCGGGGGTATACTCCGCGCGCTATGCGGGGGAAAATGCCACCGACGCCGACCGCATGCAAAAGCTGCTGAAAGCGCTCGAAAACGTTCCCGCCGAAAAACGCACGGCGCGCTTTGTCTGCGCGGTGTGTCTTGTGTTCCCGAACGGCGACATGGTGACGGCGTCGGGAACGTGTGAGGGAAAGATCGCCTTTGCGCCGCGGGGAACGGACGGGTTCGGCTATGATCCCGTGTTTCTGCCGGATGCGCACGCGGGCAAGACCTTTGCCGAGCTTTCCGCCGCCGAAAAGGATGCCATCAGCCATCGCGGCGAGGCGCTGCGGGCATTTGTGCCGCAGCTGACGGCATATATGCAGACCTATCAGAAATGACGAGAAACGGAGAAATGAAATGACTTTGACCGGAAAACAGCGCGCTTTTCTGCGCGCGATGGCAAACGGCTTGCAGCCGATCGTGCACGTCGGCAAGGGCGGCGTGATCGCGACGCTCGAAAAACAGGCGGACGACGCGCTGGAAGCGCGGGAGCTGATCAAGGGCAAGGTGCTGGAGTCCGCACCGCAGACCGCCCGCGAGGCAGCCGAGGCGCTTGCCGCCGCCGTGAATGCCACGGTGGTGCATGTGATGGGACGCACCTTTGTGCTCTACCGTCCCGCAAAAGAGCCGCAGCTGCGGCTGCCGCGGGCATGAGGGTCGCACTGTTCGGCGGCACGTTCGATCCGATCCACACGGCGCACATCCGCTCGGCACAGCTTGTCGCGGATGCGCTGGGACTGGATCGGGTGCTGCTCATGCCGACCTTTGTCCCGCCGCACAAGCTGAAAGCATCGATGGCGCCCGCCGCCGATCGGCTCGAAATGTGCCGCCTGGCGGCAAAAGAGGACGCCCGCTTTTTCGTGTCGGACATGGAAATTCGGCGCGGCGGCGCGAGCTTCACGGCGGACACGCTGCACGCTTTGCACGCGGAAAATCCGCAGAATGAATGGTTTTTGCTGGTGGGCGCGGACATGTTTCTGACGCTCGGCACATGGTATCATTTTGAGGAAATTCTCGATATGGCGACCGTGTGCACCGTCCCGCGCGACGGCGTCGGTGCCGACGCGCTGCGGGCATATGCGGCGACGCTGCCGCAAAACGGAAAATTTTATATCGCCGAAACGGCGGTGGGGGACATATCGTCCACCGCCGTCCGCGCGGCGATCGCGGCGGGGGATGCGGCGGCGGATATGCTGCCGCCGCGTGTTGCGGCATATATTGCCGAAAAAGGCTTGTATCGGGGGCGGGAAACAGTGGATCTCAAAAGCATGGAGCCGCAGTTCATCGAAATTATCAGACGGCGCGAGAGCGACCATCGCTTTCTGCATTCGCTCGAGGTGGCAAAGTCCGCCGAATATCTTGCGCGCCGCTATGGCGGTGATCCCGACAAGGCACGCGTGGCGGGACTGCTGCACGATGTGATGAAGGATATTTCTCCTTCGGAACAGTTGCAAATTTTCAAAGATTTTGGTATACTGCTAGATGATGTCGAAAAGGACGCGCAAAAGCTCTGGCATGCGCGCGCCGGTGCGGCATTTATTGAGCATATCCTGCATATCGACGATCGTGATCTTCTGAACGCCGTGCGGTATCACACCACGGGGCGCGCGGGGATGTCCCTGCTCGAAAAGATCGTTTTCGTGGCGGATTTCATTTCCGCCGACCGCAACTATCCCGATGTGGACAAGATGCGGGCGCTGGCGGATGTTTCCCTTGAGGACGCGATGCGGTATGCGCTGCGCTATACCATTGACGACCTGCAAAGAAAGGGCGCGCGGGTGCATCCCGACACGCTGGCGGCGTTGCAGGAGCTGACAGAGGGAGGACAACATGGCTGACAGAGAAAAAAAGCGGGAAAAGCAGGTGAGCCTTGCTTCCACCGCCGGTGTTTCCAAGAAAGCAAAGAAAAAGAAGAAAAAGGCAACAGCGGGCACGATCATCGTGCGGGTGCTGGTTGCCGTTTTGGTCACGCTGTCGCTGGCATTCATCGGCGTGATGATCTTCGGCGTTGTCTCCAGCCTTTCGTCCGGCGGCAACAAGCACGACGTGACGCTCAACACCTATGATACCACGCCGGTGGCGCAGGAGCGCAAGGTGTCGTATTTCTTAGTGGGTGTAACGGGCGAGAACGAGACGAGCGCCATGGATATGCTGACGCTTGTCTGCTATGACAAAAAAGCGAAAACGCTGCAGCTGCTGCAGGTGCCGACCGACACCTATATCGGCACGGGCGGCGCCTGGACGGTTTCCCGCATCGGCAATGTCTGGAGCAATCCGACACCGCTTGTCTGGTGCGAGACCTGCCGCAAGCAGGTGTTTGAGCCGGAGAGAAAAGACGGCAAGCACACGGTGTGCGACACAAAGCTCACCGAAAAGACCGGCTCGTCGGTGGAAAGCCTTTTGGCGGTTTTCAACGACCAATACAGCATGCCGGTCGATAACTATTTCATCCTGAGCCGCGAAACGCTTGTGAACATGGTGAACTATGCGGGCGGTATCGACATCGAGCTGGAAAAAGCGATGAAGATCGGCGACGTGAGCTATGCCGCGGGTCCCGTGCTGCTCGACGGCGACGCGGTGCTGTATTATGCCAATCAGTATGACTATAACGGCACGCCCGCAAAGGATCTCGAGCGTCTTGAAAGACAGCGCAAGGTGTGGGCGGCGCTCATCGCCCGCCTGTCCGCGATGGACGAGGATGTGCTGTATGACAAGGTCATTTCCACCGTGATGTCCGGCGCTGCGCCGATCCGCGCGAACAATGACGCCGCATCGGTGGCAAAAATGCTCGCGGGCATCCATTCCGGCAACACCGACAACGTCACCTTTGCCAAGGCACTCACCGAGCTGATCGTCGGCTTCAAAAAGCTGGATCTTGAAAATTCCGCTGTGTATCTGCTGCCGGGAACGGTGGCAAAGCAGGGCAGCGCCACCTACTACGGCGTTTCCCGCGCGGATGCGCTGACGCTGCTGCAAAGCAAGTTTAACCCCTACGGACTGGAAATGAAGGAAGAGCATCTGCAAATTCCCGAAATTGCTTCCGCAAAGGGCAAGACGGACACAAAGGAGCAGAAGCTGTCTGCTTTGACCGTTGAACAGAAAAACACCGTGACCACGGCGGCAACAACGACCGCCACGACAGGAGCATAAAGCGAATGACACAAAATCTACTGGAGTGCGCGGTGCGCTCTCTTGACAAGCACTTGGCGCGGGACATCACGGCGATCGATGTCGAAGCCGTGTCGCCCATCGCCGACCACTTTGTTTTTGCCAGCGGCGGCAGCACGACGCAGGTGAAGGCGCTGTGTGACTATGTGGAGGAAGACATGGCAAAGGCGGGCTTTTCCCCGCTGCGTATCGAGGGCTATGCCGCTGCCAACTGGATCCTGATGGATTTCGGCGCGCTGGTCGTGCATATTTTCACAAAGGATGCGCGCCTTTTCTATGACCTTGAGCATTTGTGGCAGGACGGCACGACCGTTGACATCACCGACTATATGGAAACCGAGGGGATTTGAATGCGTTACAATCACAGTGAGATCGAGAAAAAATGGCAGAAAAAATGGGTGACCGAAAACACCTTTGCCGCATCGGACAGCCATGAAAAGCCGTCCTATTATGCGCTGGTGGAGTTTCCCTATCCGTCGGGACAGGGACTGCACGTCGGCCATCCGCGCTCCTATACGGCGCTGGACATCGTGGCGCGCAAGCGCCGTTTGCAGGGCTATAATGTCCTTTATCCCATGGGCTGGGACGCGTTCGGTCTCCCCACGGAAAACTATGCGATCAAAAATCATATCCATCCCGCCGTCGTGACCGAAAAGAACGTGGCGCGCTTTAAGGCGCAGCTGCAGTCGCTCGGTCTGTCCTTTGACTGGACGCGCGAGATCAACACCACCGATCCGCAGTATTACAAATGGACGCAGTGGATCTTCCTGCAGATGTTCAAAAAGGGGCTGGCATACAAAAAAGAAATGTCGGTCAACTGGTGCACCGGCTGCAAGTGCGTGCTTGCCAACGAAGAAGTCGTGAACGGTGTTTGCGAACGCTGCGGCGGCGAGGTCGTGCACAAGGTCAAGAGTCAGTGGATGCTGAAGATCACCGCCTATGCCCAGCGACTCATCGACGATCTGTCGCTGGTCGATTACCCCGAGCGGGTGCGGGCGCAGCAGCTCAACTGGATCGGCAGATCCACCGGCGCCGAGGTCACGTTCAAGACCACCCTCGGCGACCCGCTGCAGGTGTATACCACCCGTCCCGACACGCTGTTCGGCGCGACCTATATGGTCATTTCGCCCGAGCATCCGCTTTTGGAAAAATGGGCGGCACAGATCAAGAATCTCGACGAGGTCAAAGCCTATCAGCAGGCGGCGGCGCAGAAATCCGATTTCGAGCGTGCCGAGGTCGCCAAGGACAAGACCGGTGTGCGCCTTGACGGCGTGACGGCGATCAACCCTGTGAATGACACGGAAATTCCGATCTTCATTTCCGACTATGTCCTCATGTCCTACGGCACGGGCGCCATCATGGCGGTTCCCGCGCACGACACGCGTGACTGGGAGTTTGCGAAAAAGTTCGGACTGCCCATCATCGAGGTCGTCAAGGGCGGTGATGTGGAAAAGGAAGCCTTCACCGACTGCGCCACCGGCATCATGGTCAACTCCGGCTTCCTCGACGGCATGACCGTTGACGAGGCAAAGGAAGCGATCAAGGATTTCCTGACGGAAAAGGGCATCGGCGAACGCAAGGTGAACTATAAGCTGCGCGACTGGGTCTTCTCCCGCCAGCGCTATTGGGGTGAGCCGATCCCGATTGTGCATTGTGACAAGTGCGGCTTCGTGGCAGTGCCGGAAAACGAGCTGCCGCTGATGCTGCCGCAGGTCGAAAGCTATGAGCCGACCGACAACGGCGAGTCGCCGCTGGCGGCGATGACCGACTGGGTGAACACCACCTGTCCGCACTGCGGCGGTCCCGCCAAGCGCGAGACCGACACCATGCCGCAGTGGGCGGGT
>OIZI01000160.1_pt1 | contig 35332 bp, 35 predicted proteins | sample 1588441 | NCBI WGS metagenome assembly OIZI01 (sample SAMN03283284) | human gut metagenome | biome: human-associated habitat; material: feces | host: Homo sapiens | place: Peru | collected 2012 | reverse complement strand
GTCCTTGTAAGACATAACAGCTATCTTTTCAAGGGAACAGTTGAGGATAACCTTAGAATGGGCAAGATGGATGCGACGGAGCAGGAGATGAGAGAGGTGCTTAGAAAGGTTAACCTTCTTGACTTCATTGACTCACAGGATGGATTAAATACACAGTTACAGGAAAAAGCTGGAAACCTGTCAGGAGGACAGTGCCAGAGACTTGTGATTGCGCGTGCTTTGTTAAAAGATGCGCCAGTGTATATATTTGACGAGGCAACAAGCAATATAGATATAGAGAGCGAAGAACTTATTATGAGTGTAATTCATGATATTGCAAAGACTAAGACGGTTCTTCTTATATCACACCGACTTGCTAATGTCGTTGATTCAGACTGTATATATTATCTGAGAGACGGAGAGATTAAGGAGTCTGGCAGACATAATGAATTAATTGCCAAAGATGGAGAATATAAGCATCTTTATGACAGCCAGATGGCTCTGGAAAACTATGGAAAGGAGGAGCAGGCATAATGGAGAAAAAACGAAGAAGTACAGTTTCGATTATGGGAAGCCTTATAGGGCTTGTTAAACCGCTTATTCATATAATGCTCACTGCTATTGTATTTGGTACAGCAGGATATCTGTGCGCCATATTTCTTACAATATTAGCCGGAATGGTTATATCAGAAGGAATTATGGATAAAAATGTACATACAGGCCTGCTCATCGTCATGGTTGTGATTGCAATACTGCGTGGAATACTGCATTATGGTGAACAGTATTGTAACCATTTCATAGCATTTAAACTGCTTGCCATTATCAGGCATAAGGTTTTTGCGGCACTTAGAAAACTGTGCCCTGCCAAGCTTGAGGGTAAGGATAAAGGTAACCTTATATCTATCATAACTACTGATATAGAGCTTCTTGAGGTGTTCTATGCGCATACAATATCGCCGATAGCGATTGCGACACTTACTTCTATTATAATGGTAGTGTTTATCGGAAGGCATCACTGGATGGCTGGAATACTTGCACTTGCGGCTTATCTGGTGGTTGGCGCTTTGATACCGCTGTGGAATGGAAAGCGTGGAAGCCAGACTGGTATGGAATACAGAACAGAATTCGGTGAACTTAACAGCTTTGTACTTGATTCACTCCGTGGACTGGACGAGACTATCCAGTATGGACAGGGTGAGAAGAGAAAGAATGATATGTCATCACGCTCAATGAAGCTTTCTGAATTGCAGGAAAAGCTCAGCAGGAGTGAAGGAACACAGAGAGCGTTGACTAATATGGTGATTCTTATGGCATCATTTGGAATGCTTGCACTCACTGTATGGCTGTATGGAAGCGGACAGATTGAATATGATGGAATTATTATCTGTACAATTGCCATGATGGGTTCATTTGGACCAGTTGTTGCATTATCTAATCTGTCTAATAATCTTAACCAGACACTTGCAAGCGGAGAAAGAGTGCTGTCGCTTCTTGAAGAGACTCCGGTTGTTGAGGAGATTTATGGAGCAAAACATAGTGAGAGCAATGCTGGAAGCACTACAGAGATTGGTGCTGTGGCTGGTGAAGAATTTTCTGGCGCAGAGGCAAGTCATGTGACATTTGCTTATAATAAAGAAGTAATCCTTGATAACTGTTCATTAAAGTTTGAACCGGGTAAGATAACAGGAATTCATGGTGCAAGTGGCTGTGGTAAGTCAACACTGCTAAAGCTTCTTATGAGATTCTGGGATACTGATAAGGGTACAATATATGTCAATAGCAGGGATGTAAAGAAGATTCCAACTAAAGAGCTCCGTGACATGGAGAGTTATGTGACACAGGAGACACACCTGTTCCATGATTCAATAGCTAATAATATAGCCATTGCCAAGCAGGATGCCACCAGAGAAGAGATTATTGAAGCGGCAAAGAGGGCGTCTATCCATAATTTTATTATGACACTGCCAGATGGATATGACACAAAGGTAGGTGAGCTTGGTGATACATTATCAGGTGGAGAGAAGCAGAGAATTGGAATAGCAAGAGCATTTCTTCATTCGACAGGAAGCCTTATGCTTTTAGATGAGCCTAGTTCTAATCTTGACTCTTTAAATGAAGGAATTATATTAAAATCACTCAAGGAATCAGCCAAAGATAAGACAGTTGTGCTTGTGTCACATAGAAAATCGACAATGACAGTTGCTGATGTTGTATATGAGATGGGAAACTAGTCGACAAACTAGTCGACAAATTATCCCAAAATAATGCAAAATGTATCACATTGTGATATAATATTCCCCGTATAAATACAAGTATGTATATATACGGGGAATTTTTGTGTATATGATATATGAGTACAAGATAAAATCCATAGCAACGGGGGAGAAAACATGGAATTAATAAAATGGGACAAAATTAATATTAAAAAACTGATAGGATATTCTGCAATGGTGGTAGTTGCACTGTTTTTGATTATCCACATATATCTTGGCGTATTCTATTCGATGTTTGATGCGGATTACATGGTAAAGTTTAATAAATTAAGCATAGTAGTAATAGCGGTAGGAGCAGTTCTTGCATATCAGAAAAAATACCAGCTTTTATTTAATGTTGTATTCATAGAAGCGATATTTCATATGTTTATGGCAACTGTATCATTTGGATGGAATTGCGGATTCCAGAATTATCAGATTGCGCTTGTTGTAGTTATATTCTTTATTGATTACTGCTTTAAGAAGTCAGGAAGCTTCAAGATAAGGTCAGTGAGACTTTCAGTGGCATGTTTTATTGCATATATAGCATCATTTATTATTACAGTTTATTTTGATGAACCATTTCCTATAACAGATACTGCCATGAAGGTGACACAGTTGTTATCGTCAGTTGTTGTCTTTGCAACTGTTGCGATTGTTTTATGGGTTCTTATACAGTTTACATTCAGAATTGAGAATAAGATGTCAATGCAGGCTCATAATGATGAGCTTACAGGACTTCCTAACAGATATTTCTTCACAGAGAACTTTACAGAACTTGCAAGCAGATGTACTAAGGAAAAGATGTTCATGGCAATCATGGATATAGATGATTTCAAGAAGATTAACGACACATATGGACACAATGCAGGTGATTATGTCCTTAAAGCTATCGCATCAATTATCAAGAGCAAGTGTCAGAATATGATTGTCTGCCGCTGGGGTGGAGAAGAATTCCTGCTTTCAGGCGAGGCTGGCGGTACTGATGAGGATGCTATAAGAAAGACATGCCGTGACCTTGATAATGTGAGAAAATCAATCGGTAATTATGACTTTTCATATGAAGGTAATAAGTTCGCAATAACACTGACTATGGGTGTCGCTTTCTATGGAGAGGGCGAGACTGTTGAAGACTGGATAGGCTGTGCTGACAGAAAGCTCTATTCAGGTAAGATGAGCGGTAAGAATAAGCTTGTTTATTAGATGTATGATATTTGTAGACGGATGATACTTGGAGGAACACATGAAGTATTCAAGAGATTACAGAGTTGGGATAGAAGAGGTTGGATGTGATGAGAGTTCTTCTATCAGAGCATTATTAGTGTTCATGGAAGATTGTGCCTGCTGGCATTCTGCACAGGTAGGATATGGGGTGCGCGAGGTTGAGACTAAGCACAGGGCATGGGTTGTGCTTGACTGGAAGCTTAAAATTCACAAGCTGCCAGTATATGAACAGAAACTTACCGTATCGACATGGTCGAGAAAGATGGATGGCATAAGGGCTTTCAGGGATTATGAGATTAAGGATGAGAATGGTGAGCTTATCGCCTCAGGAACCTCTAAATGGATTCTTACAGACACTGAGAGAAGAAGACCTGTAAGGCTGACAGATGATATAGTGGAATTGTATGAGACAGATGGTTCTTACCTTGCAATGGAAGACGAGATAGAAGCTCTTACATGCGATGAGAACATGCTTGAAGGAGCATATACAACGAATTATGTGGTGAGACGTTCAGATATAGATATCAACCAGCATGTTCATAATCTTAATTATATAGATATAGCATATGATGCCATGCCGGAGGATGTCTATAACAGATTTATCAAAGGCGAATTTGGTGAGCTTCATATATTATATAAGAAAGAAATCAAGTATGGTGAAGATGTTGTATGTAAATACTACGTTAAAGACGGATACCATACGATTGTCATGCTTGTTGATGATAAAGTACATTCTATAATTAATTTTAGATGATTGGAGCGTAACAATGAAACGTATATGGATGTATCTGAAACAATATAAGAAAGAGTGTGTTCTTGCCCCATTGTTTAAGATGCTCGAGGCAACATTTGAACTTTTTGTTCCACTTGTAGTATCAGGAATTATTGATAACGGTATTGCTAATGGAGATAAGGCATACATTATTAAAATGTGTATGATGCTTATACTTCTTGCAGTTATCGGACTTGTATGTGCTATCACGGCACAGTATTTTAGTGCCAAGGCGGCAGTTGGATGTGCAACTGGATTAAGACACCACCTTTTCTCATATATCCAGAGCCTTTCATTCACTGATATGGATACAATAGGAGCTTCAACACTTGTAACACGTATGACAAGCGATATTAATCAGGTACAGAATGGTGTTAACCTTGTGCTTAGATTGTTCCTCCGTTCACCATTTATCGTATTTGGTGCGATGATAATGGCATTTACAATTGATTTCAAGGCGGCACTTGTATTCGTTGCAGCTATTCCGGTTCTTGCAGTTATCGTATTTGGAATAATGTTATCGACAAGACCTATGTATAAGAAGGTTCAGGCTGGACTTGATAAGATATTAGGAATTGCCAGAGAAAATCTTTCAGGTGTGAGAGTTATAAGAGCTTTCAATATGGAAGATGAGGAGATTCACAGATTCAAGGAAGCTAATCAGGAGCTTAACAGTCTCCAGAAATTCGTAGGTAAGATATCAGGACTTATGAATCCACTGACATATGTTGTTGTAAATGTGTCAATCATAGCACTTATCTGGATTGGAGCTATAAGAGTTAATTCAGGTACACTTACACAGGGACAGGTTGTTGCCCTTTATAACTATATGTCACAGATTCTTGTAGAGCTTATAAAGCTTGCAAACTTAGTTATCAATATCACTAAGGCACTTGCCTGTGCAGGAAGAATAGACAATGTATTTCAGGTTGAATCAAGCATGCAGTATGGCGAGGTTAAGGCTGCATATGGATTCTCTGATGGAACTCCTGCAGTTGAATTTAAGAATGTGTCAATGAAGTATTCAGGAAGCGGCGCAGATACACTTACAGGAATTAATTTCTCAGTTATGCCGGGAGAGACTGTTGGTGTTATCGGTGGTACTGGTTCAGGTAAGACATCACTTATAAGCCTTATTCCTAGATTTTATGATGCGACAGAAGGCGAAGTACTCGTAAACGGGGTCAATGTCAAGGATTATACAGAGGAATCACTTAAAAATAAGGTCGCTGTAGTTATGCAGAAGGCAATGCTTTTTAAGGGAACTATCAAAGATAATATGAAGTGGGGCGACATGAATGCTTCTGATGATGATATTAGAAAGGCATTAGATGTATCGCAGTCAACAGAATTTGTTGAAAAGAAGCAGGGGAAGCTTAATGCGTATGTAGACCAGGGTGGTAAGAACCTTTCTGGTGGACAGAAGCAGAGACTTAATATTGCAAGAGCACTGGTAAGAAAGCCGGATATTCTTATTCTTGACGACAGCGCATCTGCACTTGATTTTGCGACAGATGCGGCATTGCGTAAAGCTATAAGGCAGATGGAGCCATCACCAACATTATTCATAGTATCGCAGAGAGCGGCATCACTTATGCATGCAGATAAGATAGTTGTGTTAGATGATGGTGTTGTGGCTGGTATAGGAACTCATGATGAACTTCTTAAGACTTGTGAGGTTTATCAGGAAATCTATAATTCACAGTTTAAAAAGGCAGCTAGTAATTAGGCTGTGAATAAATGGAGGACAGATATGAGTGATAATAAAAATAATAAATCAGGCAAAAATAAAGTTTCAAGAAAAACATTAAGAAAAGTACTGCTTAGAATAAAGAATTACTGGGTATACTTAATAATATCCATATTGATGGCGATTGTAACTGTGGCATCAACATTATATGTACCAATTGTAGTTGGTAATGCCATTGATTACATTTTAGGGCCAGGCAATGTGGATTTTGCAAGTGTAAGAGATGTACTTGTCAAGCTTGCAGTGGTTATAATTGTGACGGCTGTATCACAGTGGATAATGAATATCTGTAATAACAAGATAACATATCATGTCACAAGAGATATAAGAGATGAGGCGATTGAGAAGATAGAGCATCTTCCACTAAGCTATATTGACGGACATTCATATGGCGAGGTTGTAAGCCGTGTCATAGCGGATGTAGACCAGTTTGCAGATGGACTTCTTATGGGATTTACACAGTTCTTTACAGGAGTTGCAACTATAGTCGGAACATTTATTTTCATGCTTCTTATCAATGTTAAGATAACTTTAGTGGTTGTTCTTGTAACACCGTTATCTTTCTTTGTGGCAGGATTCATAGCAAAGAAGACATATTCAATGTTTAAGTTACAGTCAGAGACAAGGGGTGAACAGACAGCCCTTATTGATGAGATGATAGGTGGACAGAAGGTTGTCAAGGCATATAACCATGAGAAAGAGATAATTGACCAGTTTGATGAGATTAATACAAGACTTCAGAAATATTCACTCAGCGCGATATTCTTCTCATCAGTAACTAATCCGTCAACAAGATTTATCAACAGCCTTGTATATGCTGGTGTTGCTGTTACAGGTGCGCTGTCAGTTATCGCTGGTGGAGCAGGAGCTATAACAGTCGGACAGCTTGTAACATTTTTAAGTTATGCTAATCAGTATACTAAGCCATTCAACGAGATTTCAGGTGTTGTAACAGAGCTTCAGAACGCAATGGCATGTGCTGACAGAGTATTCGAGCTTATTGAGGAAAGTCCTGAGATAGCAGAGAAATCAGATGCATATGAGCTTGGTACACCAGATGGAAGTGTTAAGCTTGAAAATGTTAATTTCTCATATACTAAGGATAAGAAGCTTATAGAAGATTTCAACCTTAATGTAAAACAGGGTCAGAAGATTGCTATTGTAGGACCAACAGGCTGTGGTAAGACAACAATCATCAATCTGCTTATGAGATTCTATGATGTTAACAGTGGTTCAATCAAGGTATCGGATATGGATATAAGAGACCTTACAAGACATTCGCTCAGAGCTGGATATGGTATGGTTCTTCAGGACACATGGCTAAGGTCAGGAACAATACGTGACAATATTATTATGGGCAAGCCAGATGCCACAGATGAAGAGATTATAGAGGCAGCCAGGGCATCACATGCACACAGCTTTATCAAGCGTCTGCCACAGGGATATGATACAGTTATTGGTGAGGATGGTGGAAGCCTCTCACAGGGACAGAAGCAGCTTTTATGTATAACAAGAGTTATGCTGTGCCGTCCACCGATGCTTATTCTTGATGAGGCTACATCATCAATTGATACAAGAACTGAGGTCAAGATTCAGAATGCCTTTAACAAGCTTATGGAGGGCAGAACAAGCTTTATCGTTGCACACAGGCTTTCAACTATACAGTCTGCGGATGTTATTCTTGTTATGAAGGATGGACATATCATAGAGCAGGGGAACCATGAGGAACTTCTTGCAAAAGGCGGATTCTATAAGAACCTTTATGAGAGTCAGTTTGCACAGTAAATTTAATTTACACAATTGCACATTTTGTAAACAAGTGGTACAATTATATTAGTGAATGGAGGCGACAGATTATGACTTTGATTAATAAGGACAAAGTTTTAAAAGGCGTGGGAAAAGCTGTAGATGTGGCTAATAATGCTGCGGATAAGGCAGATCATTACATTAAAGAGAACGAGCTTGATAAGAAAGCTAAGAATGTAGCTGATGAATTTTCACAGGGAATGAAATCTGTTGGACAAAGCATAGAGAATCTATTCAAAAAATGATTGAAATGAGGGATACAGATGGCAAAAGCTGCAGGTGTAAAAACCAAGCGCAATAAGTTTACCCGCATGTGTATTGGCGAGTCAATTATAGCGTTGATGCATGAGACACCATATGATGATATTAAGATATCTGATGTTGCAAGAAAGGCTGGCGTGTCAAGAATGACATTTTACCAGTATTATGCAACGAAGGAAGAGGCTTTAAGCGATTATCTTGACGAGATAGTCCAGGAATATATTGAATCAGAAGGTGGCAATATCAAGACACATATACTGGCATACGATAACGTACTGCGTGCGTTGAAATTCTTTGACAGATATTCAGACTTTTTCTTAAGTCTTGTGGATGCCAGACGACATTCATTCGTTATGGATGCGGTTAATGACTATGTTGCACAGTATCTGATGCCTGAGAATCCAAGGTCAAGATATGAGATGTATTATCATGCTGGGGCATTATTTAACGTATTCTTACAGTGGGAGCTTACAGGAAAGCTTGAACCTGTAGAAGAGATAGCAAAATTATTTGTATAACAGACACATGGCAAGATTAAGCAAAGGCGCTTACTTTCATACTGCGGTATGCAGATGGGGTAGGTGCCTTTTATTATAAGGAAATGGAGATGAGATTATGAATATATTTGATGTTATAGGGCCTGTTATGGTTGGACCATCAAGCTCACATACAGCGGGTGCTGTGCGTATCGGCTATATATCACGTAAGCTTCTGGGGGAGAGACCAGTGACTGCTGATATAAGGCTTTATGGCTCATTTCTTGCGACAGGCAAGGGACATGGAACAAGAAAGGCACTTGTAGCAGGTCTTCTTGGCATGAAAGCTGATGATATGAGAATACCAGACAGTTTTGAGATTGCAGAGAGTGAAGGACTTGAGGTTACATTTGGCGAAGCACAGCTAAAAGAGGCACATCCTAATTCAGTGCAGATGTTTCTTACAGGTGAATCTGGCAGGACGCTTGAAGTTATAGGGGAATCAATAGGCGGTTCGAGAATAAATATAGCTCAGATTGATGGAATTAATACAAACTTCTCTGGCGATTATCCAACCCTTGTTGTTCATAATCTTGACCAGCCGGGGCATGTGTCAGAGGTTACGTCTATGCTTGCCCATAAGGGCGTAAATATAGCTTATATGCAGCTTTATCGGTCTAACAGAGGTGGAGAGGCTGTTATGGTCGTAGAATGTGACCAGGAAGTGCCACAGGAGGGCATAAGATGGCTGGAAAAGGCAGAGGGTGTTGTCAAGGTGACGTATCTGTCACTCAAATAGATGCAGGGAGGACATTGGTATGATATTTTATCATTCTATCAAGGATATATTAGATATATGCAGCAGTGAAAATCTGGATTTCTGGGAAGTGATACTTATGGCTGATGTTGACGAGAGGGCAGTCAGCAGGGAAGAATCATTTGCCACGATGCAGGGAATGTATGCCGCGATGAAGATGGCGGATGATGATTATGACGGCTCGCGCGTGTCTGCAAGCGGGATGGCAGGTGGAGATGGTGCGAAGATGCATGAGTATAATATGTCAGGAAGAAATATATGTGGTGAATTTATGGGACTTGCAATGGAGAAGGCGTTGAAGGTAAGTGAGTCGAATGCATGCATGAGGAGGATTGTGGCTGCACCTACTGCCGGTTCCTGTGGTGTTATTCCCGCTGTTTTTATAGCATATCAGCATTGTTTTAATGTGCCGGATGAGAAGATGACACAGGCTATGTATATAACGGCAGGACTTGGAGCTGTTATTGCAGAAAATGCATCTATAGCCGGAGCATCTGGTGGATGTCAGGCAGAGATTGGTTCGGCGAGTGCAATGGCGGCGGCAGGACTTGCATATCTTCAGGGCGGTGATAATGAGTGTATTGCCAATGCGGCGGCTCTTGCGCTTAAAAATATGTTAGGACTTACATGTGACCCTGTATGTGGACTTGTTGAAGTGCCTTGTATCAAGCGTAATGTGGCTGGGGCTGTCAATGCGATATCATCAGCACAGTTGTCTCTTGCAGGTATCAGAAGCGCGATAAGACCTGACGAGGTCATAGACAGCATGAAACGTATCGGCGATATGATACCGGCGTGCCTTAAAGAGACGAGTGAGGGCGGACTTGCTGTAACAGAGAGTGCTAAAGAAGTGGCTGAGAGGCTTAAAATGGAATAGCATTCTTCATTTTATATTTGTAGAAATCTCAATTTGCATGTATACTATACAATGATAAATGGTTATAAAACCTGTACGGAGGAAGATATGATCAGGAAAGAGATTAATGAGATTAAAGGACAGTATACATTGCAGGATTGTGGAATCCTTAAACTTAGAGGATGCTATGTTGATGGCGAGAAGAACAAGGTTACAAAGTTAAGTGAGACATTTCTTAATCTGCCAGAGGAAGAAAAGCATAAATATTTTGATATATTTAAGAAAACATTGTCTGGAACACCGGGAAAGAATCTTCTCGATATGAAATTCAATGTTGATGCATATGCATCTGATGGCGCGAGAACTAAGCTGTTTGCATTGCGTGACAGTGAACTTAAAGAAGAAACATTGCTTGATGAGTTCTACGACAGGGTAATCACATCATATAATTATCCAGGGAACTATCTTATTCTTCTTATTAATCAGGTTTATGATGTTCCAGGCAAGACTTCTGACGGAATCGAGATGGAAGATGCCTCAGATGAGGTATACAGCTATATTCTGTGCAGTATATGTCATGTTACATTGTCTAAGCCGGGACTTGGTTATAATGAAGAGAATAATGAATTTCATGATTTAAGGCAGTTCCACATGGTAGATGTGCCTGATATTGGATTTCTGTTTCCAGCGTTCAATGACAGAAGTGAGGATGACGACAGCGTGTTGTTCTATACTAAGGATGCAGATGATTTCCAGAGCAGTTTTCTTTCATATGTGCTTGACTGTAATGTGCCTATGCCGGCAGCAGACCAGAAGGAAACATTCCAGAACATTGTGACGGAGACACTTGGCGAGGACTGCGATTATGAGACTATAAGGAATATACATGATAATCTCAATGAGATGATAGAAGAAGCCAAGGGAGCATCGGAGCTGGCAACGCTTGATAAGAATACAGCAAGACAACTGCTTGAAAAGAGTGGTGTCAAGGAGGAGAAGCTGGAAGACTTCGAGGAACATTTTGAGATGGCAGCGGGCGAGGATGGAAAAATGCTTGCAGCAAATGTCGCAGAGACGAGAAAATTCGAGGTTAAGACTCCTGATGTGGTGGTTAAGGTTAACCCGGATAAGACTGACCTTGTCAAGACTATGGTTATCGGGGACAAGCAGTGTATAGTGATAGAGATAGACGAGCATCTGGAGGTTAATGGGATATGTGTTAATCCGGAGACAGGAGAGGTGCTTTAAATCGGCAGAATAATTGAAATGATATAGGAAGGTAAGTATATGAGCAGGGCGAATGTTACGGAGAGATTCTTAAGATATGTGAAGGTTGATACACAGTCTAGTGAAGAGAATAGTGAAGCGAGGAAATTTCCTAGTACGGACAAGCAGCATAATCTTGCGAAGATGCTGGCTGATGAATTAAGGGAAATGGGCGCGGATGATGTGTACTATGATGAGAGATACTGTTATGTATATGCCAGAATTAAAAATAATTCGGATAATATGAATATTCCTACATTGGCGTATATTGCACATATGGATACTTCGCCAGAGGTGAGCGGTAAGGACGTTAATCCTCAGATTATAAGAGATTATCAGGGCAATGATATTGTGTTAGGAGAAGGGTCTCTTAATGCAGATTTAGCCCATAGAGAGGGCGGAGACAATGCGGTAAGATATGTTCTTTCGCCAAGGGAATTTCCAGAGATAATGAAGTATAAGGGTCAGGATATTATAACAACTGATGGTACAACACTTCTTGGTGCGGACGATAAGGCTGGTGTGGCTGAGATTATGACAATGGCAGATTATCTTATAAGCCATCCAGAGGTTAAGCATGGTGATGTTGCTATATGCTTTACACCAGATGAGGAAGTGGGAGCAGGTGTAGACCATATAGACCTTAACAGATTGAGAGCAGATTATGCCTACACTATTGATGGCGGTGGAATAGGTGAGCTCGAATATGAGAATTTCAATGCGGCATCCGCAGTTGTTAATATTACAGGTAGAAATGTTCATCCTGGCGAAGCTAAGGGAAAGATGATTAACGCCGCGATAGTTGCAAGAGAGTATGACAGAAGGCTTACAGACAGAGACCGTCCAGAATTTACAGAAGGATATGAGGGATTTTATCATCTTACAGATATTAATGGATGCGTTGAATCAGCACAGCTTAAATACATAATACGTGACCACAATAAGCAGTTCTTTGAGTCAAAGAAGCGTACAATGCATCAGCTTGCGGAGATTATGAACAGGGAATTTGGAAAAGAGCTTATCCATGTAGAAGTTAAAGACCAGTATTATAACATGAAGGACAAGCTTACAGATGCAATGTTCCTTGTTGATAATGCCAAGCTTGCTATGGAAGAGTTAGACATCAAGCCTAAGATTTCTCCAATCCGCGGTGGAACAGATGGCGCAAGACTTTCATATATGGGTCTTCCTTGCCCTAATCTGTGCGCGGGAGGACATAATTTCCATGGAAGATATGAATTTGTATGTATACAGTCTATGGAAAAAATCGTGGAGCTTCTTGTGAAGCTTGTAAGCTTCTAAATTAAAACATATTAAAATTTAAAATCAGATTACAAAGAGTTTAGCCAGTTACATACGGCTGATGCATAGATTTGATATGCACCAGCTTGTGCAACTGGCTATATTTATAGGAGATATGAAACTGGCTTATTTATTCTGCATTTTTAAGTGCAGTTTCCATTGGAATCTTACCAATTCTTCTATATTCAAGAATACCAATGATAAGATATGCAGCTATTCCGATAACAGGGACTTCTGCGAGAACATATTTAGGAGCTTCGTAATTAAGCCATCCCGGATAGCTTGCCATGATTGCCTTCCATAGGAAAGCAAGTGAGGCATCAGAGAGTGGCACTGATATAATAAGTGATATTATGACAACTATGATTGTCGATACCACATACAACTTGAATATATCATTATTCTGGTAACCAAGTATCTTGACGATAGATATGGCATTGGCGTTCTTCTCAATGATAATCTTAGAGAGAAGATATACGACTATGAGATATATAAGCACTGAAAAGCCGATGAGCAGATAGAACATTCTTCCCATCGAGTCAGAGAGCTGGTCTGCAACAATCGTCATGTCATCCTGTGTTATTGTTAAAGCGATATTTTTCTCGTCAATGTCAGTGAGCTTTTCATTGCAAAGATATCCAGAGTAGTAATCATCTGCCTTGTTAAATGTATCGCAATAGTCCTTGAGTGGCATAAATATCGCAAGTGATGAAGGATATGTATGGATTCCCACAACTGTAAAGCTGTACTCATCATCCTCAAGCTCTTTGTTCAGCACAATCTTGTCGCCAACTTTGAAATTATATTTCTGTGACATGCTGTCAGAGATATATACACCATTTTCAATATTATCAAAATCAATATTGAAATATATAGAATTATCTTTTAGTCCATATACTGAAATCTCATCGTTAAGACCATTGCTTCTTCTGTATTCAAGAGAGCTTAAAGCGTATTTCTCAGCACCTGATACGTTAGTGTCAGCTTTAGTCTTTAAGACATACTGGTATGCGCATGGCATGCTGTCAACGACAAGCTTCTTGTAATTATTGAGAAGAGGATTCATCACAAGTCCGAACATAAGAAGCAGGCTGGAAAATGCAATTCCTATGAACATGATGATGTAACTGCTCTTATTCTGTAAAATAATTCTTGTCCTGAATCTTGTGATAAATTTCCAGTCAGGAAGCTTAATGGCTTTTTTCTTTTTGTGCCTGCCAAGGTCATTTCTGATAAATCTAAGTGGTGAAAGCCTAAACATATGAACAAGCATAAAGAAGTTGATACATATAAGCATTATCACTGGTACAACTGTTGTAAGCACGAAAGCCTGTGCATTCCATAATGTAACATAAGAAGGAAGGCTGTAGCTGCCGTAGTACATGCCTACAACGATATTTTTCATTACAGTGTAACCAAGGATGTTACCGATAACTGCACCGATGGCAAGAACAATAACAGGAAGCTCCATATAGTGAATGATAAGCTCTTTCTTAGTGTAGCCAGAAGCCCGCAGAGTTCCGATAACAGCCGATTCTTTCTCGATAGTATTAAGTGTTGTCACACCAAATATAAATGCAAGAATTATAATAACAAGGTAGAGAAGTACTGTTATCATGCTCTTATCAGAGCCGATATCGTCTCCTGCAAAATGAATTGCCTGAGAATCAGGTTCTGATATAAAATCAGATACAGTGAGGAAATTCTCACGTTCACCGGCATACATTCTCTTTTCGTTGACGGATTTAATCTCATCAATAACAGCATCCTTTAAATCTGTTGATGCATCTTTTTTCTCTTTGTCAGTGTTGATATCTTTGTTGTATGTCCATGCATAGTTATATTTGAGATGGTTATCTGATATATTATCAAATGTTTTGTCAGAAACCTGTGCAACTGTGAAATGCTGTGCATCAAACATCAAATCTGTATTATTTTCATACAGGGCTGAGTAATCAGACATTGCAATAAGACCTGTTACTTTGTATGTCTTTCCGTTAAGCTTTACAGTGTCGTTGATTTTGATACCGGCATTAGATGCATACATTCTGTCAATTGTTATTTCATCATCATTTTCTGCAAGCTTTCCATCCATGACGCATATCTTATTGACGTCTGTTCTGTTCTTGTAGATTCTGAATGTATCATCATTGTCTCTGTCAACTCCTTTGTAGAATAATTCATGAAGTGTGACATCCTGACTCTTTTCAATATCAGCGATTGTGTCAGAACTCAGTTTTTCATTAAATGTTATATGTCCATCTTCTATGTTATATTTCTCAAAGCTTCCATTAAATGTCTGTTTCATGCTGTCTGTGGCAACAAGGAAACCTGAACAGAAGCCAATGATAAGCACAAGGAAGATGAATATAAAGAAATATTTGCCGAAATCAGATTTTAATTCTCTGATTAATCGTTTTCTTAAAGGATTTTTTACCATTCCAGATCCACCGCCTTAACTTTAGTATCATTGTTATATTCCTTGCGGATAGTTCCATCGTGAAGTCTTACGACTTTGTCAGCCATAAGCTTGATTGCATCATTATGAGTGACAATAATGATTGTGTTTCCGTATTTTTCGTTAACTTTTTCAATGAGCTGTAAAATCTCTTTTGATGTGTTGTAATCAAGAGCACCAGTAGGTTCATCACAAAGAAGGATGTCTGGATTCTTTACAATCGCACGTCCAATGGCAGTACGCTGCTGCTGTCCACCAGAAAGCTGGTTAGGAAGTTTATCCTTGTGCTCCCACAAACCAAGAGTTTTGATGAGTTCGTCTGTATCTAATGGATTCCTGCTAAGATATGCCCCGACTTCGATGTTTTCTTTAACTGTAAGATTAGGAATCAGATTGTACATCTGGAATACATAACCAAGGTGGTCTCTCCTATACATTGACAGCTTTTTCTCGTCCATAGTCTCGATATTATCACCATCGATTGTTATGCTTCCGCTGTCTGCGTTATCAATTCCTCCTATTATATTAAGAAGTGTTGACTTACCTGAACCTGAAGGACCAAGCAATACGCAGATTTTACCACGTTCAATTTCAAGACTCACGTCCTTTAACACATGATTGCGGTTGTCGCCCTCTCCATAATATTTGTTCAGATTATTAATCTTAAGAAACATATGTAACCCTCCATATTCTTATAGGTTGAGCCAGATAATATAGTGCCCTGCAATTGGTGTAACTGCAAAAAATTTATCATCTGGCTATAAGGTTAGTTTATTCTAACTCATGCAAAATATAAAGTGGGTTATTGATAAAGTTTTTTCGATTAGAGAATCTTTTCTATATAATATTGAAATGCTATAATTAAAAAAATAAGGAGGGTGTAAATATGTTTATTAAACCAGATAATACTTATAATGATATTCGGGAAAAGTCTCTCATGCAGTGGCTTGATGAAATGGAAAAGCACCCGGACATCGAAGTACATTGTGGAGTTAAGCTTGCCAGAGAATATGTGCAGTATCTAAAAGAAGAGATTAACAGACTGAAAGAAGAGAGCGAGCTTAAATCGCAGTACATGAAAAAGATTAAAGAAAGCAAGAGCGGTGATTAATGCACAAAAGTTTTAATGATACTCAGAAAGATGAATTGTTAGGAATAACGACTAGTGGACGTGATGATACATATTCAGACACATTCCGCTACCCATATGAACCTACATCATATGAGATATTGGACAGGATTGTTGATAGTGGATATATAACAGGCAGTGATTTTCTTATAGATTATGGCTGTGGCAAGGGAAGAGTGCCAATATATATGAATTTTAAAACAGGATGCCGTGCGTGTGGAATTGAGATGATGCAGGAATTCATTGACATTGCACAGGCTAATCTGTCTTCATATAACAAGGCACATAAGCATGATAAATTTCATAATGAAATGCCTGAAAGCGTAGAATTCATAAATGCAGAGGCGGAAAAGTACGTTGTGCCTTTGGAAGCCACAATCTTTTTCTTTTTCAATCCATTTTCTATAGAGATAATGAAAAGAGTTATGAAGCGTATTCTGGATTCATATTATGTGAACCCAAGGCATATGACAATGTTTTTCTATTATCCATCAGATGAATACATAGCATTTCTTATGAACGTGCCAGAGATATCATTTGTGGACGAGATAGACTGCACAGATATAGCTGCGATTGAGAAGAGCAGGAATGTTGTGATGGTATTTGAGATATGAATTTAATTATTGCGTGAGTAATGATGCAATAAAAATTAGATAATTTCTCAATACAGTATCTTCCCGAAGTCTGTCACGGGTTTTGTTTCCACAAACAGGGCATAATATCCATTCTGTTTTATTCAATATTTAATTCTCCGTATAAGTTCCTATTCTACCGAAAAACTGCCTTTATGACTTTCAGCTATAACTCTAACAACAACTTTTCCAGGCACAGCTACATCAAAAGACGCAGTTCCAATATCATATTCATCGAAAATAACATTGCCGTCCGCATCCTGTATTTCAATGGAAATTACCCCAGCATCCGTTTTTACCTCAATATGAAGCATATCTGTCTTTGGATGAATGCTTTTCTTCATAGTTCCATTAAGGGAAGTATATTTACCATTCCAACTACTATATCCCTCGTTACCAACATAACCAATTCTTGTTGCACTTCTGGTGCTTTCAATACCCAAGGTCTGTGTCAGGAAAACACTTCCAAGGGAGATTAAAATAACAATGAGTATGGTAACGATAGAAAAAATAAATGGTTTGCGAACTGTCTTTTTATATTCTCGGATGTCATCTTCGGTAGTGTGCAATTCAAAAGGCTTCCCATCGTTTTCCTTTTCTACAATAAGAAGTTCTTTGCTATATGTACCGCTGGTTGTTGCAATTTTGCCACCTTTTTCTGCCCACGGACGAAAGACAGTTTTCCTCACAGAATAATCAAGATTTAAATTCTTGAATAACACACGATAGCCGAAATCTTCCAAGAAGGACGCATACTCCTTGGCATTCCGCTTCGATTTTTCTCCGACAAATTCTACAGCATAGCGATATTTCCTAGGCTCACAATCCTCGAACTCATACCATGCCCTGCCTGTACGAACTAAACGGTAACCTTTATCCGCCATTTCATTCAGCCAGTTCTCCTGCTTCTTCAAAAAGCCCCAAAAGAAACGGTAATACTTTTTACTCATAATCTTCCTCCATAATATCTTCAGCAATTTTGATTAGTTCTTTTAATCGAGTCATTTCCTTATTACAAACCGATTTGCCCGCATCTGTGATAAGATACTCTTTTTTTCTTCCACCTGCATTACCGCACGGTGTAATCCAGCCTTTATCTTCAAGAGATGTGAGCGCACCGTACAGCGTTCCAGCACCAAGTACTAATCGCCCATTGGTTTTTTTCTCAATGAATTGCATAATTGAATATCCGTGCTTAGGCTGATAGAGTGAAAGCAATACAAAAAAGGTCACTTCAGTCAGTGCACCACCCTTTATATTGTCACGCAATTTCTCACCTCCCATATAACGGTTACTGTAATAAATATATCACTAACCGTAATAGTTGCAAAGGGGAGAAATTAAACAGAGGGCAGGAAATTTTCCTGCCCACATAAATTAAATATATATGATTTCCTTGATACAGGGTCACTGCTATATATATAATCTTGTGATTGGGGAACAGATTTTCTAAAAATGACCATAAAAATGACAGGGCATATAACCCTGTCATAAAGTCAGAAATTGTTCCATCACTTATAGGAGAAATTTGAGGGGACAAGCGGAACTGTTTTTTTAACAATAGTATGTAAATGTTTACGACAACCTGGGAGTTGTATTATGCATTTGCAACTAATAATAATATCAGCATCGCCAAGGCAAACACTTCAATTAGCATGCCTATTACATTAACAATCATAGAGCCTTTAAAAGGTATTAGATTAATATTTCTTATATGGTCTAAATCTCCCCAATTGGTGCTAAATAGAATCAACTATATAAGCAAAAAAATGTAAATACAGAATACTATAACCGACATTGTTTTTTTGTGTTAAACATATTATCCTCCATAAATTCAAAGCTTCTGTTGCTCCCGTTCTCTCCGTGAAACTGGAGTTTCATCTCTGTTGAATTACAATTCTATAGGCTATTGCAAAAACATTTCAGTAAAACTTCCGACTCCATACCTCGAAGAAATATCCTTCAGTCCTGACTTGATTTCATCTCTGCTAAAATTATGTTCTTCCAGAAAATCATCTGATTTATCATTTAAATAGGAATAAAACAATAGTGCAATTTCAAGGTTTACTTTATCTCCATTTTCAGTAATTTCATAAATTATGTTTTCAGCCTCGTTAATACTGCCCGCATCTACCATGTCCAGTAACGCATCTAGTTTCTGTTGCTCTTTTTCGTCTTCTAATAATTCTGTGGATGGTGAATCGGTATCAATATTAAAAAGTAGTTTCAATATCGCTCTCACCAGCTCCTTAATAATTCTCATGACATAATCTTGTTCAAACAAATTTTATTCTCCTTTCTGTTTTATACTTTGCAGAAAGAATCAATTATTCATTCGAACCTTTAACGAAACGATAGTATCTTCCCTAGGAAGTCTAAATAAATACTGCGCATATTTCACCAAGATGATGAATGTCCAAATTTTAAACCATATATTATAAATATTAATTTCTTTAATCTGTTTCTTCGTTTCAAATAAGTTATATTCTTGATTTGTAGAACTATCTTTATCATCTGTAACAACAGACGAAGTGATTTCGCCAAACAAACCATGTGTATTGATTATTCCACAAGGTAAAACAGTTACAGAAATAGAAACAGAGAACAGAAATATAAATAGTCTAACAACTAATTTTTGTTTGTTCATATTCTTTCCCCATAAGCAATAGAATTGAAATTATATCTCAATAAACAATCCGTCAACTTCAAAACTTCGTGTGTCTCTAGACTCAACATAAACCCGGAATTCGCCTATTCAGAATTTAAAAACTATCAATGTATATTATTTGAAAGTAAAGACAGTAATTCATCTGTTTCATTACTTGTCAAATCGTTTTTATCTACTAAAATCATTGTATTGTCTTTTCTTTTAATGAATATATATTCTTCGAAGTTTCCATATTCTTTAAATGCATTCCAATAATTTTGTCCATTTCCAACTTGGGATTTGATTACAATGCCATCATTGTCAAATATGTATTCTACCACTCCCTCTTGAAACAACGTATCTAGTTGTTTCTCTACCTGCATTAGTGCAAATCGTTGAAAATTCTTTGCCTTAAAAGCCAAAAACAACATTAAAAAACCGAATATCAATAAAGTAATTCCAGAAACATATACGCCATTTATGCAAAAATATAAAGCAATGGGTATTTCTAAAATAGCCAAAACAAAGCAAATAGGTGTTATCACTTTTCTTTTTCTAATGTTTTTTTGACTTCCTAAAGCAATTTCAACTAACTTTTTCTTTTTTCAGCAGTTAAATTTGTTTTATACGATACCATAAGAAATATTCCTCTCTATCAAATCAAATTTTCTTTATTGTAGCACTGTTTAAAAAGTGATACAACATAGAAGAAGGACAGGGCTCAATAAATGTCCTGTCCATATCGTTACGCTATGAATGTATCAATTGTCATGGCTTCACCCTATCCGCAAATACAGTTCATAATCACGCTTATCATCATTTCTTTTTCATCTGGTTTTGATTCTGCAATCATAATCGTCAGTGCTACAAGTGTATGATCGTCAATCAGCTTATTTCCATCAGCAAATAGGATGCCATTTTTATCAAGAAAATACAGAAACATTGTTGCTGCGATTCGTTTGTTGCCATCGGAAAAGCTGTGATTCTTTGTTATGAAATACAAAAGATTTGCAGCTTTTTCTTCCAGTGTCGGGTAGATATCCTGCCCCGCAAAGCTCTGGTAGATATTACCTATGCTACCCTTAAAGGAATCATCCTTTTCATTGCCGAACAAATCGGAATCAGCCGAAAATTTCATACTGTCAATGACTTGTCTGCATTCTTCATATGATAATATATAGACTGCCTTGTTTCCGTCCGGTCGTTTCATTGTCTGGTGGTCATAATCATCCAGCAAGTCCAAAGCAAGACTGTATTTTTCAATTACCGAAAGCACCTGCTTTGCATCCAGACTGTTTTCTGTCCGCTTCATAATCCGTATCACCTCGCCGAGTTGGTTCATACGGCTAGTATTTACAGCATATCCCTGAATTATGTACTGCTTCAGGATGGAGTTTGCCCACTTTCGAAACTGGACACCCCGTGTGGATTTTACACGATAACCAACGGAGATAATCATATCAAGATTATAGTGTTCGATATTTCTTTCTACCTCACGTCCACCTTCCATTTGAACTGTCGCAAAATTTGCGACAGTTGAGTTATCAAGCTCCTCTTTTAGGGCATTGTTTATATGTTTTCCGATGGTTTTTACATCACGGTCAAAAAGCTCCGCCATTTGATTTCGTGTAAGCCATACTGTTTCCTGCTCCCACGAAACAGGTACATTCAGTTCTAAAGTTCCATCTTTAAATGTAATCAACTCATTTTTCATTTGGTCATCTCCATTTCGTTTATAGCTTGTCAAATAAGAATCTGTTTATTCCTCATCCTTTTTCGCCCGACACTTATATACATTATGCTTATTTTTACATTGCGGAGAACAGAACTGCACATTGGAGCGGCTGGCTACAAATATCTGTCCACAGTGCTTGCACAGTTTCAGCGTAGAGTTTTCATCCGTTATCATAAAGGAAAACATCATCTGAATGCATTCCTTTTCGGTACACATTCCGTTCTGCTTCCTCCAACGCATCATAATCCTGATAATACAGAAAGCTGGTAACAAAGGTAAAAGCCCAGTCAGAGAATACCGTGGTAATCCATTCATAGCTTTCAGCATATTCCTTTTGAAAGCTCATAAGCACTGCTTGTGGCTTATCTTGTAAAGTCATAATTACCGCAAACATTTCCCGGCTATCTGTATTCCACATAGATTCCCGACCTTTTTTTACAAAAGAGATCTTGTCAAAAGGAAAGAAGTAGGCGAGGTAATCTTCCGTAGAAAGCGTTTCTTGTTTTTTTCTGCATAACATCAAGACCAATTCCAAGAGCGGTTAGTACCAGCTCCTCATACTCCTTGATGGGATTGTAAAGTGACATCACGGCATCTTTTGCCGGAGTAAGGTATAAAACACCGTCAGTCAATTCTTTCCATTCATATTTATCATAACGTACCCAGTGAGCATTGGTGCGTTTAAAAATGTTATCCATATTTCTGATACCTTATTTCATCATAAAGATTTGTGACTGCCTAGAAGGGCTACATGTTCTATATGCATTGTATGTAATCACTATTATCAAAAATTAATTACATACAAATCATATCATCTATCCATCCGTACTGCAATGTCTTTCTATATTGTATTCCGCATAAATTAATCTCATTTTATCCTTTAGAAAGTGAAACTCATTAGACATTATTAATCAGACTAAAAATAAATATTATGATATGTTTATTCAATTGTCCAAGACGATAGAAGAGAATTGGATGTAATATCTTATATCTATAAATGCATATGATAAACCAGCATTTATAGGAGACAATATCTATGACCTTTTCCTTTATTATCCCAGTGTACAATACTGCGGAATATCTTGACGAATGTGTTCAGTCGATTCTTAGCCAGAGTTATAATGATTATGAGATAATTCTGGTGGATGACGGTTCTAACGATGGTTCTGGACAGATGTGTGATAAGTACAGTGAAGAATTTTCAAGAATCAAGGTTATACATCAGAAAAATGCGGGACTTTCGGTGGCAAGAAACACGGGGATAAAAAATGCATCAGGAGAGTACTTTATTCTGGTGGATAGCGATGATTTCTGGCTTGGAGATTATCTTGGAGAGATTGCGGCAGCATGTGGGAATAAGCCCGACATGGTGGTGTATTCATATCAGCCATTTGAGAATAAAGATGAATTAAAGATAAGAAAAGCCGAATTTGAGCTGCCATCATATCAATGTGAGTATGATGGCACATATTTTTTAAAAGAGGTATTAGAGCTTGCGCTGGAGCGCAATACATTTTATAGATTGTGTGCGTGGTGTTACTGTTATAAAAGAAGCTTCTTTGCGGATAATGGCTTTCAATATCCCGTAGGAAGGAATTATGAGGATTTAAGGCTGACGTGGCAGGTTATTCTTGCGGCGGAAAGCGTTGTGGTCATGCCTGAGATTATCTATGCATACCGCAAGGGTGTAAGTGGGTCTATCACAAGTATCAATAATTATAAAAATCTGTCTGACAGACTAGAGCAGGTAATAAACAATATTGAAGATATAAGACATAATGATAAGCTTGACAGCCGTTTAAAGACGTTGCTTGAGGACTGTTTCTGCGAGAGCTATTTCATTATTATGACAATAAGCGACCTCCCAGCATCCAGGGCAGAGAGAAAAAGCCTTATGAACAGTCTTGATGAAAATGAATGGGTCAGTAAATGTTCGTTAAGAAGGGCAGACAGGATAGTGGCAGGACTTATAGATATATTCGGGGTAAGATTTGTGTGCATGCTGCTTCATGTAAGAAGAAATATAATATATCATGGACAATTTAAAAGAGCATAAGAAAAATACAGTTACATTGTATATTGATTTTGCGGTATACTGAGTATAAGATAATCAATGTATTTTAACTATGAAAGAGAAGAGGTACAGTCATGGGATGTGTATATTTTGTTCGTCATGGACAGACTGTATGGAATGTAGAGAATAAGATATGTGGTGCAACCGATATTGCGCTGACAGAGCTTGGACATCAACAGGCAGTTGAGACAGGAAAGAAGATTGTAAGCGAAGGGATTACTGCGGATGAGATTCTTTATTCGCCGCTTATAAGGGCGAGGGATACAGCAATGCACATATCAGAGATTACAGGTATTCCAGCAAGAGAAGAAATCAGGCTTAAAGAGCAGAATTTCGGTAAATACGAATCAACACCAAGAGATGGCGAAGAATTCACACAGGCAAAAAGCCAGTTCGTCACAAGATATGAGGGTGGAGAATCAATGCTCCATCTGGCGCAGAGAATATATAACCTGCTTGATGAGATAAAGGCTTCTGATAAGACATATATACTTGTCGCCCACAATGGAATAGCCCGTGTTGTGCAGTCATATTTTCACGAAATGTCGAATGAAGAGTATGCTGAGTTTGGTGTTAAGAATTGTGAGATAGTAAAATATGAATTTTAAATCTATTTAAAAATATTCAAAAATCTATGTATAATTATGTCGTATATTAATAAAATTTAAAACTACCTATAGAAAATTAAGAAAATATGATGTACAATAAAGAAAGTATGTTAATAAAAGTTAGGAGGAAAAGGTTTTATGAGTCCACTTCAAGAGAAGATTAAAAGTAAACCAATAAAAGAAAAGCTTGCGATTATATTCAGACGTATGCATGTGGCATATCTTATAATTGCACTGATTGCACTTGGCGGTATGATTATTTCAAAGAATATTGTGGGGGCAATAGTAGTTGTTGTAGTTGGACTGGTAGGTTTCTTTTATAACTACCGTGCGATGTGTTCATTAGAGGAGCTTCTTGTACTTCCTCTTAAGGAGATGGCAGTAGCATCTGAACAGATTGCAGAAGGTAATTTTGATGTTGAGATTGAGTATGAAGGTGAAGATGAGATAGGCAAGCTTGCAGGCAGCCTTAAGACAGCCGCTCATATTTTAAAAATAGTCGTTTCAGATCTTTTATATGTTGTTGAACATTTCTCAGAGGGCGATTTCAATGTCAACAGTACATGTCCTGATATGTATGTTGGACAGTTAAAGAGCGTGTTAGATGAGCTTAATGAGATGGTTGAGAAGATTAGTGATACATTACATGGAATCCAGACATCAGCAGAGCAGGTATCTACAGGAAGCGGACAGCTTGCCGAGAGTTCACAGGATATCGCTGAGGGTGCAACTAATCAGGCAGCAGCAGTACAGCAGCTCACAACTACAATTGAAGTTGTAACTGGACATGTACTTGATAATACTAAGTCAACAGATGTCGTACATGACAAAGCTAAGGTTGTAGGTGCCGAGGCAGCAGACAGCCAGAATAAGATGCAGGAATTAACAACTGCTATGGAGAAGATTAATTCTACAACTCAGAATATCGAGAAGATTATTGCAGATATCGAGAATATCGCATCACAGACAAATCTTCTTTCACTTAATGCTTCTATTGAGGCAGCAAGAGCTGGTGAGCATGGTAGAGGTTTCGCAGTAGTTGCTGACCAGATCAGACAGCTTGCAGAGGAGAGTGCTAATTCAGCAACAATGTCTAAGACATTGATTGAAGAGTCATTACATGATGTTGAGAGCGGTAACAGAATTACTAAGGAAGCTGAAGAAGCTATGAATCAGGTTATGACTGACCTTGATGAGATTCTTCGTGAGGTTGCCAATATCAGAGTTTCTTCTGATAAGCAGGCAGAGTCAGTTCAGGAGATTAAGACAGGTATCGAGTCTATTAATGATGTTATCCAGACTAACTCAGCAGCAGCAGAGGAGACATCTGCTACAAGCGAGGAGCTTACAGCATCAGCTATATCTCTTGATGAATTATTAAAGGAATTCAAGCTTAGAAGACGTTAATAGTGTCAGCACAATATGTGCAATAAAGTGATAATTAAATATTGACTTTAGAAAATAGATGTACTATCATCCAATTTAGATGTAGGTACATCTATTTTTGCGTTTAGCATTTTTTACATGTGATTCAAAGAGGTATTGTGGAGTATCAGATGTAAGATATGGCGTCGTGTATAGCTGTAGAAATGGAGGATTATTGTAATGGATGATACTGGAAGAAAGATAACCAAGATAGCAAGAGAGGTGAGTAAATTCACAGTACAGACTATGAAAGAAGATGGAATAGGCACAGCAGAATTCGATTTTATCCATCTTATCAGACATAATCCGGGAATTACACAGGCAGAGGCAAGAGAGCAGTTAAAGATTGACAAGGGGGCTGCGGCGAGACGGGCGGCGAGCCTGGAAAGCAAAGGATACCTGTACCGCAAGCCTAATCCGGCAGACGGACGAAGCCAGCTATTATACGCTACAGAGAAGGCAGAGATGTTGAAGAATTCCAAGGCGCATATAGAAGCCATATTCTATGAATGGCTTCTGGCAGAGCTTCCAGAAGATGAGAAAGAGACATTCTGTAAGACACTTGATACGTTATACTGGCGTTCAAAGATGCAGAGAAAAGCAGGATTTACCGATGTAGCAAAGCTTGTTGAGAGTATTGGAATGAATACGGAAGATATGAAGGAAGATAGTGATGAAAAGTAATGGCAAAGCATTTCAGGCAGACAGAATAATGTCATATTTCAAAGCTGAATGGGTCGTACTGCTTATTGTTACGATATCAGGACTTATATATAATTTCGGACTTCTTGAAGGTCCCTGGTTTGAAGGTAAGATGACAGGCTGCCTTGTTGATATATTGGGCGGTAATGCAGTGTTTAACGATATGCTTATTCTTGTCACAGCGTACATAGTATCTATCGCTGTAGTCCAGATATCAAGATATATCAAGAGATTTTATGTAAGACGATTTGCTAACAATGTTAACAAACGTATGAAAGAGATTCTTTATAATACACTTGTCCATAAGAGCAGAATAGAGCTTGAACAGGAGGGCACAGGCAATGTAATGACTAAAGCCATCCTTGATGTAGACGACTGTGTAGAGGGAATGAGAAAGTTTACAACAGAAGTATTTGATACAGGTGTTGCGCTTGTTGCATACGCAGCCATGCTTCTTGTATATGACTGGAGACTTGCGCTGCTTAGTATGATATTCACGCCAGTGTCATATATTCTTGCAGAGAAGATGAAAGGCAATGTCCAGAAGACTGGTGCAAGATATAAGGAGCAGTCAGGAATTTTAAGTGCAGCCACACTTGACAGAGCCAGCAATGCGATTACATATCGTGTATACGGACGTGAGAATGACAGAAAAGATGCATATGAGAAGAACCTGACTGATTATGAGAAATCAGCAGTCTGCGCCAATATATGGGTTACAATATTCCAGCCACTGTATAGAATTATTGCAATGATTGGTACAATATTTATTCTGTATTTCGGAAGCAGAAATGTACTTGGAATAGGCTGGTGCAGTTGGGATGTTGCCGCATTTACAACATTCCTTGCATGTTTTATCAAGCTTTCAGACAAGTCATCTAAGGCTGCTAAGCTGTTTAATGCAGTTCATAAGGCACAGGTTTCATGGAAGAGAATCAAGCCTCTTATGAACAGTGTTGGATATGATGATATAAGCAGAGTTAAGGATAAGGCAGAGCTTGATGTAGAGCATTTAAGCTTCGCATATCCGGGCGGCAGTGATATATACAGAGATGTAACATTTAAGGCAGAACCGGGACAGATAATAGGTGTTACTGGTGCTGTTGCATGTGGTAAATCAACACTTGGAAAGACATTTTTGTGTGAATATCCATATGAGGGAAGCATCAAGGTTAATGGAAAAGAATTAAAGGATATACCATCAGTAGAACAGACTGGACTTATCGGTTATCTTGGACATGACCCTGAATTATTCAATGATACAATCAAGCATAATATTATTATGGGCGATAATGTCGAAGTAAAAGATTATATCAAAGCAGTATGTTTTGATAATGAAGTTTCAGAGATGGAAGATGGCATAGATACTATGGTAGGCAATGGCGGCGTGAGACTGTCGGGTGGACAGGCGCAGAGACTGGCACTTGCAAGAACCCTCAGCCATAAGAGACCGGTTATGATTCTGGATGATCCATTCTCAGCATTAGACAGGGATACAGAGGAACAGGTATTTGCTAATCTGAAGAAGATGGCGGCTGACAGTATCGTGGTTATTATATCACACAGACTTTATCTGTTCCCAGAGATGGATAAGGTTATATGGATGGAAGATGGACATACAGTAATTGGAACACATGATGAGATAATGAAGCAATGTCCGGAATATTCAAAGCTTTACAATGCTCAGGCACAGATCTAGGAGGCAGTATTATGAATAAGAACAGAAATGTAAAAAATGTTATTTTAAATACTGTTAAAGAACATATATTATTATCTTTAGGTATTGTTGTGACTGTGACAGGTGCAGTTGTTGCCGCACTTATACCACCACTTGTTCTTGCCAGACTGATAGATACAATTACAGGCGGTGGGGATGTTTCAATTATGCTTGTTATGATGTATTTCCTGTTTACAGCGGTTACAGGACTTACAGAGAGTGCAAGAGAAGGTCTGCTTACAGTGTTTGGACAGAAGATTACCCATTCATTGAGAAGCAGTCTTATGGACAAATATGTTCATCTGACAGCAGATTGCCTGAATAATCAGGAGCCGGGAACTGTTGTATCAAGATTTGTTGGTGATGTTGATACAGTCGAGAACCTTTTCACATCTGGAATTATAAGTATGTTTGCAGATGTGTGCAAGATTATAAGTATTCTTGCAGTTATATGGTTTAAGAATCAGGGACTTGCAATAGTTCTTTTGATTTCACTTCCATTTATATTTTTGTTTACAAGAGTGGTACAGAAGAATATGCTTGCAGCGCAGATTGAAAACCGTAGAGCTGTGGGACGTGCCTCAGGCCATGTGCCAGAGACTCTTCACAATATAAGAACAATTCACTGCCTTGGAAAAGAAAAATATATGGCACAGCGTTATGATACTTATATTGATGAGAGTTATAAGGCTGTAGAGAAAACTAACTTTTATGATGCTATATATTCGCCAGTAATATTGATACTTAATGCGGTTGTTGTTGCAGTTGTTATGTTATTCTCAGCGTCAGGCAACGCAGATGTTCTTGCATTATTTGGAATGTCAGCAGGTACAGCAGTTGCTGTAATTAACTATATATCACAGATATTTTCACCAGTAGAGAGTCTCGGTATGGAGATTCAGACAATACAGTCAGCAATTGCAGGTGTACACAGAATTAATGAGTTCTTTGCACAGGATGAATTATTGAACAAATCGGACATCAAAACGGGACAGACAGATTCTGCCGATGAAAAAAATGTGCCATATGTAGAATTTAATGATGTAACATTTGGATATGATGAAAAAGATGTACTTAAAAATCTCAGCTTCTATGTCAATGAGGGAGAGCAGGTTACACTTTCAGGAAGGACAGGAGCTGGTAAGAGTACTATATTCAAGCTTCTGCTTGGCTTATATGAACCTCAGAAGGGCGAGGTACGTATTGGTGGTATCAGTACATATGATATTCCAGATGATGATAAACGTAAGCTGTTTGGTTATGTTGAACAGACATTCCATATGGTTCCGGGAACTGTTAAAGACCAGATTACACTGTATGACAGTTCTATAAGCATGGAAGATGTCAGGGATGCGGCAAGACTGGCTGGTCTTGATGATGATATTATGAATTTTGATAATGGATATGATACGCCATGTACACCAGAGCTGTTCTCACAGGGACAGTGGCAGCTTCTCTCAATTGCAAGAGCCGCAGTGGCAAAGCCAAAGCTTCTTCTGCTTGATGAGATAACTGCTAATCTTGATGCACAGACTGAAAAACAGGTTCTTGATGCATTAAAGAGGGTATCAGAGAACAGAACTGTTATATCAATATCTCATAGGGTCAATGCCAAGACAGGAAGAATAATTGCGGTCTGATAGTAAAGATTAAGTGAGTGGGGGAGTTGTTTTAATGCAGATGACAGACACATTTCCAGATGGAACTATTATAGACAAATGGTTTTATGATGATAGCGTACCGGAGTTAGAACAGCTTGGTACACAGTATGTAATAACAGATTATGGTATAAAGGATGTGGCATATACAGAGGAAAGCGTGGTATATACTGCCAGATTCCAGCAGCTTATCGACACCGTTGCAGACAATGGCGGCGGTGTGATAGTTGTGCCACAGGGAATTTACATGACAGGCGCACTGTTTTTTAAGCAGGGAGTTAATCTTTACATCTGTAAGGGCGGCGTGCTTAGAGGTAGTGATGACATATCTGATTACCCAGTAATGATGACACGTATTGAGGGCGAGAACTGCATGTATTATCCAGCTCTTATCAATGTTAACGGCGTTGATGGAATGGTGATATGTGGCGAAGGCACAATAGATGGCAATGGCGCAAGGTCGTGGAGAGCATTCTGGCAGAGAAGAAGCTGGAATCCTGAATGTACGAATAAGGATGAACAGCGTGCCCGCCTTGTATATATCTCTGACAGCACAAATATCACTGTTGCAGGACTTCATATGTGCAATTCACAGTTCTGGACTAATCACATATACAAAAGCAATCATGTAAAATATCTTAACTGCCACATATATAGTCCGAGAACGCCAGTTAAAGCGCCAAGCACAGATGCGGTTGATATAGACGTGTGCAGCGATATTCTGATAAAGGGATGCGTTATTGAAGTGAATGATGATGCAGTGGCATTGAAAGGCGGCAAAGGTCCGTGGGCTGACAGCCTGCCGGAGAATGGAATTAATGAGCGTATAATCATAGAAGACTGCCAGTATGGCTTCTGTCATGGATGTCTGACATGTGGCTCGGAATCCGTTCATAATAAAAATGTAATTATGAGACATATCCGCATAGATAATGGGTATAATCTTTTATGGCTGAAGATGCGTCCAGACACACCACAGCGTTATGAATATATAACTGTTGAGGAGGTGCGTGGCAGGATTTGCAGCTTTATCAACATCAATCCGTGGACACAATTTTATGATTTGAAGGACAGGAAAGATATTCCATTATCATATGCAGAGCATATTGTTATGAGAAAATGTGAATGTGAGTGTGACATTTATTATAATGTTATGGAAGACGACAATCAGTACAGGTTGTCTGATATAAAACTGGAGGATAATAACATAACAGAGACAGGCAGATATACGCCTGGAATGCACACCGGAGCAGAATAATACACAGGTATACCGTATGGATAAACAGGGCAACAATATGGGATTATCTGTTAGAAGCACTAAAGAATATGTAAATGCAGATGTTTTTACAGACATATCTATAACCTAAAGGAGATATATTAGATGATAAAAGATGGTTTTATGTATCTCGCAGTGCTTATTCTTGTCTCTGCGGTATTAGTCAATTTACCGAAGATATTCAAAGGCAAAAAGGCTAAGGTTTTCTTTAACTTTGCTCCACCGATTGTTCTTATATACCTCGGGCTTATGATTCTGTGTACAGTCAGGTTATGGGATCTTAGTGCCACAAGTGCAGTATATAAATCAGTTAAAAATCCAATATTGTATGCGATGCTGTTCATAATGCTGCTTCGCTGTGACCTTAAAAAGATTGTAAAATTAGGACCTAAGATGCTTATAGGTTTCTTTGCTGCGACATTGTCTATCGGATTAGGATTTGTCGCATCATATGCCATATTCCACCAGATATTGGGTGAAGGTGCGTGGAAGGCACTCGGAGCATTATGCGGAAGCTGGATGGGCGGAGGCGGCAACATGCTTGCCATTCAGGCAGCCCTTCAGGTAGATGAATCAACAATGGCGTATGCACTTGTTATAGATTCTATCTGTGCAACTCTATATGTTATGTTCCTTTTATGGGCTATTGGCAACCATGAGAAGTTCAACAGATGGACTAAAGCTGATACAAGTATTATAGATGGTGTTGGAGCAGCTCTTGAGGAAGAGGCTAAAGCTGACACAAAGCCTATTGCATGGCAGAACATTATTCTTTTATTAGGTGCAGGACTTTTCGTGTCAGCAGCTTCAATGGAACTTGGAAGCATGATTAATGCAAGGCTTTCGTTCTTTGACAGCACAACATGGACAGTGCTTATTGTATCGGTATTAGGAATTGTATTCGCCCTCACACCATTTGGTAAGATTAAGGGGACTGAAGAGATATCTAATGTTATGTTGTATATAGTAATTGCTCTTATAGCATCAAGAGCAGACCTCAGTGCAGTTGGTAACGCACATATCTGGCTGCTTGCAGGCTTTGTAATTCTTATAATCCATGTCGTTATCATGGTTATTCTTGCAAAGCTGTTGAAGATGGATATATTCACTTGCTGTGTTGCATCACTTGCCAACATAGGTGGAACTGCAACAGCCCCGGTTCTTGCCGGAGCATACTCTAATGCCCTTGTTCCAGTCGGAATAATGATGGCGCTGCTCGGCTATATTGTGGGTACTGGTGGCGGATTAGTTGTCGCTAACCTCATGAGCATGTTTGGATAGGGAATGGTTATGTTATGCTGTTTAGATACATCAGATATGCATTTTTCAGCTCATTGTATTTCCTGACAGTGACATAAGCATGGTATCTGCCTTGAAATAAAGATACTTTATCATTGTTAAATGAATCAATAAACCCCATGTTGATAAGAAAACCCTTTTTGGGCTGGAAGAAAATGTTGGGATTAAGCCGCTCAGAGTAATATGTGAGCGGCTCTTTTGATTCATAGCTGCCATAAGTAGTATAGACATTTACTTTACGGTTGCAGACCTCAATCATGATAATATCAGATGAGAACATAGTCAGGACTTCTTTTTTAGTGACAATAGCGATTCTTTCGTTATTAGTATTAGATACATATAGGGCATCGTGAAGATTCCGCATAAAACGGGTTTTATTAACAGGCTTGTTTAAAAATCTGAATGCCTGGAAACTCATGGCCTCATCAAGGTAATCATTATATGATGTAACAATAATGAAGAGAGTATGCTTATCAGTTTTTGACATACGTCTGCCCACACTTATACCACTAATACCATTCATTTCAATATCAAGGAATACTATGTCAAAATGTGAGTTATCGTCAAGAAGAGCTTCTCCGGATTCAAATTCACATATATCAGGCAGACCAAGTTTGTTATTCTGAAAATATTCTTCTATATATGATTTAATAACCTGCCTTGATGTAATCTCATCATCACATATTGCAAATCTCATAATTACCTGTCCTCCAAAGTTAATAGTACGCAGAATACTTTGTTTTCATCATCATAATGTGTCTGTATGTTGCCGTTATATTCAGATACAATTTTGCTAACGCTTTTTAGTCCATAACCATGATGGATTGTGTCCTGATTACTTGTAATCAGATTGCCAGCTTCATCTGTAAGAGGCTTGTTAGTACATGTATTGGTTATAGATATAAATGTTGTGTTGCTTGTTGCGACTGGCGTAATCTTAATGTCAATATGTGGGTCAGGTGCATTGGAACATGCCGCTATAGCATTATCTAACAGATTACATATTATTGATGTAAGATGGCTTGATTTGATAAAACAAGTGTTGGAATTATATGCATCTATGTTACATTTTATCGATAAACTATCAGCCATCATGATATATCTGTTAAAAATAGTATTAAGTCTTGTGTCAGTGCAGTATTTAGTCTTAGTATTAAATTCCTTAGATGTTATAAGAGAATTAATATATGACTTTGCATCATCAGATTGTGTATCAGATATCAGATTCATAATTGTGTTAAGATGATTTTTCATATCATGAATCATAATCTGTTGATTTTCATATGAGGTTTCAAGAAGCTGATATGTGCTGTTACGTTCAATTTCAGACTGTAGCTGAAGATGAAGCTGTAGGAGTTCATTATTTCTGGCAGTCATATAATACATAAACCAAACTAATGTTATATCTATGACTATAGTGCAGATACAGCATAATATAATCATATTGGAATCAATTACTGAAAGAATTGCATTACACATAATGTGATATAGGCAGAACATTTCAACAAGAGTCAGTAATGTTATGACAATAAGAATGACATCGGCAAAAGATATATTTTTGCCGGCATTGTGTTTTGAACTGTCATTATTATGGGTCAGTCTTGATACAACCAGAAGTAATATGAAATATGATGATTTGCTAAGTATAAAGAATAGAAATATTGATTTATCATTAAGCATAGGACTAATCTGAAAATTATCTGCAATGCTGCTGAATAAAAGCTCAGAAAATCCCATAACACATGTCATGATTATTGCATAGAAAATCGCACCTGAGATAACAGGTGTATATATTATGTATACAATAAGAAAATTGATAATTGTAAATGCAGCCAGATTAAGAGGGATTATATGGGCGAATGATATAATTGTCAGAATCCCATAGCCAATTATGAAAGCTGCACTTTTCTGATATCTGCTTTTGGTATTGATGAATGTCCTGTTAAGAAAGAAAGCAGCAATAAGACCTTCTATAATAAAGGTTATTATATTACTCAACATATAGAAATCCCCCCTTTATATCAAATAATTATATAGATATAATGAGTGAAATTCAATTGTCTGTGTCTAAGACGACAAAAAATCAACAAATTTGTAGCAAAAATGTCGTTATAGACATAAAGTATTGTTTTTCTGGGTGGAAAATGATATATAGCTGGTAACATCAACGTAAAAAGTAACACGAAAAGGAATTAACATTATGTTTAAAAAATGGCTTTTTGGAGGTAAAAAAGATGATTTGGAAATAACTCCTTATTCCTCAGATTTTTTTATGAAATTAATGGGAAAATATGGCGGCCAGATTATTATGCCATATAAGACATGTGATGAATTATTCATTGCTCTTAAAGAAATATTCAGTTTGAAGCCCATTAATTATGAAGAGACAATAGTGGAAATGAGAGGATTTATGCGTGCTGAAAATGTAACTAAAGAAACATGTGATGCATATTTACTTGAGCGGAACGATTTGTCAGAAGTATTTTATAGAGAGCATACCGCAAAATTTTTATCTGGCAGCAAAATTTTTCTTTTGGTAGATAATAATGATGGCAAAATTATTTGTAATGACGATTTCCTCCAAATGAAAATAGAAATATTAAGAGGAATAGACAAAGAGGAGATTGATAATTGGACATCAAAATTAAAAAATTATTTGAATTTATTTTATCTTTATGATAGTGAATTGAAGAACGGTGGATTACAGAAATGATTTTTGATTCGTGAAATTTAATATATTTGTAAAGGGAATTTTAGGGGATTATAATTATGAGAAAAATAAATATAATAATATATATTTTTGTATGGATTATTATTTTGGTGTTAATAGGAATAGGAATTTTAAATATATTTCCGATGAAAAAATATATAAGAAATACGCTTCATTGTACCTTGTATTATGAGGGTTCAAGTGAAAATGATGTGAATCAAACCAATATATATATATAGATGGGTATATTTATAAATATATCTTAGGTTCTAGACAGTATTATTTTTATGGATTTTTTACTATTGATTTTATACCAGAAACAAATCATGATGGAACTAGATTGGAAATTATTAAAAGATATGATGTTAATAAACTAGAGGCAATAGATTTATTTAATGATGGAGGACTTAATATACATATATATAATATGGATTCAAATATGAAAGTGCAAATTCCGCTCGAACTGAGCGCCTTTTTCGTTTCTAACTGCACAAGCCTTCC
>OIZI01000156.1_pt1 | contig 35624 bp, 20 predicted proteins | sample 1588441 | NCBI WGS metagenome assembly OIZI01 (sample SAMN03283284) | human gut metagenome | biome: human-associated habitat; material: feces | host: Homo sapiens | place: Peru | collected 2012 | reverse complement strand
CTTCCCTACCTGGAAGGCGATAGGTCGCCATACCTGGGAGAAGGGTAAACAGTACTTGAAGAAGATGGGTGGAATCATCCTCGTGGCAAGTATCATCGTATGGGCGTTAGGCTACTTCCCTCACAATGAGGAACTTGATACCCAGGCACAACAGGAGCAGAGCTATATCGGCAGAATCGGTAAGACCATCGAACCAATCTTCACCCCACAGGGTTTCGACTGGAAGCTGGATGTGGGCTTGGTTTCCGGTGTGGGTGCCAAGGAGATTGTAGCCTCAACAATGGGTGTGCTCTACAGCAACAACGACAGTTTCTCTGACGATCAGGATTACAACGATGAAGACGGAAAATACGAGGTTTTGAAGAAGCAGATGACTTCTGACCTGAAGAAGACCTACGGTTACAGCGATGCCGAGGCAGCATCCAAGGCTACGCTCACCGCCTATTGCTTCCTCCTCTTCGTATTGCTCTATTTCCCTTGCATCGCCACTATCGCTGCCATCAAGGGCGAGACGGGCAGTTGGAAATGGGCAGGCTTTGCCGCTGGCTACACCACGCTATTAGCATGGGTAGTATCAGCTCTGGTCTTCCAAATAGGAAATTTATTTATATAAAAGGAAAATATACCCCTCAGCAAAATAAACTGCGTGCCGACGTATGAATTTATGCGTGGGCACGCAAAAATAAAAGCCCTTAGACCTCATCATGGAAGTCTAAGGGCTTTTTTCATTTAACATCTATCGAAATTAGATAAATATATTTACATTTATATCCCCAAAACATCTACCTTTATTAGATAGGAATTTTCATCCTCTTACAATTACTTCTTTACAATTTTCTCAATTTTGCAACTATGTACTTTCGTTTGTTTATCATAGTTGATGCCTACTAGAATCACATCACCAACATAGTGCATCAAAGATTTTCCATATCCTTGAAGTTTGATCTGGCTGATAGCAGTATCGGCATCATTATTCCACTTCAGCTCTAACACTATCGCAGGAGCATCCACATGACGGTAAGGCAACAGCACTATATCAGCAAAGCCCTTGCCCGTTGGCAATTCACGAATCATCTCATAACGATTTCTTGCAGTATAAAATGCCAACGAAAGAACACAAGCCAAAGAATTCTCATCATTGTATTTCAAGATACTGGTATTTTGTTCATGAACCTCAGCAACGTTTGTTGCCACATCTTCCTCATCGCCATTAAGCAAATGCGCCAATAAGTCTTCGGAATGTTCCAATGCACTCGTCACCTCTTTCCAACTGGTGTCCGCTATAGCAGTCTCAAATTCTTGGCGAACTTCATAATTAGGAATGCATGCACATTTGGTCTCACTATTATAAGAAAGATAACCCAAATGGCAAAGAAGTGTCAGGACATCATCCTTGCACTCCACCTTGTGCATATCATTGCTAAAACGCAGTGCATTTACCCTCACAGGAACATCATTAAGAGCATGGATAATATCATCCTTCAAACCATCAAAATTCATCGTGATATAACGTTTGAGACTCTCAAACGTATTAGTACTTGTCCAAAAGCTTTCATACAATTTACGTTTCAAGGCGCGCATTACTGCATACGGATTGTACATCGCCTTCTCCTTTCCAAGTTCATAGCCATCATACCAACGCTTCATCTCATAAATATCCATTCCCCCATCGGCACATAAACATCCCACTTCTTTCTCCGTAAAACCGAAATAAGGAGCCAACTGGGCTGGACTGAGCATCGTGTATTCATCAAAATTATTCAATGCCGACTGGGTATTATAGCGTTTGATCGGCAGAATACCAGTCATATAGCAACATGCGAAGACATATTCTGTCATACTTCCCTTGAAGAGACGGCGCAATAAATCGACATACTCATCCATTTGTTTCTCCTGCCCCTCACGGCAAAGAGCATCCCATTCGTCAATTAAACAGATGAATTTCTCTCCTGTATGGTCAACGATACTAACGAGCAAATCCATCAAATCATCGTTGGTTTTCATCGTCACGCAATCGTACAAGCTCAGTAGTTCCTCACAAATATCATGCTTGATATACTCAACAATGCGCTCGTTCTTACCATATTTCGTTACGAAATCCGTCATATCCAAATAAAGCACAGGATAATGATTAAGATGCTTTTCAAAATCCTTATCTTTGCATATAGCCAATCCATCGAATAGTTCATGGGAATCGCAAGACTTGTCATAATAGGCATTGAGCATTTTTACAGCCACAGATTTACCAAATCTTCGGGCACGAGTAACACAGAGAAAGCGATTCTCCGTCATCATCACAGAGTTCACTTCCGCTATCAACATACTCTTATCGACAAACTTCGAATTGCAGAGAGATGCGAAACCGTCATTGCCTTTATTTATATAAATTCCCATTTTTCCTCTTATATTATTTTATATTTGCCACCATTTCGAATGCTTTTGGCAAAATTACGAATTTATTTTGTAACTACCAAATATTTCTATCTTCATCCAGCAAATTCTCTGCTAACCCACGTCTAATTAATGGCAAAAGCATCAAAACCGGAAAGGATGCCAAGGAAACTCCCGCCTTCGGTCTCTACGCCCGCCATACACAAATATATTCACCAAGAAGCGCAGCTGTTTCCCAACAACTGCGCTTCTTGTTTTGATTCTAAATAATTCATTCAAAATTACTCTAAAACAAACATACTTAAAACCTAAATTTCTAAAACCATAAAAAAAAATAAACTAATCTAACCAAACTAATATACTTATCTACTTTTATACTGCAAAGTTAATGATTAAAGAAATATTCAAGCTTATAAAAACGTTCAAAAGCAAGTAATTTTGTACATATTCTACTCAACACACGAATTTATATCATAAGAAACTGCACATTTCCTGCATTCATGAATGCGAATTCAGCTTATTCCACCGGGAACAAATAGAACTGACGAGACAAATCAGAATCTATCATCCACTGATCTACGAGCACGTGATAATCAAGAGCCTTGATAACCAAAGTATGCTTACCAGCTTTCAGACCAGTCAGTTTCAAATCTCTTACCGCCTGACCTCTCAATACATTCAACTTCCAACGCTCAGAACGAAAAGGTTCTTTTAAGCTAAACACAGTAGGTTCAGCCCCATCAATACTGACAGAGAATCTCAAGTCTCCCTGATCACTTGGCTGCGTAGGAATCAATGCTATCTTAAGCAAGGCATCACCCGCCTTCTCTACAGAAAAATCATAAGTCAAACTTTCACCCTTTGGTAAACTTACGGCATGCATGCTATGTCCCAGCATCTGAACCATCTCTACAGGACCAGAAGTTTTTTGAAAATCACACGCATTACGAGCAATCACTCCCTCTACATGGAGAGGATGGAAAGCCAGAGAATCACTCTTAGGTGCGAAGGATTGCTTGAGATGAGGGGCAGCAAATACTGGCAAGTTTCTTGGCTTCATATCCATCAAACCATTCCACTTACCATTTGCTACCTTATGATTATAAACATCTGTCAGTTTCTTGATCTCTTCATAAGCAGCCTTACTGTTACGAAGCAATTTTCGAGCATGAGCCTCAGCTGCCAATACAGGATATTCAATGGCAGCAAAATAAGCATCTTTCAGTTCTGGGCGGATAAGCGAAGCTACATCTTTCACCTGGGACGCAATAATTGCATATCTTTCCAAATAACGCTCACGTTCGTTACCAAAGGCTGTAGTTGAAAATTCAGAACCTTCTACAGGACTCAGTCCGCGAGGATATTTCTTCTTTTCCAACTCTACTTGGGTCCATCCCATGAATTCCGGACGTCGCTCGCCACAAAGATGATAAAATTCCTTCATAGCTGGGAAAAGAGCCTTTCCTGCTTCTTCACCAAACTGACGGCACAACCATGCCTGATAATGATTTTCCAGCGTATTTGCATTGACGCAGTTGATATTCCAAGCCATATCCAGGAAAAGTTCCAAGTCATAACCAGCAACTTTTGGATCATGTACATTCGCAATCCAAATCTTGCGAACCTGATGATCGTAAGCCGCTTTCATCTCATTGTATATCAATCCAGGCTGAGTGGTAGTCAGCCAAAGATGGTCATGAGGACGCCCCCAATAGCTCAAGTGATAGTATATTCCACCGCCACCAAGACGCTTCTGCTCTTTGGCATTAGGAAGACGGGTGAGATAACCATAGTTGTCATCACACCACATCAAAGTGGCATAATCCGGAACCTTCAATCCCTTATTATAGATATCAAGTACTTCCTTATATGGAATAAATACCTGTATCTGCTTGCTTGGATCGCCAAGATGACGACGAATCAGTTCCTGCTGGTCATTGATGACTTGCTGCAAACCGTCAAATTTCTCCTGCATGGTATGTACACCTTCCATACTTCCATCATGAATACCACGCATACCTATGGTAAGCAAATTACCACCTTTCGAGTCTTTAACTTCATCAAGGCGCTCAGCCCAATATTTCTGAACTTCTTTTTTATTGGTAATATAGTTGAATCTTCCCCGCTTAGAGGTATCCCATTCACCGGTATTGCTTCTCAGCAGAGGTTCACAATGAGAACTGCCCACAGCTATACCACAACTGTCAGCTACCGCCTTGGCACCAGGTATCTTGAAAAAGGAAACAGTCCCTTCATGCATAGCCGGCCAAATCGTATTGGCACGAAGGCGCATCAAGAGTTGAAAAACTTTCTTATAAGTGTTCCTGCCAATCCTGCCCTCAGGACCTTTTTCAAAGTTATGGCAACTCCAAGGGCGCAAACTCCAATCCTCATCATTAATAAAAATACCACGATACTCCACGGAAGCTCCCTGTAGAGTTTTATAAGATTCATCAATGGATAATAAGGACTTCTTTTCAGGTACTACATCTCCCCACCATACCCATGGATTCACACCGGCATGGCGAGACATCTCCAACAGGCCGTAGGCTGCACCACGTCCGTTTACACCAACTATAGTTATCTGATTATTGATAACAGATATACTGAAACCATCTGTTTTTTTCAATAGTTCATTAACGGGAACCCCCTGTTTCAGCAACTTTTTCTTAAGAGAAACAGAAGTTTTATCAAGTTGCACTACCCTGATAGCAGCTTCTTTCACATGGTTTGCATAGATCGCTTTCTTGCCAGTCACTGCTTCCATGTCATCTGAGAACATATCTGCAGCAACCTTCACGACAGGGTCAACCTCCTTTTGTATATGATAAGTTACAGCATGAGAACCGTCATACCATACGTAATCTTTTGCCGACACTGCAGCTGATACAAACAGGCACATCAACACGAAGAAGAGTATCTTTGCAACCTTTTCTAAATAGTTCATTTTAATTGTTATCATGTCAATAAGAGTATTTTTGTAATTTTGATGGTGCAAAATTACATCATTTCAGATGAGAAAAAGGTTATTTATCGTTCATTTTTCACCTATAAACATACAATAATTCTGCAAATAGAGACATCTGGACGAATTTGTTAATCAAAAACATACTATATTCTTATTGGGCATAACTTTGTTGCCACAAATGCAATCATTAACCCAAGACAAGCAGCAATACTGATGGCAATGCGCAGTCCTGTAGCTTCAGCAAGCCATCCGATGACAGGAGGACCTACCAGGAAACCGAAGAAACTGATACTCGAAACAATCGTGATGGCAATGCTGGCCTTGATAGTGCCCAACTTACCTGCTATACTATAACAGATAGGAACAGACGAAGATATTCCGAAACCTACCAGCAAGAAACCAAAGGTAGCAGGAATGAGATAAGGAAAAGCAGCAGCCAACCACAAACCACCTACTATCAAACCTCCACAAACTTTCAGCACCCTGGCTGGTCCATATTTCGTGACAAATCCATCGGCAAGGAAACGGCCCAAGGTCATCGCTCCCATACCTGCCACATAACCGGCACGGATAAAAGCCTCATCAGGTTTTACTACTGACGAGAAATATACACCCGACCAATCATAAACAGTACCTTCACAGAACATACCGGAAAATCCCATCAGTCCTAAAAGAAACAAAATCGGGTCGATGGTTCTGAAAGAAAACTTCGGAACATCTTCCTCTTCTGCTTTTGCCGTAGCATCATCCACGAGGAATCTGAAGCCAACGGCGATAATGATAAGGCTCATCACTAAAATAGTACCAAAATGAGCTTCTATCGGAAGAAGCGTATTCGCAAAGACGGCTCCGATGATGCCACCAGAGAAACCACCAAGGCTCCATAAGCCATGAAAAGACGACATAATGTTGCGACCATACATTTTCTCTACCAGACAGGCCTGTGTATTGGTAGCGATATTCATCAGATTGGCCATCATTCCAAAAGCTACGAGCGAGAGTATGAGTTGGAAAACGGTACTGCTACTTCCGATAGAAAAAAGGACAAGAGCATATAGAACCTCTGCAAGAACTATCATCTTCTTGCTTCCGAATTTACTGACCAAAACGCCCGAAAAAGCCATCATCAGGAGTTGGCCGATAGGAATGGCAAAGAGCACAGAACCTAACTGACCATTAGTGAGATGCAACATCTGCTTTACATCCGGAATACGACTCGCCCAACTTGCAAACACTACTCCCGGTACAAAATAATAAGCCGCAACGGCTATACGCTTACGCAATAAATCACTCAAATTATTCAATCCTACAGTCATCCTTGTATATTACCTTAATATATATGATACCAAAATTCCAATTATGATGGGGAGAAAGAAATCAGTATAAACTCTTATCCCCCTATGCAAAACTTAGAATTCTCCAAGAGCGAGTGCAAAATTACGAAAAAAAGAAGAATTTAAACGATATTTGAACGAAAAAGATTCTAAGTTATGAAATATTTAATGTACCTTTGCCAAAAAGAATTGAATATAAACAAACTAACAATGAAAAGACAAACGATTATCACGCTGGCACTTGCCCTTACGATGACAATGCCTACATTCGCCCAAAAGGCGATGACCAAGAAAGAAATTGCAGAAAAAGAAAAAGCTTTCAAGAATCTCCAGCATCCGTGGAAAGGAAAGAAAGTTGCTTACTTTGGCGATTCTATCACCGACCCAAATATCAAGGCATCAAAGGTAAAATACTGGGGATTTCTTGAAGAATGGCTTGGCATTACTCCTTATGTATATGGTGTGAGTGGCAGACAATGGAATGATATTCCCCGCCAGGCTGACAAACTCCAGAAAGAACATGGCAATGACTTCGATGCCATCCTCATTTTTATGGGTACCAACGATTACAATAATGGTGTGCCTATCGGAGACTGGTACACAGAGACATTCGACAGCGTGAGAGTAGCCCGCCACAAACCAAGCGAAATGGTACAGCGTCGTCACCGCCACTTTGCCATGGACAAGAATACGCTCAAAGGACGTATCAACATTGCCATGTCAAAACTGAAGCAGATGTACCCTACCAAACAGATTGTCGTGATGACTCCTATACACCGTGCGCTCTTTGCAAGCAGCGATAAGAATATCCAGCCTGATGAGATGTACGAAAATGCACGTGGACTCTTCTTTGATGAATACGTAAAGGCGATTAAGGAAGTAGGCAATGTATGGGCAGTACCAGTCATCGATCTCAACTCCCTTTCAGGTCTCTTCCCTCTTTACGACGCTGGTGCCCAGATGTTCAACAAGATGGATACCGACCGTCTTCATCCTAATGATGCAGGTCATTCCCGTATGGCAAAGACCATCATGCAACAGCTCTCAGCATTGCCTTGCGACTTCTAAGAGGCTCTTTCTTATGCCGCTACTTGGCAATAAAATAAAAAAATCCTCAAGTCCGCGACCTATGGGATAACGGATTTGAGGATAAAATCATTGAAAATTTGAAAAACGAAACGATAAAAACCCTTCACCCTTCATATTGCAAACATAAGTATCTGATATACAGGTGATTATAGAAGAAATAACTAAAAATCACCCTTCATCACCCTTCATTGCCCTTCATCTTAAGCTAAGATGGAGTCGTCTATTAAGCTTAAATTGATCGTCTATTAAGACTAAGAACGGTCGTCTATTAAGACTCAGAGATGGAGAGCCATAAGTCTATAATGCAATTTTATATCCGTGAAAATCCGTGAATAATCTGTAGATCAAGAATGTTCCGTTAAGTCTGCGTAATCCGATGAAGGAAACAAGATGTCTATATTTTTCAAAATTCGCTATGTTTCGAATCAAACGAATAACCAGTCAGCATTAGGCGCAAAAGGGCAAAAACTGGCAAAAAAGATGAAGGGTGATGAAGGGTAATGAAGGGTAGGCTTTTACCATTCATCCTCAAATTCCCTGTGTTTATCGGCATTTCAGGCGTAAAGATGAAGGGTGAAGGGTAACATCGCATTCCTGTTTTAGAAAAAATTCCGCTATAAAGATTTTTCCAAAAAACTATCGTCTGTATCTTTATATAAAACCACTACAAACATATCCTATAAAAAGGAAATAAGAGAACTGAACGCCAAGCAGATATTCATGTCTCACCAAGTTTATAACGTGCCTAAGGAAGGGCACTTTTGTGCTGAGGTAAGGGCACTTTTATGCTCGGGCAAGAGCACTTTTGTGCCACCGAGAAACGACAAGTGTACACAAGTAAGACACTACCCGTAAACCCGAAACACAGATTCCTATCTTTCGGAGATACAAGTCGCAAACAAGTCTTCAGTACTTAGGGAATAAGTAAAAGAAAGGCGTGGCAATAAAATATGCCTTATTACCACACCAAAATTATTCTATATATACTGCAAAATCATATTCACCATCGTTTCCAGATAGCTTTTATCATCCTTAAACAACACATGATTCTTTTGGAATTCACCTTTCTCAAATCGATTCTTCAACCAAAACTCAACTTGCTCCATTGGTGTATTGCTGATAATGAAACTGTTCAACATCAGATGAGCGTTGCCCAACTGAGAAGACACTTCTGTCTGTAAATACTTGAAGAGTTGAATCTTATCATCCTCCAATCCTTTAAGATTGCGAATACCTTTCGGATCGATGAAGGTGATGTATTGCTTCTCTCCATCCAATATCCATAAGATAAAATCAGGATAGAAGTTATTTGCTTCAAAGAAACCTAATCCCCTCTTGCTCTCATTGCGAAGCAGATAAACCTGCTTACCAGCCAGCACATCGTCTTGATGAGCCTTACAATATTCACGGAAGGAAGTAACAAAGTTCTGTTCTCCCAAGTTTAATGCAACAGGAGACACCTTCAACGTTGGCTCACCAGTTACAACATCTACATAAGGACGATTGCCATTGGTATCTTTCTCAGCAAGGAAGACCAAAGGCTTATACAGATGTTCCTCCACATTCAAAGCCTTGAAATAAGGGGCATCAAGAACTAAGTCTTTACCAAATTCATTGGCCTCCACCTGCGCCTGCAATATTTTCAAATGATCTACTACATTACACAGGTCGTTACGAACCTCTATTTCATATTCGTCAGGCATACCTATATTATAATAGGTAACGCGCGTCTCCTTCAAATGCTTTTGCTCTTCCTTCGACTTGGCTTTCTTATAAGCCATATCCATATAGCCTCGAAGCAGACTGATTGTAACATCCTGCCACAACTCCACATTCTTTCCGAAATCATGAAAGTTCAAACGGTCCTCAGGAATAGACAATTCGTACCAGGTTGGATTTGCCATCAAATACTTCAAGTCTTCCAATCGCAACTCCAGATTATACCAACCACGCTCCGCCTTCATACCTTGCAAGGCAAAGAACACTTCCGTCCAGTCTATCCAATTCAGATGCTCCTGCCCCAAAACACCTATATAGCGACTTGCTGCATTAGCAGTTTGAACATTCTTGCTTCTCAACAAATCCACCTTTGGATATTTGTCCAGTTTTACATTCACCTTTTTCATCAGGCTTTCTTCGGCAGGTTCCACCACGGCAGACTTCTTGAAGTTATAGCCATCCACGACTTTCGGCAATGAAAGATGAAGAGCGTCCAAATCAACAGACTTAATGGTTTTGATGACAATCTTCTCATAGTCTATCTCATTGGTTGGCAAACCTTCATCTTCCAAATATGTTTTGAAAGCTTCCATATAATCAGCTCGCACGCCAAAGATATTCAGAGACTCAATAGTTGCCAATCCCTTTGGAATCATCTCGTCCTGATAGCAGGCATCCAGCATCTTGCTTCTCTTCAGGGAATATCTGTATCCCTTCAGACGAACGCCACGACCGAAAAGCTGAATTATCTCAGAACCTTCGCTGCGTCCCACATTCATCAGCCCCATCACGGAAACTCGCCAACTGCTCCATCCCTCAGTAAACTTCTTGGATCCAATCAGGATGTTGACGGTTGAATCTTGAGAATTGATATTGTTGAAGAGGCTGGAAGTTCCGAATGCTTTCGTTTCGCAAAGGAATCCTTTATCCTGCAAGAGTTTCAGCAATTCCTTACCATCTCCCACATTGATGACTCCGAAATAATCCTTAGTACTTCCTACTCTCAATCCAATCTCCTCAAAACCTCCTTTTTGAAGATCGATATGAAGTTGGGCACCATGGATATTGGAGTGGAAAAGATTCCGCAGGATAGCATCGTAGATGTTCTCGGCAAACTTCTGTTTGTCATCTTCTACGAGATAACCACCTTTAAGCGCCAGGAAAGAGTTGCCAAATACAGAATAACCATTCTTTGTTTTCAATCCATCTTCCGAACTGAGCAAACGGCGGATATAACCTGAAAACTCTGTACGATTCCGGATAAAATTCTGCAAGAACAAGAGTATCTGAGTTACATCCGATACCTGATTCTTATTTTCCTTGCTCACAGCCTTTACGCTACTTCCCACAAATATTCCCAAAGGCTTTTCCACCAGAAACCTGTTATGAATCCGCGCATCACTCTGATAGATTTTTGTCTGCTCATAAAGACATAACAAATATGCCGTGAGATACATATTGAGCAGATCATCATCATTCCAGTCGTTCATATTCATGATACGATAATCCTTGCCATATCCATCGGCATAGAAATAACGATAGGAATAATCAAAGAGTGTAGCCTTACCATATTGGTCGAACATCGCCTTCCGGTCTTTGGCATTACTCTTTGCAGAAATGGCTTGACCAAAGGTAGCGGAATACTCAAAAGAGAAGCCTTCCTCGGTCAACTTCTGGCGATACCCCATCCAGACATCGCCACTGGAACCTTTGTGACCTTCATCTACCAATACCAGGTTGTTGCCCTCGAAAGCCTCAACTGCTACCGTTTTATCTCCATCCTTATCTGCCAATTTATTGATGTCGATGATTTCTACAGCCTTGCCTTGAAACAAGCTATCGACACCTTGCTTACTGAACATAGCAACATCCATATTAGAAGCCTTCAACTCTTCATAATGCTGACGGCTCAATCCTTCATTCGGAGTCAATACGATGATGCGGTTGAGTTTCTTGGCATGATGGATTCTGGCATACTCCTGATATTGCTTGATGTTGACATGCATCAGCAGAGTCTTGCCCGAACCTGTTGCATTCCAATAAGCCAACTTATTCAAGTCATCAACCGTAAAGTCGGGCAACTCATGCCAGGTTTCTGCACGATGATTGAAGTCATCATGCAGAAAACGATTCAGGTTGTCGCAAAGTGCCTGCGGATTACTGAAATACTGGTCGAGATAGATTTCCGTGAACAAGAGGGATAGATACTGGAAGTACTTCCACTTAATAGGTTCACTTCGCTTCTCGTTAATCTCATCAGTAAACCTCACGATATGCTGGTCGTAAAAGTACAACTGTTCTATGGACAAAGGACCTGTAGCATAGAGCTTATGACAAAGCTCATGATAGAGTTTTGACTCGTGGTCATCATTCAATCCTTCGTATGCAGGATCCTTGAGGTCACGAGACAAAGCCTCCAAGTCCTTACAGCCAAACAGCTGCAAGATATAATGAAACAGGACCAGTGCCTGCTGCAGTTTTCCTTTCTTCTGTATTTTCTTAGCCATAATAAGACCTATTCAAACATTCTCTTCTTAAATTCTTCCTCAATGAGTACCACTTTCCAATGCTCCTCATCCGTCTTGATATTCGGTAATGTATTATCACCATTTACATAAATCTTATCGAACTCAGAGTCTGTGGTGCAGTAGGCTTGCTTACGGAAGAATTCATTCAAGTCTTCGTTGCTCACCTTGTTGCAGTTTCTCCAAATCACGAGGGTTCGCTCGTTGCCGATATGAGTGGTTCCTTCCACTACGCAGTAGCCATCCTTAGGATAACGGAGCGTCTCTACATTCAGACCGATGAGGTAGTTGAAGGTTTCCACCATATCAACATGGGTATCTACCAGCTCATTATCCTTGGTTGTCTTGATAGACATGGCAAACGGATTCTTAAACCATTCCAGGTTGAAGAGATTACCCTTAGTTTCTATATCGAGCATATAACGGAGGAAATAGGTTTCCTCGAAATCGCCCTTGCCATTCTCGTTATCGAAGTCGAGTCGCAGGTTCTTTGGCTGCAAATTATTTAGGGTATCCTCATATTGCTCCAGGCGGATGTACTTGAAGCATTGAGAAATGCCTTTACGGGAAATAGGCTTGCCATCCTTCCAATCCTCGGAATAGATTACTTTTTCCATGCGAGGCTTGGTTACAGAATTGAAATATTCTGCCATTTCGCAGAGGATATATTTTCGGTTACCTTTGTCTTCTCGGTTGAGATAAATGACCGCATGACCTGTTGTACCAGAACCAGCAAAGAAATCCAAACCTAAACAATTTTTATTCAATTGTAATACTTTTAAAGAATCTATAACTGCGTATAATGATTTTGGATAAGAAAACAAACTTTTATCTCCCAAAATATTTGCCAACAAGTTTGCACCATTAGATGTTGAGGAATAGCAAGACTTGTCCCAAACAGTTAATGGTAATATACCTTCATCATTCAATCTTGATTTTATGTATACACCAAATTGTTTCGTTCTATCTAATCGAACACACATTTCATTTAAACTATTTAATGTTCTATCCAATCCCCATTTCCAACGTCTTTGACGCCCTTCTTCATCTATTGGAAGTATTTTTATCTCTCCCTCTATAGGTTTTTCTAAAACATCATACTCCCCTTTTTCTGCATTCCAAAGCATTTTAGGTATTCTGATAGAGGTTTCTGTTATATAAATAGGAAAATACATTGTAGGGGCATCTTCCTTAAAGCCACCATGTTTTCTAAAATTAACCCATTCAAAAGCCCCTTTTTCATCACGCTCACCATACCTATTATTCTGCTCTTCAGTTCGTTCCAAACGACCTATTCTTGCAGAATGAGTAGCAGAACAGAAAAGACCATATTCATGGGCAATAGAAAATCCTGATGCTGTAGAACGTCCAGAAGGATTATTTTTAATTGCAATCGTCCCTAATATACTCCCTTCAATGTCATAAATACTTTTCAAGATATAATACAACTCATGAAATTGTGCATCATCAATTGTGGTACATGATAACCCAGTAATCTTTAATAATTGCCTGCCTAATAATTCTCTATCATACAACAACGAACACCATGCACTACTTTTATAATTATTCTTATATAAAATTTCACTTGCATCAGTATTATATGGAGGATCCAAATAAATACTATCAACGGCTTTAGCATACTTCTCCTGCAACAATTCCAGAGCCTGGAAGTTCTCACTATTAATCAGCAATCCATTACACTCCTCATCTACTTTCTCCATACTTCCCACGAGTTTATGCTTGAACTCGGCACTAAAGAACTTGGTGTCAAGCACAAGGAAAGGATTGTCTTCCAGGAACTTTTCTGTTAATGGTTCACTATAGCCCTCGGTCATCATATCCCCTTTGATTTCATCGATGGCAAAGAGGCGAACCCATTCTTTTCGTTGGGCATCATTGGCTATAATCTCAGAGTAAAGGGTACGAGGAATGCGGTCGAGTGTGATACAATAATCACAACCGACTACAAACTTTTTCTTGAGCCACAACTTCTTTTGGAAGTCTTCGAGCTGGGCAAGGAAGGTGATAATCTTCTCTCCTACCAACTTGATGGCTTTCACTTGTGCCAAATGCTCCATGATATGAGTGGCATCCAAATCATCCAAAAACATTACCTCGTTTTTGATATAGAAATCAAGTTCTCTACGAAGGAAACCGCCCAAGTCTTTGTGGATGAAATAATCAAAATTGTTCTTTGCCGTATAGTCTTGCAGATGCTTCATCAGCAAAGTGCGTTCCTTATTCTTTTCTGTTGGCACCTTTTCATTAACCAACTCTGCAAAGTCGACATATTTTCCTTCTGCAAACGAAGAAATAATCTTAGCCTCAGCATCCTTGATAAGTGCATCCTGCTTGGTAGTCTTCGGCATCAGCTCATAAGTAAAGAAGATGTTTAGCTCACCATCTTCCTCTGCGATACAGTCCTCTTCACAAAGTTGGAAACGGCGCTCCATATTGTTGGCAGCCTTGTTGTTGTTCTGCTCTGTATCCGCATCACGAAGAACAAAGTGTACCTTACGACGGCTGGTCGGCAACACGAACGAGTAATTCTTGAAATACTCAGAAGTCTTGATGTAATACTGGTCGGCATTTGCCCAATACAACTTCACTTCCTCACCGCTATAAGGAATGGCATAGGCATCATCCTTATAGCGACGCTTAGAGATAAAATCGCCACCCTCATAATAACGGCTAAAGAATTTAGCCAAATGAGAAAACACCTCATTCTCCATGGCAGAAATATCAGTTCCTGCAACAGTTTGAGCCTTCAAAATCTTTGTGACTTCAGGAACAAGGCGATTGTTCAAGAACGCCTCAATATCCTTACGTTTCTGATTCATAATGCGATATATACCAAAGTCGAGTTCGGCTTGGTCGAGTTGCAGTATTTCTGCAAGTATATCTCTAAATTTCTGTTCGTATTGTGTCATTGTTTATATTACTTGGTTATATTATCTTGCTTTGTTTCCGTTTCATTTCTTTAAAGTCCAATGCACACAGAAGAGTTCTTCTTCCGTAATATGCTGCTGGATAAAAGCCTTCACTTTGTCTATCATTCCGTCTCGCTTCTCCTCTATCTCATCTTCAAGATTAAAGATTTCGGCTCGCTTACGCTTCTGCTGACGAGTAAGGGTATTCAAATCCTTTTCCAGGGTCAATGTTTGTTGTGCATTCTCCGAACGACTCAAAAGTCTTTTCTTTTCTTTGATTTTTGCCTTGATGTCTTTCAGTTCATTCTCCAAAGAGAGCTGCTGGTCTTCTGCCCATTTCTCGATATGCAGGATTTCAGCATCAAGCAAAGCCTTGTTTCGTTCTTCTATCTGAACGGTCAAGGCTGCTCTCCGGTTATCATACAGGGAAGCTAACTTCTGGCTTGCTTCCTCCTGCACATAAGCATTTCCTGTAACTACCGATGGTACATTCAATAGTTTTTCAGCAAACTCCTGACCCAAAGCCGTTCCATCTTCCGCAAGTGCCGTCAGCACAATGTGCTGTTCCTGCTGTCCTTCGGATATAAAAGAAACAAGATGAGCCTGAAGCCATCCACTTTCATAAGCACATTGTTCAATATCTGCCACCTTATAATGGTATAGGCTATAATCGAAGAGGAGATTCTGCAGACTTTGCTGATTCTGCTTACACAAAGCAATGACCTTTTGAGCCAAAGGATGCGACAAACGATAATTGATGTATTGCGATTGCAGCGTTGTTATCTGATACATGCCACATTCTGCCGACACATCAGGATAAGGATTGTGCTTCAAGCGAAAGACAAGATTGATTTCATCTACCACTTCTACATTCTCCTTACCAAGCGTAGCAATGGTTATCGTCCAAAGCCAGCGATGGAACTTATTCAGATTTCCCATATCCTTGCCTTGACGAATCTTCAGCAGACCCACCACATCCTCATCAAAGTTTTCAAGCAGTTGCTTGCGCGTATCTTGCATCGTTGCCTTGATACTCGCATCCATCTCTTGCTGAATCTGGTCGAAGGCAGCATTGATTTCTTCAGGAGTACGGCACTGCTGATAGATGTTGAGCATCCGCTTCTCGAAGTCAACCCCCGACTCGATGCTACCCAACACATCATCACTCGAACCGAAGACACCATCAAAGAGATGGAATTTCTCAGAAAGCAGTTGGAACACACGCACATCAGCTGCATTTGCCTTGTTGATGAAGTTGAAAACCACAACATCATTCTTCTGTCCATAACGATGGCATCTACCTATGCGCTGTTCCACCCTTTGAGGATTCCACGGCAAATCATAATTCACTATAAGTGAACAAAACTGAAGGTTGATACCTTCTGATGCCGCCTCGGTAGCAATCATGATTTCGGCTTCGTCTCTGAAATAATCTACAATAGCCTGGCGTTTGTTTGCCGATAAAGAAGGGGTAAAGGCTGATGTGCCTATATTCCGCTCTTTCCATGCCTTATATATCTTCCGGGAAGTTTCATCATTGTTGGAACCATTGAAGAGGACTATCTTGCCCATATAACCATTCTCCTCTAAAAGCTGTTTCAGATAGAGCTGGGTACGTGTACTTTCCGTGAATATCAATGCTTTGCGGTTGGCTCCCAACTCTTCCATCTTCTGGAATCCGGTATGGAGTGCCGACAAGAGGCAATCACCTTTTTTATTGCTACTGATACTATTGGCAAGATTATATAGACGTTGGAGTTCCTTGATTTCATCCTTGATGCCTTCTATCTCATCGGGAGTAAGGATTTCTCCTTCCAGTTCGTTCTCATCCTGCTCATTCCATTCATCCCAATCATCACCCAACATATCCTCGGCAGCTATAGCTATTTCTCCATTTTCTCCATACCAGCCTTGCTGTTTATCGGCAGAATAAGGGGCTATCTTGGTCTGCAAACGGTCGATAAGCGTTTTGAGCGTATAGCCGATGGCAAAAGTTGATGAAGACATGAGTTTTCGGAATATCAACGTAATCAACTGACGTTGACTGGTTGGCAATCCGTAAGTATCATCACGGCGAAGATACTCGCTGATCTGATTATAGAGTTTCTGCTCTTCAACAGCAGGATAATATTCCTGCGCCATCGGGATACGGGAAGTATATTTTACATACTCCGTAACCTGTTTGCGAAGCGTGCGATGCACGATGGGGCGAAGACGCTTGCGAAGATCACTAAAAGCAATATCATCGTTTTTGTTACTATAGCAATACTGAGCCTTAAAACTCTTCAAGTCACCGAAGTAATGGTCATCGATGATACTTACCAGACCATATAATTCCTCAATGTTATTCTGAAGCGGAGTGGCGGTAAGGAGGAGTTTATGACTATCAGAAAAAGCGGATTTCAGACGGGAAGCCATCGAAGGGGTTGACTTATAAACATTGCGCAGTTTATGAGCCTCATCATAAACCACCAGGTCCCAATGAGTGCGCGACAAGATTTCGGCTTGTCTGGAAGCAAACTGATAAGAGCAGATATAGATTTGCTTGCCATCGGAAAGATGGTCTAAAGAAATCCCCTTTTTCTTTTCGAGAATAAAAGAATCCAGAAAGAACTTTTCCTCCAGCTCCATGCTCCACTGTCGGCGGAGGGTAGCTGGAGCAACGATGAGGATACGACGCTTACGTTCAGCCCAAAACTGGCTGATAACAATACCAGCCTCTATTGTTTTTCCCAATCCCACCTCGTCGGCAAGGATAACACCTTTGGAGAAAGGAGATTGGAATGCAAAAAGAGCCGCCATCACCTGATGGGGATTCAGATCGACACGTGCCTCCGACAAGACACCCGTCAACTTATCATCATCTGCACCGCCCCTATTACGTGACAACTGCCAAGCATAATACAAGAGCTGCGCAGATGAATAAGGGATTTCCTGTTTCATCGTCGCTTATAAGGAATTATGAGCGTAAACTTTATCGGAATTAGCAGGTCACATTTTTGCTATGCTTGGGCAAACTTCCAGGTTTACTAAAACAATGCAGAAGAGACAAATACCTTGTTGGCAAAACTATATAAGAAAGGCGTAAGCCTCACTTATCAGTCTCTAAGGTATTTGCCGTAACCTGCTGAATATAGATAAGTTTAGCTCACGCCTTATGAGCGTGAGCATTCACTTATATTTACTATATTCAGTCTTTTTTCAATCGGCAAATTTCAAGAGACTCCAAATAATCGTAAACGCTTGTATTTAATATTTTATATGTCTAAAATTTTGTTCTTTCTGTTTCTTATTATTCTATTTTATTTGTTCAACTTATGTTACAAGGGAGCAGCCGCCTAAGGCAACCTCTCCCCCTTTTCGAGGGCAAAGTTACAAAAAATAAATGAGATTATCCCTGTTTTTATGGAATAAAATTTGGGAGTTACAAAGAAAACTCAAAAATTTGTAATTCGTATAAGGATTTAATTTAAAGAAGGACATAAAGCTGGCTTGAATCTTTCAAAACGGGTTATCACTCTCTTCGGTCGTTAGAAACCATAGCTAATCACAGTTAATTACATACTTAGCTGTAGAGATACTATATTCGGAACCGCTATTTCGAAAACATCAACAACATTCATACAAACAAAAAAGCTTAAATTAGCAAACAAATAAGCTGATATTCAAGCATTTTTGTTAACTTTGCATTCGAAACCGTCATTTCGGAAACGGCGGTTTCGAAAATAACATAAATAAAAAGAAGCTATAAGATTATAGAAATCACTCTCATCATTGATGAATTTCAAAAAACTTAAGATGGTTATGGATAAGAGCTACACCACATACACAGGCAAGGTTCTGGAAAGATATTTCATTGCAAAGATGATAGAAAGCGAAGAATATACCCAAATCGCTTCTTGGTGGGACAGAAAGGGAGAGAATGAAATTGATATTATCGCTGCTGATGAACTGGAACAGAAAGTCATTTTCTATGAGGTGAAACGCCAAGCCAAGGATATAAATCTCGGCATTTTAAAAGATAAAGCCGAGCATTTCTTTCAGACAACAGGAAAATTCAAGAAATTCACTATCGGATACCAAGGGTTGTCAATGGAGGATATGTAGTTTCATGAAATAATAACCTCTGGCAGGAGATAACTTGAAGCTAATCTCTTGCCGGGGGGTCATTATCAAGACGAGAATTACCAGCAATATGCTATTCCTCGTTTCTCGCACTCTTCACGCAGAGCAGCGAGGAAATAGCTGCGCTCGCTGCCCCAACCACGAACATTACGCTCGTGATCTACAGTCTGCTTTAGTTGTTCATCGCTATATGCGGCAAAGCGGGCTGCATACTCTGAAATTCTTGACTCGGCATAGCCTGCATCAACAGTTGAAGACTCGGCATTAACTGCCTTAATTGTTGAAGACTCGGCATTAGCTGCCATCACATTCTCTTTGTTCTTTAAATCTGAATTTGGATTCATAAAGATAATTATTTTAAGTTGTTAAACACTTACACATTCTTTTACCACCGTGGTTATCTCTATGTGAAACTCGGTTGGTGTGCCACAACTGGGCAACTCTTAATGCTTATTTCGATTGCAAAAGTACATCTTTATTCTGAAACCACCAAATTTTTCTCAAGTTTTTTTCTAAAGCCTTCTCCCTTCTTCTAAGAAGAAGATTTTTCGAGGTTTACCAGATAGCAAGGAAATCCCCCACTTAATCGGGAGAGATAAACTGGAATGGTTAAACTTTCCTATATTTACATTATAATAGTATTATTATAACAATATTATAATTATCTTTGTACCATGATTATCAGAAAGATATAAGACTATTCAAAGACAATAAAGAAGATTATATACAATGATAGAGAATCCGTTTATTCTGCGAGGATACATATCCGACGCTTACTTCTGTGATAGAGAAAAGGAAACCATCGACTTGACAAGAGAAATCAAGAATGGCAATAATATCACCCTGATTGCACCTAGAAGAATCGGCAAGACTGGGTTGGTTCAACACGTCTATGCCCAAGAAGAAATCAAGGATAAATACTATACATTCCTGGTTGATATTTATGCCACGAAGACCCTAACCGACTTCATTCAGGAACTAGGCAGAAGTATTCTGCAAAGTCTGAAACCCAAAGGCACCAAAGTAGTGGAACATTTTCTTAACTGCCTCCACTCACTCCGTTCATCCATCAGTTTCGATATGAATGGCGTACCTTCGTGGGGAGTGGATTTGGGAGAAATCACCAGTCCAACCACAACGCTCGATGAAATTTTCCATTATCTGGAGAGTGCTGATAAGCCTTGCATTGTGGCTATTGATGAATTCCAAACCATCAGGAGCTATAGAGAAGCGAATGTAGAAGCGATACTACGCACCTACATCCAGCACTGTCACAATGCCAGTTTCATCTTTGCCGGATCTCAACGCAACATGATGTCGGAGATGTTCTTGAGTCATGCCCGTCCTTTCTATCAGAGCACCTCCATTAAAACTCTGAAAGCTATTGATAGAGAGGTATATGCCGACTTCGCTACTCGCCTTTTTGAGGAAAGACAGAAGCGTATCATACGAGAAACCATTTATCAGATATACGACCGTTTTGACGGCATCACCTGGTATCTTCAGAGAATGCTCAATAAGATTTTCTCACTTACGGAAATAGCTGATGGCAAGATGACGGAAAAGGCTGATGGCAAGATAATGGAACTGGCGCTCAACTCGATTATAGACGAGAGTGCTTTTGCATACGAAGCCCTTCTCTTTCAATTGCCAGCTAAGCAAAAGGAACTTCTCTTTGCCATCTGCAACGCTGGCAAGGCTCAAAATATCATGTCGTCAGCATTCATCAAGAAGCACAATCTTCCTTCTGCCAGTTTTGTACAAGGTGGCATCAAAGGATTATTGGAGAAAGATTTTGTTACAGAAACAGATGGAACCTACGAATTGTACGATAAGTTCTTTAGTGAATGGCTGAAAAAGGAATTATAAGAATATAAACAAAAAAATATGATACAACAAGTTGAATTTTCATTGCGACCTTTTCCTCGCGGTTTTCACCTCGTAACGAGTGAAGTACTTCATCACTTACCCGCATTGCCAAAGACGGGAATACTGAATCTTTTCGTCAGGCATACAAGTTGCGGATTGTCACTTAACGAGAATTTCGATCCAGATGTGCGATACGACCTGAAGGGAATCTTTGAGAGATTGGTGCCAGATGGAGATCCGAGATACCTTCACCAAGATGAAGGTCCAACGGATATGTCTGCCCACGCCAAATCAAGTATGGTAGGAGTTTCACTGACAATTCCTATCACAAACGGCAGACTGAACCTCGGAACCTGGCAGGGGATATACCTATGCGAGTTTAGAGAAGGTGGCGGCAGCAGACATCTCATCGCCACAATTATGGGGGAATAAAAAAAGGTATCTTAAGATACTTTTTAGAGGATACTTTAATTCATCATTTGGTGACAAATGATGAATTAATTATTTAAAGTATATATTTACAAGAAACCCAGTAAATCAAAGATTTACTGGGTTTATCTTGGGTGGAAGGTGGGACTCGAACCCACGACATTCAGAACCACAATCTGACGCTCTAACCAACTGAACTACGTCCACCATATTAGCTTGCTTAATTGTTATTTCTTTTAAGCGAGTGCAAAGGTACTACTATTTTTTGATTCCACCAAATTTTTAGCGAACTTTTTTCGAAAAAACTTCATTTTTTCTCAAAAAAGTAGTTTTTTACCCTATTTTGCTATATTTTTCTCTACTTTTACCTTATTTTCCTTCCTTTTCATTTCTCATTTTCCTCTCTTGGCAATTTTCATTATCCTCTCTGTTATTTCTCATTCATTCCACTCCCCTATTACTTTTTGCCATTTCTCTCTTCTCACTCCTCATTATCCTCTCTGTCATTTCTCATTCTTTCCATTCCCCCTTCTTCACTCTTTCTATATTTTTCATTATTTCCTTTTTCTCATTAATGCAAATCAAATCAAAATAACAAATGAGAAAGACGTTGAAAAAAAGAGAAATGAAGACTTACAAAAAAAGAGAAATGACTGTTTCCACTGAAAAAGGAAACAGTCATTTCATAAAATGCTTTTAAATTTCTCGCAGTAATGTAGAAAAATTACTTAGCTGGAGTTGCAGGAGCAGCAGGAGCTGCCTTCTGAGCATCAGCAGCAGGAGCTGCCTTCTGGGCATCAGCACCCTTAGCAGGAGCTGCAGTCTGAGCACCAGCAGCATTGTTAGCACCTGGCATAGCAGGGAGAGCAGTCTGCTCAGTTGTAGCAGAATTTTCCATTACACTGCTTTCGCCAACAGCTGTTGGAGCTACATAAGCACAAGCTACGCTGATGATAACCATAGCAGCAGCAAGACCCCAAGTTAATTTCTCTACTACATCAGTGGTCTTACGAACACCCATGATTGCGTTTGAAGAAGAGAAGTTGGATGCGAGACCACCTCCCTTTGACTCCTGGATAAGCACGATGAAAATCATCAGCAATGCTACCAAGACGATTAATACTACAAATAATGTGTACATTTTTAAAACTAGTTTTATTTATTATTTTTGATCAATTTTTCCAAGAATCGCATCTGGTCAGCATAATGCATACTCTTACCTGGATGCTTTTCATGCAAGCGGCGTATAATGTCGAGTGCACGTTGGTATTTTCCCTGTTTAATATAGATACGAGCCAAAGTCTCAGTAAAGACCCCACTATTTTCGGCCTGTTCCTCCTTGTTGTTGTCATCCAACTCAGGTTTATACTCCGGTTGATAATCAGCAGAAACATCAATCTTAGGAAGTTTGAATCCTCCATCCTCCATGAAATCATCAATGAGTGAGATGGTACGTGAGGAGTTCTCTTCCTCAGTCTCCCCTTCTGTTTCCAGAAGATAAGCCACATAATCGACGGCTGCATCTGCAGGAGTTGGTTTTCTTTTTTCCTTTTTCTTTTCCTCGTCTTCCTTATCAGCAGGTATAGACTCCAAAAAGTTGTCTATCAAGTCAGAAGTTCTATCAGCTGTATTATCTTTCTTTCCAGCCGCAGCATGCGACTCTTTCTTGAGCTGATAATGAGCAGCCTCCACCATCTGGAATATCACCTTTCTGTCAGTAATATAGATAGCTGCCCGGCGAAGTTCTTCATCAAAACTGGCATCATGGAGCAAATACAAGTTCTGCAACATCAGCAATCGAGCCGTCTGATAGTACGGATAGAGTGCTAACAGCTCACGGAGATCATAAAGAGTCTCTTTATTCATCTCCTCCGGATGTTGTATCAATCTTGTTAATTCCACGAATCTCTAATAATATTAACAGTTATAATTTTTAAAAACTTTTTTCTAACGAATTCAACTTTTCAGAAGAAATTCATCTTTCAGACAAAATGCTTCTATTCTGCCTACATATATCTCTTATGAGAACAATATCTCCCCTGAGAATTATAACTCCAGAGAGAATGCATATTTCTTGAGAGAATGCCTAATTACCAATTTGCAACAGTAGCGTTGAAAATCTGCTCTACCAGATCCTTCACCATCTGATTGACCAGTTCTTCCTGAACCGATGCCAGGCTCTGGGTAGTCTCATAACTCTTTGAAGAAGTAAACTGGCGTTCAAAATCTTCTTTGTGGTTCACATTATTGGTGAATCTCACATTTACAGTAATAGACAATTCAGTCTGTGCAGAATAGCCTTCGCTCGAAACACTCTTGTTGCGCTGGCTATACTGTGTAATCTCTCCCTCTATCTTCAGGTCTCCATTTCTCTTGACCTGTTGCAAGCGGGTATGATTAGCAAATTCATCCTTCAAGGCATTGTTGAACATCGGTCCCATCGGTCCCCATACATAGGTACTTCTGATAGGAAATTCCGCTATCTGGATAGTCTTGGTCTTGGTATAATCGATGCTTGCACCATTGAACTTATAGCTCACGGAGCATGCAGCAAGAATGCCAATAGTAAGGATGACACCTATTATATATATATGTTTGCGAAAACGCTTCATATTCCAATTGTCTTACTTATTTTTGTCTTTTTCTTCTTCCTCATCGCCATTGAGTCCATATTGCTTGAGACGGCGATACAGCGTACGGTCGGAAATACCAAGTTCCTGCGCAGCCTTTTTGCGATTTCCGTTATTTCGTTCCAAAGCCTTTTCGAGCATCTGGCGCCCCAAATCATTCAGATTCAGCGTTTCCGGTTCATTGATTTCCTCAACGATGGCATCTTCTGTCGCATGATGCGGAATGACCGGACGGATACTTGGTGTCTTATCCATTCTCGCAGGGAAGTCGCTTACAGACTCTACTGGAGTAATAGCATTAGGACTTGCAAATCCACTGGCACCATTGAGCTGGCGGGCTTCATCCAATTGCTTACGCAGAGAACTGACATCACGACGGAGGTCACTCACATTGCCTCTCAACTCATAGAGAATCTTATAGAGAAGTTCACGCTCGCTCTCGTAGCTATGAGCACCGCCCGTCTGGGAAGGAATCGTAGCCAACTGGGTGGACTCTTCATCCATCGGAATATAATGCAAGAGCATTTCAGCACTGATTTCCCGTTCCTGACTGAGCACAGACATCTGTTCTGTGATATTCTTGAGTTGTCTTACATTACCCGGCCACTTATATTTGAGCATGATGACCTTTGCATCCTCGCTGAGCGAAATCTTAGGCAACCTATACTTTTCAGCCATTTGCATCGCAAAAAGTCTGAAGAGCAGAAGGATATCATTTCCTCTTTCACGGAGCGGCGGCATCTGGATAGGAATAGTATTCAGACGATAATAGAGATCTTCGCGGAAGCGACCTTCACTGATGGCTTTGCGCATGTTGACATTAGTAGCAGCCACTATTCTCACATCAGTCTTTCTCACCTCCTGTCCACCTACGCGGATATATTCACCGGTTTCCAGCACACGGAGCAATCTGGCTTGTGTCTGGATAGGCAGCTCGCCCACCTCATCGAGGAAAATGGTTCCCTTGTTGGCGATACCGAAATATCCTTCACTTTCTCCGATAGCTCCCGTAAAGGAACCTTTCTCATGGCCGAAGAGTTCGCTATCGATAGTACCTTCAGGAATACTACCGCAGTTGATAGCAAAATACTTCTCACGTCGGCGTGGAGAATGATCGTGGATAACACGCGGAATGATTTCCTTACCCACACCCGATTCACCGATGATAAGCACAGAAAGATCTGTCGGTGCCACCTGTAAGGCGACATCGAGCGCACGGTTCAATCCATCGCTATTACCCACGATGTTATACCGTTGTTTTACTTTCTGAAGTTCACTTGTGTCCATTTAGCTGACAAAATTACGCATTTTTTTTGAATAATCTGCAAAAATGGCATAAAATAGTCATTTTTTTAACTTTTCACCTCAGCCTTTGGGTTAAAAGGAGCATTAGAATGCTTCTTTGGGATAGAAAAACGCACTTTCTCGCTCTCATCACGTTTTTCGTGATAAAGCTTTGGAAGCGGATTTTCACGAGCCTCATCATACTCATTGCGATGATGGTAAGCATCCACAGCCAAATAGACTGCATGGCGGAAAGATGTCTCATCAGCCTCTCCTACTCCTGCGATACAGAACTCCGGTGTAACATCTGCTGCAGTACGGATGATTGGCATGCCAGCAGTGAAGACAACACCGTCTTCTGTATATAATGAATGGAAAGGAGTTGTTGCCTGGTCATGATACATAGCCATCACACCATCGAAGTCTCTGAAATAGCCTCTTCCGAAGAATTCATCTGTAGCATAAGGACCGAACGCCTGTACGCCCTTCTCTGCCAATGCATCAATAGCAGGGATAATGGTTTCGCGTTCTTCTGTACCACAACTGCTGTCCTCATTGCTCTTTGGATTCAAAGCAAGCACTGCGATACGTGGATTGCTGATATAGAAATCACGCTTGAGAGTCTGCTGCATCAGGGTTACCTTATCAACGATTGCCTCCAGACTGATAGCTGCAGGTACGTCTTTCAAAGGTGTCTTTTCTGTGACCGATGCGATACGGAGATCACCACCAATCAGCATAGACAGTCCCTTCTTGCCCTCTCCAAGACAGGTCTCAATATAATTTCTATGACCAGGGAAAGGATAATTATCCATCTGCGCATTGGCATTGTTGATAGGTCCGGTAACCAGCACGTCGTAGAGACCGGCACGATAATCAGTCATGGCACGATCGAGCGCCTTTACAGCAGCCAGTCCAGAGTCAGCTGTAGGCATACCCATATCCACTTTCACCTCGTCATCTACAGCAGCCAGAAGATTGATTCTTCCATCCTGTACATCCTCAGCCTGCTGAATGATAGAGAACTGTCCTGGCAAGTTCATTGCCTTGCGATAATAGGCAGCTACTTTTGGCGAGCCATATATAATAGGTGTACAGAGTTCCAGCATTTCTGGCTCTGCAAAGGTTTTAAAAATGAGTTCATATCCGATACCATTGGTATCTCCGTGGGTGATAGCCACCCTTACTTTCTGATTGTCCATATATTATTTTTTGATGTATTTATTTGAATCTTATGATTGCTATATGAGTCTTACGATATTCATATGAATCTCGCAATGGTTTCATTTGAAACTTGCGAAGTCTTCATCTGCAACTTACGAAGTTTTTTATCTGATAGTTGTCAATACAGCTTCCAACTGCTTGATTAAATTTCTTTTCTTCATTTCGGGCGCATAGACGAAACCGATGATGACTAATGCATCATATTTTCCAAGGACGTTCCGCCCCTGTGTGAAGTCAGAATCAGCCATCAGCTTCATCACATAAGGTCCTCCCATGGCATCCCCCTTCATTTCCCAGCATCCATTTAAATATTCCCTGATATAGGTAAGTTGCATGTACATGCCATCCTCCTCACCTGGCACGTTGACACGTAGCACGCTGTCAACTTTCGGTTTGAGAGCAGAAGGAAGATATGGATTTCCACGCCAAAAATCTCTCAACTTAAATATGAGGAGGCTCTGCATACCCGAGTTTGCATTATTTGACAGCCACAGAAAATCCTTACCACGCTTACTTGACTGCATGTCAGCAGGAATCTTCATATCGATGCCGAAGAGCCGCTTTACCTCTTTCTGCTTCTCTACATTCTGCCGGATGACAGACGCCAGATGCTTCAGTTCCGATTCGTCCAGTATCTGGTGGAGTTTCATTCCATCCAGGCGGCTTTTCAACTGTTCTACGGTCTGCGCCTTGATACGGATGATGACTTGCGGAGCAGCATTGACATCCTTGCTGATTTTCACTTCAAAGTCACGATTTCTCTTATCCACATCTACGACAACCCGGTTTCTAACCGTCTGATACAGGCTTGTCAGTTTTCCTTTCCTTACCTGTATGATATTGAACATGGGTTCCGGCTGAGGCATATCCGGCACACTCTCCTGCAAGATAGCAGTCACGATGCGATTCGTATCTCCTTCAAGCACTACCTCATAGGGCTGACCGATACTTTCAGGAAGCCGACTGCCCTTCCCGTCTTTGCAACAAGCCAGCACGAATACAAAGCTGATTGCAAGAAACAATCTCAGACTTTTCCAATTCATCATTATTCTATCATCGTTTTGACATTTATCTCTTCAGCTAAGGAAAGCTTCTTTTGCTAAGGAAAGCATCTTCTGCTAAGGAAAGCATCTTCAGTTCAGGAAAGTTCTTCTGCTGAGGAAAGTATCTTCAGCTGAGGAAAGTCTTATCGCGAAGAGCGTTCTTCGTCCTCGTGCTCTCTGATTTCTCCGATTTTCTTGGAGGTACTGAGCAAGCCACAAGCTGCATAGATATCCTGTCCGCGACTGGCACGGATGGTGGTGAAGACTCCGTGAGAAGTGAGATAATCACGGAACTGTTCCATTTTCTCATCATTGACGCCCTGCAATGGGATGTCTGGAATCTGATGGAAACGAATCAGATTGAAACGGCAGTCGAGACCCTTCACCAACTTGATGATTGCCTTGGCGTGCTGCATACTGTCGTTCACTCCCTTGAACACGATATATTCGAAAGACAAGCGACGCTGGTGAGAGAAATCATAATTGCGGAGCAGCTCCACAACCTGTTCTATACCCATACCCTTCTCGGCAGGCATCAGCTCTGCTCGCTCAGACGGTATCGGATCGTGCATCGATATAGCCACATGGCACTCGCTCTCTTCGAGGAATCGCTTCAACTTGTTCTTGATGCCCACCGAACTTACGGTGATACGTTTCGGACTCCATGCCCAACCATAGTCAGCTGTCAGGATTTCCGTAGCACGCAACACGTTGTCCAGATTATCCATCGGCTCACCCTGTCCCATAAACACGATATTGGTGAGCTTGTCCACCTCTGGCAGGGAGTAGATCTGATTGAGGATATCGCCAGCAGGCAGACTTCCTTCAAACCCCTGCTTACCGGTCTGACAGAAGAGGCAGTTCATCTTGCATCCCACCTGTGATGAGACACAGAGCGTGGCACGGTCTTTGTCGGGGATATAGACCGTCTCTACAAACTTTCCGCTGCGTGTAGGGAACAGATACTTGATGGTACCATCTACGGAGTGCTGTGCGTCGGTATATCCGGCGCATCCTATCTCATATTCTGCGGCCAGCTTGGCACGGTTAGCTTTCGAGATATTAGTCATCTCGTCGATGCTCTGCACATGCTGTTCATAGAGCCATTTCGCCATCTGCCCACCCGTGAAGGCAGGCATACCCAAGTCCTTAGCCACTTGCTTTAATTCAGCAAGGGTAAGCCCCAAAAGATATTTTTTTTCATCATTCATAGTGCAAAGATAGTATTTTTTGGCGAAAAATTGTTATCTTTGCCACATATTTTAATATAATAAGCTAAAATATAGATAAAAAATACCGTTTTGACCCCTCAAAAGGGAGCCGAAACGCAAAAACATAACACAAAGAAATGAGAGAAAAAATAGACCTTTTCTTACCTTGTGAAGACATTGAAGTAGCCCAAAGCGCACTTCTGGAACTTCATGACAACAAGACGGTTCAGCATATCAATCTCCTGGTGAGCGCTGATTTTGCAGCCCATCACCAAGTGCCTGATGGATGCACCTTCGTAGTCATTGACCGATTGGAAAGCAGCAACACGGTAGAAAGCATTGCAGAAAACACCGATGCCGACTATGTGATGATCTGCACCAAGACTACTCCGATCAGATGGGGACTCTATGCCCTGGAGCGATTCCTCCGCACGGCTGACGATACGGGAGCCGTCATGGTTTACTCCGACTATTATTCCTTGATCAAAGAAGATAAAGAGGCTGAAAAAGTTGGAGGAAAAGAAGAAAAAGATGGAACTGAAACTCATGAACTGAAAGCTGTTCAGGAGGAGGAAACCGGCAAGCTGATCAAGCATCCGGTTATTGATTACCAGTCTGGTAGCCTCCGCGACGACTTCGATTTCGGAAGTCTCTGGTTCATCAAGGCTCAAGCCCTCCGTGACTTCATCGCCCAGCAGGACAGAGCAGACTATCAATATGCGGGCCTCTACGATCTGCGTCTCTATCTGAGCCGCGTGGGCGAGATTTTCCATCTCAATGAATTCCTCTATACAGAAGATGAACTCGACAACCGAAAGAGTGGCGAGAAGCAGTTCGACTATGTGAACCCTCGCAACAGAGAGGTACAGATAGAGATGGAAAAGGCTTGCACACAGCATCTCAACAAGGTGGGGGCTCTCATCGATACCAGTTTTTATCGCCAACCGGATTTCGGCGAACAGGAATTCTTCTACGAGGCTTCTGTGGTCATTCCGGTTTTCAACAGAGAGAAGACCATCGCGGATGCCGTGAAAAGTGCGCTGAGCCAGAAAGCCAATTTCAAGTTCAACGTCATCGTGGTCAACAATCATTCTACCGACCGTACTGGCGAGATTCTTGATGAAATCGCTCACGAGATGGAAGCCAGAAACGACAAGCAGGCAGGACGTCTCGTACAGATTGTGCCTGAGAGAAACGATCTCGGCATCGGCGGCTGCTGGAATGTAGCCATCAATAGCGAGTACTGCGGCAAGTTTGCAGTCCAGTTGGACAGCGACGACCTCTATTCGTCTCCGAAGACTCTCCAGAAAATCGTAGATGCCTTCCACAACCAGAAGGCTGCGATGATGATTGGCTCGTACCGCATGTGTGACTTCGACCTCAACACCCTGCCTCCAGGACTGATAGACCACAAGGAATGGACCGAGGAGAACGGTTGCAACAATGCACTGCGCATCAACGGATTAGGTGCTCCGAGAGCTTTCTTCACACCGCTCGTCAGACAGATACAGTTCCCTAACACGTCTTATGGCGAAGACTACGCCTTAGGACTTGCCTTCTCTCGCCGATACAGAATCGGAAGAATCTATGATGAACTGTACCTCTGCCGCCGCTGGGGTGGCAACAGTGATGCCGCTCTGAGCATCGAAAAGGTGAATGCCAACAATCTCTATAAAGACCGTCTGCGCACGATGGAACTGAAGGCACGCCAGCAGATGCTGCAGGGCAAGGCCGACATTATGGAAGACAGCAGTATCTCTCGCTTCTTCAACCGCCAGTTGGAGAGATGGGAGGATGCCCGCCATCGCTACCGCGACCTGAAGCATGTGGAGAACCAGACTCTCTCCGACCTTCTCAAACTGCAATGGAACCCTGCCCGCATCGTGAGCACAGGTGCCAAGATCGACAAGAAGACCCTCGATGAGCGCCCATGCTTCCTCTGCGAAAAGAACCGTCCGAAGGTACAGATGTCCAAGCAGATAGACGAACGTTTCTACCTGCTGGTCAATCCGTTCCCTATCCTTCCGGTACATTTCACGATTCCGGCACGCAAGCATCAGCCGCAGGCCATCTTCAAGAACTATGGCGAGATGCACCGATTCCTGAGTCTGCACAGCGAACTGATGGTATTCTACAACGGTCCGAAGTGCGGTGCCTCGGCTCCAGACCATCTGCATTTCCAGGCAGGAACCAGCGGCATACTTCCCCTGCAGAACAACTGGCAGCGCCTCTCACGCAACCTGACAGATATCATCTGCCTGAACGATGAGGAGAAGATAGCAGCCATCCGCGACTATACCGTTCCAGCCTTCGTGATCATCTCCAAGAGCGAGGAATGCGACGAGATGCTCTTCAAGCGTCTCTACAGTGCGATGCCTCAGCGCGGCGACGAGACTGAGCCGATGATGAACATCGTGGCCTGGTGCAAGGGCGATGAATATATCAGTATCGTGATACCAAGAGAGAAGCACCGTCCGGAGGCTTACTTTGCCGAGGGCGATGCCCAGATCATGGTTTCTCCGGGTGCCCTCGACATGTCGGGCCTCATCATCACGCCACGCGAAGAGGATTTCCGCAAGCTCACCGAGGAGAAGGCTGAGGCTATCCTGAAGGAATGCGGCATTTCCAGCGACAAGATGGAAAGCATCATCCAAAAGCTGAAGGCTGCCAAGGAGGCTGAGGAAAGTACCGTCACTACTTCCACATTATATAATAACGGCAAGCAGCCGAATGTCTCTGTGGGCATCGTGAGCGGTCAGAAGATTCACTTCTCGCTCAACAAGCCTTACCTTGCCAAGGGCGAGGTGGTAACGGGCGAGCAGGAAGTGGAATTCTCCGAGGGAGGTGTGCTCTGGAACGGCAACCAGTACAGTTCGCTTACCTTCCATCCGCAGAGCTGCGATGCCTCCTTCTCACTGAGCGATGTCACTATCGGTGTCAACTTCCACTGGGAGCGCAAGGAAACACAGACCTTCTTAGGCACGCTCCATTTCGTGGTAGAATCAGACAAGATCTGCGCCATCAACGAGCTTCCTGTAGAGAAATATCTGGAGAGTGTGATATCCAGCGAGATGAGTGCTACCTCCAGTCTTGAACTCCTCAAGGCGCATGCCGTCATCTCCCGTTCATGGCTCCTGGCGCAGATGAAGAAGCGCAGAGACGTGGCTGAGAGCGGCAACAATTTCTTCTCTTTTGTCAAGAAAGACGACATGCTCATCCGCTGGTACGACCGCGAAGACCACACCATCTTTGATGTCTGCGCCGACGACCATTGCCAGCGCTACCAGGGCATCACCAAGGAGACTTCTCCGCATGTGGCAGAAGCTATCCGCCAGACCAAGGGACAGATTCTGATGAATGGCGAGGAAATCTGCGATGCCCGCTTCTCCAAGTGCTGCGGCGGTATCACCGAGGAATTCCAATATTGCTGGGAGAACACGCCTAAGAGCTATCTCACTGCCGTGAGAGATATTGCCCTGGGAATCAAGCCGGAAGGACTGAAAAGTTCTATGAATGCCGAGTGCTTGAAGAATGCAAGAGATGCAGAAGGACTGAAGGGTTCTATGAATGCCGAGAGTTTGAAGGATGCAAGAGATGCAGAGACCCTGATGGATTCAAAGGCTCAGATGGGTTCAAAGGCTCTGATGGATGCTGAGGACAAACTTCCGGATCTGACTCAGGAGGAAGAGGCTGACCGCTGGATTCGCTCCAACCCGCCTGCTTTCTGCAATACTACAGACAGAAAAGTGCTCTCGGAAGTACTAAACGACTACGACCAGGAGACAGCCGATTTCTACCGCTGGAAGGTAACGCTGACTCAGGAGAAACTGCAGCAGCTGCTCGAAGAAAAACTGAAGATGAACTTCGGCGACATCCTCGACATGAAGGCTGTGGAACGCGGTACGAGCGGACGCATCAGCAAGTTGCAGATTATCGGTACCGAGAAGACTTTCACCATCGGCAAGGAACTGGAGATACGCAGAGCCTTGAGCGACAGCCATCTCTACAGTTCAGCTTTCGTGGTAGATAAGTTTGATTTGGACGAGAACCAGGTTCCTCAGCGCTTCGAACTGATCGGAGCCGGATGGGGGCACGGAGTGGGTCTCTGCCAGATAGGTGCTGCCGTAATGGGCAACGAAGGATACTCCTACGATGATATCCTGCTGAGATACTATCAGGGAGCTGAAATCAAGAAAATCTACAAGTAATATCTAATGGATAAAATGGTAACAAAGAAGAATAGCAGGAATCCATGGGCATGGATCCCTACCCTATATTTTGCTGAGGGACTGCCCAACGTGATTGTGACAGTTCTCTCTGTAGTGATGTACATGCAGTTGGGACTCACGGATGCCGAAGTGGGTCTCTATACAGGATGGCTGGCGCTTCCCTGGGTGATCAAACCCTTGTGGAGCCCGTTCATCGACCTGCTGAAGACGAAGCGCTGGTGGGTGCTCACGATGCAGGCGCTCATCGGAGCTGCACTGGCAGGCATTGCATTCTCGCTACCTACAGCCTTCTGGTTTCAGGCCACCATGTGCTTCTTCTTCCTCATCGCCTTCTGCAGCGCCACCCACGACATCTCTGCCGACGGCTTCTATATGATAGAACTGGATGAGCACAACCAGACGAAGTTTGTGGGTCTGCGCAACACCTTCTACCGCCTCGCCATCATCTTTGTGAATGGTTTCTTAGTGATGTTGGCTGGCGTGCTGCAGGTGATGTTCCGCAATCAGATACGCTTCTCGTGGGCACTGATTTTCTACGGATTGGCTGGCATCTTCATCGGTCTGTGGCTCTACCATAGCCGCCTGATGCCTACGCCGAAAGAGGATGTGCAGACGGAGAGAACTGTGGGCGAAGTGACTCACGAACTGAAGAATATGTTTCGCACTTTCTTTACGAAATTCGGAGTGAGAGAGACGGTCATCGTGATGCTCTTCCTGCTGTTCTACCGCTTCCCGGAGGCTTTGCTCAATACGATGACCAAGACTTTCATCCTCCGTCCCAACTCACAGGGCGGTCTGGGCATGTCGCCGCAGGAATACGGACTTGCCAATGGTACGGTAGGTCTCATCGGTCTCCTCTTAGGTGGCATCATCGGAGGTATCTTGGTGAGCCGTGACGGTATGAAGAAGTGGCTGTGGCCGATGGTTTGCGCCATCACCCTGCCGGATGCCGTATATATCTATCTCAGCTATTCGCTCAATTCTGATATCGTGATAGTGTCCTCCTGCCTGTTCGTAGAGCAGTTCGGTTATGGATTAGGCTTCACGGTGCTTACGCTCTACATGCTGTTCTACAGTCAGGGCAAGTTCAAAACCTCCCACTACTCCATCTGTACCGGTATTTCCTATCTCGGTCTGATGCTTCCGGGCATGGTTTCGGGTTATCTGAAAGACATCTTGGGATACCGCCATTTCTTCATCGTCGTGATGGCATGCTGCGTAATCACCTTCCTGGTTACCGACTACCTCAAAATAGATCCTGACTTCGGAAAGAAGGAAAAGGAGATGACGGATGAAGAAGAGATGGCGGATGAAGAAGTGACGAATGAAGATGATATATTGGAAGAAGAGATAACGGAAGAAGAATATCTGGAAAATGAGGATTCTTCGGAAAAGCAGGATTTGCTGAACGAAAACGAAAAGGGAAACCGAAAGTAAAGGGATTCCCGTAAAAACAAATATTTATTACTCACGGATTTGTGCGGAGGCGACCTGTTCGGTCGTTGCAGATACCCCTTGGGAGTAGAATATGTCCCACAGATTTCACGGATATACACAGATTTTTGTGGGAGGTTTTGGTCACGCAGATTTCGCAGATGACGCAGATTTTTTTCATCGGGGATTTTTATTCATCGGATGACACGGAATTTATTCGGAGGTTTCCTGCTGAGGCGATTACTCACGGATTTACGCAGAGGCGACCTGTTCGGTCGATACAGATACCCCCTGAGATCGGACAAAGCGATTCACCAGAGATTCCATAAAAATCTGCGTCATCTGCGAAATCTGCGTGACAAAACAATAGCAGCACATTTCGGGCACTAACCATTGGCCAGAGGCCAAATATCCGCGAAAATCCGTGAGTAATCCGATAAGCAAGAATGTTCCGATAACTCCGCGTAATCCGATGAAGAAAAAACCGTGAAATCCGATGAAGAAACTTCACAGATTTCTTTATCGGATAATTGTTACCTCACCATTCTTGGCTATCTTCACGATGCTGGATGGCTTGTGAGGCTTATGCTCCTGGCGACGGGTCCAGCAAACATAATCTACTTGCTCCAACAATTTCGGATCAATATCACGATAGTTCTGGGCTGCAGGCTCACCACTCACATTGGCACTGGTGCTCACGATAGGCTTCTGGAAGCAATAACAGAGTTCCTTGCTGAAAGACTCGAAAGTTACTCGCATGGCAAGACTGCCATCCTCTGCCACCAGATTGTTGGCTACACCCGTAGCATCATCAAGGATGATGGTAGTTGGCTTCACAGGCATGGCTACATCGATGAAATCCCAAGCCACCTGAGGCACATTGCGGAAATAACGCGCCATACGGTCTGCACTATCCACCAGACAGATAAGCGCCTTACTGTCATCGCGCTGCTTTATTTTGTAAACCTTTGCCACTGCCTCTGGGTTGGTAGCGTCGCAACCGATACCCCAAACGGTATCTGTAGGATAGAGAATCACTCCACCCTTGCGCATGCATTCTATTGCATTCTTAATATCTTCCTGTTGAGTCATTTTTTATTCTCCTTTATTATTTTTTTTCTTATTCAAGTTCAGAAGTTAAAGAAGTTAAAGGAGTTATCGCTCCCTACGGTCGCTGAGGAGTTAAGACA